>Ga0070705_100001788_pt1 | contig 11110 bp, 6 predicted proteins | sample KBSK5253metaG_FD_65455 | JGI IMG/M metagenome (GOLD analysis project Ga0070705, IMG submission 65455) | Corn, switchgrass and miscanthus rhizosphere microbial communities from Kellogg Biological Station, Michigan, USA - KBS K5-25-3 metaG | ecosystem: Host-associated > Plants > Roots >... | reverse complement strand
CGATGGTTGATGGCGATGGTCGGATGGGATGGTCGATGGTGATGAAATGACAGTCGCAGTCGCTCCGGCGAGATCGATTACTCCAGAGGAACAGTCCACCGCGCAAGGGTTGCTGGCGCGGGCGCGCACGGCGATGCGCGCCGCCGAGGCGCTGGATCAGGCGGCAGTCGATCGCCTGTGCCGGGCGATCGCCTGGGCCGGCGGCAACGAGGAAACGGCCACACGTCTGGCGAGGATGAGCGTCGACGAGAGCGGCATGGGCAGCCCCGAACCAAAGCGGCGTGCGAAGGTCCTCGGCGTGCTGCGCGATGCGCTGCGGCAGAAGAGCATCGGCGTCATCGAGGAGGTCCCCGAGAAGGGGATCGTGAAATACGGCAAACCGGCCGGCGTCATCGCCGCGCTGATTCCCGTCACCAGCCCGTACGTCACGCCGATCACCATCGCCATCTACGCGGTCAAGTGCCGCGACGCCGTCATCTTCTCGCCGCATCCCGGCAGCAGGAACACCACCAACGAGACGGTGCGCGTGATGCGCGCGGCCCTGGCCAGCCTCGGGGCACCGGAGGATCTCCTGCAGTCGGTCGAGCGCCCGAGCATCCCGCTGGCGAACGAGCTGATGCGCGCCTGCGATCTGACGATCGCCACCGGCGGCCCGGCGATGGTCAAGGCGGCGTACAGCTCGGGCAAGCCCGCCTACGGCGTCGGCGCCGGCAACGCGACGATGGTCGTCGACGAGACGGCGGACCTCGTCGAGGCGGCGAGAAACACCCGGATCAGCAAGACCAACGACCACGGGTCGGGCTGCTCCGCCGACGGCAACCTGATTGTCGACGCCTCGATCTATGACCGGTTCCTGAAGCAGCTGCAGGACGAGGGCGGCTATCTCGTGAGCGCCGAGGAGAAGCGCCAGCTGCAGGCGGCGTACTGGACGCCGGAGGGACATCGCACGCCCGAAACCATCGCCCGGCCCGCGGCCGTCGTCGCGGCCCGCGCCGGCTTCGCGCTGCCCGAGGGCAAGAGCTTCCTGATCGTCGAAGAACGCAGCATCGGCAAGGAGCACCTGTTCTCCACCGAGAAGCTCGGCACCGTGCTCGCGATCTTCAAGTACGACGGCTTCGATCACGCGCTCGACCTGGTGCGGCAGATCTTCGAGACCGGCGGCAAGGGTCACTCCTGCGGCATCTACTCGTTCGACGACGACCACATCCATCGCCTCGCGCTGGTTGCGCCGGTGAGCCGGATCATGGTGCGGCAGGTGCAATCGAGCTCGAACGCCGGCACCTTCACCAACGGCATGCCGATGACGTCGAGCATGGGCTGCGGCACCTGGGGTGGCAACATCACCAACGAGAACATCTCGCTGAAGCACTACATGAACGTCACCTGGGTGAGCCGCCCGATCGCCGAGGATCGGCCGTCCGAGCAGGAGCTGTTCGGCGAGTTCTACAACAGCCAGACCTTTTAGACGGCAGGTCCGGCTGAAGCCGGACCGTGACCGGAAGTAGGAGCCATGAGCACAGTCGTCCCGACCACGGCGGACCGGACCGAGCAGAAGGTGGAGACGCGGATTGCCGCCTATCTCATGACCGAGTACCTCGAGCGCCTCGGCGTCGAGGTGGTCTTCGGCCTCTGCGGCCACACCGTCATCGCCCTGCTCGACGCGCTGGGCAAGAGCCGCATCAGGTTCGTGTCGACCCGCCACGAGCAGGTGGCGGCGCATGCCGCCGACGGCTACGCGCGGGCGTCGGGGAAACCGGGCGTCGTGCTGTCGCACCTGGGGCCCGGGCTGACCAACGCCTGCACCGGCGTCGCCAACGCCGCGCTCGATTCGATCCCGATGGTGGTCATTGCCGGCGACGTGCCTTCCTACTATTCGGGCCGGCACCCGCATCAGGAGGTGAACCTCCATCAGGACGCCGACCAGTTCCAGATCTACCGGCCGTTCTGCAAGCGCGTCTACCGCGTCGACCGCGTCGCCGATCTGCCGCGCATCATCGAACGCGCGTTCCACCTGTCGCAGGCCGGACGGCCGGGGCCGGTGCTGGTCGACGTGCCGATGGATCTGTTCTCGGAGGATCTCCCGGCCGACGCCTTCCAGCAGGTTCCCGCGGCGATGGCGCGGCCGACGATCGACGCCTCGGTTGCCGAGCAGATCGTGGACGCGCTCGCCGCAGCGGAACGGCCGGTGCTGTATGCAGGCGGCGGCGTCCTGTCGGCGCGCGCCACCGTGGAACTGGCCGCGCTCGCGGAGGCGCTCGAGGTGCCGGTGGCCCACACGCTGATGGGCAAGGGCTGCCTGCGCCACGACCACCCGCTGCTGCTCGGCCAGAGTGGTTTCTGGGGCACGCCGATCTCGAACGACAAGTGCCGCACCGCGGACGTCATCGTCGCCGTCGGCACACGGCTCGCCGAGGCGAACTCGAGCTCATGGGACCCCCGCTTCACGTTCTCGATCCCGCCGACGCGCTTGATTCACATCGACGCCGACGAAGCCGAGATCGGCCGCAATTACCCGACCGAGCTCGGCGTCGTCGCCGACGCGAAGCTGGCGCTGGCGGCGCTGGCGTCGGCCGCGAAGGGCCGCAGCTACCGCGATCGCGGACGCCTGCGCGACGAAATCGCGCGCGGCCGCAAGGCGTTCGCCGCCAACTGGGATCATCAGTGGAGCTCGGATCAGTATCCGCTGCGGCCCGAGCGCATTCTCGCGGAACTGCGCAAGGCGGTCCCCGAAGACGGTTTCATTGTCACCGACGTCGGCTGGAACAAGAACGGCGTCGGGCAGCAGTTTCCGATCACGGTGCCGGGCACCTTCGTCACGCCGAGCGGGCTGGCAACGATGGGCTTCGGGCCGTCGGCGGTGCTGGGCGTGAAAATGGCGCATCCCGATCGCGCGGCGGTGGCGCTGGTCGGCGACGGCGGGTTCAGCACCAACCCATCGGTGATCGCCACCGCGATGGAAGCCGATCTGCCGGTCGTCTGGCTGGTGATGGACAACGCCGGATTCGGCACGATTGCCGGCCTCGAAAAGGCGCATTACGGCTGGGACTTCGGCTGCATGTTCGAGCGCTGCGGCCAGCCGTACCGCGTCGACTACGCGGCGATGGCCCGCGCCTGCGGCGCGCGCGGCATCAACGTCGAGTCGGCCGCAGCGCTCGGACCGGCTCTCGAGGAGGCGCTGCGCTCGAACCTGCCGACCGTGATCCAGGTGGCGATGGAAAACGCGCCGACGCCGACGCCCGGGCACTGGGACATCAACGACATCTATCGCAAGGGCGAGTAAGGGCATGGCGAACAGCGTGGAACTGCCGGCGTCGCCGATCGGCCGTCAGTCCTCGCCGATCGTTGCCTCGCCGGCGCCTCCATCGTCGCTAGCCTGGGCGGTCTGGGGCGTCGCGGCGACCTACTACCTCACCGCCTTCTACCTGCGCTCGGCGCCGGCGGTGATGACCACCGAGCTGATGCGCGACTTCGGGATCGCGGCCAGCCAGCTCGGCCAGTTTTCGGCGTTCTATTTCTACGCCTACATCCTGATGCAGATCCCCACCGGCGTCCTGGTGGACTCATGGGGCGCGCGGCGCCTGCTGATCGCCGGATCGCTGGCCGCTGCCGCGGGCACGTGCCTCTTCGGCGCGACCAGCAGCTACGCGGCGGCGTCGGCGGGCCGGGCGATTGTCGGCGCCGCGACCGCCGTCGGCTGGGTGGTCACGCTCAAGCTGGCGACGCATTGGTTCCCGCGCGAGCGCTTCGCGACGCTGTCCGGGCTCGGGTTGATGATGGGCAACGTCGGCGCGCTGTTCGCGCAGGTGCCGCTGCGCCTCGCCGTCGAGGCGGTCGGATGGCGTGCGGTCGCCTTCGGCTCGGCGGGATTCGTCCTCGCGGTCGGCGCGGCGGCCTGGGCGTTGGTGGCCAACGATCCCGCCGACAAGGGCCTTCAGAGCTACGCGCCCTCGTCGCTGCAGCGCGCCCACCTGAGGATCGGCCAGATCGTGCGCGAGTTCCCGCGCATCTTCACGTATCGAAACACCTGGCTGATCTTCCTGGCGCAGGGCGGCTTCGTCGGCGCGATGTTGTCGTTCACCGGGCTGTGGGGCCCGGCGTATTTGACCCGGCGTTTCACGCTGGCGTCGACCGAAGCGGCGACCGTGTGCTCGGTGATGATCGTCTGCTGGGCGGTCGCGAGCCCGCTCGCCGGGCATCTCTCCGACCGGATCGGCCGGCGCAAGCCGATCTATCTGGGAGGCGCGCTCGTCGCCGCCGCCGGCTGGACGACGATGTTCTACGCGCCGCTGCCGCTGGCCGCGTTTACCCTGGTCGCCGCGGCAACCAGCTTCGCGTGCGGCGCGGTCGTCCTCGGCTTCGCCTTCGCCAAGGAATCGGTGCCGATCCAGTTCCTCGGCACCGTCTCCGGGGCGATCAACGTCGGCAACATGCTGGGGCCGACCTTGCTGCAGCCGGCGATTGGCCGGGTGCTCGATGCGCGCTGGTCGGGTGCGCTGGCCAACGGCGTGCGCGTGTATGGGGCGGACGCGTTCGAGGCCGCATTCGCGATGATCGTCGCCTGGTCGGTGCTCTCGTGCCTGCTCATCGCCTTGTCGGAGGAAACCCACTGCCGGCAGTCGGCCTGAACCATCGGGGCGCCCGGCCAGCCGCGGCGCGGCGGAAGGCCAGGAAAAAGAGCGCCGCGTCGCCGCCGGCGGCGGGCGGTAACATACGGCCAATGCGCCGTCCGCAGGCCGGCATCGCCGAATCGGCGGAAGACACGGCCGTCCGCGATCAGCTCGCGCGCATCCTCGCCAGCCACACCTTCCAGCAGGGCGATCGGCTCAAGCGCTTCCTGTCGTTCATCGTGCTCGAAGCGCTGGCGGGCCGCCGCAACGAGCTCAAGGAATACGTCATCGGCGTGCAGGTGTTCGGCAAGGAGGACACCTTCGATCCGCGCACCGATCCGATCGTCCGCGTCCAGGCGCGACGGCTGCGCGCCAAGCTGGTCGGCTATTACCGCGAGGAAGGACGCGCCGACGAGCTGATCGTCGAGCTGCCGAAGGGCGGTTACGCGCCGGTGTTCAAGCGGCGCGACACGCCGGTGCTGGTCAAGCGGTCGATTGGCGCGGCGCTCGTCAGCCGCAACACCGTGATCGTGCAGGCGTTTGCCGACCACAGCGTCGATCGCGATCTCGACTACTTCTGTCGCGGCGTGCGCGAGGAGATCATCCATCACCTGGCGCGCTTCGCCGCGCTGCGGATCCTCGCGGCCGACGCGGCGCCGGCCGCCGGCGATCGCCACGATGCGGCGCTGATCGTCAGCGGCAGCGTCCGCCGCGCCGGCGAGCAGCTGCGCGTCACGGCGCAGCTCGTCGATGGCCCCACCGGCTGTTACCTCTGGTCGGAATCGGTCGACGCGCCGATGGCGGATCTGTTCGCGGCGCAGGAACGGGTCGCGGAAGCGGTCGCCAGGAAACTGGAGCCCGAGATCGGCGAGGGGCACGCGGCGCGCGGGTCGCGGCGGCCGTCCGAGAACCTGGCCGCGCACAACCTCTATCTCCAGGGCCGCTACCACCTCAATCAGCGAACCGAAGAAGGGCTGCGCAAGGCGCTCGATTTCTTCGAGAAGGCGCTGGTCGAGGACACGCAGTACGCGCTCGCTCACGCCGGCCTGGCCGACGCGTATGGACTGCTCGCCCACTACGGCGTCTTCGGCCCGGCGGAAGTGTGGACCAAGGCGGCGTCGAGCGCGGCGACTGCGGTGATGCTCGATGCCGAGTCGGCCGAGGCGCACACCTCGCTGGCCCACGTGAAGTCGACGCAGGACTGGGACTGGACCGGCTCGGAACGCGAGTTCCAGCGCGCGATCAGCCTCAACCCTCGCTACGCCACCGCCCATCACTGGTACGCGATGTCGTGCCTGGCGCCGCTCGGCCGCCTCGATGAGGCGCTCGACGAGATGATCACCGCGCAGTCGATCGATCCGGTGTCGTCGATCGTCGCCCGCGACCTGGCGGTGATCCACTTCTACCGCCGCGACTTCGAGACCGCGCTCGAGCAGTGCGACCACACCATCGAGCTGAACCCGCACTTCGCGCCGGCCTACTGGATCCTCGGCGTGATTCAGGAGCAGCGGCAGGACTTCGACGAGTCGGCGGCCGCCTTCCAGCGCGCCGTCCACCTCTCGCCGCAGACGCCGCGCATGCACGGCGCCCTCGGCCGGACGTTTGCGCTCTCCGGGCGTCGCAAGCAGGCGCTGGAAGTATTGAAAAAGCTCGAGGCCTACGCCGAGGAGCGCTACGTCTCGCCGCTGGAGTTCGCCTGGATCCAGTTCGCCCTCGGCGCCGTCGACCTCGGGTTCCGCTGGCTGGGGAAAGCGTGCGAGGACCGGGTCTTCGATCTGCTCTCGATCAAAGTCGATCCCCGCTACGACTCGTTGCGCGAAGATCGCCGTTTCGCGGCAATCGCGCGGCAACTGGGGGTCACGGCGTGATGATTTCCAGCGACCTGAGGAGGCGCTCCACTTCCCCGCCGACATCGTCTCGAGATCGCGGTGATCAACCGCGCTTGGGGCGATACACGTGCGTCGCCTGCCCGAAGAACACTTCCGCCGACTCCATCAGCGTCTCGCTCAGCGTCGGGTGCGGGTGGATGGTGAGCTTGAGGTCGGTCGCGGTGGCGCCCATCTCGATCGCCAGCACGCCTTCGGCGATCAACTCGCCCGCGCCCGGCCCGACCAGGCCGACGCCGAGCAGCCGCTCGCTGTCGTTGTCGAGAATCAGCTTGGTCAGCCCGTCGCTGCGATCGAGCGTCGCCGCGCGGCCCGACGCGCCCCACGGGAACTTGGCGACCTTCACCGCCAGGTTGTCCTTCTTCGCCTGCGCCTCGGTCAGCCCCGCCCACGCCAGCTCCGGATCGGTGAAGACGACCGCCGGGATCGCGCGCGGCGCGAACGCGACGTTCTCCCCCGCCATCACCTCGACCGCCACCCGCCCCTCGTGCGAGGCCTTGTGCGCCAGCATCGGCTCGCCGACGACGTCGCCAATTGCGAAGATCGACGGTTCGTGGGTGCGGCGCTGCTCGTCGACCATGATGAAGCCGCGCTGATCGACCTGCACCTGCGTGCGCTCGAGCCCGGGGATCTTCGAGTTCGGCCGCCGGCCGACCGACACCAGCACGCGATCGAAGAGCTGCTCCTTCGGATCGACGTTGCCCTCGAGCGTCACCCGCACGCCCTTCGCCTCCGGCTTGACCTGGACGACCTTGGTCTCGAGCAGCACGCCCTTCATCACCTGGCCGACCCGCTTGGCCAGCACGTCGACCAGGTCGCGGTCGGCGCCCGGCAGCAGCCCGGGCGTCATCTCGACGACCGTCACCGCGCTGCCGAGCGCGGCATAGACCGAGCCGAGCTCGAGGCCGATGTAGCCGCCGCCGACGACCAGCAGCGACTTCGGGATGTCGGGCATCTCCAGCGCGATCGTCGAATCCATCACCCGCTTGTCGTCGACCTTCAGCATCGGCGGGATCGCGGGGGTCGATCCGGTGGCGAGAATCGCGTGCTCGAACTGCACCTGCTCCTCGCCGCCGCCGGTGAGCTTCACCTTCAGGTTGTGCGCGTCGACGATCTCGGCCCAGCCCTGCAGGTACTTCACCTTGCGCACTTTCACCAGCTGGCCGGTGCCGCCGGTGTTCTTCTTGACGACGTTGTCCTTGAACGCGCGCAGCTTGTCGAGATCGATCGCCGGCTCGCCGAAGTCGATGCCCCACGCCTTCGCGTGGCGCGATTCGTCGAGCAGCTTGGCCACGTGCAGGAGCGCCTTCGATGGAATGCAGCCACGGTAGACGCAGACGCCGCCGGGGTTCGGCTCGGGATCGACCAGCGCCGTGGTGAGGCCGAGATCGGCGGCGAGAAACGCGGCGGCGTAGCCCCCGGGCCCCGCGCCGACGACGACGAGTTGGACGGAGATCATGTGTGGGCAGGTGGGGCGGGAGAGGCAGGTAGGGTGGGCCCGGCTGGCCCCACCAGCCTCACCTGCCCCACCAGCCTTCTCGTCGTCAGCGCGCTCATCCCTGGAGCGCGAGAAGGAACGGTTGCTCGAGCGCCTCGGCGACCCATCGTAAGAAGCGGATGCCGTCGGCGCCGTCGATCACGCGGTGATCGTAGGAGAGCGACAGCGGCAGCATGAACCGCGGCGTGAACTGGCCGCTCTCCTTCTGGTAGACCGGCTCCATCCGCGCGCGCGAGATGCCGAGAATCGCCACTTCCGGCGCGTTGACGATCGGCGTGAAGTAGGTGCCGCCGATGCCGCCGAGGTTCGAGATGCTGAAGCAGCCGCCCTGCATCTCCTCGGCGGTGATCTTCCGCGTCCGCGCCTTCTCGGAGAGCTGCGACAGCTCGACCGACAGCTGCACGATGTTCTTCTTGTCGACGTCGCGGATGACGGGCACCAGCAGGCCGCGGTCGGTGTCGACCGCGATGCCGATGTTGATGTACTTCTTCAGCACGATCTCGTCGGCGCTCATGTCGACCGAGGCGTTGAACTGCGGGAACACACGCAGCGCCGCGGCCACGACCTTGAGGGCAATCGCGGTGACGGTGAGGTTGCCGCCGGCCGCCTCCACCTTCGCCGTGAACTTCTTGCGCAGCTCCTCGAGGCCGGTGATGTCGGCGAGGTCGCACTGGGTGACGTGCGGGATGGTCGCCCAGGCGGCGCTGAGGTGCTCCGCGGTCTTGCGCCGCACGGCGCGCATCGGCTGGCGCTCGACCTGGCCGAAGCGGGAGAAGTCGGGCAGCGGCTGCGCGCGCGACGTCCCGCCGCCCGCGCCGGCGCTGAGCAGACGCTTGGTGTGCTCCTTGACGTCCTCGACCGAGATGCGTCCGCCGGGACCGCTGCCGTTGACCTGATTGACGTCGACGCCGAGCTCGCGCGCCATCCGGCGCACCGACGGCGCCGCCGGCGCCGGCGGCATGTCGCGCGCGGGCGCGGCAGGCTCGGCGGGCGCCCTCGCGCCGCGGTTGATGTCGACCACCTTGCGATCGTCCTGCGCACCCTCGCGTGCCTGATCGCGTGCCTGCGGTCTCGACTGCGCGTCGGCGTCCTGCGCCGCGGCGCGCGGGCCAACCGACTGGTCCTTCACGCCCGCCTTGTCGGGACGGGTCGACTTGTCCTTCGCCTGCACGTCGGGCTGCATGTCGGCGATTTCGTCGCCGTCAGCCTCGTCGCCCTGGCGCGCGTCGCCTTCGGCCTCGTCGCTCTCGGGCGCCGGCTCGGCATCGCGCGCCGCCGCGCGCGGCTGCGCCTTCTGCGGTTTCGCCGCTTCGTCGCCCTTCGCCGCGGGCGCGGCTTTCTTGACCGGCTCCTTCTCCGCCTCTTTTCCCTTCGCCGGCTTCGCTTCGCCTTCCGCTTCGGCGGCGCCGCCATCGTCGACCGAGAGAATCGCCTGGCCGACCTTGACCTTGTCGCCTTCCTTGACCTTGACCTCCTTCACCTTGCCGGCGACCGACGAGGGGACCTCGATGGTCGCCTTGTCGGTCTCGAGCTCGAGCACCGACTGGTCTTTCTCGATCGTGTCGCCGGCTTTGACGAGGACGCGAAGGACGTCGCCGGCCGAAATGTTCTCGCCCAGCTCCGGAAGCGTGAAGTCAGTAGGCATGTCTACGAGGTCGCCGGATTCACCTTGTCGGGATTGATGTTGTGCGCCTTGATCGCGTCGGCGACCACCGACGCGTCGAGCTTGCCGTCGCGCGCGAGCGCGCCGAGCGTGGCGACAATCACATAGCGGTAGTCGACCTCGAAGAACTCGCGCAGCGCGGCGCGGCTCTCGCTGCGGCCGTAGCCGTCGGTGCCGAGCACGGTGATCGGCCGCGGCAGCCAGCGGTCGATGGCGTCGGGCATCGCCTTGACGTAGTCGGAGGCGGCAACCAGCACGCCCGGGGCGGCGGCGAGGCACTGTGAGACATACGGCACCTTCGGCTTCTCGGCCGGATGCAGCATGTTCCACCGCTCGCAGCGGTGCCCTTCGCGATAGAGCTCGGTGTAGCTGGTGACGCTCCAGACGTCGGCCGACACGTTGTACTTCGATTCGAGGATTTCCTGCGCCTTGATCACCTCGGGCAGGATCGCGCCGCTGCCGAACAGCTGCGCGCGCAGCTTCGCATCCGGCTTCGAGGCGCTGCGGAATTTGTACATCCCCTTGAGGATGCCCTCGCGCGCGCCCCCGGGCATCTCCGGCATCGCGTACTGATCGTTCATCAGCGTCAGGTAATAGAAGATGCTCTCCTGGTCGACGTACATCCGGCGGATGCCGTCCTCGATGATCACCGCGATCTCGTAGGCGAACGCCGGGTCGTAGCTGACGCAGTTGGGATACGCGAGCGCGAACAGCTGGCTGTTGCCGTCCTGGTGCTGCAGCCCTTCGCCGGCGAGCGTGGTGCGGCCGGCGGTGCCGCCGAGGAGGAAGCCGCGCGCGCGCGAGTCGCCGGCGGCCCAGATCAGATCGCCGATGCGCTGGAAGCCGAACATCGAATAGTAGATGAAGAACGGGATCGTATTGACGGCGTGGGTCGCGTAGGCGGTGCCGGCGGCGATGAACGACGACATCGAGCCGGCCTCGGTAATCCCTTCCTCGAGGATCTGGCCGTCGGACGCCTCCTTGTAATAGAGCAGCGTGTCCATGTCGACCGGCTCGTAGGTCTGGCCGCCGTGCGCGTAGATGCCGACGGCGCGGAAGAGCGCCTCCATGCCGAAGGTGCGCGCTTCGTCCGGCACGATCGGCACGATCAGCGGCCCGAGATCCTTGTCGCGCAGCATCTTCGACAGCAGCCGCACGAACACCATCGTCGTCGACGCCTTGCGGCCGTCGGTGCCCTTGTAGAACTCCTCGAACAGCTCCGCGGAGGGCTGCTGGATCGGGTCGACGCGGACCTTGCGCGTCGGCACGTAGCCGCCGAGCGCCTTGCGCCGATCGCGCATGTACTTGATTTCGATCGAGTCTTCGGCCGGACGGTAGAACGGCATCTTGGCGATGTCGGTGTCCGAGATCGGGATGCCGAAGCGGGTGCGGAAGGCCCGCAGCTCCTCTTCGTTCATCTTCTTCTGCTGGTGGGTGATGTTCTTGCCCTCGCCCG
>Ga0070705_100001784_pt1 | contig 11134 bp, 7 predicted proteins | sample KBSK5253metaG_FD_65455 | JGI IMG/M metagenome (GOLD analysis project Ga0070705, IMG submission 65455) | Corn, switchgrass and miscanthus rhizosphere microbial communities from Kellogg Biological Station, Michigan, USA - KBS K5-25-3 metaG | ecosystem: Host-associated > Plants > Roots >... | reverse complement strand
TCTGCGAGCGCGCCGGACACAGCCCCGAGTTCGCCTGCTCGTCATCGCACAGCGCGACTCTGGAGATGTAGCCCGCCAGCCCAGCCGGCATGTCGAGCTTGAGCTTGCCAATCTCCTGATCGTCGTCATTCCGGGTGATGCGCGTGTGGAACGGCGACGCCGCGCCCGCGCTCGGACTCTCAGTCCCGGCTCTGAAGCCTGGCGTGAATTTGCCGTGCTGACACGCCGCACCGGCGCCGTCGTGCGAGACCTCGATGCCGTTATCCAGCGGGACGGCGGGTCTGCCGTTCCAACCCGTGAACTCCGCGTGCGCCGCAAATGTGCCACAATTAAACGGCATGGCAAGCGGAGCAAGGGCACCACCGTCTATCACAAGATTGACGTCCGAGAACGGCGCCTGCGGCGCGTTGTCGAGCGTCGTCGTCATCGCGCCGGTGAGCGGGTCGAGATCGACCCGCATCGCCTGCTTAATAGTCACACCCGAACCTCTCGCTGCGAGGTAGAGCGCCACCAGCGTGTCGAAGGGATTGTCGTGCGGCGCTGCCAGATACACCGAGCCTTGGAGTGGATCGGGCAGCGCCGGCGTCGTAATTGTGACCGTCCCGAGCTTGGACGCGTTCGGGCAGGCCGGGTCGCCTTCGTTGTGCAACCCGATCTGCGCCGGAGAGCACGCGTCGAGACCCTGCGCCGAGGACGCCGAGAGATGGAACGGCAGTCTCACAACAGCCGTTCTCAGATCGGAGGTTCCGATCGAAACGGGATCATTCGGCTGCGGCAACGTCAGGTCGACGGAGAGCCCGCTCGGCTGACCCGCGGCTCTGACACCCGGCGTGATCGTGATGCCAGGGTTGAAGGGGACTCTGTCACAACCGGTCGTGCCTCTCGGCGGACCCCAGTCAGCCAGGCTCAACGGATACCCGGGCGGGTCGTGGCTCATAAACGACTTCTCGTCGAAGACGCCGGGATGCAGCCACGAGTCCGCATGCACCGTCGTAGTCAACCCGACACTGGGGGCAGTGCAGGAGGTTGGGTTGCGCAAGAAGGCCTTCAATGGGGCGCCGCTGGAGCAGGTCGGTCCGCTCTCCCACGGCGCCTGAACTCCCGGGCACGCCCGTTCCGCGTCGTGCACCGGATCGGCAGGCACACCCCAGATCGTCAGCTCCGTGCCAGTGATCGCCACCTCCGAGACGTAACGCACCGACGCGGTAAGGCCATAGTCGTTCGCGCTGCGCACCTTCACATCGATCGTCACGACCGTCCCAGCGACGTTGAACCCGAACCGTGCCGGCGCGTCCGGCGGCGGCACCATGTTGTAGACCGACACCGGCCCCAGCATCGCACTTCCGTTGCCAAACGGTCCCCCGCGCGGGAGGCGCACGATCGTCGTGCCGACCTGCGAGCTCGGAGGACACAACGGTTGAGCGAACGGGCCACCGCTGTTGGCGAGCTCCGAGAGGTTGCATTGCGCGACTCCGCTTGGGTCGCCGACCAACCCCGGCGGCAGGTCAACGATCACGTCCTTGACCGGCTCAGCGGGCCACGGCGTGCCCTTCGTCGGCTCCGCGTTCGGGACCGTGTTGAGATCGATCGCGGTCGTCAGCGCATACGGGCGACCACCAGCCTGCGTCAACGGCGTACCAACAGCATCCGCATACGCCTGCGCATCCACCGCGTCGATCCCGAAGCCCGGCAGGTCAGGTGTGATCGTCGTCGGATCCACCGTGCTCGCCGGTGCAGCACCGCCACCACTGATCGCGAATCTGCTCGTCAGCACACCAGCGCTTGCATCCACCGTCACATCCACCCAAAACGATGCAATCGAATCGATCCCCAGCCGCGGAATCGAATCGCTGCTGTCGACGCAGGTGAAGCTTGGCGCGCCCGGGACAAAGCTGGAGCAATCCCACCCCGGAAACTGAAGAGGCTGCAGAGGGATAACCGCGATAACGGTGAGACCCGCTGGGATCGCCGCCGTGAGCGTCAACGGATCGACCGTCCCATCCGCCGACGCATCGCCCACGTTCGTGACCTGCACGATGTAACGCAACGTCTCACCCGGCGCGGCCGTCGTCGTCGCCGCGGAATCAAGCCGCCACACCGGCCCCGACGCCACAGCAGACACAGCCAGTGACGCAAGCAACGCAATCGCAAGCACTGCCGCCGCGAGCGCCCGGCGAGCACAATTCATCATTCTCCTCCTCATCGCCATGCTCACCGCTCCGCCCTCCACTGGACCGCCCGCGCGTGTCGCGCCACGCGGTGCCTACGCTTGACACAGCGCGCCTTGCCACGCACACGCCGCCTCACATGCCCTCTCCTGCACTTCCTGCCAGCGGCCCTTCTATGGAGTCTCGGCGCCAGATCACCAAGCCCTCTCGCGACACTGCTCCCGAGCGTGGCCAGGCCCGGAGCGGCCGGCGTCTGCCCCCGGCATGCGGTCCCGGAGCAGCTACTAGCGGGGAGGGGCTCGGGGAAGCCTCCGTCGACGCGTGCGTCGTAGACGTCATACGCCTGGTCGCTGTCCCAGCCGACAAGCCGAGCACGGGTGACGAAGAAGACGTCGTCGCCGTACGCGCTAGCGTCCATCAGGAAGGAGTCGTTCGAGTCAGTGCCGCTCGAGATGAGGTGCACCTGACCACTCGGCACGTCGTACTCGTAGACGTCGACGACACCATTGGTGTCCGCCGGGTCAAGCGCCTCCGTCGTGTCGAAGAACACCCGGCGGCCGTCGTCCGTGAGCGCACGGCTGAGATGGCTGGCCGTCAGCGACGTCCCGGTTCGGTTACGAACGTTGAGGAACGTGTCCCCTGGCGCGCCGGGAGCGGTGAGGTTGCAGGAGGCGCAGACGATGTCCGGGTCTGCTGGCGTCGAGCTGTCGGCACGGTACACATAGGCCTCGGCACACGTTGTGGCGCCGCCGGTTACCGCGTTGCCGGCGCAGGGGCCGTGTTGATATCTCGGCGGGAGGCCGCTGCCGTCAGAGGTCTCGAACAGCAAGAACCGGCCGTCAGGCGACACACGCGAAACCGGCTGGGTAAAGGTGTTCCAGAACACCAACAGGCCCGGGAACAGCCGGCCCTGGATGTCACTCAGCGGAAGTGTCGCAACATGCGAGAGGCTCCCGCCCGGGGTCCCGTCGGCGTCCTGCCACAACGTCACATCGCCACTGCTCGTGAAGTACACGCGATGGCCGTCATCGGAAGCACCGACGACACCACCCGCGCCCGGTCCGATCAACGTCAGGTTATGAACATCGTTGTCGGTCGTGACCGTCGCGGTGGAGGCGCCGCCGCTCAGCCCGCTCGCGTCTGTAGTGAGCTGCATCATGTTCACGCCGGCGAGCGCACCGGTGAACTCGACCGTCAACGGCGCACCACCACCGCCCAGACCACTGGTCACACTCACATTCCCTGTTCCGATGATGCTCAGGTTCTCAAGTGCGGCCTGCACCTGGGCTCCTGTCGCGTTCCATGCCAGGGGCCCGGTCGTCGCCTCGATGCTCGCGCTCAGACTCTGCGATCCGTCGACCGTCGCAGGAGCCGAGAGCGTGAGACTCACTTGCCCAAGATTGGATATCGCTACAGCGGTGACGGTCGTCCCAGGATCGATTCCAACACTCGCGATTGTCTGGCCGACGGTGAACGAACCGCCGCTGACGTCAGTCACCTGGGTCGAACCGTTCGTCAGCGTCCCAGCACCCTGCGCGGGCTGCGTGTGCGCCGTCAACGTGAACGAGCCGCCCGTTGCGTCAACCGTGAGCGACTGCGTCTCATCGCTCGGCTGACGCTCCCACATGTAGAGGCCCGAGCCTGCTGTGTCGGTCAGCTGCTCGCCGCTGCGGAAGAACACCCGGCTTCCATCGGTGCTCGCCGTCTCGTAGATGGCGCCTTGCGCTTCATCGGGCGAGGCCTTCTCGGACATGCTGACCTGCACCACCGCATCATCGTCCGTAGCGAGCGTTCCACGATCATCAAGCTGGAACAGCCTGCTCACGACACCAGCCCGCGTACTCGGGATCTGATTGAAGTTGGTCCCGAACGGGCTGGTGAAGCTCACCCGCGCGCCGTTATCCGAGATTGCGTGCCGCACGTAACGCGCCGCAATCGTCCCCAAGATAGCAGTCGCCGCGGCTCCTGCGACGGCGCACGGCGCACCGGCGTTGGACACCGTCTGACCAGCGCATGCAGCGTTCGCCCGGATCTGACGGACGACGTCGCCATCAGATTTGTAGAGTTTGATGTTTCTGCCGGTCGCGTCAGCCGTGAGGTTCAGCCGCGACTCGTAGAGCACATGCTGGACATCACCAGAGGAACCCGCGATCCACGGGCGATCTCTTCCGGTGCTCTGTGGCGGCTGTGGCGCGACCGCGTCGCTGAGCAGCCGATAGTCGCCCTCGCCAGCTGTACGCACGTCATCGCGCGAGTAAAGGTTGCCGACCAGCGTCACGTTCGGCGCGTCGGTCAGCGGCGACCAGGACCGGAACACGCCCCGCGTCAGATCCGTGGAGAACAGCTCATACAACGGATCAAAACCGTTGAGCAGCGCGAAATACGACAACGGCTCTTGCACAGGGGTGATGCCATGAACCGTCCACCCGCTCGTTCCCGGCTCGCCACTGCGCTGCGCCAGATAGTCGCTCGCGACCCCAGTCCCCCGACCATCCCCAAACGCCGCGATCGACGAGAACACCGCGGCCATCGGCAGGTCGCTTCTCTCACCACTCGCTGCCCGCGTGCGCCCGCTATCGAGCAGCACGTCTGCGCCCGTGCCCGTCGAGACCAACTCATACCCACGACCATCAGGCGAAGCCGCCCCCGCAACACTGCCCGGCGCGCCGATACCAACCGCACACGCGATACACACGCCGATCCAGCACCTCACGGCCATGCGGCCATGACCTCGCAACCTACGCACCCGATTCTCCTCCACTCCGTGATCCATCACACCACTTTATAGAAAACAGGGCCGGCTGCAAGTCCCACCCGCCCTCCGGACATCGCGCTCTCTCCCGCCCTAACCACCTCCAGCAGGCTTGACGCACCGGTTTGTGGTGTCTAGACTAGATCGCTCCACAAGGGGGACCGGAGAACCTCCCGGCGCATCGGCGGGAGCTCCACCACTGGCAGCACGCCGCGCGACCACGCGCTAGCTTCGCGCCCTGCCGACCCCTCCGAACACAAAGGGGGTCTCATCCACACGCACACACCACCTCGCCGCACCGCGGCATCCCGGGCCCTGCGCAGACAACGATGCCAACCCTGCCCATCACGCCCGGCACCCACAAGCAACCACCACAAAGGACTCACATGCGCACACGCAGCAAACTCGTCCTGGCAGGCCTCGCAGCGACCTTCTTGATGTCGTTCGCCGTCGGAACCGCCTCCGCCAGGAACCTCAGCGTAGACAACTCAAGATTCAGAGTGACATTCAACAATCTCGAATTCAACCCTGGATTTGGCGAACCTACGACCTGCCACGTCACACTCGAAGGCAGCCTTCACAGACATACCATACCGAAGACGGCCGGCACACTACTCGGCTACATCACCCGTGTCCAAACCGGAAATTGCTCCCCCTTTGGCGTCACAATACTAACCGAAAGGATGCCGTGGCACATCTCATACCAAGGCTTTAGCGGAAGACTACCGGACATAACCTTAATCTTTATAAGGGCCGAAGGGTTCTTCAGGGTCGGGCCCTGCCTAGCAAGAGGCCCATTCGAAGGGAAGTTTAGTCGCGATCCGGTGACCAGACACATTATCTTAGCCTTTATTCCATTCCAAGAAGTTGCGATCACGAATAGGGAATTCTTCTGTCCTATCGAAACAGCTGGCTTCGCTTCGAATGGCAGGGGTCAAGTCTACCTATCAAATAGCAACACCCGGATCTCACTTACCCTAATATAGCCTGATGCCTGGTGCGTCTCTGCCATAGCGGCGTACCAACATCGCAACAACCGGGGTCGCGCTTCACACGAGCACGACCCCGGTGCCTTTTCTACTCAACGCCAGCGGGAGACGCAATGCACACCAAAGCCCTAGCTGCACTCTGCGCGGCAATCGCGACCGCGGTCATAGCGCTGGACATCAGCACAGTCACAGCGAGGAACCTCAGCCTCAGCAATCAAAACATCAGAGTCACGTTCAACAACCTCGAATTCAGCCCGGGCTTTGGCGAACCTTCGACCTGTCGTGTAACACTCGAAGGGAGCTTTCACAACAGGACCAGCGCGAAGGTCGCCGGATCTCTAATTGGGTATCTCACAAGAGTTACAACCGGCCAATGCAGCCCTAATCAAGTCACAATACTAACCGCAACCCTTCCCTGGCATGTACGGTACCAGGCATTTTCGGGAAGACTACCAGATATATCCTTAATTTTGGCAAAGGTGTTTGGCGAGAGTCTTAGGGTTGGGCCCTGTCTAGCTAGAGGGGATGTCGATTTTGGGGCCGCTCGCGATCCTGTCACCAGGGAGTTGATCGGGGTTGAAGTCCCAACTCAGCAAATTGCCGTTACAAACACGGAATTCTTCTGTCCAATCGAAACCGTTCAGTTCAACTCGAACGGCCTCGGCTCAATCTTCCTATCAAACAGCAGTACTCGCGTATCACTTACTCTAATATAGACTAAGGCTTGGTGCGTCTCCTCCATAAGCGACGTACCGACATCGCATCAACCCGGGGTCGCGCTCCGCACGCACGACCCCGGTTCCTTTCTACTCAACGCGAGCGGGAGACGCAATGTACACCAAAGCCCCGGCTGCACTTTGTGTGACAGTCGCCAGCGCGATAGTGCGTTTACGACCGGCAGCACGCCGGCGCGAAGGTACGCGGCCGTCGCAGCGCGGACAGATGCCGCGACTGCCGCCGCACCTCCGGGATAGGCGCGGCTGGCCATAACCGAGCCGCGCCTCGCTGTCGCCCCGCCCGGCACCGGGGAAGCACCACGTTCAACCCGGCTCGGTGGGCGGGGACCTTGCTGCCGAAATCCGCGGTCGGAGCGGTGGCGCAGCCCGAAACGACCGCTGCCCCGCCAGCGCCGGCTGCCACGTCGGGGACCAGCACCACCACATTCACCGCGAGCACCGCGGCCCGGTGGCGGCGAGCGAACCGCTGCACGCTAGGGACGTGTCTAACCGCTCTGACCGCTCCCGAGAGTGGCCACTCTGCTTTTTAGTGTGTAGACTCAAGGCTCGACAGGGGTTTCGGGGGGCCTCCCGTGCGCATCGGCGGGAGCTGCCCTACCGACAGTGCTCGAGGCCGCGCTTCTCGTGCTCTGCCGACCCCTCTGAGAAAGGGGTGTCATTCACAGCATACTGCGGCCGTTACGGCGGCATTCCGGGCCCGGATCCGGCGGGGGCGATGCCACGCCCGTCATCGTGCCCCGGCGTCGGCAAGCAACTACCCACAAGGATTCACATGCGCACATGCAGCAAACTCGCTCTGGCAGGCATCGGGACAACACTCCTGATGGCACTCGCCGTCGGACCGGCCTCTGCCAGGAATCTCAGCGTAAGCAATCAGAATTTGAGAGCGACCTTCAACAACCTCGAGTTCACCGTAGAAGGAGTCAGCACCACAACATGCCGCGTCACACTCGAAGGCAGCCTTCATACAAGGACCATAGTGAAATCGGCCGGCACACTAGTCGGCTACGTAACCAGGATCATAACCGGTCAATGTAGTAACGGGGTTACCATCCTAACCGAAACCCTTCCGTGGCACGTGAGGTACATAGGCTTCAGCGGCAGGCTACCTGATATAACATTAATCTCGGTAAGGTCGAGGGCAGCATTCAGGGTGCTGAGCTGCCTAATGTCTGAAGACGTCGAAGCCAGGATCAGTCGTGACCCGGTAACTGGACACGTAACATTAATCCAAATTCCTCTCCAAAATGTGACGCTGACAGGGCTCTTTTGTCCCGAATCGGCTAACTTCAGATCGCTTAGCAACGGTTCATTCTATCAGCTAGGCAGCACGACCCGAATATCACTTACCCTAATATAGTTTATGCTCGGTACGTCACTGTCGTAAAGCGGCGGACCAACATGGCATCACCCCGGGGTCACGCTCCACTGAGCGCGGCCCCGGTCTGTTTTGCTCACCTCCCCAGCCCCGTGCGGCGCAGCGCGAGCACACGCGCGGCCGCTTCGGCGACGCGCGCTCGGACTGCCGGGGAGCGACGGGCGGTGGCAGTGACGGCGTCGCGCACGAGCGGGAACGAGCCCGGCCCCGTCATCAGGAGCAGATCAGCGCCCGCGCGCAATGAGCGCACAGCGCCGGCGCCAACGTCGCCGCCTGTCGGCCTGAGCGCGGCGGCCGCCTCGAGCGAGTCGGTCATTGCCACGCCGTCAAAGCCGAGCTCGCCGCGCAGCAGGTCGGTTGCGATCGTGTGCGACTGCGAGGCGATGCGCGCTGCGTCGAGCGCCGGATAGCGGGCGTGATTGAGCATCACGAGCGGCACACCCGCGTCGATCGCCGTTCTGAACGGGAGCAGATCAGCGGCGAGCTGAGCTCGTGACCGCCCGATGGTCGCTGGGGTGTCGTCGGTGTTCACCGTCGCGCCTCCAAGGCCCGGGAAGTGCTTCACGACCGGCAGCACGCCGGCGTGCAGGTACGCCGCTGTCGCAGCGCGGACCGATGCCGCCACCGCCGACGCGCCGCCGGGATAGGCGCGGCTTGCCATGATCGAGCCGCGCGTCCCTGCCGCCACATCGGCGACCGGGCCGAGCACGACGTTCACGCCCACATTCCGCAGCCCGCGGGCGGTCGCGGCCGCGGCGGCGCGCGCGGCGGCTGGGGTCCGCTGGCCCGCCTGCCCGACCGTCGACGGCGCGAAGCGCAGCGTGCGGATCGTGCCGCCTTCCTGGTCGAGGCAGATGATCGGCGGCGGCCCGCTGCCCGCCCCGCGGCGCAGGCTGGCCGTCAATGCCCGCACGGACGCCGCCGACGGCGCGTTCCCTCCGAACAGGATCACGCCCGCGACCCGTCCCTCATGCAGCGCGCGGAGCACATAGCCGGGCGCACGCGTCCCGGGGAACGCGATGATCAGCAGCTCGCCGACCTGCTGGCGCAACGGCATCCGGGCGACCTCGGCGCGGGCCTGCTCCAGTGCGGTGCTCGGCACACCGGCGCCGGAGTCCGTCATCGTCGTCGGAGCTGAGGCGCCGCCCGATTCGCTGCCCCCGCCCGCGCCGACCGCCGCGCCGGCAACCAGCGCCGCCACCAACACCCCGAGCAGCGCAGCCCGACGGCGGCGAACCGCCCGTGTCGGGTGGCTTCGGCCTGGCGATGACACACGCCGCAGCTTGCCAGCTCTGGCTGCCAACGGTCCGACCCCTCGAGAAAGACGGAGTCGCCAAGGGGCGTGAGGGCCTGTTGGGCCTGCCGCGGCAGTCCAACGTCATCCCGAACCAGCGACAGCTTTAAGACAAGCTATGCTTTACCTATGTCTGACAAAGGTCCGGATCCTCTGGCGCTCCATCGACGCGCGTATAGCCAAGATGGCTACTTCACCACCGCGCAGGCGCGCGCGTTCGGTTTTAGTCGGCAGCTGCTCGCCCACCACCTGCGGTCGGGCCGTTACGAGCGGGTACGGCGCGGGCTTTACCGGCTGACCGGGTTCCCTGGGTCCAGCAGCGAGGAGGCCCGGGCGAAGTGGATGGCCGTCGGCACCGACCGAGCGCTCGTCTCGCACGAGAGCGCGCTTGAGCTGCACGGGCTCTCTGACGTCCTCCCAGCCGCGGTACATCTGCTCGTAGCTCGAGCGGATCGCGGGATCAAGCCGCCCGCGGGAGTTGTGATCCACACAACGAGCACATCGTGGGGTCCGGGAGATGTCACCACAATCGATGGCATCCGTACGACGACCCCATCGCGAACGATCCTCGATGCCGCGACCGAGGGGACGGCACCGGAGCAGATCGAGATGGCGGTGCGCCAGGCGCTCGATCAGGGACTCGTCGATGCCGAGCAGCTCGAGACCGAGGCCGCGCAGCGGAGCGAGCGTGTGCGAGATCTCGTCCACGGCGCCATCGAGCAGGCGGGCATTCGATGAGGTACGCCGATGCCGACGCGATGCGGATGGCGCTTGAGCAGCGGCTCCGCAACGAAGCCGAGACGCGTGGCGTGGCCCTGCTGCGCCTGCGCAAGCGCGTCGCGTTCGAGCGCTTTCTCGCTCGCCTCGCCGTCTCGCCGGCTGAGTGGGTCCTGAAGGGAGCGTTCGCACTGGAGCTTCGTCTCGGCCTCCAGACGCGCATGACGAAAGACATCGACCTCGCACGCGACGACGACGAAGCAGCCGTCACGAGGGACCTTGTCGCTGCCGCCGCGCTGGACGTCGAGGACTCCTTCACCTTCCGTGTGCGCCGTACTCCGACACTGGAGCGGGCCGTTGGCTTCCGGGCGGTTCGCTATTCGGTCATCGGAGAGCTCGCCGGCCGGCGCTTCGAGCAGTTTCCACTCGACGTTGGACTTGTCGAAGCGCCCGCCCTCTCGCCCGACGTCATCAAGACCGAGGGGTCGCTCGCCTTCGCTGGCATCACGCTCCCACCGCTCGCGGTGATCGCGATCGAGCAGCACATTGCAGAGAAGGTGCATGCCTATACCGCGACCTACGGCACCGACGAGCGGGGCAGCACCCGCGTCAAGGATCTCGTGGACCTGGTGCTGATCGCCCGTCACGCTTCGCCGCACGCCGACCGTCTCCAGCAGGCGCTCCGGTCGACGTTCGAGCGGTATGGCAAGCAACTCCCCGACACGCTTCCCCCACCGCCTGAGGAGTGGAGTGCGCCGTACGCGCAGCAGGCGCGAGACGTCGGCCTCCCCTCGGATCTGGCGAGTGCACACGCCGAAGCCCGTGCCCTGGTCGCCCCGGTGCTCCAGGACCATGCCGGCGGCACCTGACCTCAACCCCCACGCCTGCTGATCGCCCGGCGCCAGCTTGCCAGGTCTGGCTGCACCATCTGCCTAGGCGTCGTAGCACCTTTGTGCTACACTCGTGCACATGGCGCACGAGGTCTCCGTCCGTGACCTTCGCAACAGCACCGCCGCGGTGGTTGCTGCGGTGCGTGCCGGCGAGGAGCTGACGCTGACGGTCAACCGCGAGCCGGTGGCTGACATCGTCCCGCACGTCG
>Ga0070705_100001783_pt1 | contig 11136 bp, 10 predicted proteins | sample KBSK5253metaG_FD_65455 | JGI IMG/M metagenome (GOLD analysis project Ga0070705, IMG submission 65455) | Corn, switchgrass and miscanthus rhizosphere microbial communities from Kellogg Biological Station, Michigan, USA - KBS K5-25-3 metaG | ecosystem: Host-associated > Plants > Roots >... | reverse complement strand
GGTGGCGCAGAAGTCGGCGAGCCAGTCGTTATAGGCGCGGAAAATCGCCGACATCAGCGGGGTGTCCGACACCCGGAAGTAGAAGAGGCCCTGGGAGGGATAGAGCACTTCGCCCGCCACCCCGTCGAGGCGCATGTCGGCCAGGTGCTGCTCGGGGTCGTAGCCGCCGCGCGGCACGTCCTCGAAACGCCCCTGTCCGGAAATGGTCTCGGGCGCATCGAACCTGGCGCCGGCGTTGGAGATGAGCCCGATGCCCGAGAGAATCTGGTCCGCCTCGACCACGATCTGGTCGGCGCCGTCGATGCGCTGGATCCGGGGGGCCCGGTCGCGAAAGGCCGCGTCGATGCGCTTCATCCACAGATCCGGCGGCTCGAACACGTGAGAGTCGGACGAGAGAATCACGGCCGGCGCCATCGGGCGGCCCTCCTGATCGCCAAGATGTTCTAGAATCCCGCCAATGTCCACTCCCTACCCGCGCGACCTGATCGGCTACGGCGGCAATCCTCCCCATCCCCACTGGCCGGGGGAGGCGCGGATCGCCGTGAACTTCGTCATGAACTACGAGGAAGGCTCCGAATACAACGTGCACGACGACGGCTTCTCCGAGGCCACGTTGACCGAAGCCGGCGGCGCCGACTCCGGAGTGCAGGGCCGCGATCTCGCGGCCGAGGGGTTGTTCGAGTACGGCAGCCGCGTCGGCTTCTGGCGCGTGCTGCGGATCTTCAAGGAGCGCGGCGTGCCGATGACGGTCTTCGGTTGCGCGCTGGCCCTCGAGCGCAATCCGGCGGTCGCGGCGGCGATCCGCGAGGCCGGCTTCGACGTCTGCTCGCACGGCTGGCGCTGGATCAAACACTGGGAGCTCACCGAGGCGCAGGAGCGCGAGCACATCCGAATGGCGGTCGAATCGATGAAGAAGACCGTCGGCGAGCGGCCGCTCGGCTGGTACTGCCGCTCCGGGCCCAGCGTGAACACGCGTCGCCTGCTCGTCGAGGAGGGCGGCTTTCTCTACGATTCGGACGCGTACAACGACGAGCTGCCGTACTGGCTGCGGGTGAACGACCGGCCGCATCTGGTCGTGCCGTACAGCCTCACCGCGAACGACTCGAAGTTCGGCCGCGGCGGCTTCTTCACCGCCGACGACTACTTCACGTTCGTCAAGGACGGCTTCGACGTGCTCTACCGTGAAGGTCGCACGCAGCCGAAGATGATGTCGCTCGGCCTGCACCTGAGGCTCATCGGGCATCCCTCGCGCGCGGCGGGGCTCGAGCGCGCGCTCGATTACATGACGCAGCACCACGGCGTGTGGTTCACGCGGCGCCTCGACATCGCCAAACACTGGGTCGCCACGCATCCGGCGCCGGCGCGCTGAGGCTGCGCCGCCGGCTCCATCAGGGAGACAGAGATGGGAAAGCTCGACGGGAAGGTCGCGCTGATCAGCGGAGGAGCGCGGGGCCAGGGCGCCGCCGAAGCCGAGACCTTCGCCCGCGAGGGCGCAAAGGTCGTCTTCGGTGACATCCTCGACGCCGAGGGCAAGAAGGTCGAGGCCGCCATCCGCACCGCCGGCGGCGAGGCCTCGTACGTGCACCTCGACGTCACGAGCGAGACCGACTGGCAGAACGCCGTCAAGCTCGCGACCGGACGCCACGGCCGGCTCGACGTTCTCGTCAACAACGCGGCGATCGTCATCCCGCGGGTCGCGATCGAAGATCGCACGGCGGCCGAGTGGGACCGCGTGATGGCCGTCAACGCCAAGGGCGTCTTCCTGGGCACGAAGTACGTGATCCCCGAGATGCGCCGGGTGGGCGGCGGCTCGATCGTGAACATCTCGTCGGTGGCCGGGATCGGCCAGTCACTGCATCAGGAGCCGGCGTACGCCGCCAGCAAGGGCGCGATCCGCATCTTCACGAAGGTGACGGCGAGCCAGCACGCGAAGGACCGGATCCGCTGCAACTCGGTGCACCCCGGCCCGATCGATACCGAGATGCTCCACAACGCCATGCCCGACCCGGAGGTCCTGCGGCGGCGCCTGGAACGCGTCCCGCTGGGGCGGATGGGGACGGTCGACGAGATCGTGCGGCTGGTGCTCTACCTCGCGTCGGACGAGTCGGCCTACATGACCGGCAGCGAGCTCGTCATCGACGGCGGCGCGCTGGCGCAATGATCAGAGTCGTCGTGCTGCTCCGGCGCCCGTCGAGCTGGACCCGCGAGCGTTTCCACCGCTGGTGGCTCGACGAGCACGTCGCCTACGGCAAGAAGCTGCCGAATCTGAGAAAGTATCGCGTGTGCCTGGTCACCGGCTCGACGTCGCACGAGGGCCGCGAGCCCTGGGACGCCACGACGAGGAGAGAGCATGACGCCTGAACGCGTTTTGCAGAACCCGCCGCTGGTCCTCGACCGGGCGGCGCGCGAGCGCTACTTCGCCGACGGCTTCCTCACCGTCCCCGGCTACGTCGGCGGCGCGTGGCTCCGCCGGCTTCGCGCCGTCGTCGACACCAAGATCGAAGAGTCGCGGTCGTTCTCGGCCTCCGACGATCAGTTCGATCTGGCGCCGGATCACACGGCCGAGAAGCCGAACATCCGGCGGCTGCGCAAGGCCGTGGACCAGCATCCCGAGCTGTGGGCGTTCGCCAAAGACCCGTCGGTCGTCGACCTCGTCGCGGACCTGCTCGGGCCGGATATTCGCTTCCACAGCTCGAAGCTCAACTTCAAGTGGTCCGAAGGCGGCGACGCGGTGCGCTGGCATCAGGACATCCAGGCCTGGCCGCACACGAACTTCAGCGTGCTGACCTTCGGCGTCTATCTCGACGATACCGGCCCCGAGCAGGGGCCGCTCACGGCGTTGCCGGGCACGCATCGCGGGCCGATCTTCGACCAGTTCGACGACGACGGCCGCTGGACCGGCTCGGTGACTTCGCGCGACACCGCGACGTTGCCTGCGAATACGGCGATCGACATGTGCGGGCCGGCCGGGACCGTCGTGCTCCTGCACTGCCGCGTGGTGCACGGGTCAGCCGCCAACTACTCGTCGCGGATGCGACCGCTCCTGCTCAACGTGTACGCCTCGGCCGACGCGCTGCCGATGACCCCTACGCCCGCACCGACGACGAAGACGGGCGTGCTCGTGCGCGGCCACGAGCCGTTGCACGTGCACATGGAGCCCTATCCGGCGCGGCTGCCGCCGCGGTGGGATCAGGTGGGCTATCGCTCGATCTTCGCCGCGCAGGGCGCCGCGGCCACGCCAGCGTACGGAGACTGAAACTCGCACGCCCGACAGGACAGGAGGCGAGGATGAAAGCGGAGGAGTTCGACCGCTTCGACGGGCTCGCCCTGGCGGAGCTGGTGCGACAGCGCAAGGTCAGTCCGAGCGAGCTGCTCGAGCTCGCCATCTCGCGGCTGGAGGCGGTGAACCCCACGCTCAACGCCGTGGTCGCCAAGCTCTACGATCAGGCGCGCGCCGCCGTCGCTGCCGGCTTGCCGGATGGTCCGTTCACCGGCGTGCCCTTTCTCCTGAAGGATCTCGGCGCGCACTACACGGGCGCCGTGACCAGCTTCGGGAGCGCGCTCTTCAGGGATTTCGTGGTGGATCACGACAGCGAGATCACGGCGCGCCTGCGCCGCGCCGGGCTGGCGATCTTCGGCAAGACCAACACGCCGGAGATGGGTCTGGCCGCGTCCACCGAGCCTCGCCTGTTCGGCCCGACCCGAAATCCGTGGAGCTTGACTCACAGCTCGGGCGGCTCGAGCGGCGGCTCGGCGGCCGCCGTCGCCGCCGGCGTGGTGCCGATGGCGCACGCGACGGATGGCGGGGGCTCGATTAGGATCCCGGCCTCCTGCTGTGGCCTCTTCGGCCTCAAGCCCACGCGCGCGCGTAATCCGATGGGACCCGACGCGGGCGAAGGCTGGGGCGGCGCCTCGGTCGGCCACGCGGTCACGCGGACAGTGCGAGACAGCGCGGCGCTGCTCGACGCGACGTCCGGGCCCGATATCGGCGACCCGTACTGGGCGCCGCCTCCCGCGCGGCCGTTCCTGGAAGAAGTCGGACGGGATCCGGGACGCCTTCGCATCGCGATCACGACCAGGCCGTGGAACGGGCAACCCGTCGATCCGGAATGCGCCGAGGCGGCGATCGCGGCCGGCCGGTTGTGCGACCGGCTCGGCCATCACGTGGAAGAGGCCACGCCGGACGTCGACGCCAGAGCGCTCGGCGACGCGACGCTCATCATCGTCAGCGCCAACATTCGCGCCACGCTCGAGGCGCGGGCCGCCGCCCTCGGCCGCGAGCTGGCGGCAGGCGATGTCGAGCGCCTCACCTGGGCGCGCGCCGTGGACGGGCACACCGCCAGGGCGGCGGACTACGCGCGGTCGATCGGCGTCGTGCATCGCATCGGTCGAGTCGTCGCGCGGTTCTTCACGCGCTATGACCTGTTGCTCTCGCCGACCATGTGCCGGCCGCCCTACCCGCTCGGCGTCCTCGACCTGATGACCAACGACGTCGAGCGATACACGGAGGCGATCCTCGGCTCGATCGGGTTCACCGCGCTCTTCAACTCGGCGGGGAGCCCGGCGATGTCCGTGCCCCTGGCCTGGTCCAGGGCGGGCCTGCCGATCGGCGTACAGTTCGCGGCGCGCTTCGGCGATGAAGCCACGCTCTTTCGTCTGGGCGCTCAGCTCGAGAGCGCCCAGCCCTGGGCTGAGCGACGTCCTCCGAGCAAGATCTAGAGGAGACGCCATGGGCGAGGGCGACATCCGACAGCTTCTGCGTCATGTCAGAGCCGGTCGTCTTTCGCGCCGCGGATTCGTTCGGACCATGCTCGGCCTGGGCCTGACGGTGCCGCTGGCGGCGGAGATGCTCGCCTCGGCCGGCATTGCCCGGGCGCAGACGCGCCCCGGTCCAGCGCCCGCGAAGCGCGGCGGCGGCGGCGCGCTCAAAGCGTTGTGGTGGGATGCGCCGAACTTGCTCAACCCCGTCCTGGCGGTCGGCCTCAAGGACTGGAACGCGGGCAGCCTCTTCTACGAGCCGCTCGTGTATTTCGATCCGCAGGCCAATCTGGTGCCGGTGCTCGCCCGCGAGGTCCCGAGCATCACGAACGGTGGCGTGGCGAAAGACGGAACGTCGGTGACCTGGCACCTCAAGCACGACGTGCAATGGCACGACGGCAAGCCGTTCACCGCCCAGGACGTCGTCTTCAACTGGGAATACGCGGCCGATCCCGCCACCGGGGCGCCTGCCGTTGGCGTCTACCGCAACGTCAAGCACGTCGAGGCCATCGACCCGCACACCGTGAAGTTCGTTTTCACGCAGCCGACGCCCTACTGGCTGATGACCGGCGCCCTCATCCCCCGGCACGTCTTCGAGTCCTACAGGGGCGCGAAATCCCGGGAGGCGCCGAACAACCTCAAGCCGATCGGCACCGGTCCGTACCGCTTCGTCGATTTCAAGCCGGGCGATCTGCTCAAGGCCGTAATCAATCCCAGCTATCACGTCCCCGGTCGGCCGTTCTTCGACACGGTCGAGGTCAAGGGCGGCGGCGACGCCGCCTCGGCCGCGCGCGCCGTGCTCCAGACCGGCGAGTACGACTACGCGGCGGAGGTCGGCGGCGTCGAGGACGACGTGCTGAAGCGTCTGGAGCAGGGCGGCAAGGGCACGGTTCGCATCGCCTTCGGAGGGCGCATCAACCACGTCCAGCTCAACCAGTCGGACCCGTGGACCGAAGTGGACGGCGAGCGATCGAGCGTGAAGACCGTGCATCCGTTCCTGACCGATCCCGCGGTACGCGGCGCGCTCGCCCTGCTCGTCGACCGCAGCGGGATCCAGGAGCAGATCCTCGGCCGCAACGGACAGGTCACCGCCAACTTCGTCAGCGCGCCGGAGCGCTTCCGCTCGAAGAACACGCGGTGGGAGTTCAACGTCGACAAGGCCAACCAGCTGCTCGACGCCGGGGGCTGGACACGGGGCGCCGACGGCGTGCGCACCCGCGACGGCAAGCGGCTCAAGATGGTGCTGCAGGCCGCGACGAACTCGGTGGCGCAAAAGATCCAGGCCGTCATCAAGCAGGCCGCGGCCAAGGCCGGCATCGAGATCGAGCTGAAGACGGTCACGCCGTCGTCGTTCTATTCATCGGACCCCGCCAATCCCGACACCTACACGCACTTCTACGCCGATCTCCAGCTCATGACCTACGTGATGGGGCCGCCGGACCCCGAGCGCCTCATGCGTGTCTTCACGTCCTGGGAGATCGCGTCGAAGCAGAACAACTGGCAGAAGTTCAACGTCTGGCGCTGGCGCAACGAGGAGTACGACCGGCTCTACAAGGCCGGCGAGACCGAGATGGACCCGGTCAAGCGGGCCGCGCTGTTCATCCGCATGAATGACCTGGTCGTCCAGAACGGCATCGTCGTCCCGATCATGCTGCTGGCCAAGGCCGCCGCCGTCTCGAACGGCCTGCGCGGCGTCGAGCACAATGCGTTCGAGCTCGACTTCTGGAATCTGCCGTTCTGGTCGCGCGAAGCGTAGCCCGCGTGGGCGTCGCGAGCGTCCCGCGGCTCAGCGTCGATCCGTGACGCCCGGGACGTGCGCGACTTCGATCTTGAGACGATCGGGATCCTCGAAGAACACCGCGTAATAGCCGGGCCGATACTCTGGAAACTCCCGCGGCGAGTCGTAGAGCGCCGCGATGGATCGCGGCCCCATGAACTCGGCGACGAAGCGATCCACGTCGCTCCGCTCGCGCACGCCGAAGCAGACGTGATTGAGGCCGGTATGCTTTCTGTGGAAGCGCGCGGCGCGACGGGCGGGCGGCGTGGCGATCATCCAGAAGTCCGTCGTGCCGTTCGATACGCCGAGGACGCCGTCGGTCTCGGCCATCACGCGGTAGTCGAGAAACCTGAACAGCGCCCGATAGAACGCGATCGCGCCCGGGTCACCGACGTTGATCTGGACGTGGTAGACGAACGCATTCACGGCTCGCCCGCGAGCTAGCCTGCGAGCGCGGGCACCACGTCGCGCGCGATCATCTCGAGCGCGGCACGTGCCTCGCGTGGCTCGCTCGTGTTGGCCGAGATGATCAACGTCTCGACGCCGAGGCTCGCGTAGGCCTTCGCGTTCTGGATGATCTCGGCCGGCTTGGTGCCGAGCGCGTGCCGGCCGGCCCTCGCCGCGGCCAGCGACATCGCGATCGACACCGGGATCTTCGCGGCGTCCCGACCCGCGGCACGCGCTTCCTCGCGAAGCGTCGCGATTCCCTGGCCGAGCGCGTCGGGCGGCATCCCGAGCGGCTGCCAGCCGTCGCCGAACCGCGCGGCGCGACGGATGGCCGGGCGGCTGACTCCACCGATCACGATGGGGATCGACGGCTTCTGGAGAGGCTTGGGTGAGAACTTCATTCCCTCGAACTGCGAGTACTTGCCGTCGAACTTCGGCTCGTCCTGAGTCCACAAGGCGCGCATGACCGCAATCGATTCGTCGGTGAAGGCGCCGCGCTCGGCGTAGGGGCTTCCCATCGCGCGGATCTCTTTCTCGATGAGCCCGACGCCCACGCCCATGATCAGGCGGCCGCCACTGAGGACGTCGAGCGTCGCCGCCGCCTTCGCCAGCCGGACGGGGTTGTGGTACGGAAGCACGAGCACCGAGGTGCCCAGGCGCACCCGCCGCGTCCGCGCCGCGACGAAGGTCAGGAGCGTCAGCGGCTCGTAGTACGGCTTGCCGCCGATCCGGTCGAAGACGTGGCCCACGTTGAAGACGTGATCGTGGACCCAGACCGAGTCGACGCCGACTTCCTCGGCCCGGCACGCGAGATCGACGAGCGCCTGCGCGTCGGCGATCCCCCAGTTGTTGAGGAGCGAGAATCCAATCTTCATCGCGCGGGAATCTCGTCGCCCCACGGCTCCATCGCGGGTCGTAGCGGTGTGAACTCTTTGACGCGGCCGGCGGCGCCGGCCAGGATCGTCTCGATCTTGGCGCGCTCGGCCGGCGTCAGATCGATCTCGGTCCCCGCGTCGTTCGCGTCGACCTCGGCCGGCGTCCGCGCACCGACCAGCGCGGTGCTGAGCGCGGGATTGCCGAGCACCCACGCCAGCGCGATCTGGCTCAGCGGCACGCCCCGCGGCTCGGCCACTTCGCGGCGCAGGCGCTCGACCACGCCGACATTGGTCTTCAGATTCTCGCCGCGGAAGATCGGCTGGCCGAAGGCCACACCGCCGCCTCGCCAGTCGCGGGACGGATCACCGAAGTTCGTCGCGGTGGTGAAGGCGCCGGTGAGGAGACCGTGGGCGAGTGAGCCGTAGCCCATGACGCCGATGCCGTTCGTGAGGCAGGTCGGGAACGTCTCGTGCTCCTGCCGCCGGTCGAGCATGTGATAGCCCACCTGCGACACGTCGACCCGGCGGGTGCGCAGGCAATCGTTGATCATCGCCCCGGTGAAGTTCGACACGCCGACGAAGCGGACACGGCCGGAGCCCACGACCTCTTCGAGCGCGCGCATCGTCTCCTCGACCGGCGTGTTCGCGTCCGGCCAGTGCACCAGCAGCACGTCGATGAAATCGGTCCGCAGTCGCTTCAGGCTGGCGTCGACCTCACGCATGATGTTGGCGCGGCTCGCATCGCGCATCGGCCCGAGCTGGCCGGGCGGCGGCGGCTTGACGCCGCACTTGGTCACGAGGATCACGTCGCGCCGGGTCTTCTCGAGCGCGCGGGCCACAACTTCTTCCGAGTGGCCGCCGCCGTAGGCCGGGGCGGTGTCCACGCAGTTCACGCCCCGGTCGAGCGCTCGGTGGATGGCCTTGACGGCCTCGTCGTCCTCGATCGCTCCATACCGGTCGCCGGCCATCGGCCAGCAGCCGAAGCCCAGCACCGACACTCGCAGCCCGGTCCGACCGAACGCACGGTAGCGCATGGTTGCCCTCGCGTGGCGATCTCGGCGCCGTCCGGCGCCCGCCCGAAGAATAGCAGGTGCGGCTGCGCGGCGCTCTTGAGCCGAGGGCCAAAGGGCGCTACGGTGTCGCCGGGCGTGAGCCCACCGCCGGGCAATGCCGCCCCCGGTCGAGAGGAGACCACGAATGGCCGCTCGCCGTGTGACCCGCCGCATCTTCTTGCAGGGCCTCGCCACCGGCGTCGCCGCCGGGCCGTTCATCTCGACTCCAGGCCGGGCGCAGGACTTCAACTGGAAGCGCTTCCAGGGTAAGGAGCTCTTCCTGCTCCTGACCAAGCATCCGTTCATCGACGTGCTCGAGAAGCACATCCCGGAGTTCGAGTCGCTCACCGGGATGAAGGTGAAGTGGGAGACGCTCCCGGAGATCCAGGCCCGCCAGAAGATGACCGTCGAGATGACGGCGAACTCGGGCGGGATCGACGCCTTCTTCACCTCGCTCCACGTCGAGAAGAAGCGCTTCTGGAAGGCCGGCTGGTACCACCCCCTGAACAAGTTCCTCGACGACAGGTCGCTCACCAGCCCCGACTTCGACTGGAACGACTTCACCCCGGGCGCGCGGGCCGGCGTCACCCAGCCCGACGGCAGTATCTCCGCCCTCGCGGCGTTCGTGGACGCCAACGTGTTCTTCTATCGCAAGGATCTCTTCGCGTCGAAGTCGGCAACGCCGCCCAGGACGCTCGCCGACCTCGAGCCGCTCGCGCAGAAGCTCCACGCGCCGCCCGGCGTCTACGGCATCGTGTTGCGCGGGCTCAAGAACGCCAACGCCACCCAGTACCCGAGCATCCTGTTCCCGATGGGCGGCACGTACCTGAAGGACGGCAAGGGCGTGCTCGACAGCAAGGAGCAGATCGCGGCGCTCGATCTCTACGCCAAGCTCCTGCGGCAATACGCGCCGCCCGGCGTCGTCAACTTCAACTGGTACGAGTGCTCCGCCTCGTTCATGCAGGGGCAGGTCGCGATCTACATGGACGGCGTGAACTTCGCCAGCCAGTTCGAGGACGCCGCCAAGTCGAAAGTCGTCGGCAAGGTGGGCTACGCGGTGCTGCCGTCAGGGCCCGGCGGACATTTTTCGCCGATCTACATCACGGGCATGGCGGTCTCGTCGCAGAGCCGGAGCAAAGAGGCCGCGTATCTCTTCACCCAGTGGGCGACGAACAAGACGAACATGGTGCGCGAGCTCATGGCCGGCGTCGGCGTCGGCCGCACCTCGACCTGGGACAACGCCGAGGTGAAGGCCAAGCCGAAGATGCCCGCCGACTGGTATCAGGCCTATCAGGCCTCGCTCAAGATCGGCCGGCAGGGGCTGCCGGAGATCGTCGGCGTCACCGAATACCGCGACATCATCGGCGTGGCGATCCAGAAGGCGATCGAAGGCGCGCCGTCGGCCCAGGTGCTCGCGCAGGCTCAAAAAGACTTTCAGGACCTGCTCAACCGAACCGAGAGCTAGCAGCCGCGTGCGTTCGGAGGTTCTCCGGGGCCCATCGAGGGCCCCGGGCCGCCTATCTCGCTGGGCTCATCGCCACGCGCAGTGGCTCTTCCCTGCACCGGCCGTGGTGCTCGTAGCCACGATCATCGTCTACCCGATCGTCTACACGGGCTGGATGAGTCTTCAAGAATGGTTCGCCTCCAGCCTGACCGGCCCGCGCTTCATCGGGCTCGCGAACTACGCGAAGATCCTCGTGGGCGACCCGCGGTTTCGCGAAGCGGTGGTGCGCACGATCTACTTCACGATCGTCGCCGTCGCGGCCGAGACGGTTCTCGGGGTCGCGATGGCCCTGCTGTTCAACCGGGAATTCTGGGGACGCGGCCTGCTGCGTACCCTGGCGATCCTGCCGATGGTGGCGACGCCCACCGCGATCGCGCTCGTGTTCGTGATGATGTACCACCCGACGCTTGGCGTCGCGAACTACCTGGTCACGGTCGTCGGCCTCTCACCGTTCCGCTGGACCTACTCGAGCCAGACGGCGCTCTACGCCCTGGCGCTCGTCGACGTCTGGCAGTGGACGCCGCTGATCATGCTGATCGCGCTCGCCGGGCTCGCGAGCCTGCCGCGTGAGCCCTATGAGGCGGCGCACCTCGACGGCGCGACGCCACTGCAGAGCTTCTGGCACATCACCCTGCCGCTGCTCAGACCGACGCTCGTCGTTGCGATCCTGTTCCGGTCGATCGACGCGTTGAAGACCTTCGACATCATCTTCGTCATGACGCA
>Ga0070705_100001778_pt1 | contig 11152 bp, 9 predicted proteins | sample KBSK5253metaG_FD_65455 | JGI IMG/M metagenome (GOLD analysis project Ga0070705, IMG submission 65455) | Corn, switchgrass and miscanthus rhizosphere microbial communities from Kellogg Biological Station, Michigan, USA - KBS K5-25-3 metaG | ecosystem: Host-associated > Plants > Roots >... | reverse complement strand
GCGTGGGGACGCCGGTGACGCTCTGGGGCAAGGGCCTGTCGGCGGACGAAGTCGGGGCGGCCGCCGGCACCCTGAGCTACGAGCTCTTTACCAAGCTCACCGCACGCGTTCCGGTCCTGGAAGTTCCGTAATGGCAAAACCAAAAACCGCATACCTCTGCGCCGAGTGCGGCGCGAGCGCGCTGCAGTGGTTCGGGAGCTGCCCTTCCTGCGGCGCCGCCGGCACGCTTTCGGAAACGGTGGTCGAGAAGGCCGCCTCGCACCGCTACGCGGGCGCGGCGGCGGCGCCCGTCGCGCTGCACGAGATCCAGGCGCGCGAGCTCGAGCGCGTGGCGACGGGCGTCTCCGAGCTCGACCGGGCGCTCGGCGGCGGGCTGGTCGCGGGGCAGGTGGTCCTCCTCGGCGGCGACCCCGGGATCGGCAAGTCGACCCTTCTCCTGCAGACGCTGGCGGCGCTGGGGCAGGCAGTGCTTTACGTGAGCGGCGAGGAGTCCGCGGAGCAGGTGGCGCTGCGGGCGCGCCGGCTCGCGCTGGAGGTGGAGGGCGTGCGCCTCATCGCCGAGACCCAGCTCGAGCGCGTGCTCGCCGCGCTGGAAGCCTCGCGGCCTAGGGTGGCGGTCGTCGACTCCATCCAGACGCTGTGGTCCGACACGCTGCAGTCGGCGCCCGGATCGGTCGCGCAGGTGCGCGAGTGCGCTGCGCAGCTCACGCGCCACGCCAAGCGCGCCGGGATCGCGCTCTTCATGATCGGCCACGTGACCAAGGAAGGCGCGATCGCCGGGCCGCGCGTGCTCGAGCACATCGTCGACACGGTGCTTTACTTCGAAGGCGAGCTCCACTCCGCGTTCCGCCTGGTCCGCGCCGTGAAGAACCGCTTCGGCGCGGTGAACGAGCTCGGCGTGTTCGCCATGACCGACAAGGGGTTGAAGGGTGTCACGAACCCCTCGCGCCTTTTTCTTTGCAATCACGAAAAACCGGTTGCGGGTTCTTGTGTGCTCGCGACGCTCGAAGGCACGCGGCCGCTGCTGGTCGAGATCCAGGCGCTGGTCGACGCCGCGCATTCACCCAATCCGCGGCGGCTCTCGGTCGGCCTCGAGCAGAACCGCCTCGCGATGCTGCTCGCGGTGCTCCACCGCCACGGCGGCATCGCCACCTGGGAGCAGGACGTGTTCGTGAACGCCGTCGGCGGCGTGCGCATCGCCGAGCCGGCGGCCGACCTGGCCGTTTCCCTGGCGATCGTCTCTTCGTTGACGGACAAGCCTATTCAGGGAAGCGTCGCGGTGTTCGGCGAGATCGGGCTCGCCGGCGAGGTGCGTCCCGCGCCGCGCGGCCAGGAGCGGCTGAAGGAGATCGCCAAGCTCGGCTTCGCCAGGGCGCTGGTCCCGAAATCCAACGCGCCGAAGGCGAAAATCCCGGGGCTGGAAGTGCTGGCGGTCGAGCGCGTCGACCAGGCAGTCCAGCTACTGCGCAATCTTTAGCGCCAGGCTCGCCGCGCGCACGCCGCTCCTCACGGCGGCTTCGAGCGTCGGCGGGTAGTCCGGATCGGTGTAGTCGCCGGCGAGGAAGATTCCGGCGTGCGGTGTCTCCATGGACGGCGTTGGGCGTCCCGGCGTGCATGAAATGGTCGCGCGCTTTTCAGCGATGGCGCGCGTCCAGACCGGGTCACCCTTGACGAGCTCGTGGGCGGCGAGCTCGCGATGACAGGTCGCGGCGAGCTCGTCCAGGTTCATGTCCTGATGCGCGCCGCGCGCGCTGATCACGCAGGCGAGGCAGCCGCGCTCGCCCAGCAGCGCGCCGCGGTCGAACACCCACTGCACCAGTCCTTCCGACAGCCCGAGCATGGGAAACCGAAGCCGCACCCGTTCCTCGTACTGGAGATAGCAGGTGTAGATCGGCTGGTACTCGTAGTCGACGGCGACGTCGGGGAGCAGGGTCTTCAGCTGGTGCGGGCCCACGGCGACGATGACCGCGTCGAAGCCCTGGCGCAGCTCGTGCAGGTCGGTAACCTGGCTCTTCAGCCAGACCTGGCCGCCATGTTGCCGCACGAACTCGACCGCGGGCTCGGGGAAGAGCTTCGACAGATCGCAGCGCGGCAGGAGAAGGTCGCTCGCCTCGGCGTCGCCGGCGAGCGTGTCGCGCAGCACGGCGAGGAACGCACGCGCCGAGGCCTCGGCGACCGGCGTGTTGAGCGCCGACACCGCGAGCGGCTCCCACAGGAGCTTCGCGATGCGGCCGCGCTGGCCGTGCTGCTCCAGCAGCTCCGCGACGGTCGTGTCGTAGGTGAGCCGGAAGGCGCTTCGCTTCAGCGCGCCCATGAACTGCAACGCACCGAGCCGCTCGGTGAATGGGATGCCTTTCGCAAGCGCAAGCCCGGCCATGAGGCCGACCGACCCGGGAAGCCAGAGCCTGCGCAGGCTGAATCCCTGCGCGTGACGGATCTCGAATGGAATCCGCAGCAACGCCTGCGAAGGCACACCGACCGTGCGCATGAGGCGAAACAGCTCGGCATAGGCGCCGATCAGGATGTGCTGGCCGTTGTCGAGCTCCCGGCTCTGCCCGTCGGACGAGAGGCGCACCCTGCGCGCGCGTCCGCCGGGGACCGGGCCGGTCTCGAACACCGTCACCGGCACGCTCCTCGCGGCGGCGGTCACCGCCGCCGCCATGCCCGCGTAGCCCGCGCCGACGATCGCTACGCCGCGAGCCAGGTTTTCCATGCGATCCAGAACTTGCGCAGCGGCGTGAGCGAGGTGCGGCGGGAGAGGACGCGGAAGTCGTCGCGCACGATTTCATCCAGCAGCGCCTTGTAGATCGCCGCCATGATGAGCCCGGGGCGCTGTGCGCGGCGATCCACCGCAGGAAGCGCCGCGAACGCCGTGCCGTACCAGCCGCGCGCGCGCTCGTCCTGAAACCGCATCAGCGCGTTGAACTGCGGCGTCTCCCGCGCGATGAGGATGTCGGCTGCCGGCACGTCGAAGCGTTTGAGCTCGTCCATCGGCAGGTAGATGCGGTTCTTGCGCGCGTCCTCGCCCACGTCGCGGATGATGTTGGTGAGCTGGAACGCGATGCCGAGGTTGCGCGCATATTCCAGGGTGCGCGCGTCGCGGTAGCCGAAGATGCGGGCGGCGAGCAGGCCGACGACCCCGGCGACGCGATGGCAGTAGCGCTCGAGCGCGGGCCAGTCGAGGTAGCGCGTCTGGGTGAGATCCATCTCCATGCCGTCGATGATCTCGTTCAGTTGCTCCTGCGGGAGCGAGTATTCCCCGATGAAGGGCGCGAGCGCCCGCGTGACGGGGTGCTGCGGGTTGCCGCGATACAGGTTCGCCACCTCCGCGCGCCACCAGGCGAGCTTTGCCGCAGCGATCTGCATCTCGGCGGCCTCGTCGACCACGTCGTCGACCTCGCGGCAGAAGGCGTACAGCGCGGTGATCGCGCGCCGGCGCGGCGCGGGCAGGAACAGGAACGAGTAGTAGAAGCTCGATCCGCTCGCCGCGGCTTTCTTCTGGCAATACTCGTCCGGCGTCATACTGCTTTCAACAGCAGAAGAGGCCAGTCCAGCGCTTTCAATACCGGCCGGCGGCGGAACACGTCGTAGCCCGCGGCCTCGATCTTGTCGAGGATGCGAAGGCCGCCCTGGATCGTGGCACGGATCTCGAGTCCGATGCGCCCGGGCAAGGTGCGGCCGAGCGCTGCGCCCGAGAGCATCATTTCCCTCGTTCTGTCGACCTGGAACTTCATGAGACTCTGCCACGCCGCGTCGCAGCGCTGTTCCGCGAGGTGCCGCTCGCTCACGCCGTGGCGCGCCATCTCGTCCTGCGGCAGGTAGATGCGGTTGTCGCGCCGGTAATCGATCTCCACGTCCTGCCAGAAATTGACGAGCTGCAGGGCGGAGCAGACGGCGTCCGAGGCGCGCAGATCCGGCTCGGCGGTACGCTTGAAGAGATGCAGCAACAGCCGCCCCACGGGGTTGGCGGAGCGCCGGCAATAGTCGGACACCTCGATGAAGCTGGCATAGCGCTTTTTGATTACGTCCTGGCTGAAGGCGTCGAGCAGGTCGCTGAACAGGGGCAGGGGCAGGCCATGCGCGCGAACGATTCTTGCGACGTCGCCGAACAACGCGTCCCCGGTCGGTTGGCCGCGCGCGACGCGCTCGAGCTCGGCCCGGTAGCGGTTTAACTTTTCCAGCCGTATATCGGGTGAATCGGGGCCTTCGTCGGCGAAGTCGTCGGCGCTGCGCGCGAAGCGGTAGATCACTTCGACCGGCGCTCGCAATTCGGCCGGCAGAAGGAGCGAGGCGACGGGGAAGTTCTCGTAATGGCCGATCGCCATCGGCGGTTATAATACGTTGATTCTTAGGCGAAGGTGGCGCGAGGGTTGCGGGTGGAGCGGAACGCGAAGGTGGCGGCTTGAGCGCAAGCGCGAAGGTGGCGGAATTGGTAGACGCACCAGACTTAGGATCTGACGCCGCGAGGCATGAGGGTTCGAGTCCCTCCCTTCGCACCAACTAGAGTTCGGGGACATGGCGGCAAACGTGGAAAACCTGGGAACGCTGGAGCGGCGCGTCTCGATGAGGGTGCCGGTACGCGACATCGAGAAGCAGGTCGACGAGCGGCTGAAGCAGCTCGCGCGCAACGTGAAGATGCCCGGCTTCCGGCCGGGGAAAGTGCCGATGAAGATCGTGGCGCAGACCTACGGTCCGCAGGTGCGCAACGAGGTGCTCGGCGACGCGGTGCAGAAATCGTTCAGCGACGTGGTGAAGGAGGCGAACCTGCGCGTCGCCGGCTATCCGAAGATCGAGAAGAAGGACGACGCCGGCACTGACGCGCTGGAATTCAGCGCCACCTTCGAGATCTACCCCGAGGTGAAGCCGGGCGACCTCTCGGGGACCGCCTTCGAGCAGCCGAAGGTGGCGGTCGACGACGCCGCGGTCGCGCGCACCATCGAGGTGCTACGCAAGCAGCGCACGAAATTCGTCGCTGCCGACAGGCCGGCGAAGGACGGCGACCGGCTGACGGTGGACTTCAACGGCACGATCGACGGCGTGCCCTTCGACGGCGGGGCCGCGCAGGGCTTCGTCTTCGCGCTCGGCGGGGGCAGCATGCTGCCGGAGTTCGACGCGGCGGCGCGCGGCATGTCGGCCGGCGAGTCGAAGCGCTTCGGCCTGAAGTTCCCCGCCGACTATCACGGCAAGGACGTCGCGGGGAAGGACGCGCAATTCGAGATCGTCGTCAAGACCGTCGACGAGCCCAGGCTGCCCGAGATCGACGCCGAGTTCGCCAAGTCGCTCGGCGTGGTCGACGGCGACGTCGAGAAGATGCGCGGCGAGATCCGCGCCAACGTCGAGCGCGAGGTGAAAAAGCGCATCGACTCGCGGGTCAAGAACCAGGCCATGGAAGCGCTGCTCGCCTCGACGCCGCTCGAGGTGCCGAAGGCGCTGGTCGACATGGAAGCGCAGCAGCTCGTGCAGCGCGCGGCGCAGGACCTGCAGGGGCGCGGGCTGAAACCCGAGCAGCTCAACCTGAATCCGCAGCAGTTCGAGGAAGCCGCGAAGCGCCGCGTCGCGCTCGGGCTGATCATCGCCGAGCTCGCGCGCGCGGAAAATTTGCAGCCGAAGCCCGCCGAAGTGCGCGCCCTCGTCGAGCAGGAAGCGCAGTCCTACGAGAGCCCCGCCGAGGTAGTAAAATGGTTTTACATGCAGCCCCAGCGGCTCTCCGAGATGGAAGCGATGGCGCTGGAAGCCAATGTTGTTAAATGGGTTTTGTCGAAAGCGAAAGTGACAGAGAAGGACATGGCATTCGACGAGCTGATGGGAGCCAGCTCGTGAACTGGAAGAAAAGCAACAACGAGGTTTCCGACCTGGGGCTGATCCCCATGGTCATCGAGCAGTCGGGGCGGGGGGAACGCGCATACGACATCTATTCGAGGCTGTTGAAGGAAAGAGTCGTGTTCCTGGTCGGTCCGGTCACCGAGGTGACCGCCAACCTGATCGTGGCGCAGCTCCTGTTCCTGGAGTCCGAAAACCCCGACAAGGACATCTTTTTCTACATCAACTCGCCCGGCGGGTCGGTGTCGGCGGGGCTCGCCATCTACGACACCATGCAGTTCATCAAGCCCGACGTGTCGACGCTGTGTGTCGGACAGGCGGCGAGCATGGGCGCGCTCCTGCTCGCGGCCGGGGACCACGGCAAGCGCTATGCGCTGCCCAACTCGCGCGTCATGATCCACCAGCCGATGGGCGGCTTCCAGGGCCAGGCCACCGACATCGAGATCCACGCGAAGGAGATCCTCTACCTGCGCGGCCGCCTGAACGAGATCCTCGCCAAGCACACCGGCAAGCCGATCGACACCATCGGCCGGGACACGGAGCGCGACTTTTTCATGGGTGCCGAAGAAGCGGTAAAGTACGGCATCGTGGACAAGACGCTGGTCAGCCGGGAAGCCGGCTAAAAGGGCGAGAGCGCTAACGACATGTCGGAAAAGTCGTCATCGGGCGAAAAGCTGCTTTACTGCTCCTTCTGCGGCAAGAGCCAGCACGAGGTGCGGAAGCTCATCGCCGGGCCCTCGGTGTTTATCTGCGACGAGTGCATCGAGCTGTGCAACGACATCATCCGCGAGGAAACCGCCTCCGATAAGGGCGCGAAGGGCCAGAAGTCCGACCTGCCGACCCCGCGCGAGATCCGCAACATCCTCGACCAGTACGTGATCGGCCAGGACCAGGCCAAGAAGATCCTCTCGGTCGCGGTGTACAACCACTACAAGCGGCTGAAGCACCTGTCGAAGAACGACGAGGTCGAGCTCGCCAAGTCGAACATCCTGCTGATCGGCCCGACCGGCTCCGGCAAGACGCTGCTCGCCCAGACCCTGGCGCGATTGCTGAATGTCCCCTTCGTGATCGCGGATGCGACCACGCTCACCGAGGCGGGCTACGTCGGCGAGGACGTCGAGAACATCATCCAGAAGCTCTTGCAGAACTGCGACTACGACGTCGACAAGGCGAAGCGCGGCATCGTGTACATCGACGAGATCGACAAGATCTCGCGCAAGTCCGACAACCCCTCGATCACGCGTGACGTTTCGGGCGAGGGCGTGCAACAAGCCCTCCTGAAGCTGGTCGAGGGGACGATTGCCTCGGTCCCGCCGCAGGGCGGCAGGAAGCACCCGAACCAGGATTTCGTCCAGGTCGACACCACCAATATCCTGTTCATCTGCGGCGGCGCGTTCGACGGGCTGGAGAAAATCGTGCGCAACCGCACCGAGCGCACCGGCATCGGCTTCGGCGCCGAGGTGAAGAGCCCGGCCAACTCCAAGGCTACCTACGACCTCCTGAAGAGCGTCGAGCCCGAGGACCTGATCAAGTACGGGCTGATTCCGGAGTTCGTCGGCCGCCTGCCGGTGCTCGCCACCCTGGAGGAGCTCGACGAGCACGCGCTCATCCAGATCCTCACCGAGCCGAAGAACGCGCTCATCAAGCAGTACCAGCGCCTGTTCCACATGGAGGGCGTGGAGCTCGAGGTGCGCACCGGCGCCCTGGGCGCCGTGGCGAAGAAGGCGCTCGCGCGCAAGACCGGCGCGCGCGGCCTGCGCTCCATCCTGGAGCAGATCCTGCTCGACACCATGTACGAGCTTCCCACGCTCGAGAATGTCAGCAAGGTCGTGGTCGACGAGTCGATGGTCAGCGCCGACGGCAAGCCGCTGCTCATCTACTCCGAGCAACACAAGGTCGCTGGCGGGTCAGGCTAGGCCTGACACATTTCGTCACGACTTCCCTACGGATACTGCATTGCGGCAGCCGCCGCATCCGTGTAGGCTTTTATGCATTGATTTTTCGGGAAGAACCCGCAACTATCGGTCAGTGCAGGGCGCTCCCAACCCTTTGACGAGGCTAACCTAAAATGTCCGAACCCCTCCCGTCCCCGGAAATCGTCCAGTACCCGCTGCTGCCGTTGCGGGACGTGGTGGTGTTCCCCCATATGGTGATCCCGCTTTTCGTCGGCCGGCCGAAGTCCATCAAGGCGATGGAGACCGCGATGGAAGCAGGGAAATCGATCCTGCTCGTGGCGCAGAAGTCGGCGGCCAAGGACGACCCGGGCCCGGGCGACATGTACTCGATCGGCTGCGTCTCCAACATCCTGCAGATGCTGAAGCTGCCCGACGGCACGGTGAAGGTGCTGGTCGAAGGCGGCGCACGGGCAAACATCCGCGAGGTAGTCGACGTGCGCAGCCACTGGATCGCAGAGGCGGTCGCGGTGCCGCTCGACGGCACGCCGGCGCCCGAGGTCGAGGCGATGCGCCGCGCGCTGCTCTCCGCGTTCGACCAGTACGTGAAGCTGAACAAGAAGATCCCGCCCGAAATTCTCACGTCCCTGTCCGGAATCGACGAAGCAGGCAGGCTCGCGGACACGGTCGCGGCGCACCTGCCGCTCAAGCTCGAGCAGAAGCAGCAGGTGCTCGAGATGTTCGACGTCAAGGCCCGCCTCGAGCACCTGCTGTCCCAGCTCGAGACCGAGATCGACATCCTCCAGGTCGAGAAACGCATCCGCGGCCGGGTCAAGCGCCAGATGGAGAAGAGCCAGCGCGAGTACTACCTGAACGAGCAGGTGAAGGCGATCCAGAAGGAGCTCGGCGAGGGCGAAGAGGGCGCGGACCTCGAGGAGATGGAGAAGAAGATCCGCAAGGCCCACATGCACAAGGACGCGCGCAAGAAGGCCGAGGCCGAGCTGAAGAAGCTGAAGCTGATGTCGCCGATGTCGGCCGAGGCGACGGTGGTGCGCAACTACATCGAGACCCTCGTCAACCTGCCCTGGAAGAAGAAGTCGAAGATCTCGCGCGACATCCGCGCGGCGCAGGAGATCCTGGACAAGGACCACTACGGCCTGGAGAAGGTGAAGGAGCGCATCGTCGAGTACCTCGCGGTGCAGACGCGGGTCGACAAGATGAAGGCGCCGATCCTGTGTCTGGTCGGCGCCCCCGGCGTGGGCAAGACCTCGCTCGGCCAGTCGATCGCGCGGGCGACCAACCGCAAGTTCGTGCGCATGTCGCTCGGCGGCGTGCGCGACGAGGCCGAGGTCCGCGGCCACCGGCGCACCTACATCGGGTCGATGCCGGGCAAAATCCTGCAGAACATGAGCAAGGTGCAGGTCAAGAACCCGCTGTTCCTGCTCGACGAGGTCGACAAGATGGGCTCCGACTGGCGCGGCGATCCCTCGTCGGCCCTGCTCGAAGTGCTCGATCCGGAGCAGAACAACACCTTCGTCGACCACTACATCGAGGTCGAGTACGACCTTTCCGAGGTGATGTTCGTCGCCACGGCGAACACGCTCAACATTCCGCCGCCGCTCCTCGACCGGATGGAGGTGATCCGCCTCTCCGGCTACACCGAGGACGAGAAGATGAACATCGCGCTGCGCTACCTGCTGCCCAAGCAGGTCAAGGCGACCGGGCTCAAGGAGGGCGAGATCTCGGTGTCCGAGGCGGCGCTGCGCGACATCGTCCGGTACTACACGCGAGAAGCTGGTGTCAGAGCTTTGGAAAGAGAAGTCTCCAAGATCTGCCGCAAGGCGGTGAAGCAGCTCCTCACCGACAAGAAGGAGAAGACCGAAGGCGAGGCCGCCGGGAAGCCGCACCGCATCACCGTCACGCCGAAGAACCTCGACAAATACCTCGGGGTGCGGCGCTACACCTTCGGCATGGCGGAGAAGGAGAACCAGGTCGGCCAGGTCACCGGTCTCGCCTGGACCGAGGTCGGCGGCGAACTGCTCACGATCGAAGCGGTCGCCATGCCGGGCAAGGGCAAGACGATCGCCACCGGCAAGCTCGGCGACGTGATGCAGGAGTCGATCCAGGCGGCGCTCTCGGTGGTGCGGGCGCGCTCGCGCAAGCTCGGCGTGAAGGAAGACTTCTACCAGAAGAACGACATCCACATTCACCTGCCCGAGGGCGCGACGCCCAAGGACGGCCCGAGCGCCGGGATCGGCATCGCGACCGCCATGGTGTCGATGCTGTCGGGCATTCCGGTGCGCGCGGACGTCGCCATGACCGGCGAGATCACGCTGCGCGGCGAGGTGCTGCAGATCGGCGGCCTGAAGGAGAAGCTGCTCGCGGCTCACCGCGGCGGCATCAAGACCGTGATGATCCCGGAAGAGAACGTGAAGGACCTGGTCGAGATCCCGGACAACATCAAGAACAAGCTCGAGATCGTGCCGGTGAAGTGGATCGACAAGGTGCTCGAGATCGCGCTCGAGCGCCAGCCCGACCCGATGCCCGAGCACGACGAGTCCGCGTCGCTCCCGCAGAAGCCCGACGACCAGACCGGAGCAGTCACCACGCATTGAGTTCTCTCCTGGGGAGGAGGGCGTGAACAAAGCGGACCTGATCGAGCAGATTGCGCAGGCGGCTGAGATCTCCAAGTCGGCCGCCGAGCGCGCGGTCGACGCGCTCGTCGGCGCGGTGAAGACGAGCCTGCGCAAGGACGAGATGGTGACCCTGGTCGGCTTCGGCACCTTCTACGCCGGCCAGCGCCAGGCGAGGACCGGACGCAACCCGCGCACCGGCGAGGCGCTGGACATCAAGGCCGCGCGGCTTCCAAAGTTTCGCGCTGGCAAGGCCCTCAAGGACGCGATAAACTAGCGCCCCTTTTTCAAGCGCGGTCGGGGCGCTTAGCTCAGCGGTAGAGCGCCGCCCTTACAAGGCGGATGTCGTAGGTTCGACCCCTACAGCGCCCACCAAAAAACAACGCTGTTCGCAGTCTCGAAGTCGAGAAGGAGCGGTAGTTCAGTTGGTTAGAATACCGGCCTGTCACGCCGGGGGTCGCGGGTTCGAGTCCCGTCCGCTCCGCCAACAATCTCAAGCATCTAGCAGATTCCAGGCGCAAATCTAGTCTACGTCGGAGGTTGGCCAGCCCTCTCCCACGTTTGGGCGGGGACGCTTAAAGCGCTTGACACAGTCCCTGTCGAGAAATATGATGAACATCATATGGCGATCGTCAAGGCCCGTTCCAAGAAAGAGGAAACCCGCGAGCGGATTCTGCGTGCGGCGGCGCGCGCCATCCGCAAGCACGGCTACGAAGGGGTCGGGGTCGCCGATGTGATGAAGGAGGTCGGGCTCACGCACGGCGGGTTCTATGCGCATTTCAAGTCGCGCGACGCACTGCTGGCGGC
>Ga0070705_100001777_pt1 | contig 11173 bp, 11 predicted proteins | sample KBSK5253metaG_FD_65455 | JGI IMG/M metagenome (GOLD analysis project Ga0070705, IMG submission 65455) | Corn, switchgrass and miscanthus rhizosphere microbial communities from Kellogg Biological Station, Michigan, USA - KBS K5-25-3 metaG | ecosystem: Host-associated > Plants > Roots >... | reverse complement strand
TCGGCGACGTACGAAGTGCCCAGAGCCGGCAGCGCGAGCGGCTTCACGACCGACCAGCTGGCCGCGATCAGCCGCACGCTGTCGTTCAACGATCCGCAGGTGAACGCCGGCGCGACCGGCGAAGCGAACGACCGCAACGTCGAGCTCGTGGTCGACGACCCGCGCTCGTAGACCGATCGACCCTCCGCCCGCGCGACGTTTCGCGCGGGCGGAGCTGGTCGCGGTCGGATAGGGTCGCGCCATGGACGAGCGCGTCGTCGTGCTGGGCGCCGGCTTCGGCGGCCTGGAGCTGAGCACGATCCTGTCGGAGGAGCTCGGCGAGCGGGCGAACGTGACGTTGATCGACGCCGGGGACGCGTTCGTGCTCGGCTTCTCGAAGCTCGACGTGCTGTTCGGGCGCACGAGCCTCGACGCGGTGCGGCTGCCCTACCGCGATGTCGTCAAGCCGGGCGTGCGCTTGCTGCGCGAGACGGTCACGGCGATCGACCCGGACGCGCGCCGCGTCACGACCGACGCCGGCGTGCATGAGGCGGACATCCTCGTCGTCGCGCTCGGCGCCGACTACGACTACGCGGCGACGCCCGGGCTGTCCGAGGCGAACGAGTTCTATTCGGTTGCCGGTGCAGCGCGGCTCGCGCCGGCGGTGCAGTCCTTCTCCGAGGGCCACGCCGTGATCGGCGTCTGCGGCGCGCCGTTCAAGTGCCCGCCGGCACCGAGTGAGTGCGCGCTGCTGCTGCACGACGAGCTGACGCGGCGCGGTGTGCGTGACGCCTGCCGCATCTCGTTCGTGATCCCGCTCGGCTCGCCGGTGCCGCCGTCGCCGGAGACGTCGGCCGCACTCACGGAGGCGTTTGCCGAGCGCGACATCGCGCTGATCACGGGTCGCCGGATCGCCGCCGTCGATCCGGCACGCCAGGTCGCCAGGCTCGACGACGACAGCGAGCTGCCGTACGACTTGTTCCTCGGCGTGCCGAAGCACCGCGCGCCCGACGTCGTGCTTGCGAGCGGGATGACGGAGGACGGCTACATCCCGGTCAACCCCGACACGCTCGCGACCCGCTATCCGGGCGTCTACGCCGTCGGCGACGTCACGACCGCGGGCGTGCCGAAGGCGGGCGTGTTCGCCGAGGGCGCCGCGCGTGTCGCCGCGCGGGGGATCCTCGCGCAGCTGCGCGGGGACCCGCCGCCCGCTCCCTACGACGGAATCGGCACCTGCTACATCGAGTTCGGCGACGACCGCATCGGCGCGGTCACGGTCGACTTCCGCTCCGGCCCGAGACCGACCGGCGTCTTCGGCGTCCCGTCGGCCGAGCTGCGCGCCGAGAAGCACCGCTTCGGCGCCGACCGGCGCGCGCGCTGGTTCGGCCGCTGATTCAGTCGCTGCGAGGTCGGCTCAGGCAGCACGACGCCCGCTGAAGATCGCGAAGCCGCGCTCCGGACCGACCGCGACGTCGTCGATGCCGGCGTCGGCGAGCCAGCCGCGCAGCTCGGCGGCGGCCGCCAGCGGGCCGTTCTGGCCGCTGCGCGCGCCGTGGCCGAGCAGCGCGCGCTGGCGCCGTGCGCCCTCGGCGAGGAACGTCGAGCCGAGCACCTCGCCGTCGGGCTTGAGGCAGCGCACGAGCTCGGCAAGCGCCTGCCGCGGCTCCCCGACCATGTGCAGGCCGCTGTAGGCGAGACAGACGTCTGCAACCGCGTCCGGCAGCGGCAGCGCGCGCATGTCGGCCTGCAGCAGCTCGACCTCGACGCCGCGAGCTCGTGCCCGTCGCTCGCACCGCGCGAGCATCTTCGGCTCGACGTCGACCGCGATCCAGCGCACGCGCTGGCCGGGCCGCAGCGCGCGCAGCGCGACGCCGCCGCCACACGGCACGTCGAGCACCGTCGCTCCGTCCGGCAGCGCCGCGATCGCGGCCATGCTGCGATAGAGCGGCGCGACGTCGATCCCCCACACGAGCCGGCCGATCAGCTGCGCCAGCCACGGCCGCTCGATGTAGAAGTCGTAGAAGCGGCCGAACGGCCCGGCGCAGACGTTCGTGACCTCGGGCATCGACCGGAAGTCTGACGGACCGGGTCTCCAACTGAACGCCCGCGTGTTTGCGGCTCGCGGCGGCTCAGCCGCCCAGCCGGATGTCGGCCGCCACCTCGTAGGTCTCGACCGAGACGCGGTTGCCCATCGACACGGGCGGGCTCATCTCGTTGAGCTTCGCGTCGCCCGTGCGCAGATCCTCCTCCGTCTCGAACATCGCGATCGCGAGCACGCGGCCGGCGTCGGGATCCGCGAGGAACGTGAAGCCGTTCGAGGGCACGCCCTCCGGCGGACCGGATTGCGACTCCTGCTGGATCTGCGCGATCGACTCGCGGATCGCGTCCGCCGAGCCGCCCTCCCACTTCGCCACGCGTGCGTACATCGTCGCCTCCTGGAATCGGGTGCGCCGAACCTACGCTCGGCGCACGCCCGGGTCAATAACGCGGCGATTACGTCGTCGCGACTGGCGCGTAGCGGTGGTGGAGCATCAGGTCGTTGCCGTCGGGGTCGGTGAAGAACGCCATCTGGCAGACGCCGGTGTCGAGCGTCTCGCCCATGAACGCGACGCCCTGGGCCTCCAGCTCCCTACGGGCAGCCGCGACGTCGTCGACGTGCAGCGCGAGATGGCCGTTCTTCTGCGGGCTGAACGGCATGCCGAGCCTCTCCGGCTCCCAGATGCCGAGGCACGTGTCCCCCGCCCAGAACTCGTACTGCGCGTGCGCGTCGGGTCTGAGCCCGAGCGTCTCGCCGTAGAACGTGCGCGAGCGCTCGCCGTCGCGCGAGGGGATGGCGACGAAGTCGAGCTTGGAGATCGTGGGCACGAGCGGCTCCTCCCTGTTGGGTCGACGAGATCGCGACATGGTGATACCCGTCGCGGTCAGGGAATGGCCGCGCCCTCAGCGCGGCAGCGTCAGGCGCAGCGCGAGCGTGCGCGGGGCGGTGCCGGGGCCGCCGACGGCGGCGCGCACGCGCACGAGCGTGCCGCGGCCATGTGGGAGGCGCAGGCCGCTGCCGCCGGCGTGGCCGCGGCTGACGCTGGGCGCGGCGCAGGCGCTGCTGCATGCGAGCGTGACCGGCAGGCCGCGGCGGCCGAGCGCCCGCAGTGCCCCGGTGCGCACGAGCGTGACTGTGCGTCTGACGACGACCGCTCTGTCGCCGCCGCGGGCGCGCAGCGCGAGCGTCAGCGTCGCGTGGACGATCGAGCGATCGGCGAGCACGGTCGCCGCCGCGCCGCGCGGGCGCAGGCGCAGCACAAAGCGGCCAGCGCGCGGGCGTCTTACCTCAACGCGAGCAAGCGTGCCGCGGGTGGGCGGGATGAGGTCAAGCCGCGCGCTCACCCGGCAGCGGTCCTCGCACGCAGCCGCGACCGGCAGCCCGCTGTGTACAACCGGTCCAATGCCGCCGACCCGCGGCGCGAGCGCACGCACGAGCGAGACGACCTGCCAGCGGATCCGCGTCGGCGTCCGCTGCGGGTTGCCGGCGGCATCCCGGGCGCGCACGGCGAAGGTGTGTCTGCCGAGCCGCAGATGCCGCATCACGACCGGCGACGTGCACGGCCGCGATCTGCGCCCGTCGAGTGCGCACGTGTACGTGACGGCCGGCTCGGAGGCAGCGAACGCGATCTCCTGCGTGTGCGCGCCGCTCACCGCACCCGGCCCCGCGATGATCGCCGTCGTCGGCGCGACCGTGTCGACCGTGAAGACGACGTCCTCGCTGATGCCGGTCGTGCCGGGATTGCCGGCCTGCGTCGCGCGCGCGGTGTAGATGCCGTCGAGCAGCGGCGCCGCGGTCGCCGACCAGGCGTTGCCCACAACCGGCGCACTCAGCGTCTGCGCCGGCGTGCTGCTCTCCGTCTCACCCGCGCCCGGCAGCAGGCTCAGCACGACCGTCGGCGTCGTGTTGACGGTTGTCGCGGCGCGCCCAGCGAAGCTCGGCGTGGGCGTGCGCAGCGCGGCGCCCTGCGGCGGAGTGTCGATCGTCACCGCCGGCGGCAGCGCGGCGACCGGCGCGATCACCGGCCCGCGCGCGGCGATCACGTCATAGGCGGCGCGTCTGCGGCCCGCGGCGTCGTAGTCGAGCGGCTGGCCGTTCAACGGCGCCGGCGAGACGAGCCCGCGATCCTGCACCGCACAGCCGGCCGCCGTCGCGCAGCGGTTCGAGTAGTTGTAGTAGTAGACCGCCTCGACGCGCGGATCGAGCGTCGCGAGCCCGAGCAGCAGGCCGGCGGAGTCGCGCTGCGAGACGTCCCCCCAGACGAGGCCGCTCGCGTCGCGATAGCGCGCGCCGACCTCGTCGATCCAGATGCGCGCGCCCGCCCACGGCCCCTGCAGCTTGCTCAGGTAGTAGCGCGTGACGGGCGCGTCGCTCGCGCCGACGACCTGGAAGCGGTTCACGTCCGTGTACGCGTGGAACGCCCACACGGCCGGCGCCGCGCCGTTCGCCGCCAGCTCGGCCTGATAGGCGTCGACGTACGCGTCGTCACCGGGGATGCCCGCGAAGTCGCCGGCGACGAGCGTGCAGGCGGATGGACAGATCTGCTGCGCGCGCAGCCAGTACTGCGCCGCCAGCTGCGGCTGGCTGCCGAGCGCGTAATTCGACGTGTCGCGGTTGTTCGGCTCGTTCCACGGCGCGATCGTCGTGACATTCGGGTAGCGGGTGCGGAAGGCGGCAAACGCCGCCGCGAACTCGTCCGCGCTCGGCGCGAGCGGATCGCCCGTGCCAGGCGCGCGCACGTCCTGGCTCGAAGCGAACACGACGAGCGGCGTGACGCCGGCTCTGCCCGCGCTCGCGAGGTACTGCTCGAAGTCGCCGCGCCGCTGCGCGCCCGCCGTGCCGTTCGTGGTCGCGACGTCGTAGGGCACGACGATCCGCACACGCGTGATCCCGAGCCCCGACCACAACGGCTCGCTGAGCGTCGAGGAGTCCGAGTCGGAGATGCCGAGCTCGAGCGCGCTCGCCGGGACGGCCCCAAGCAGGGCAAGCAGAAGTGCTCCGAGCGCAGCCAGACGACGGTGCCGGGGACCCACGCCTCACACAACACCGCAACCGCCGGAAGTTGCGCGCGAGTGCAATGAACCTCCGGACGTAGTGTTAGTGTGCCCACCCGATGGAGCTGGACGATGGAGGCTTCCACGTCCTGCTCGTCGGCGAAGGAGATCTGTCGCACGGTGCGTTCGTGCGACGGATCGCAGAGGGACTACGACGACGTGCGGGTGTCACCACGGAGACGCACGTGATCGACGCGCCGCGCGGTCCGTGGGCGCGGCTGATCGCCCCGTTCCCGCGGCTCGGCGACCTTGACCTGCAGCCGCTGCGCTGGCGGCTGCGGTACAGCTGGCATGCGCGACGGGCGCTGGACGCACCAGCCGACGTCGCGCTGGTCAATACGCAGTCCGTCGCGCTGCTGGCCGGGAAGCCCATGCGGCGCACTCCGACGGTCCTGTCGGTCGACCTGACCGGCCGTCAGTTCGCCGCGCTCGAATACTGGCGCCGGCGCGGCCGCACGGCCCCTGTGAGCGAGCTGCCACTGGAGGCGCTCGAGCGGCGCGCGCTGCAGCGCGCAGCGCGTGTGCTCGCATGGACCGAGTGGACAGCGCACTCGCTGCGTGAGGACTACGGCCTGCCGTCGGAACAGATCGCGGTGATCCACCCAGGCGTCGATATCGCCCGCTGGAGTGTCGAGCGCGTCGCTCCGCCCGCGTCGCCCGAGCGACTGCGGATTCTGTTCGTCGGCAACCACGCGCGGCGCAAGGGGCTGCGGACGCTGCTGTCGGCGCTGCCGCTCGTCGAGCGGCCGTTCGAGCTGCACGTGGTGAGCAACGACGCGCAGCTCGACGTGCCAGACGACGTGGTCGTCCACCGCGGGCTCGCGCCGGGCAGCGAAGGTCTCAAGCGCCAGCTTGCCGAGGCCGACGTGTTCGTGCTGCCGACGCGCGCCGACGGGGCGCCGTGGGCAATCCTGGAGGCGATGGCAGCCGGGCTGCCGGTCGTCGCGAGCGACGTGGCGGCAATCCCCGAGCTGGTTGGCGATGCCGGGGTCGTGGTGCCGCCCGGCGATCCGGTAGTGCTGGCCGCCGCGCTGCGCGCGCTCGCGGATGACCCGGACCGGCGAGCGGCGCTCGGCGCCCGCGCCAGAGCGCGCGCGTGCGAGCACTACGCGCAGGAGCACCAGCTCGATCGCATCCTCGACGTGCTGCGCACGGCGTACGAGCGCCCGCTGGGGGCGGTGGCGTGAGTCGGCGGCGGCGCATCCCGGTGTGGATCCTGCCGGCCGCGCTCCTGGGGCTGGTCGTGATCGGCCTGCCGCTGTCGCAGCTGACCGACACCGGCATCGAGCGCTCGATCAAGGAGGATCTGGGCCTGATTGACGTCGGCTGCGTGCCGCAGACGACCGACTCGCCAGGATGGCGGGGCCTGCGGCCGTTGCCGGACAGACGCGACGAGCCGCGCGCGGTCGCGCTCGACGGCCAGATCTACCTCGCCGGCGGCATCAAGACGATTGATTCCTACGGCAGAAGAAGCGACGTGCCGGGCGTGCCGGAGAGAGTCGTCGTCACCCCGCTGCGCAGCTTCACGCGCTTCGACCCGCGGACCGGCAGATACACCGAGCTGGCGCCGCTGCCCGAGGGGCTCAGCCACATCGGCTTCGTGACCTACCGCGGCAGCATCTACGTCGTCGGCGGCCATGGCATCCTGCTGTGGGGCGCCGCGCCGAAGGACGGCTTCTACCACTACACGCCGGGCCGCGACCGCTGGGTCAGACTGCCGTCGCTGCCGACGCCGCGCGGCGCGGTCGCCGCCGCGGTCGTCGGCGACCGCCTGTACGTCGCCGGCGGGATGGCAGCCGGCATCGCGCTGAGCGTCGTCGAGGCGTACGACTTCGGCACGGGAAGGTGGCAGCGCGTCGCCAACCTGCCGGCCGCGCGCGAGCACATCGCCGGCGTGTCACTCGGCGGCCGCTTCTACGTCGTCGGCGGGCGCAACCGGGTGACGGATGCGCTGCCCGACGTCGCGCGCTACGACCCGGCGAGCGACAGCTGGGAGCAGCTGCCGGGGCTGCCGGTCCGTGAGGGCGGCGGGGAGGCGCAGCCCTACGACGGCGCGCTGTTGGCGATCGGCGGCGGCAACGACCGCGACGAGACAGTCACCGGCGCCGTCCAGCGCTTCGACCCGGCGAGCGAGCGGTGGACGGAGCTGGCGCAGATGCGCACGCCGCGCCATGGCTTCGGCTCCGCCGTGGTCGGCGACACGATCTACACGTTCGGCGGCTCGCCCTGCGCGAGATTCGCCGCGTCCGACTTCGTCGAGGCGTTTACGCCGCCGGGCGCGCACTGAGGCGCTCGCGCAGCTCGCGATGGCGCTCCTGCGGATCTACGTCGCGCACACGCTCGGCACCGAGCGCGCCGTCGCGGGCGCGCTGCTGGCGCGCGTGCAGGCGCGCCACGGCCGCCGCTTCCCGGCGTACGCGGGGCTGTTCGTGCTCGTGACCGCCCGGCCGATCGCGCTGCTCGTCCCGCGCAGCCAGCGCATGCGCTTCGTCGACCGCTTCACGGCGCCGATGCTCGACACGGCGCCTGCCGGGCTCGCTTACGTGACCGGGGATCCGCGACACCTCGCCGACCCCTGCGACGGGATGCTGCGGCCGTGAGCCTTGTCGAGGCCGACGTCGCGATCGTCGGCGCGGGCGCCAGCGCTGCGCTGATCGCGCAGCCGCTGCTGGCCGCCGGCAAGCGCGTCGCGATGCTCGAGCGCGGTCGCCTGTGGACACATGCCGAGCAGCTGCGGGACGGCGGCGGCTGGAGCGACGGCACGCCCGGATCGGCCTGGAACCACGAGGTCGCGCCGGACGACCCGCCCTACCCGTGGAACTACGTCTACGGCGTCGGCGGCGCGACGCTGCGCTGGAGCGGTGTCGCGCCGCGGCTTTCGCCGGGCGACTTCGCGATGCGCTCGCGCTACGGCGTCATGACGGACTGGCCCGTCTCCTACGACGAGCTCGTGCCGGCCTTCGAGCACGCCGAAGCGGCACTGCAGGTCGCCGGCGCAGCCGGAGCGCCCGACCAGCCCGCGCATCCCTTCAGCCCGCTTGACCGCGTGCTCGAGCCGCTGCTCGACCCCTACGTTCCGCTGCCGCAGGCGCGTCTGTCCAGGCCGACCGCGGAGCGCCCCGCCTGCTGCGGCGCGACGACGTGCGATCTGTGCCCGGTCGACGCAAAGGGCACGGCCCTCAACACGCTGGGCGACGTGTTCGCGCACGCGGCACTGGAGCTGCGCACGAGCACCGTCGCGACGCGGATCGTGCGCGCACCGGACGGCCGCGCGAGCGCGCTCGAGGCGCTGCAGCTGAACGGGACGGAGCCGGCGCCGCTGACCGTGCGGGCGCCGCGCTTCGTGCTGGCGGCGGGCGGCTTCGAGAACCCCGCGCTGCTGCTGCGCTCACGGATCGAGCGTCCGGGCACGGGCGAGTACCTGTTCGACCACGCGCACCGCACGCTGCTCGTCGTCGCGCGCGACCCGGTCGGCGTCGGCCACGGCGCGACGATCGCGACCGGCCTGTCGGCGGCGTGGCTCGAGGGCGCCTTCCGCAGCGAGCGCTCGGGCGCCGTCGTCACGCCGTACAACCCGGGGATCGCGCTCGCCGGACCGCTCGCCGAGGGGCTGCTCGCCGGGCGCCGCGGCGCGCGGCTGCACGACGAGGTCGCCGGCCGCTGGGCGCGCACGATCGCGCTCGACGTGCTGCTGGAAGACGTGCCGCAGCGCGCGCGGCGGATCGAGCTGTCGCCGCGCAAGGACGCGCTCGGCCTGCCGTTGATCCGCGTCCACTACGGGCCGGCCACGGCGTACGAGGACGACGGCTGGCGCGCGATCCGCGGGGAGATCGAGACGCGTCTCGCGCCGCTGCAGCCGACGCGTGTCGAGGAGCCGCGCGGTCCCGCCGGCTCGCATCTGCTCGGCACCTGCCGCATGGCGACCGACGGCGCCGATGGCGTCGTCGACCGCGACATGCGTCACCTCGATGTCGAGAACCTGTGGGTCGCCGGCGGCTCCGCCTTCCCGACCTACGGCTCGCTGCACCCGACGCTCACGATCGCCGCACTCGCGGTGCGTCTGGGCGGCCAGCTGGCCGCCGGCGCGTAGCCGGCGGCGCCTCGGCAGCAGTCTCAGCCCGTCCCGACGCGCACGCGCTCGCGCTCCTCCTGCTGGCGCTCGACCGCCTCGAGGATCCCGCGGCGGCGCTTGTGCGCGCGCTCGTACGTGGCGACGTGGCGCAGCTGCGCGGGCGTGAGTCTGTCGAGCCGTCTCGTGATGTCCTCGACCGTCAGGTCTTCGTATCTCGGCAGCGGCTTGCGCTGCTGCTCACGCTCGCGCGTCTTGTCCACGCCGGCGGCTTCGCTCACAGCGTGGGCCGCCACCTGCGCCGCCTCGCCGACCGCCTGCCTCGTCGCGTCGGCCGCGTCCTGCACAGCCTCGCCGGCAGCGCGGCGCGTCTTGCGCAATGCCTGCGCGGCGCCGGTCGTGCGCACGTCGTAGCTCGGTTCGTCGCGCAGCTCGGCCCCGGCGACGGCGGCGGTCAGTCTCGGCAGCTGCGCGCGGAGCGTTCTCAACATGCGCTCCTCGTCGGTGCGCAGCTCGGCCGCGAGCGCGGCCGTGTCGGCGTCGCCGGCCTGGCGCGCGAGCGCCTCGAGCGCGTCGTACGTCGCAATCTCAAGCGCCTCGCTGGCGCACTCGTCCTTCGCGTTCTTGAGCAGCTTCTCCTCGCCGCTGGAGCCGCGCGCGACGTCGAGCGGCGCCTTCGCGAGCGAGAGCACCTGACCGGCGAGCCGCTGCGCAAGCCCGTAGCCGCGCTCGACCAGACTCGGCGCACGCTCCAGCTCGCGCAGTCGTCGCATGACGGCGTCGGCGTGCCGCTGCGTGTCGCGCCGGTGTCTGTCGAGCGCGCTGCGATATTCGCCTGCGGGCGTCATCGCGCTGTGTGCCTGGAGCGTGCGCGCGAGCGCGAGCTCCATCGCATGCGCCTCGTGCAGATATTGGACGAGCTTGTCCTGGGCGGTCGTCATCGAGGCCCTCCTTGGGCAAATTGGTCACGGTGGGTGCAGGTGTCCAGGGTTCCCATGCCCTGCGCACGCAAACCACGGTCGAGCGACGCGAGGACGCTACCGCCTTGCGACGGAGGCGCCGGCCGGCTCGGCCGCGACGATGCCGGTCATCAGCTCGGCTGCCGCCGCGTCGTCCAGCCCCTCGCGGTCGAGCCGCTGCCAGGTCCAGAAGTCGAGCGCGATCGCGACGAGCGCACGCGCGTCCGCTTGCTCGAAGTCCGCGGCGAGGCGCGCGGCGAGCTGGCCGAGCATGCGATCGCTCGACTGTGCCATCCACGCGTCGAGCTCCGGGACCGTCGCCCGCTCGCCGTGGACGCGCCGCTGCATCGGCGCGTTGTCGCGGTACCAGGCGTAGAGCGCGGTGAGGGCGGCACGCAGCCGCTCGGCCGGGTCCGCGTGCGCGAACGCGGGCTCCAGGTCGGGGAACGGGTGCTGCGCGAGCCAGTGCGCGCTGCAGGCCGGCAGCAGCGTCTCCAGGTCGGGGAAGTGGTTGTAGACGGTGAGCCGCTGCACGCCCGCGCGGCGCGCAATGTCGGTGACGGTCGTCTTGCCGACGCCGACCTCCTCGTGCAGGGCCGCGGCTGCGGCCGCGATGCGGGTGCGTGTGGCCTGCTGAGCCTCCGCGCGAGCCTTGAGCTCGTAGCGGCGCTTCTGACTTTGGGTTGACATGGTGTTCATCGATGTTACAGTGCCGTCAATCGGTATACACCTCGTTCATCGAAAGGTTGGCGCAGCATGACCGCTCACACCGCCCCGAAACTCGTCGGCCCGCGCGACGGCAAGGCCGGCAGCCTCGGCTCGATCGGCGTCCGCTTCATGATCGACACGGAGGAGACGCACGCCGGCGGCTTCTCGCTCGTCGAGCACCCGATGCCGCCGCACGCGCTCGCCGCGCCGCTGCACCGCCACAGCCGCGAGGATGAGTACTCGTATGTGCTCGAGGGCCGGATGGGCGCCCTGCTCGGCGACGACGTCGTCTACGCCGAGGCCGGCGATCTCGTCCACAAGCCGCGCAACCAGTGGCACACGTTCTGGAACGCCGGCGACGAGCCCT
>Ga0070705_100001773_pt1 | contig 11179 bp, 7 predicted proteins | sample KBSK5253metaG_FD_65455 | JGI IMG/M metagenome (GOLD analysis project Ga0070705, IMG submission 65455) | Corn, switchgrass and miscanthus rhizosphere microbial communities from Kellogg Biological Station, Michigan, USA - KBS K5-25-3 metaG | ecosystem: Host-associated > Plants > Roots >... | reverse complement strand
TCATATAGGGCCGGACATCCGGCACCTCTCCGACCAGCCGGACCCCGGGCTGCTCGCGTGCCAGGGACTTGAGCCGGCTCGTCGGGTTTCGTCCCACGACCACGATAGTCGCGTTGGGAATCTCGCGACGGATCCGGGGTAGCACCTCGAGCGCGAAGAAGGCCATCCCGTCCTCGTTCGGCATCCAGTCCAGGGCGCCGGTGAACACCAGCTCGTGCGGCGCGCGCGGACGGGCGGAATCCGGCGAGAAATAATCGGTGTCCACCCCGGTGGGGACCCAGGGACACTCGTCGAGCCCATAGCGGTCTCGCAGCGTTCGTGCGTCAGCCTCGGAGACCGCGACGACCCGGTCGAAGCGACGGCACTCCTGGCCCTCGAAGCGTTCCATCCGTCGCCACTGGAGCCGAAAATAGGCCCGCCGGACCGCGTTGGGGGCCACGCTGGTGTGCCGTCGCCAGATCTCCGCTTCGACGTTGTGCTGAAAGAGCAAGCTGGGTATCCCCAGCCCGTCGGGCACGTTTTGACTCGGCGCCAGGAAATCGCACACGATCAGGTCGATCGTGCCGGAGGCGGCATACTCCCGGATTCGGCGCCGCATTTCGGGCGAAGCATACTTGGCGATGGCGTAGGGAAGCCGGCTCAACCCGTTGCGGGCCAGCTCGAGAAACAGTCGCGCGGAGTCCTTGGCTGTCGTCCGGAAGGGAATGCAATCCACGGCGTGACAATACTCGAGCGCCTGTTCGCTGGCGTTCGGAGCCGAGGTTCCATCATCGAGTGTCAGGTAAGTGATGTGGTGCTGCTTGCGCAGCGCGCGGAGCATGTGATAAGTGCGGATCCGGCCGCCTCGATTGACCGGATGGAGCAGCTCGGTCTTCAGCCAGAGAATGTGCATCAGGCGGCGCCCGCGGCGGCAACGGTCGCAGTCATCTCCCAGCCGTGATCCGCCGGCAGGTCGCCGTCGAAAAAGATCCGCTGCCAGATCTCCAGGTTGAGCAGCATCCAGAGCTTCTGATCGTGGCCCGGCTCTCCCGCGTCGTGCCGGGCGACGATCTCCCGCACGACTTCAGGACGGAAAAGCCCCCGCGCGAGCGCCCGCTCGTGCAGGACGTAGCTGTCCAGCAGGTGTCGGAACGGCCCCCGCAGCCAGGCGCCGACCGGGACGGGGAAGCCCATCTTCTTCCGGGCCAGAATCGGGGCCGGGAGCAGCTCCCGCATGGCATCGCGGAGCACCGCCTTGGTCGTGTAGCCGCGCAACTTGAGGCTGGAGGGGAGCCGCATCGACCATTCCACCAGCGGATGGTCCAGAAAGGGAACCCGGCTTTCGATCGACGCCGCCATGCTCATCTGGTCCTGCTTCATCAACAGCTCGTGCAAATAGGTCTTGGTGTCGGCATACAACAGCCGGTCCAGGAGAGTGGCGCTCGGCCAGCGATCGAAGGCCTGCCGCATTGCGCGATAGGGATCGGTGGCCCCAAGCTCGGCCTGGAGGCCGGGGGAAAACAGTCGCTGCTGCCAGGCCCTGGAGAACACCGCGAAATTGTCGAAGTAGAGCGACTCGAGGGTGGCCGGCAGGCCGACGAAGGTTCGCAGCAGGCGACGCCGCGTGGTGGAGTGCGCCGGCAGCCGGTCGACCAAACCGCGCACGGCGTGACGCAGCCCCGCCGGCGTAACCCGCTCGTACCAACCCCCCAGCGAAAGGTTCGCAAGGGTGACCCGGTACCGATTGTACCCTGCAAGAGTTTCGTCGCTCCCCTCACCGGTCAGCACGACCTTGACGTGCTCCGCGGCGAGCCGGGACACGAAATAGAGGGCGATGCTCGAGGGATGCGCGATCGGCTCGTCCTCATGCCAGACGAGGTGCGGCAATGCCTCGAAGAATTCGGCCGGCTCTGCCTGGACTTCGTGGTGGTCGGTCCGGCAATGCGCGGACACCATCCGGGCGTACTGGAATTCGTTGGCTTCCGGCTCGGCGAAGGCGACGGAGAACGACTTGACCGGCTCACTCACCATTCCGCTCATCAGCGCGGTAATCGCCGCGGAATCAATGCCCCCGGAGAGGAATACGCCGAGCGGGACATCGGCCATGAGGCGAAGGCGTACCGCCTCCTCCAGCCGCTCCCGGTACTCCCTGACCAGGTCAGCCGGATTCCCTCGATGGGTGTCGCCCGCCGGGGGGACCGCCAAATCCCAGTAGCGCTCGAGCGTGACCGAGCCGTCGCGCCAGCGCAGCCAGTGGCCTGCGGGAAGCCGGCGGACCCCGGCGAACAGCGTCTCGTCGCCCGAGGGAGCGTAATTCGCCAGCAGATCGGGAAGCATCTGGCGGGCGAATTCGGCGCGCAACAGACCCGATTGCAGCAGCGACTTGATCTCCGAGCCGAAGATCAGGGTCCCATCGTCGAGAGTGGCGTAATAGAGCGGCTTGACACCGAATCGGTCTCGGGCGAGAAAGAGCTCACGGCGCAGCGAATCCCAGATCGCAAACGCGAACATCCCGCGCAACTGCTGCAATGCGGCCGGCCCCTCGCGCTCATACAGATGAAGCACCGTTTCGGTGTCACACCGGGTGGCGTACTCCACTCCCGCCGCTTGCAGCTGCTGCATCAGTGCAGGGTGATTGTAGACCTCTCCGTTGTAGACGATGTGAAAACGGCCATCCCTCGAGTGCATGGGCTGTCCGCCGGCCGCCACGTCGACGATGCTGAGCCGCCGATGGCCGAGGCCCACTCCATCGGCGAGGAAGATTCCCGCGCCATCGGGTCCGCGGTGGGTCAGGATGTCCCTCATCCTGAGCACGGTGGCCTCGCTGATGGCCCGCGCGCTCGAGGCGGGAATGGCAAGACCGGAGATGCCGCACATAGGTCAGGCCCGGTCCGGGGGTGGTGTCGGAAGAATGCGACCCGCCAGCCGACCATCGACCGACCATTTCACACTGGAGGGGCCGGGCTCAAGACCGCCGAGGCTGATCAGGTGGTGCTCGCCATCCACTGTGACCTCGAGCTGAAACGCCGTATCGGAAACCTCCCACCCGAAGCGGATGTGGTCAGGCCGCTTGGTACAGAGTAACAAGACTGGGCAGCGAGAAACACCGGCCGACCATTCGAAGCTCAGGTGGGGCGCGCTCTGCGCTTGACCATAGCCGGGACTCACCAGTCCTTCAGCGTACGTCCAAGTTCCCGGTGCGGCCGCGAGCATGAGAAGACCCCGGCGGCCGCCCGCCGGGAGCAGCAGGGGATGGCCGTCGATCCATTCGACGCGAACCTCCACTCCGCACTGGAAATGCTGAGACACCTTCCGGGCTGCCCGGCCGCTCACGACATCTTCGACAACCCATCCTGCCCGCTCCACCGCGACCAGCGATCGTTGCTGCTCCACCGGTGGGTCCAGCCGCTCGAACCCGTCCTGTTCGGCGACGATCAGTCGTGCGCGCTCTCCCTGCACGACGCGAATCGTCCTACCGGTGGCCCGAGTCCGCCAACGGAAGGGGCCTCCCGGAATCGAGGAGGATTCATCGGCGATGGTGAGCCCGTTGTGCGCCGCTGTCCCGCGCAAGCGATCCCGAAGCTCGCCCACATAGGCGCCGGTGCCCGGGTCGACGAGCACGGGACGCCCATCCACGCAGGCTTCGAAGGTCAACACATCCGCGTGACCATGGCCGCCCGAGAGCGCGCCCACCGGACCGGCGTCGAAAAAGAGCCAGTTGGCCTCCCCGTCCCAGCTGTCCCGCATGAGATGCCAGCCGGCATTGCCGAGCTGAACGCTGAGCTCGGCTGGAGGCGCCGTCGGTAGCTCATCGTAACGATTGACGCCTTCGGTCCCGAGCAGCCACCACAGGCTCACCGGCGCGGAGCCGGCGAGGAACTTTGCCTCGGACTGCCGCAAGACCGCCCCGGCAAGCGCCAGGGTGCCGCGGGCGTCAGTTATGGAGGTCTCGTCCAGCCGCAGGAGCGAGCCGCCGTCATCATCTCCGACGAGCGGCAACGAGCCATCGGGCCGCACCAGGTGGACCAGCGCGCGCGTCATTTCACGCAGCGTGGTGCGCAGCGCTTCGGTTTGTCCCGGCGTCCATCCTCCCAGGAGGAGGGCGTGCAGATAGAAGTCGATGGTGTAGCGATGGTACCAGGGCGATTGCTCGAAGTGGGTGCCGTCCGGCTGGACTTGACGGGTCAGCTCCTCGAGAAGGATTTCCCGGCCCAAGTCCTCCCAGCGTTTGGGCGCCGGTCCATTCTGAAGCGCCAAGCCGAGGTACAGCAGGGCCAGCGCCTCTCCGGTAAGATGGGTGTTGGGGCTGAAGTAAGTGGAAAGATGGCGCTCCAAATGCCTTCCATGGCAATAGAGCCCTTCTTCAACCGCGCGAAGCTCGCCGGACTCGAATGCCGGCTCGGCTCCGAGCAACCGGATGGTCCAGAGCCACGAGATTGCGCGGAAAGCGACTTCGAGGCTGCTGGCCCAATTGATTCCCCACGCCGGCGGATTGGCTTCCAGCCACTCGGTCATCAGCCGGACCGCGTGCCGGGAATAGCGGGCGTCCCCCGAAAGCAGCTTGGCCTGCGCCAGCGTGACCAGGTACTGCTGACGATTCAGTTCCCAGAGGACCTTATGGTCCCCTACCTCGTCGGCATTCAGAAATGGAATCGCGCGCCAATGCCGCATGGGAGCCCGGCGGCCTTGCAGCGGCTCGAAATGCCAGTCAATGGGGATGGGCCACCGGATGTCCGACCATCCCAACAGGCGGAATCGACCCTCCAGCACACGATCGGCGTGCCGGAGGGTAGCCGGTATCGAGGCGGGCCAACGCGCCGCCACCGCCGTCGCCGCTCCCGTCGGGGCAGGCGGCCAGTATCCGCCGCCCGCACCGGCCGGCGCCAGGCGCGGCACCTCCTCCCGACCGACCGGAGACCAGCCGCGGCGACGCTCGGATACCATCGCCAGCATCTGTCTGGCGCGGTGGACCGCTTCCCGGGGAGTGCGAGGGATCTTCACCGGCGAGACCATACGGCACCCACGACTGTCTCCTCGGGTTCGGTGAGGCGCGCGGATTTCACAAAAATAGCCCTGCTGTCCTGGGTGTGAGCATCGGGCCTACAAGTGGCACTCTCCCCTTCCAGGGAGCATTGGGGCCCGGGTCCCTGCTGACGACCTCCTGTTCCGCCGCCGGTTACCCCTGCAGGAGCCATGCCTTCAGGCCGTCTAGCGGGCCGGAAAGTACCGGGCACGGCGGCGGGGCCAGAAGCCCGGCCACTTGCCCGAACCCCGTACTCCTGTTAAAGTTACGGGCTCTGACCTACACGGAACTCCGCCACGATGTACGCCATCATCCGCTCCGGCGGGAAACAGTTCAAGGCCGAAAAGGGCAAGACTCTTCGGCTGCCCCGCATGGAAGCCGAGCCGGGCGCCAAACTGACCTTCGACGAGGTGTTGCTCACCTCCGACGGAGACACGGTCATCGCCGGGACTCCCACGGTGAAGGGCGCCTCGGTGCTGGGTGAAGTCGTGGGAGAGGTCAAGGGCGAGAAGATCTACGTCTTCAAGTTCAAGCGCCGGAAAAACTACCGCCGCAAGACCGGGCATCGGGCCAAGTTCACCGAAGTCCGCATCACCGGCGTCAAGCTCAGCCAATCGAAGGGCAGCTGATACCATGGCACACAAGAAAGGCGTCGGCTCGTCCAAGAACGGCCGCACTAGTAACCCGCAGTACCTCGGCCTGAAGAAGTTCGGGGGCGAGCGCGTGGTCGCCGGCAACATCATCATGCGCCAGCGGGGCACCAAATTTCACGCCGGCAAGAACGTCCGCCGCGCCAACGACGATACCCTCTTTGCCCTGATCGATGGCGTCGTAGCCTTCGAGTGGAAGGACAAGGGGCGCCAGAAGATCTCGGTCTATCCGGAATCGGTGGCCTAGCCAGCAGGGAGCGGGCTGCAGAGAGCAGGGGGCTCAACCAGGAGCCCCCTTTTTTTGTACCTGCTACATTGAAACCTTCAGGAGCACGGATTCGTCAGTGGGGCATTGTCCAAGCGAGGAAAACAATGGCCGGCATCTTCGATCGCCTCAACGCCGAAATCGATCAGCTGGGCGACAAAGTGCGTACCGCGTTCGAGTCCAGCAAGCTGCACCTGGAGCGCAGCCGCCTTATCGGCATTCGCAGCAAGGCCGCCTACAAGCTCGGCATGGCCACGTACAAGAAGGAGCGGGGCGGGGAAGTGAATCAGGCCGAGATCGATGCGCTCTTTGCCCGGTTGGACGACATCGCCGCCCAAATCACCAAGCTGGATCGGGAAATCGACGCCGTGCACGCCGAATCGGTCAGCGTTGACGAGCAGCCCGCTCCGGCCGCCGAAACCGCCGAAGCCGAAGTCAGCAAGCCGGGAGGTAGCGAGTAGGACCGACCCTCCCCAATGCGGCAGGTCCTCCGGCTGCTGAGTCCTAGGGAAGCGGGACCCGGCGGTACTTGTCGCGCAGCTCGGTCTCCCGCGTCTCGAGCGACAGCAGACTTCCTTTGATGTAGACCCGCTCGGCGGCGCTGGAGAAGTCGAACGGATCTCCGGACCAGACTACCAGGTTGGCCACCTTTCCTGGCTGCAGCGTCCCGTAGTCTGCCAGTCCGAACGCCGCAGCGGGTGCCGCGGTGATGGCTTCGAGTGCGTCATCCCAGCTCATTCCGTTGCGCACCGCGTTGCCCGCGGCATACCGGAGGTTGCGCTCGCCGCCGGGGTCGCCCTGGGCGATGATGACGCGAACCCCGCCTTCCCGCAACAGCGTGGCGTTGTCGAGCCGGGCCCCCAGCCCGTCGAAGCTCGGGATGTCATGCAGGGGCTCCAGGATCACCGGGACGCCGGCGGTCGCGATTTCCCGCGCGATCTGCCACCCTTCGACCGCGCTGAAAAGTACCGTGCGGAGCTTGTATTCTCGCGTCAGCCGCAGGGCGTTCTCGATGTCGATCCGCCGATTGGCCGCTACGGCGAGGACTTCTTCCCCCCGCAGCACGGGCAACAAGGCCTCGAGCTCCTTAGCCGGTGCCGAAAGCGGCTGGATGGCCGCGCGCTGGAAATCCGGCTTTCGGCGCGCGTATTCGAGGGCATCGTTGAAAAGCCGCCGAACCCGTGCCATGGTTCCCCCCCGGCTGCCACCGCCCGCCTGTTTGCCGCTGCTGGACAGGTCGAGCACCAGCGCCGCATTGCGCCGAACCAGCATCTCCTCGATCCGATCACCGGCATAGTTCACCACGGGGACCTGTCCGGGGAAGAACTGTCCGCTCGGCGGCAGCAGGGCGGTGGTGATCCCGCCCGTGCGCGCGATCGGGATCGTGAATGCGGCGGGATCAATGCCTTCCGCGGGGTTGAACGACGGATTCACCTCTCCCTGGACGCCACCCTCCCCTTGGCCATTGAGCCCGGCAACGCCCAATCCGGCGCTTGCATTGGCGTGGATGAGGCCGGGCGTCACCCACTTGCCCGTCGCGTCGACCCGAATGGCCCCGGCGGGAATGCTCACATTGGTACCGACGGCCACGATCTTCCCGTCGCTCATCAAGACGGTCGCGTTGGTGAGCTTCGGGCCGGAGACCGGATAGACCGTGCCCCCGGTAATGGCGATGGTCTGCGCCTGCAGCGATGCCGTTCCCAACAGCGCAAACCCAGCCAGCAGGAACTGTCCTTTCGTGGTCATCGTCCCACCCCCGGCGCGGTCTGCCCGATATTGAAGTCGGTTTTGTATTGATGTTTGGGATCCAGCCGGTCAAAGACCAGCCATCCCTCGTTCCAGACCTTCTCCGCCTTCGAGTACACCGAGAACGGATCGCCGGACCACAGCACCACATCCGCCTGTTTGCCGGCCTCCAGCGTCCCGGTGAGCTGTTCGATACCGAGGACCCAGGCCGGGTTGGCGGTAATCCATCGGATCGCCTGGTCGCGGGTGAGGGTGATGCCCGCCCGCACTCCGGCGTAATAGGCCTTTGCCATGTCCTGATTCATCCGCTGGATGCCATCCGGGCTGTCGGTGTGAATCACGGCGCGCGCACCGGCATTGGTCACCAGGGCGGCGTTCTCCAGGATTTCGTCGAATGCTTCCATCTTGAAGCCGCCCCAATCCGACCAAACGGACGCGGCCGTCTGATTGGCGGCGAGCAGGTCCGCGACCTTGTAGGCCTCGATCCCGTGGTGGAAGGAACGGATCTTGAATCCAAATTCCTTCGCCAGGTCGAGCATCTGCGCCATCTCGTCGGCCCGATAGCAGTGGTTCTGGACCGAGATCTCCCCGCGCAGCACGCCAGCGAGGGTTTCCATCCTGAGATCGCGCCCCGGCGGGTCGCCCTTTTTGTCCTTCAGCCATTTGTCCCAGCGAGCGCGGTACTGTTCGGCCTGGATGAACGCCGCGCGATACCCGGCCATGTTGCCCATCCGGGTCGAAGGACCGCGATTCTGATAGACCCGCTTGGGGTTCTCCCCGCAGGCCATCTTCACGCCATAGGGCGCCCCGGGAAACTTCATCTCCTGCACGGTGCGCGCGGGTACCAGCCGAACCGTTGCCGAACGGCCCCCGATGAGATTGGCGGAGCCTGGCAGCACCTGCATCACCGTTACCCCGCCGGCGATGGCCAGGGGAATCTGCGGGTCCTGGGGCCAGATCGAGTGTTCGGCCCAGACTTCCGCCGTGACCGGATTGGTGGCTTCATTGCCATCACTCTCGGCGGCGGTGCCTGGTGCGGCGTAGACGCCGAGGTGGCTGTGCGTATCGATGATGCCCGGTGTGACGAACTTCCCGGTCCCGTCGACCACTTGCGCGTCGGAGGGTGCCTGGACGCTGGCTCCCACCGCGACCACCTTGCCGTCCCGGAACAGCACCGAGGCGTTGCTCAGCTCCTGGCCCGCAGCCGTGAGCACGGTGGCGTTGCGGATCAGTACCGGCGGGTTCGCCCGACGCTTATAGGTGGAGGGATACTGAGGTCGGTCGACACTCAGCGTATCCGGCGAGGGCACCGGCGCCGAGGTGGCCGAAGCGGGGGAGGGGGCCGGCGCGGGCGCGGGCGTGGCTGGTGCCTGTGCCCGCCCGCTGGCGCACGCGGCGAGCAGGCCGGCCAGCCAGACTGAGCGATTCATGCGTGAGGTTCCTTTATGGAGGGCGTACTCCGAAGCTCGAATCAAGGTACCAGCAAGAATTCCACCGGTTGCCCGGCGACCGCGATCTTGACCAGCCGATGTGGCTTGGCAGTGGTGACCCATAGGACCAGAGGAGCGTCTCCGCCGCTCAGTTCGGCGCGGTAGGCCTCCAGCGTCGTGGTGCCCAGCTTCACCGAGTCGGTGCCGGCCACCGCGAGGGTCCAGGGTTTGATTTCGGCTTGGCCGGCGCTCATCACGTTCATCGTCCACTTGGCACCCGGCTTCCAGCCCAGCGCCGGCAGCAGCGCCGTGATGGCATTGTCGTCGATGGTACCCGCGGTGAGCGCCGTGTCGATCGTTACCGCTTTGAGCTGCCCGGTCTTGGGGTCCGGCGCCTTCGCGCTGCCCTTGGCGCGGCCGCCGGCATAGCTGACGTCGATGGTCACGTCCTGTCCCTGTTGTTTCCCGGTCTGCTTGACGCTTCGCATGTTGCCCTCGCGGTCGATCTCCAGCACGGTGCTCTGTTCGATCACCCCGCCCAGGCGCAGATCCTCACGGTAACGGAAGCCTTCGGCGATCGGCTCGAGGACCCCGCGCTGCCAGCCGATGCGATTGCCCCCCACAGAGACCGTGAAGCTGTCGTGCCGGGCCACCAGCGCCGCGAGATCCAGCTCGAGGGGCGCGGCCTTGGGGGCCAGATCTCCCGGCGTAAGGGGAGCGCCTTCCGGATCCACGATCGTCACCGGAGCGATGTCCTTGATCCGCTCGTAGATCTTGGCGCCATCACCCACCACCACGATCACCGCGCTCTGGGGCCGAATGGTCGCCGCGGCCGCTGCTTGAGCCTGCTCCGCCGTCACCGCGCCGAGCTTGACCCGATAGGTCTGCACGTAGTCGGGCGCGAGGCCGTAGAGCCGGGCGGTCGCCACGGCGTCGGCAACCTGGTCCGCCGCCTCGATCGAGAGCGGGTAGCGTCCCGTCAGTGCCCCTTTCGCCGCCTCGAGCTCCGCGGCGCCGACCGGCTCGCTCCGGACCAGCTCGAGCTGGTGGAGCAGCTCCTTGAGCGCGGAATCGGTGACTTCTGTCCGCACCTCCGTGCTGGCCTCGAAGAACCCGATCCCTCGGCGCCTGGCATACCGCGCGTATGCCCCGTAGGTCCAGCTCTTCTGCTCCCGCAGGATCATGAACAGCCGGCTCGAAGCGCCGCCACCCAGCACCTGATTGATCACGGTGGCGGCATAGATCCGCGGATCATTGGGAGGGAAGCTGAGGTTGCCGGCGAGAATGTTCGACTGTACCGACCCGGGTCGGTGGACCAGGATCAGCTCGGCCTTGGCGAGCGGTGCCGGGGGCGCCGGTGCGGCGGCGGCGGGTGGAGCGCCCTGCCAGGCCTGAAAGGCGCGTGCGGCCTGACGTTGAATGTCCGCGGCGTTGACGTCACCCGCCACGACCAGAAGCGCTCCGGAGGGCCGTAGCCGGTTACGGTGAAACGCCACCAGATCGGCGCGCGCGAGCGAGCGGACGCTGGCAGGGGCGGAACTCCTGGCATAGGGGTGGCTCCCGTACAGCGCACGGCGGAAGGCGCGATCGGCGATCACGTCCGGCTGGGTGAGCGCGACTTGCAGGCCCGAAAGCGTTTGGGTCCGCAGCAGCTCCAGCTCTTTGTCGGGGAAGGTGGGCGAGAGCACCGCGTCTCGAATCAGCTCGAGAGCCAGGGCGACACTCGGCGTCAGCACGGTGGAGTTGATGGACAGAAAATCCGAGCCCGCCCCGGCGCTGAGACTCCCTCCGGCGCTCTCGATTGCTTCCGCGACCTGCTCGGCCGTGCGCTTGCCCGCGCCTTTGGTCAACAACCCCGCCACCATTTCCGCCAGCCCCTCTTTGCCGGCGGGGTCTGTGCTGGTGCCGGCGATAAAATTCAGCGAGAGTGAAACGATGGGCTGCTTGTGGCTCTCCACGACCAGCAGCCGCAGCCCGTTGGGCAACACCGCTTCGCGAAACGGCGGGAAGGGTGCCGTGGTCAGCGGTCCCGGCGGAGGCGGCGTCTTGGGGTACTCCTGCGCTCCCAGCGCCGGCGGCTGCCCAA
>Ga0070705_100001772_pt1 | contig 11183 bp, 8 predicted proteins | sample KBSK5253metaG_FD_65455 | JGI IMG/M metagenome (GOLD analysis project Ga0070705, IMG submission 65455) | Corn, switchgrass and miscanthus rhizosphere microbial communities from Kellogg Biological Station, Michigan, USA - KBS K5-25-3 metaG | ecosystem: Host-associated > Plants > Roots >... | reverse complement strand
CAAGGCCGAGGTGATGGGCGGAGGAGCCAGTTTGGCCGAGATCGATCCGCTGACCATGGAAAGCCGCAAGCACCCCGGACTCTTCCTGTCGGGCGAGCTGCTGGACGCCTTCGGGCCCATCGGTGGATACAACTTCTACTGGGCCTGGGCGACGGGGCGCGCGGCGGGAATCGGGGCCGCCGGGTGAGGCGGAGCGCTCACATCCGGAAGAGGTAACTCAGCTTCCCGAAGAATCCGTCGGCGGTTCGATGCAGGTCGTCGAAGCGAAACTGCCGCGGCTCTTCCAGGGTCGAGCCGTATCCCAAGTACACCAGGGTGCCCGGGGTGGGCCGATAGCTGAAGAGCCAGTCCATGCGGAATTCGTTGGCGCGGCTGCCCGCATCCTTCACTCCGTCGAGCAGAATCGGATTGCCGGTTCGGCTTTCGAGCGGGGCCCGCGACCGGGCGGCGTACTGGCCGACAAACCGCAGGAACAGGGCGCGGCTCACCTGGTACTCCAGCTTGGCGCGGGGAATGGTCTCCGAGGAGAAACGCGACCCGTCGCGCCGGCGGTCGATGGTCAGGCGGCTGAGCTGGACGCTGGCGCGGGAGGCCGCAGTGGGGCGCAGATCCACCGAGGCATCCAGCCTCAGGCTCTTCCCCGGTGCGGCTTCCCGGAAGATCGGGACCTGGCCGAGCGCCAGACTGGCCGTCGCGGTGAACTGCCGATAGGTGGGGGTGGTAATCCGGAGGGACCCGCTCCACTGGTTCCGCTCGGGAGCGGGGATGTCGAACGGCAGCACCGGGGGTTGGCCCCCGATCCCGTTCTCGACCGAGTAACCCGCATACTGCGCCGGGTCGTAGCTGAAGAAGCTGCGGCCCGCCGAGCCGCTGAGTTGCCAGCCGCCGCGCAGCCGGGCGCTGGGATTGACGGCCTCGTTGCCTTCGATCGATCCGTCGCCCGGGTGCGACCAATCCCAGAGGCGCTGCACGCTGAAGAAGGTGGTCCAGGTTTCCAGCAGGGCGCCGGGCCGGCCGTAGAAACTCAGCCGGTTGTGCACTCCCGCATCGATGATCCCGGCCCGGTTCACGAATCCTTCCGCCGCGGTGAATCCGGATCCCAGTGCCCGTACCGAGTAGTGAAATCCCCAGGCCCGGCCGGTCCGGTCCCACGCCGCGGTCAGCAGCGGGCCGCTGCGATGGCTCCCCGCGCTGTCGGTCCAGGACTGCACCGCCTGGAGCTCGACGTAGTACAGGCGCGAGTGGTACACCCGAATGTCGGCTCCGGCGAGGCGGGAATAGTCGCCCCCATCTTCCCGGTTGGTGAAGACCGCTCCGAGGGTGGAATTCCCGCCGAGGTCGCTGCGGAGCCGAGCGGCGCCGAAGAGCGGCGTGTGGCCGCCGCTCCAGGAATTGGACTGGTCGTCTCCGGCAGCGAGTGCCGCGACCTGGGTGCGGCCGAGCTTGCCGGCCAGCTTCAGACCCGCCCGGGGGGCCACGATGCTGCGGGTGTAAATGAGCTGGTTGGGGGTATCGAACAACTCCAGGCCTTCGAGGAAAAACGGACGCTTCTCCGGATAGAACAGGGCGAAGCGCTCATTGAGCAGGACCTGCCCCACGTCCGCTTCTACCTGGGAAAAATCCGGATTCCAGGTGCCGTTGAGGGTGAGGTTCTGCCGGATGCCCCAGCGGACATCCGCGCCGAGCTCCCCGGCCTTCTCATAGTCCCACCCCGTCCCCGGAGTCGACGCGGAGGCGCCATCCAGGCGGCCCGTCGCGGTCGGGGTGAGCTCGAGGACGAGTCCTCGCTTGAGTTCATGCAGCTCCTCGAGCGACCCCGACTGGGACAGAAAACTGGCGCTCCCCCGCAGTGCGGGGGTCCAGGAATCCTGGAACCCGCTGTGCTGCACCCGGCGCAGCACGTTGATGCCCCAGGTTTGGACCGCGCGATCCTGGTAGCGGAGGCTCTTGAAGGGGATCCGGATTTCGACCTCGTACCCGCCCTCGACCAGCCTCCCGCGCGATTCGAAGGCGTAATCCGGATTCAGATCGACGTTGCCATCGAGAAAATTGATCTCCCGATCGCCGCCGCCGGTGGCCGAGCGGCCGCCCGCGCCGCCGCCGAATTGATCGCTTCGCGTGCCATCCTGCTGCACGCCGAGCGGGTTGACCCCGAAGAGAAATGCCAGCCGGTGGCTGTTGAAGGTGTCCAGCAGGATCTGGATGTTGTCTTCGCTGGTGATGTTGTCGCGATTGGCCCGGGTGGCGCGGACCACGTCGCCGTGGAGCTCACGGGCCCGGATGCCGAAGTACATCGCGTCGGGGCCGTACCAGACCAGCACTTCGGTGGGCTCGGCAGCAGGCCGGCCGTCGACCGGCTGGTACTGCGAGAACTCGGTGAGCCGGGCGGCTCGGCCCCAGGCGGACTCGTCGAGGACCCCGTCGATGGTGACCGCCGCCTCGAGCCGGGGCGGACGCACGCGCAACTGACTGGCCCGGCCGCTATGGACCGGGGTCGAGTCCTGGAGGGCTGCCAGGGCGAGGAGGCTGCCGAGGATCATCGCAGAAAACTACAACCGCTTCTTGAGCGCTTCGAAGCGGGGGTCGCCGCGCAGGCTATCCAGATCGGAGTCGTGATCGATCCACCCTCCGTGTCCGAATCCGTTCTGAACCGCCTTCTCGAGGCACTCGAGGGCCTCTTCCTTGAGACCGCCCAGGGAGTAGACGCAGGCCACGTTGTAGAGGACGAGCGAATCCGATTCGTTGGCTGCGCGCGCGCGCCCGGCCCACTCGAGCGCGCGTTCGCGCTCGCCGAGCTGAATCAGGGCCGTGGCACCCAGGTATAAGGCGCGGGCGTCATCCGGATTGAGCTCGAGGTGTTTTTCGGCCAACTGGAGTCCGCCCCGCAGCACCGACTGAACCTCCTCGTGGCGACCCAGGCCCCGGAGTGGTCCTTGCACCAGCAGGAGCGCCTGGTAGTCCTCAGGCCGAAGGCGGGCGGCTTCCATGAACTGGCGCACCGCCTCCTCCAGCTTGCCCTCCTGCATGTGGGCGCGGGCATAGAGGTAGTGGGCCTCGTACAGGTTCGGATTCAGGCGAATCGCGGTCTCGAATTCACGGACCGCCCCCGGATAATCCCCACTCAGGGTCAACGCGAAGCCCCGCGAGGCATGCGTCTCGGCGAGCTCGGGAGCGAGATCGAGCGCCTTTCTGCTCGCGGTTTCCGCGCCCTCGAGATTGGCGCGGCTGCCGTCCCAATACATGTAAAGAAAGGCGCAGCAATCGGCGATTCCTGCGTAGGCGATGGCGTAGTTGGGATCGATATCGATCGCGCGCTCGAACATCCGGCGGGCATACTGGATGCCGGTGCGGCTCCATTGGTGAAAGAACTGCCGCCCGCGCAGGTAGTACTCGTACGCCTCGATGTTCTCGGTCGCCGCCTTCTCGATGGCCCGCTTTTCGCCCTCGCTCAGCACGACGCGCAGGGCTTTGACGATATTGCCGGCGATCTCGTCCTGAATCTCGAAGACATCCTCGAGCTGGCGGTCGTAGCGCTCCGACCAGAGGTTGTTGCCGTCGGCGACGCTGACCAGCTGGGCGGTGACCCGCAGCCGGCTGCCCGCCTTACGCACGCTGCCCTCGAGCACCGTCGCCACCTTGAGCTTACGGCCGATTTCGCCGATGTCCTCGTTCTTGCCCTTGAAGGCGAAGGTCGAGGTGCGGGAAGCGACGCGCAGCGCCTGGATCTTGGTGAGGGCGTTGATGATGTCTTCGGCCACGCCGTCGCTGAAGTACTCGTTCTCCGGGTCGTTGCTCATGTTCACGAACGGGAGCACCGCGATGGATTTGGGCGAAGCCGCGCTGGTCTTGAGCTCGGGCGGCGTCGTGGTGCCGCTGGGCCAGGTGAGCGCCTGGGCGAACTGCGCCGCAGTCGCGTAGCGGCCCGCGGGCGCCTTGGCCAGCGCCTTGATGACCGCCGAATCGAGCCATTCGGGCACTTCCGCGCGCTGCTCGCGCAGCGGCACGGCGGGTTCCGTAAAGAGCTTGGCGATGATCGCCTGAATGGTCGGTCCCACGAACGGTGCGGTGCCCCCGATCATCTCATAAAGCATCGCGCCGAGCGAGTAGATGTCGCTGCGGGCGTCCAGCTCCGGCTCGCCCGAGGCCTGCTCGGGACTCATGTAAGTGGGGGTCCCGACCGCGGTGCCCGTCTGGGTGAGCGACCCTGCCACCGCAGCGCTCACCGCTTTCGCGATGCCGAAGTCGGTGACCATCGGTTCGCCCTCGCTCAGCATCACGTTTTCGGGCTTGATGTCGCGATGCACGATCTTCTGGCGATGGGCGTAGTCGAGCGCCGACGCAACCGCTCGCGCGATCCGCACCGCATCCTCCAGGGCCAGCCGCGGGGTACGCTCGAGCAGCTGGCGCAGGGACTCGCCCTCTATGAAGGGCATCACATAGTAGAGCAGCTCGCCGGCCTGCCCGGAATCGTACAGCGGCACGATGTGGGGATGCTGCAGCCGGGCGGCAATCTGGATTTCGCGCAGGAAGCGCTCCGACCCCAGGCTCATGGCGAGCTCGGGGTGGAGCACTTTCAAGGCGACGGGACGGCCGTGGCGGAGGTCCTGGGCCAGGTAGACCGTGGCCATGCCGCCGCGCCCGACTTCATGCTCGATCGCATAACGCTCGGCCAGCGAGCTCTGGAGCCTGCCCTGAACGGAAGTCATAGGAAGGCGCCAAAGATACGACCGAAGTTTTATTTGCGCTTGCCGCTCCGGCCGTTGGCACGGGCCAGCATGGACTTGCCCGCGAACGCCGTTACGGCACCCGCTCCTACCACCAGGGCCAGCTTGCCAGCCGTCTTGAGCGCCGACTTGGTCTTGCGCGCGCGTTGCCGTTTCTTGGCGGCTTCGCCCAGCTTGACGAACATCGTGTCGGCGGCCAGGGCGACGCGCTTTGCCGCCTTCTTGCCGACGTCGGTTGCGAGGGCCGCGGCGCCACGGCCAGCCTTCTTGGCGCGCGTTTCCATTGATTTCATCGGTACCTCCTGGATGGGACGCATTGCGGCGGGACCCGAGGGGTCCGCAAGGGTCTACTTCAGAGGGACGACTGGCTTGCGGCGGAGGCTCACAGCGAGTGCTTTCGCCGCAGGGCGCGGACGCCCAGGAGGGTCACCAACCCGAGCCCCGCGACGGCCCAGGCGGCCCGTCGGGGGTGCATGCGGCCGGCCGTGTAGAGGCTCCGGCGCAGCACCCGGCCGCGCCAGCCCTGCCCGCGTTCCCCGCCGTCGTGGGCGACCGGGTCATAGAGGTTGTCTTTCCTACCGGCGCGGACGGGCCGACCGCTCTGCTGGCCTTGAAAGCCGGTCTTCTCCAGGTACTTGTCGGTGAGACCCGGGCTCATCGCCTGCCCCATACGCAGCAGGATTCCGGCGCCGCCGGCGATTACCTCGCGCAGCGGGTGCACCGCGCAGGACAGGATGATCCGTGCCGCGACCTCCGGAGCGTAGACCGGCGGGATCGGCTGGGGTTCTTCCCGGAGGGTGGTTCGGGCCTTGTCGAAGAGTGGCGTCGCCATGCTGGCCGGCTTCACGAGGCAGACCGAGATAGGCAACTGGTCCGCGGCGAGCTCCATACGGAGGGAGTCGGTGAAGGCCTTGAGGGCGTGCTTGGAGGCGCAGTAGATCCCCTGCAGGGGAACGGCGCGGTCGGCCAGCACGCTGGCGACGTTGATCAGGGTGCCGCCCCGCTTCTGCATCCGGTGCACTGCGGCCAGGCTCCCGTAGACCGCCCCCCAGAAATTGACCTCGAGCTGCCGGTGCATGTCGTCCAGGGGAGTGTCGATCAGCTTCCCGTAGAGCGACACCCCGGCATTGTTCACCCAGGTGTCGATGTGACCGAACTCGCGGATCGCCTCGACCGCGATGGCCTCCACCTGTTCCGGATCCGCGACGTCGGCAGTGACCGCAAGGGCCTGTCCGCCTGCGTTCTGAATGTCGCGTACGGCGGTCGCGAGGTCCCGCCCATTGCGCGCGGCGAGCACGACTTTGGCGCCCTGGGCGGCGGCCAGCCGGGCGGTCGCCAGGCCGATGCCGCTGGAGGCGCCTGTGATGACCAACACCTGCTCCGCCAGGGGCCTTCGCGCGCTGGACATGCTCAACCTCCCGATCAGGCGCGCTGACGCTGCTCCCGCACTTCGTCCAGCACTACTTTCGCCGCCGCGAGGCTGCCGGCTATCAGGGCAGCTTTCGCGGCTTTGCGCGTGATCGCTTTGGCTTTGCGGGCGGTGCTGCGGACGGCTCGGCGGCCTGCGGCCGCCATCACCTTGTTTTCCAACTTCGCGTACGCCTTACTCACCGCGTTACGCCGCTTGGCAGGTTTCCGGGTCAGCTTGGCCATGGGGACCTCCCTCTCTACATTCGACGGCCGACGCCCCCGGCGAAACACAACCGTGGGGGCGGGAACCCGGTACGCCTGGCCTATGGGGAGGTGAAACGGGGGGGCTTCAGGGCCGCAGCAGGGCCTCCGCGCGGTCCCAATCCGCCGGAGTGTCCACGTCCACCCAGACCACTCCCTCGAGCCGGATCGGTGCCAGCGCGCGCGAGGCGGCCAGCTGCTCCATACCCGCAGACACCGAGGCGGCTTCGCCGCTCAGCGCGTGCAGCGCCTGGAACACCCTCCGGTCGAGCAGGAAACAGCCCGCGTCCACCGCGTCGTAGGGCGCGACCTCCTTGCCGATGGCGGTGACGCGTCCCTCGCGGATCCGCACCTTGGTCGCGTCGGCTTCATCGAGATCGCGAGGCGAGTGATCCACCAGCAGTCGCACGGCACCGTCCTGGGAGGGGTCGGTAAGCCGCTCCAGCACGGGTTCGCTGAAGACGTGATCGGCCATCTGCAGAAAGAATCGCTCGTCGGCGTACGGCTCGGCGGCGAGCAGGGACATCCCGTTCGGCAGATGGTAGTTCGGATTGAGGACGAGCTTGATCCGGAGCGGGGTGGCGATTCGGGCCAGCTGACCCTGCAACTGGCCCGCTTCGTGACCCAGCACGATCACGGCTTCCTCGCAACCGGCCGCCACCGCCTGATCGAGCGCGTGCTCGATGAGCGGACGTCCGCCTACCCGCAGCAGCGGCTTGGGAAGGCCCTGGCCCAAGGGCCCGAGCCGCTGTCCGTTGCCGGCCGCAAGGATCACTGTCTGGCGGGGAGACTGCTTCCCGTCGAGCATGAAATGAGAGTCCCGGTAAGAGATTAGGGCCGATCCGGGGCTTTGAGCACCCCGTCCATCCGCGCGCTCGTCCACCACGACCAGGCGATCACCGGCAGATGCAGCGCCACGCCGATGGCGAGGAAGTGGAGGATCCATTCCGGCGCCCCCAGTACGGCAAAGATCACGAATATGAAAACGTAGCTGTCCCGGCGTAACAGGTTCACACAGGCCTTGAGCACCGCCGTCAGCCACCGAGGTACCCCGAATCGTTCGACCGCCGTGCTCCCGAAATCGTTGAAATCAGCGCGCCCGGTGGGCCTGGCGCGCGCGACCCCGACGATGCCGAGGGCGATGCCGGCCGACGTCAGGATCCCCTCCAGCAGGTAACTGCTGCGCAGCTCGGCGGGAAGCCCGGCCTGGCGGGAGAGGCCCAGGGCAATGGCCAGCGGGAGCAGGAAGTTGCCGAGCAGATCCACCGAGGTATCGAGCCACGCCCCCCGGCGGGTCTCCAGGAACTTCGCGCGGGCGATCTCGCCATCACAGCCGTCCAAGACGCTGGCCAGGTGAAAAAGCAGGACACCCAGGACAAACCCCTGGGGCGTGCCGCGCGCCACGGTCCAGGTGCCGGCCGCCAGCACCCCCAGCACCATGAAACTGATCTGGTTCGGGGTGATGCTGGTTTGCACCAGCCAGCGGCTCAGCAGCTGGGAAATCGGACGATTCAGGGTGCGAGACACCAGCCCATCCGAGGGCTTTCCCGACGCGCGGAACAGCTGCCGCTCGGTTCTGGGTATGTCTCTCTCCGTGTCGAGTACCCAGACCGATTCGTCGCTGCGAGCGGAGCCGAGTCTGCTGCGCAGGGCCTCCCAGGAGGCGGGGAATTCGCCGGGGGGGAGGATCGCGCAGGCCGGGTGATCGGAGGGCGCGCGCAGCAAGCGAGCCAAAGCTCCGCGCCGGAACACCAGGTTGGTGGGGAGCACGAGGGTAGCGGAGCTGCCCGGAGGCAGGCTTTGCCCGGCGGTCAGGTTGCTGGTCGCGAAGCGGGAGCTGCGCACCTCACGGAGGCTCGAGGTTTCCCAGAGGACTACCAGCTCGGGTGCATTGCCCTGGGTGAGCGCGGGCGCGAAGCACTCTTCGAGCGTCCGCAGCAGCCGGTCGAGCTGCAACAGACCCGCGACGGTGTACTGCGCCGATTGGTCGGCCAGCACCACGATCCGCCCGATCGCCTGCGAACTGGGCCTCGCCACCAGGGTCATTTTACCATCTTGCCGGGAGTTACCGAAACCTTATAAGCCCATCAAAATAGCCCTCCTAGGGCCCGAATCGGTATCTCCATCCCAACCCGCCCCTCGGGGGGCCTCCCCGGCTGTTACCCCGGCCGCCAGGCCAGGTCACCGTCGATTCCGGCCGGAATGGGCACCCCGAGCCAATCCAGCATGGTTGGAAAGAGATCGACCGTGCGCAGCCGGACCGGCGGCAAGGGAAAGTTGGACCAGAGGGGCGTGTGCATGTGGGCGCGGATCAGACTGCCGTGTCCGGAACGGTGCTCGGGGATTTCATAGCGCTGCCGGAAATCGAAACCCTCGTTGCCGATGACCACCAAATCACCGGTGCGCGCCGAGCGGAACTGATCGAGCAGCTGGAACGCCGCATCGGGAAGCGGGGCATCCCAGGTGTGCTCGAGCCATTGACGCGGCTCGGCCTGGAACTCTTCACCCAGCTCGAGCGGGTCCGCGGTGCGTGGAGTGTAGCGAATACTCTGGTCGTGCTGCCGCAGGTCCGCCTCTCCCGCCGAGTTTGCGAGCACCACGTGCCCGGGTGCCTGTTCCGCCGCGACCAGACTCACGGCCCGCTCTTCCAGGAGCCCGGCGACGAGATCCGCGCGGACGCCAAAAGCCTCCGGGCTGCGCAGGCGATCGAGAGACCAGCGGTTGGGCCGCGGAACGTGCGGTCGGGCATAGACCATGGCGGAACCGTTGCCGGCGACCATCACGGCCGCGCCCGGATCTTTTTCCCACACCACGGGGTGGGACAGGGTCGGAACGCCCCGGCGACGGAACCAGTCGGCGAGGTCGAGGTGCTGATGCACCACCGACGCGCCATGATCGCTGACCACGAGGACCAGGGTTTCCGAAAGCTCTCCCTGCGCAGCGAGTCGCTCGAGCAGACGGCCGACGATGACATCGATGCGGGCGAGGGCGCGGAGCACCTTCGGCGCGCCGGGATCCGCTTGATGGGTGTAGCCGTCCACCGCGGGAAACTGGACGAAGACAAATCGATTGGGCTGATCGATCGCGCGGAGGAGGTGCCCCGCCGCGGCATCGTCCGAGGGCTGGTGCCACTGGGCGTAATGGCCCAGCACGCCCCAGAAGCCGCGCTCGACGCGCGCCGGGTTACGCGCCGCCGTCAAGCCGCGGGTGACCATGGTGAAGATCCCCACACTCTCGGGCACCAGCTCGAAAATGGTCTTGATCTCCGGCGCGACGTCGGCGTCCAGCATGCCGGCCTGATAACCGCAGTAGCTCCGCATCGCGTGGCGGGTTCGCCACCAGCGCCCGTCGTACCGAGTGCGGTCCAACCAGCGGATCGAGGGAACGTTGCAGCGGCCCGGCGTGCAACCGGTAAAAAACGGGAGATAGGAAACGCTGGTGGTCGAAGGGAAGGAGGTGACCGCGCGCCCCACCCCTCCCCGGGCGACCAGGCTGGCCAGATTGGGCAGCCGGCCAGCCGCGAGCTCGGCCTCCGCCACATCGGGGCGCAGCCCGTCGATCAGCAGCAGCAGACAACGGCGCATTAGGTCCTGGCAGCCTTCACGGCGAGCTCACGGATCGGGCGGCTCCAGTCGGGGCCACTGAAATGATGCAGCGGGTGCCCGGATATCGGGCAATAGCTCGTACCCGAGAGAGGCCCTCGCGCGGCCAGCCTGCACTTCGCTCCACCAGGCGTCGCCCACGACGGGCCCGCCATCACGCCGCTCGACTCCGGCGAAGAGAAACTGCTTCTCGCCGTGACGCCAGCGCGAAATATAGGTGTCGCTGATCAGCGCGTGGTGCTGCGGAAAGTAGATGCCCTGCTCGGCCAGGATGACCAAGGGACGCGGCGCCGTGGGCTCGAGGAGGGAGGTCCCCTGAGTCCGGAGGATGTCCTCCCGGAATCCGAGGAAGTCGAGCAGGGTCGGCACGATATCGAGGCTGGTGGTCAGTCGGTCGCCGCTGCGCGGCAGCACCACCCGGCCGGGAAAGTGAATCCAGAGCGGGACGCGACCCTGAAAATCATTCATGCCCCCGGCATGCGCCAGCTGCCCGCGCTCACGGAATTCTTCCCCGTGATCGCCCGTGATCAATACGATAGTATGGTCGAGCGCACCTCCGCGGCGCAGCCGCTCGAGGACCCGCGCGATTTCCGAGTCGATGAAGTGACAGCTGTTCCGGTAGCGATTGCGAACCCGCCGCACCTCGTCCTCGGGCAGCAGGTAGTCCGAGATGCCCATGCGTTGGGCCGCCGGCTCGAAGCGGCGGTGCTGGGGGGGATACTCGTAAGGCCAGTGGCTGGCTTCGAAGCTCAGCACATCCAGGGCGGGAGCCGCGACCCCGCGCTCCGCGTCGTCGCGCAGGAAGGCATCCACCATCGCCCGATCGCCCTGCGCCAGCGGCAGCACGTCGTGCTGCGCGAGGATCGCCTCGGGGGGGAGAAACGGCTGCAGGTCGCCGAACTTGAAATAGCTCGATTTCCCGATGCGGATGCGATACCCGGCGTGGGCGAGCAGGTTCAGCAGCGGAAAATGCAACCCGGCCTTGCGAAAGGCGTTCGCGTGGTAGGCCGCAACTCCCGCGAACATCGAGAATACGCCGGCCCGGGTCGCGTTGCCCCCGCTCCAGTGATTGCGATCCAGCCGAAGCTGGAACTCTTCGCGGTGCGCGAACAGATACGGGGTTGTCTCGGCGCTGATCGCGTCGAACCGGAAGGATTCGATCACGATCCAAAGAATGTTCACCGGG
>Ga0070705_100001762_pt1 | contig 11222 bp, 11 predicted proteins | sample KBSK5253metaG_FD_65455 | JGI IMG/M metagenome (GOLD analysis project Ga0070705, IMG submission 65455) | Corn, switchgrass and miscanthus rhizosphere microbial communities from Kellogg Biological Station, Michigan, USA - KBS K5-25-3 metaG | ecosystem: Host-associated > Plants > Roots >... | reverse complement strand
GAAGTGGATCTACCTCGGCAAGTCGAACTTCGAGATCGGCGCGATCCTCAAGATCAGCCCGCTCACGGTGAAGAACCACGTGCAGAAGATTCTTCGCAAGCTGAACGTGGTGAACCGCACGCAGGCGATCGGCAAGGCGCTGGAGCTTCGCATCCTCAACCCGTAACAGGCTTCAACAGCAACTCCGGAAAACCGGGCACTGCCCGGTTTTTCTTTTTGGGGAAGGCGCGCTGACACGGATCGGCGACAGCTAGTCCGCACGGCGCATCGCACGGACCCGGCCGAGGATCAGCGAGCGTAATACCCCGCAACTAGCATCGCTCCAGTCTGCTCATGAAAACGCTTTTGATCGGCCTGCTATTGGCGACGACGGGCGCGCTTGCCGCAACCGAGCCGAGCTCGTTCGAGTCCGAGACCCTCGCGGTGCCGGCGACGCACCCGGCGATGTATTCGTTCGTCGACGTGTACCGCCTCACGCTCGCCGGCCCGATCGCGGGCGGCGTGCCCGCGCTCGACGGCGCGCTCGAGGCGCCGATCCGCGTCGCCGCGGGCGCGACGCAGCTCGCGGCCGAGCCGCGCTTCTCGGTCTCGGCCGGCCGCCAGCCCGACAAATGGCTGCTGCTCCTCGCCGGCCTCGCGCTCGCCGGCTGGGTGGCGCACCGGCGCCTCGCGCACGCGCTGTGATGCGAAACCTGTTTCTTCTCGCGCTGCTCGCGACCCCGCTGACCGCCTGTGAAAAAGCGGTCGCCGACCGCGCGCCGGCGCAGCTCGCGGCGCGCGTGAACGGCGCCGAGATCTCGATCCGCGAGCTGCGCAACGCCGCCCCGGGCAGCGTGTCGCAGGCGCTCGAGAAGGTGATCGACCGCGAGCTCCTGGTGCAGCAGGCGCTGGCGGCCAAGCTCGACCGCGAGCCGCAGGTGCTGCAGGCGATCGAGAACGCGCGCCGGCAGCTCCTGGCGCAGGCGTACCTCGAGCGCGCGGCGTCGGCCGCGGCCGGCAGCACGCGCGACGAAGTGCGCGCCTTCTACGCCGAGAACCCGGCGCTCTTCGCCGAGCGGCGCGTCTACCGCCTGCGCGAGCTGGTGGTGTCCGCGCCCGCCGAGATGATCGACGTGCTGCGCGCCGAGGCCGCCAAGGCGCGCGACCTCGAGCAGGTCGCGGCGTGGCTGCGCAGCCGCAACGCCAAGTTCAGCCCGATTTCGACGATGAGCGCGCTCACCCAGCCCGCCGAGCAGCTGCCGCTTTCCTTCCTGCCGCGGCTCGCGCGCATGAAGCCGGGCGAGATCGCCGCCTTCGCCACGCCCCTGGGCGCGTCGGTGGTGCAGCTGGTGCATTACGAGGAGGCGCCGCTCTCCGAGCAGCAGGCGGCGCCGCTCATCGAGCAGTTCCTGGCGGGGCGCAAGCGTCTGGAGACCGCGGCGGCCGAAGTGAAGCGGCTGCGCGAGGTGGCAACGATCGAATACGTGGGCGAATTCAAGAGGAGTAACTGATGAAACGCATGGCATTGGGCATCTTCCTGTTGGCACTTGCCGCGCCGGCAATGGCGCAGACCGAGAAGCTCGGCACCGGCGACGCGGTTCGCGTCACCGTGTTCCAGCAGCCCGATCTCACCACCGAGGCGCGCATCACCGACCGCGGCACGATCAACCTGCCGCTGGTGGGCGAGGTCAAGGTCGGCGGCATGTCCGCCGCGCAGGCCGGCGGCAGCATCGCCGAAAGCTTCAAGAAGGGCGGCTATCTCAAGAACCCGCAGGTCTCGGTGGCGCTCACCACGCTGCGCAGCCGGCAGGTCTCGGTGCTCGGCCTGATCGCGCGGCCCGGGCGCTACGCGCTCGACGACACCAGCTCGCAGCTCGCCGACGTGATCGCCGCCGCGGGCGGCATCGCCGCCGGCGGCTCGGACACGGTGACCGTGATCCGCGAGGGCAAGGAGCAGAAGGTGAACGTGCTCCATACGCCCTACAAGCTGCAGGGCGGCGAGACCATCAACATCGAGCGCGCCCCGGTGTTCTACGTCACCGGCGAGGTGACGCGCGCCGGCGCCTATCCGGTGACGCCCAACCTTACCGTGATGCAGGCGATCGTCGCCGGCGGCGGCATCACGCCGCGCGGCAGCGAGCGCCGCGTCAAGCTGCGCCGCACCGGCCCCGGCGGCAAGATCATCGAGACCGACGCCAAGCCGCACGACGTGGTGAAGGCCGATGACGTCATTTTCGTCAAGGAAGCCCTGTTCTAGGGAGGAAGGAAATCCATGGATCTCAATCAATTCCTGTTGGCACTGCGCGCGCGCCGCAAGGCGTTCGTGCTGGTCTTCGCCGCCACCATCATCACGGCGCTGGCCGTCGCGCTGATCGTCCCGAAGCGCTACGTCGCGACGACCACGCTGCTCATCGACGCGCGCGACGAGCAGCAGCTCGCGCCGACGCGCCTCTCGCCGCGCGAGCGCGCGGGCTACATCTATACCCAGGTCGACCTGATCCAGAGCGGCCGCGTCGCAGCGCGGGTCGCGCGCGACCTCAAGCTCGCCCAGAAGCCGGGCGTGCGCGAGGCCTATGAGAGAGAGGCGACCAGCGCGGTCTCGATCGAGGACTGGATCGCCGCGGGGCTGCTCGAGAAGCTCAAGGTCGACACCTCGGCCTCCAGCGTGATCACCGTGACCTATACCTCGAGCGATGCGCAGAAGGCGGCCGACGTCGCCAACGGCTTCGCCAAGGCCTACCTGCAGACGACCCTCGAGCTGCGCACCGAGCCCAGCCGCGAAGCCGCGGAATGGTTCGAGGACCAGCTGAAGGGCCTGCGCGCGCAGATGACCCAGGCGCAGACCAAGCTCGTGAGCTACCAGAAGGCGAAGGGCATCACCTACGCCGACGAGCGCAGCGACGTCGAGGCCTCGCGCCTCACGGAGCTCTCGACCCAGTACCTGGCGGCGAAGAACGCCACCTACGACTCGGTCAGCCGCTACAAGAACGCGCAGGAAATGCTGGCGAAGGGCGTCTCGGTCGACTCGATCCCGGACGTGCTGTCCAACGCGCACATCAACGGCCTGAAGGTCGACCTGGCGCGCGCCGACGGCCGGCGCGAGCAGGAGAGCACCGTGCTGGGCGACAACCACCCGGTCTACCTGCGCACCTTGGCGGAAGTGCAGGGCATCAAGGAGAAGATCCAGGTCGAGATGAAGAAGCTGGTGATCGGCCTCGGCAACGCGGTGGAGCAGAACCGCCGCCGCGAGGACGAGCTGAAGGCGGCGATGGCGGCGCAGGCCGAGCGCATCAACTCGCTCAAGGACTACCGCATCGAGCTCGCCGCGCTCAACCGCGACGTGGAGAGCGCGCAGCGCACGTACGATTCCGTGCTCGCGCGCTTCACCGCGAACAAGATCGAGAGCGCGGCGAAGATGACCAACGTCGCGCTGCTCACGCCGGCGGTGGTGCCGATCAACCCGGCGCATCCCAAGGTCGGCCTGATCACGATCCTCGCGGTCGTGGTGGGGGCCCTCTTCGCCGCCGCCGTGGTGTACGTCCTCGAGACCATCGACCGCCGCGTGCGCTCGCGCGCCGACCTCGAGTCGCGCCTCGCCGTGCCGTCGCTCGGCCGGCTGTCGAAGTGGCAGCCGACCGGCGCGCGCCTGCTGCCGGCGCCCGCGTTGTCCAGTGCCGGCGGCAGCCCCGCCCGCGCCCTTCCACATCCCTGGTGAGAGAGAGCCATGCTCGCAAAATCGACCGATAACGTTCTGCCGATGGAAAGCGCCTCCCGCACGACGGGACGGCACATCGGCGCCATCCTGATGGACGAGGGCAAGCTTTCCCCGTCCGACGCCGAGCAGGTCCTCAAGCGCCAGCGCGAGCTCGGCTGGCGCTTCGGCGAGGCCGCGATCGAGCTGAACCTGATCAGCGACTCCGACCTGCGCCAGGCGCTCGCCAAGCAATACGAGTTCCCCTACCTGGTCTCGGGCCCCGAGGGCGTGAGCAAGGAGCTCATCGCCGCGTGGGACCCGTTCCACCCGGTGGTGGAAGAGCTGCGCGGCGTGCGCACCCAGCTTCTGGTGCGCTGGTTCAACCCCACCGCCGGGCAGCGCACGCTCGCCATCACCAGCCCCTGCGCGCGCGAAGGCCGCAGCTTCATCGCCGCGAACCTGGCGGTGGTGTTCTCGCAGCTCGGGCAGCGCACGCTGCTGATCGACGCCGACTTCCGCGCCCCGCGCCAGCAGGCCATCTTCAACGTGTCCGACCGCTTCGGCCTGTCCTCGGCGCTGTCGGGCCGCTCGGACCTCTCGGCGGCCGCGCCGGTGACCGGGCTCACCGGCCTCGCCGTGCTGCCGGCGGGCCCGCTGCCGCCGAACCCGCTCGAGCTCCTCTCGCGCGGCAGCTTCGGCGCGCTGCTCGCCAAGGCGCAGTCCGAGTACGACGTGATCATCATCGACACGCCGCCGGTGACCGAGTACTCGGACGCCCCGGCGATCACTTTCCGCAGCGGCAGCGCGCTGCTCATCTCGCGCAAGGACCACACGCGCCTCGCCGAGACCGAGCGCGCGATGCGCGAGCTCTCCGACGCGAGCGCGCGCGTGGTCGGCACGCTGATGAACGCGTACTAGGGGGCAATGAGGGCTACATGAAAAAACCGAAGCTCCTGCTCGCCGCGCTCGCGCTCCTCATCGGGGCGGCGAGCGCGGCGGGCTCGAAGCTGTCCGGGTCGGTCCACGACGGGGAGAACGCAATGCTGCAGGTGAAACTGAAGGCGGGGTCCTGACCATGGCCGCCACCACGGCTGCGCTGCCGCAGGAAGGCTCGCGCCACAGCTGGATTTTCGCCGCCGTCGGCCTGGTCGCGTTCGCGGCCGCGGGCGGCGTGGCGCTCGCCACGAGCGAGTTCGACGCGTTCTGGCTGACGCTGGGCGCGACGCTGTGCATCGCGGTGATGTTCGATTTCCGCGTCGGCGTGGTCTCGCTCATCGTGATGCTGCCGATCTCCGACAGCGGCGTGTTCTTCCCGCACGCGCTGATGGGAGTCCCGGCGCTCAATCCCATCAACCTGCTGATCGCCGCCACGCTCCTGTCCTACGTGCTGCGCGGCCGGCTCGGCGCCAAGACCGGCACGCTGGTGCGCTGGGAGCTCATCTGGCTCTACATGGTGCCGATCGCCATCGGCGGCCTGCTCGGCGCGCGCCACGCCGAGGACGTGCTGCCGTTCTTCTTCGAGCGCGGCCTGATCAACTTCACCGGCCCCGGCGGCTACCTGCGCGACCTGGTGATGAAGCCGCTGCTCATCCCGGTGGTCGCGGTCCTGATCGGCGCCGCGGCGGCGCGCTCGCAGAAGCCCGAGAGCTTCATCATCCCGATCGCGCTCTCGGTGTGGGTGGTCGCGCTGGTCCAGATCGGCTTCATCTTCCACTCGGGCATCCGCCTTTCGCTGCTCGCCGCGACCAGCAACCGCGAGTTCCTGTCGGCGATCGGCATCCACGCCAACGACCTCGGCCGGGTCTACGCCGCGGCCTACGCACTTTTGCTGTTCACCTGGTGGGAGAGCAAGCGCGCCGGGCTGAAGACCTTCCTCTTCATCACCATGGGCCTGCTCGCGTTCGCGCTGATGCTCACCTTCTCGCGCGGCGCGTTCACCGGCTTCATCGTGGTGAACCTGCTGTTCCTCGCCTGGAAGTTCAATGCCAAGACCGCGGCGCTGGCGCTCGCCGCGATCGCGATCTTCGCCATCTTCGCCCCGGGCTACCTGTACAGCCGCGTCATGCTCGGCATGGAGTCGGGCGACGCGAACACGGTGAGCGCCGGGCGCATCGACGAGATCTGGCTGCCGCTCCTGCCCGAGATCTTCAAGAGCCCGATCTGGGGCAACGGCCTGGGCTCGGTGATGTGGTCCTCGCCGATGCTCGCCGGGGCGATGCACACCGTCGACCACCCGCACAACGCGTACTTCGAGACGCTGCTCGACATGGGCATCGTCGGCGTCGGCCTGCTCCTCACGTTCTACTGGTACGTGTGGAGAGGCTTCCGCAAGCTCGGCAGCAACGCCTACCTCAGCCCCGAGATGCGCGGCTTCTTCCAGGGGGCGGCGGCGTCGCTGATCGCGTTCCTGGTGAGCGGGATGGCCGGCTCGAGCCTGCGTCCCACCTTCGAGTTCGTCCATCTGTGGATGGCGATCGGCATGATGTACGGCCTGCTCGCACGGAGGCCGGCGGGCTGATGTCCCCGGGGAACGGGGGCATGTCCATCTGCTTCGTGGCGCCGTACGCGTGGCCGGTGTTCTCGCGCGATGCGCGCATCCCGGTGGTCGGCGGCGCCGAGGTCCAGCAGAGCATCCTCGCGCGCCTCTTCGCGGCCAACGGCTACCGGGTATCGATGATCTGCCTCGATTTCGGGCAGCCCGACCGGGCCGTGGTCGACGGCGTCACCGTGCACAAGGCGTTCCGCCCGGAGGCGGGACTTCCCGTGCTGCGCTTCCTCCATCCGCGCCTCACCGCGATGTGGCGCGCGCTCAAGCAGGCGGACGCCGATATCTACTACTACCGCTCGGCCGCGATGTGGGTCGGCGTGCTCGCGGCCTTCTGCCGCCTGCACGGCAAGCGCTGCATCTACGCGGGGGCTTCCGACAAGGACTTCGTGCCCGGCGAGGGCGGCCAGATCCGCTACGCGCGCGACCGCTGGCTCTACCGCCGCGGCCTCGCGGCGGTCGACCGCATCGTGGCGCAGAACGAAATGCAGCGCGCGAGCTGCAAGGCGACCTTCGGCCGCGACGCCACGCTCATCCCGAGCTGCTACGAGCTGCCGCGCGATTCGCGCCGCCAGGATCCCGACCTGGTCCTCTGGGTGGGCACGGTGCACGAGCAGAAGCGCCCGCTCATGCTGCTCGAGCTCGCGCGGCGCCTGCCGCACCGGCGCTTCGTCATGATCGGCGGCGCGCGCGGCGGCGAGGAGCCGCATTTCGCCCAGGCGAAAGCGCTGGCGGAAAGCCTGCCGAACGTGCAGTTCCTCGGCTTTCGCCCGCTCGCCGAGGTGGAGCCCTGGTTCGACCGCGCGCGCGTGCTCGTCAACACCTCCTACTACGAAGGCATGCCCAACACCTTCCTCCAGGCGTGGGCGCGCGGGGTTCCCACCGTCGCCACCGTCGACGTGGGCGCGCCGGTCCACAAGGTGGGAAACACCGTGGACGAGCTCGCCATCGGGGTGGAAGAAGCCTTCGAAAGGCCGGAGCTCGGCGAGCGCTGCCGCGAGTACTTCGAGCGCCATTATTCGACGGCGGAAGCGCTGCGGCGCTATCACCGGCTCTTCGAGGAGGTCGCGGCGTGAATACCGCGGCCAAGGCGACGCTGCAGTACCAGGGGCTGATGCGCCGCGCGTTGTCGCTCGGCGCGCTGAAGGCCTTCGACCACGCCGTGCAGTTCCTGCTGCCGATCATCCTGGTGCGCTGCCTGGACGCGGTGGCCTTCGGCGAGTACCGGCTGCTTTGGCTCTGCGTCTGGACGGTGGTGAGCCTCGTGTCGCTCAACATGGGAGGCGGGCTCTATTACTTCGTGCCGCGCTCCGACGCCAGGCACAAGCGGCTCTACATCCACCAGTCGATGCTCTACTTCCTGCTCGCCGGGGTGGTGGGCGCGTGGCTCCTCAGCTCCTGGAACCCGCTGCACCCTGCGCCGGTGCGCCAGCTCGGTCATTACGGGCTGCTCGTGCCGGCGTTCGTCGCGCTGTGGATGTTCTCGATCCTGATGGACTACCTGCCCACCGTCGACGAGCGCATCCGCTGGCAGGCGGGCGCCAGCGTGACGAGCTCGGTGCTGCGCGCGGTGCTGGTGGGCGCCGGCGCGTGGCTCACCGGCGACCTGCACCTCGTGATCGTGCTCCTGATCACGGCGGTGCTGGTGAAGCTGGCGCTGCTGCTCTTCTACGTCCATCGCCATCACGGCTTCGGCGGACCGTGGTTCCGCCGCGCCGCGTTCGCCGAGCAGTTCGGCCGTTCCGCGCCGCTCGGCGCCTCGTCGGCGCTGTTCTCGCTGCGCACGCAATGCGACCAGTGGGTGGCGGCGACGCTCTTTGCGCTCTCGAGCTTCGCCGCCTTCACCATCGCGACCATCGTCAGCCAGATCGTGCACCTGTTCCGCCAGTCGGTGATGGAAGCGTTCATGCCGAGCATGAGCCGCATGGAGGCCGCGGGCGACCTGCACGGCATGATGCAGCTGAACAGCCGCGCCAACGTCATGGTCGGCACGGCGCTTTACCCGCTGCTCGCCTTCGCCTTCGCGTTTGCCGAGGACATCGTCACGCTGGTGTACACCGCCGCCTACGTCGAGGCGGGGCCGGTGATGCGCGTCTACGTGATCGGCATGGCGGCGATGGTGATCGAGATCAGCAGCCTGCTCCTGCTCCTGCGGCAGGGCGCTTTTGCGCTGCGCTTCTCCATGGTGCTGCTCGCCGTCTCGGCGGCGGTGAGCTGGGTAGGCGCGCAGCACGTGGGGCTCGCCGGCGCCGCCGCCGGCAGCGTGCTCGCCATCTACCTCGACCGCTTCTTCATGCTGCGGCGCGTGTCGCAGCATAGCGGCATCGGCTTCACGCGCTTGCAGGACTGGGCGGGGCTCGGCCGCGCGCTCGTGTTTGCCGCCTTCGCGGCGGGGCTCGCCTGGCTGGTGGTGCGCTTCTTCCTGCCCGAGGCCAAGCCGTTCCTGCGCCTGGCGCTCGGCACGGTCACGCTCGCCGTCGTCTACGGCCCGCTGGCGCTGTGGGGGCGCAAATGAGGCCCCTCTTCGTGACCGGCTCTCTGGTGCACGGCGGCGCCGAGCGCCACACCATCACGCTCGCCAACCGCCTCGCCGAGCGCGGCCACGACTGCCACGTGGTGTACGTGAAGAACGATCCGAGCCAGCTCGAGCGCCTGCGCGGCGCGGCCAGCGTGCGCTGCCTGCACGCGCGGCGCTACTTCGATTTCGCGCGGGTGCGCGAATTCGCCGCGCACGTCGCCGCGCTGCGGCCGAGCGTGGTGCTCGCCGCCAACCCGTACGCGCTCATGTACAGCTCGCTCGCGCTCTACGGCGCCGGCGTGCCGGCGCCGCTCGCCGTCACGTTCCACACCACGCTCGCGCAGGGCGCGAAAGAGCACCTGAAAATGCTCTATTACCGCCTGTTCTTCTGGGGCGCGGACTGCGCGGTGTTCGTGAGCGAGCGCCAGCGCCGCCACTGGCGCCGGCGCCAGGTGTTCGCGCGCCGCAACGAGGTGATCCACAACGGCGTCGACCTCGAGCAGTGGAAGCCGCTCTCGGCCGACGCGCGCGCCGCGCTGCGCAACGTGCTCGGCTTCAAGGAGACGGAGCTCGTCGTCGCCATGTGCGCCGTGCTGCGCCCCGAGAAGAACCCGGTGCAGCTGGTCGACGCGCTCGCCCTCGCGCGCAGCCGCGGCGTGCCGGCGCGCGCGCTCTTCATCGGCGACGGCCCGATGCGCGCGGCCGTCGAGGCGCGCGCGCGCTCGCTCGGGCTCGAGCAGGAAGTGCGCATTACCGGGCTGCTGCAGGACGTGCGCCCGTTCGTCGCCGCGGCCGACGCCCTCGCGCTTCCGAGCCGCACCGAGGCGCTGTCGCTCGCCGCGATCGAGGCGATGGCGCTCGGGCGGCCGGTGGTGCACGCGGACGTCGGCGGCGGCGCCGAGATCGTCGAGCACGGCCGCAACGGGTTTCTCTTTCCGCCGGGCGACACCGCGGCGCTCGCCGAGCGCCTCGCGCGTCTCGCCGACCCGGCGGCGCGCCGCCGCATGGGCGAGCGCGCGCGCGCGACCGTGGAGGAGCGCTTCACCGAGCGCGCCATGGTCGAGCGCTACGAGCAAGTTCTTCTCGAACTCGAAGCTGCAAGGAGCAAACGTGAAAACCTACGCAGACCTGCACGCGCTCATTAGCGCCACGCAGCGCACCTGGCTGGTGACCGGCGCGGCCGGCTTCATCGGCTCGAACCTGGTCGAAGCGCTCGTCGCGCTCGGCCAGGAGGTGGTCGGCCTGGACAACTTCTCCACCGGCAAGCGCGAAAACGTCCACAAGGACATCCGCTTCATCGAAGGCGACATCCGCGACCTCGCCACCTGCCGGCGCGCCTGCCGCGGCGTCGACGTGGTGCTGCACCAGGCCGCGCTCGGCAGCGTGCCGCGCTCGATCGACGATCCGCTCGCCTCGCACGACTCGAACGTGAACGGCTTTCTCAACATGCTGGTCGCGGCGCGCGACGCGGGGCTCTCGCGCCTGGTGTTCGCGAGCTCGAGCGCGGTGTTCGGCGACGAGCCGGCGCTCCCCAAGGTCGAGGAGCGCATCGGCCGCGCGGTCTCGCCCTACGGCCTCACCAAGCACATCAACGAGCTCTATGCCGGCGTGTTCGCGCGCTGCTACGGCTTGCGCTGGATCGGCCTGCGCTACTTCAACGTGTTCGGCCCGCGCCAGAATCCCGACGGCGCCTACGCCTCGGTAATCCCGGCGTGGATCGGCGCGCTGCTGCGCGGCGACACCGCCTACGTCAACGGCGACGGCAGCGCGGCGCGCGACTTCTGCCACGTCGAGAACGTGGTGCAGGCCAACCTGCGCGCCGCGATGACCGACAACCCGGAGGCGCTCGACCAGGCCTACAACATCGCGCACGGCGAGATGACCTCGCTCGGCGAGCTGTTCGACATCATCCGCGCCTCGCTCGCCCGCCGCCTGCCGCACCTGCGCACGGTGCGCCCGGTGCACCGCGAGCCGCGGCGCGGCGACGTCAAGCTCTCGCGCGCCGACATCTCCAAGGCCGAGCGCCTGCTCGGCTACGAGCCGACGGTGCGCGTCATGGAAGGACTCGAGCGCACCATGGACTGGTATCTCGCCAATCTCACGACCGAGCAGCCGAGGAAGGTGGCCAATGTCTGAAGTTCTCGAAAAGAACCGGATTGCCGAAGGCGCTGAGACCGGGGCGGGGCTCGCCACCGTCGCCATCGTCGGGCTGGGCTACGTCGGGCTGCCGGTGGCGGTCGCGTTCGGCCGCCAGCGCCCGACCGTCGGCTACGACCTGTCCAAGCGCCGCGTCGAGAACCTGAAGCACATGGTCGACGCGACCGGCGAGGTCTCGACCAGCGAGCTCCTCGAGGCGAAGCATTTCCGTCCCACCGCGTACCCGGCCGAGCTGCAGCAGGCCGACTTCGTGATCGTCGCGGTGCCGACGCCGATCAACGCCGCGCGCCAGCCCGACCTGTCGCCGCTCGAATCGGCGAGCGAAACGG
>Ga0070705_100001757_pt1 | contig 11244 bp, 8 predicted proteins | sample KBSK5253metaG_FD_65455 | JGI IMG/M metagenome (GOLD analysis project Ga0070705, IMG submission 65455) | Corn, switchgrass and miscanthus rhizosphere microbial communities from Kellogg Biological Station, Michigan, USA - KBS K5-25-3 metaG | ecosystem: Host-associated > Plants > Roots >... | reverse complement strand
AGAACGCGAGGGCGGATGCAAGGGCTGAGGCAAGGGTGAGGGAGATCGCGGAGCGGCGAATCATCGAAGCACCTTCCTTCCCGAAAACAGAGAGGCCGCGCCCGGCGGGGGACGCGGCACCGAAGAAAGGGAGGCTTCTAAGGCCCGTTTCCCTACGCTGGAATGACCCAGGTCAGGTTCTTAGGGTTTGATCTCAGGCCGGTATCCCGGCCACCCCTAACGGCTGTCTCGATGATGCGGCGAGTGGGGTAGCGTGTCAAGGCTGCGGAAATCGCTACCGCTTCTTGTCGCGCGCCCTTGCCTCGTTCTCCTTGGCCCGGACCTTGACGATCTTCTTGACCAGGGTCACGGGAATCTTGCCTCCGATCGGAAAGCGGAGCGTTGCTTTGGAGGTTTGGTAGGGCTTCAGCTCGGCGGCGAGGGACTTCGCGGACCTACCCATGATGTAGAGGCCCACGTGATGCCGGTAGGCCGCGAAGTAGATGAGCCGGCCATGGTGGTGGTAGTAGGGCATGCGGTAGCTGATGCGTTCCTCCGCCTTCGGCGCCGCTGCCCGGATCGCACGCCGGAGTTGCCGAAGCATAGGCCGCGTCTCGACCGGAGCCGCGGCGATGTAGGCGCTCACATCCTTTGCCGGTCCAGACTTCACCGGGAGCACCTCCCTCGCCCGGAACTACTTTGGAGTTTCCTTGAATCTCTCGTAAAGAACTTCGACGTTCGGTTCCACGAACCAAGTTTGAAAACGATATTCCGCAACCGCTTCGCCGCGGGTGAAGAAGCCTTTCATTCCCGAGAGATCCACCACCTTGCGCGTGCTGTCGAGCGACAGGCCGCGGGCCACGGCCGACTTCACCTGCTCTTGCACGGCGGATTCCATAGCAATTAGGTTTCTCAAATAGGTCTTCCCGGATTGGACCGCGCCATGGCCAGGGATCATGTGATCGAAATCCAACTCCCCCACCTTGCTCAGCGTCGCCACCCACGTCATCGGTTCCGGTGTGAAGCCGTAGGGCACCGGCTCGGTCATCATGTCGCCGGTACACACAACGCGGTCTCGAGGAAGGTACACGACGAGGTCGCCTGGGGTATCGCCGTGGCCAAGAAACATGACCTCGATGGTTCGGGCGCCCCGATGCAACACGAACTTGCCTTCAAGCGTCGCGGTAGGAAGGGTGATCCTCGCCGCGCGATACTCACGATATCGGGTGGGGATGTCGCGCGCGTAGTATTGCTTCCAGTATTCGAGCACCTTCTCGTATCCAGGCGCTCTTTCCTCGGTGATCTCCTTGCGGAGGCCTGCATAACGGATTGCCGCGGAATCGTAGATCGAGATGAACCGCGCGACGTAACCTCGACCGCTCGTGTCCAGAGCCGCCCGCGCGTGGGGGTGGGAGATGATCTCAACGCCCGGATAGGTCTTGGCGAACTCTTGATTCCCGAGCGTGTGGTCGACATGATCGTGCGTGTTGATCAAGTACCGGACCGGCTTGGGCGTTAGTTTCTTGATCTCGGCAATGATGTTGCGCGCAGCAAGCGGCGCGCCGCCGGCATCGACGACCACGACATCCCGATCGTTGACGATGATCGTGGCGTTGCCCTCCACGAAGTATCGCAGCGGGTCCGGGCGAGAAACCACGTACACGCCATCCGTCACTTTCCTGACAGTGGCTTTGTACAGGTTCGTTGGATCCTGGCCGTCCGCGCCGACACCGGACAAGCCGAGCGCGGAAGCCAGAATCAGGGTTAGCAGGAGAGGGCGTCGACGCATCGCTAGCGCTCGCCGACCCGCCGCCAAGCAGTGTCGTCGAACTCCCATGTGTCGGCGAAGAGATCCATCCCATCGGGATCTCCGCCGCCGAAGAGCACGAGGCGCCCGCGCTTGGTGTCGTAGGCGACACTCGGGAGGTAACGGGCGGCGGGCTCCGACGACGCAGGTACCAGCGCCCAGCCGGCTCCTGTTCGCTCCAACATCCGGATGCCCTGAAGCCTCAGGCCGCCCACGACGACCAATGCGTTCCGACGCGGGTCGAAGGCCATGGACGCGTGGGTGCGCGGAACGGTGGTGGGTGCCGCCGGCGTCCACCGTGTTCCGTCCCACCCCCAGGTGTCCCCGAGCCCTCCGCGCCCCGGAGTAGCGCCCCCGAACGTGACCACGCGATGCAGGCTTGGGTCATAGGCCAGAACGTGATGGATCCGAGCGGGAGGGCCTTCCGCAGCGACACGCTGCCAGCGAACGCCGTCGAACTCCCAGGTGTCGGTGAAAGCGGTATTGGGATCCGCACCGCTTCCCCCAAAAAGAACGCACTCCCCTCGCTCGGGGTCGTACGCCATCTGCGTGTGATCCCGCGGACCGGGGCCTTCGCCGGCGAACTTTCGCCAGCCCGTCTTGCGGGACCATTCCCACGTCTCGCCGTAGGACCGGTCGGTGTCGTACGTCCCCCCGTGCATCACGAGGGCATGGCGGCGTGTGTTGTATGCGACGCCGGCGAGGTTTCGAACCGGGGGCCCCGACGAATCGATGAGGCTCCACCGTGCGCCATTCCAGCCCCAGATTCGGGTTCGCGTCGACGCCGGTGGGGGGTTCGTTCCACCGAGACCCGCGTTTACCAGCAGCATCATCTCCAGGTCATCGGCGTAGACGAGCCCGTGGCCGGCACTGCCCGGGGGAGTGGCTTCCGGATTGGGATCGCCCGGCGAAGCGGAACATGCCGCAACCAGCAACAGGCAGCCCGCCAAGAACCGGACGACGTGGGTCATGCGAGCTGGCCAAAGCTTCGAGCGTTCAGCCGCATCACTGGCGTGCACTTTCGGCCGGCGCCCCGGCCGCGATCAACGCTTCCAACCGCGGGTCCTTGTGCAGGAGGGCGAGATCCGGGTCGTACCGCACGCGTTCACGGCCTTCGAGGCCCGCGTCGAAGGACTTCTTCAAGAAATCCAATGCTCGCTCCTTGTTCTGGAGAAGCCCGGCGCTGCATGCAGCGTCGTACCAGGCGCCGGCACGAACCTCGTTCGATCGAGCGGCCTTGGTGAACGCCGCGACGGCGTCCTCGTAGCGCTTGCTCGAATGGAGTGCCTGCCCCAGCTGGCGCCACGCCGGCGCATCGTCCGGCTTCTCGGCCACGAGTTGCTCGCAAATGCGGATCGCTTCGGAAGGGTTGCCTTCGGAGACGAAGATCTCGGCCTGCTGCACACGACGCCCCCGTGAGTCGAGGCTCGGGTTCAGCAAGGTATAGGAATTGGACAGATAGGCTTCCGGAGTCCACCGGTACTCCATGTACTGGGCCGTTTCATCCGCGACGTACCGTCCGAGCAACCGTGCGACCACGTGAAGCGACCCGTCGATTCCGGCGGAGACTCCCGCCGTCGTGACGATCGTACCGTTGTCCACGAAGCGGCTCCCGCGACGCACGTCCACCTTCGGGAACTCCTTCTCGAACTGGTCCAGCATTCCGTGCCAGGTCGTGGCTTGCTTGCCGTCGAGGAACCCCGCCCTTCCGAGGATGAACGCTCCGGTGCAGACCGACAGCGCCACCTCCGCATTTGCTGCGGCGGCCTTGGCCCATCCGAAGAACTCTGGATCCGACAGGACCGAACTCCCTCCGCCGCCCGGAAAGACGACGATGTCCGGCTTCGGGGCGTCCTTGATGGAGTAATCCGGAAGAACCCTCACGAAGCCCTGGCTCACGATCGGATCCTTGGTCTTCGAAACCGTGTAGACGTGGAACGCGGTCGAGCCTCCCTGCGCCGCGATGTTTCCCGCCGCGGCGAAGACTTCGGTAGGCCCTGCCCAGTCGAGGATCTCCGCTCCGTTCCACACGACGATCGCGACGTTTCGTACCCGGCTGTGCGCTTGCTCCGCGACCACAGCCTCGCCGCCGAGGGACAGTAAAGTGGCACACGCAATCACGACGAACCCTCCGATTCCGAATCGCATTTCATTCTCCCGCGTTGAAGTCCGAACGATTCGAGCGGGTTCTCCGCTCGGCGCTCAGGACCGATCCACAGTGTTCCTTCCATAGCCGGCGGAGCTGCCGCGCATCGTCGAATCCGCATCGGTTTGCAATTGCCTCCAGAGACAGGGCGCGATTTTGAACCAAGACTCGTGCAACCTCCAGTTTGACCCTGTGGGCGAACGCGATCAGCGTGACTCCGGTTGCCTCGCGAAAAACGCGCGTCAGGTGCCGTGGACTGAGGGCCGCCACGTCGGCGAGGACACCGAGCGTGGCCTTGCGGTCCGGGTGTTCCACGATCCAGTCTTGAACTCGGTGCACCCCAGGGTGCGTATGCGCGCGAAACTGGAGGTAAGCCGACTGCTGGTCGCTCTGACCGCTGCGCCGCGCGTATACGACCATTTCGCGCGCCACCTTTGCCGCGAGCGCCGGGCCCTGATCCTCTTGAATGAGAGCCAAGGCCATGTCGATTCCCGAGGCCTCCCCCGCGCTCGTGACGACGATGCCGTCGCGCACGTAGAGCCTGTTCTCGAGGACGCGGGCGGTTGGACTCCATTCGCGAAGCCTCGACGTCAGCTTCCAGTGCGTGGTGCAAAGCCGGCCATCGAGGAGCCCTGCCTTCGCGAGCGCGAACGCGCCGGAACAAATGGAGGTAACTCTCGCGGCGTTCCTCCCTGCCTCCTGGAGCCACTCGCTCGGAGCCTTGAGCTCTTCGAGTCGAGCGGATTCGGTTCCGGGAACCAAGACCCAATCGGAACCAGTCACTCGTGGCAGCGGCTCGACGGCGCCGAACTGGAACCCTTGGGCGCTCCGGATTTCCCGTGCGGTCCCGACGTACCGCAACTCGTACTTCGCGCCGAAACCGTTCGCTTCGTGTATCGCCTGCACGGGCCCGGCGAAGTCGAGGGCATGAACGTACGGGAGGAGGAGAACCAACGCCCGGCGAGGAGCAGCGGGGAAGGGGCATGCGCCATCTGGAGCCATCGTGTGAATAACCCTATATCATTGTTAATTAATGTTGTTAGGACATAAAGCGGACGGATATGGCCATGCACGTAGGGATCGGCGCACCGCGATTTCGTCACATGACTTGAGACACTCGGAGAGGTCCACATCGTTTGTGTTCATGATGTGGCCAGGGTGGAGCCGATATTCCGCGTATGGAATGCTTCTATCACCGTGGCGAAGTGGCCATCGGAACCTGTCGCGCTTGCTTCCGCGGCCTTTGCCGTGAATGTGCGGTAGATCTCGACAGGGCGCTGGCGTGCCCCAATCGGTGCGAAGGGAATGCGCGCGCGTTGATCGAAGCTCTCGACCAAAGCGCACGCCATGCGGGCACGGCGGAGTCTGCGCGGAAACTCTTCGGCGGCCTGCTCGTCACGGCCGCGGCAATCGGCATCTTTGTAATTCTTTGGGCTCTCGCACTACCCTCGCATCGCGAGATCGCGCTCCTCGGAGTTCCCTTCCTTGCCATCGCGCTCCTTCTCCTGAGGGCACTACGCGTCCCCGCAGCGAAGCGCCGATCGAGCTGAGCTTCACAAGCCACTGCCCTAGACGATCCGCACATTCGTTTGCGGTTCGACGCCCCGACCACGTCGAATCAATCGGGGCCGGCCATATACCGGATGGAAAAGGTCACGACTGCATGGTTCCGCATCGCAGGACTGCCTCTGAGACATTTCTGTCACGCACGATCTTCGATACGAAGCACTCAACCTTGAACGCGTGATTTGCATCTACACCAGTACGGGCGCATTTCCCTGTGCGCTCGTCGCGGTCCCCCCCCGCCCATGGATCCAGGTGTCGCACCGATCCAGTTGCACCGATCCAAGCTGAAATAATTCAGCAGTTCAGAAACAGCCGGAAGCGCTTCAACCGAGGCCTATGGATCGGAGAATCCGAGCCGTAGTTGTCGACGACGAAGATCTAGCGCGAGCGCAGCTATCCGGATTCCTGAGGAGCGAACCCGACGTAGACATCGTCGGAGTCTGTGGTGACGGCCGCCAGGCGATCGAATTGCTCAAGCGGTCCAACCCCGACGTTGTCTTCCTCGACGTTCAGCTTCCGGACACGGGCGGCTTCGAAGTGCTTGCCGCGCTCCATCCGGAAGAGCGCCCCCTCGTGGTGTTCGTCACCGCGTACGGGCACTACGCCGCGCGGGCGTTCGAAATGGGAGTCGTCGATTACCTCATCAAACCCTTCGACTCGCTGCGATTCGGTGTGGCGCTCGCGCGTGTCCGGAAGGAGCTGCGGCGCGGTGCGGGAGACCAGGGAAGGCGCATCGTCTCGCGGATGAACGGCACAGCGTCGAGCTCCGCGACGATGACCGCGCCTTCCCGTACGCAGCCCGCGCGTCACCTCGGAAGGATCATGGTCAAGGACGGCGGGCGGATTCACTTCATCCGCGTGTCGGACATCGACTGGATCGAGTCGGCGGACAACTACGTGCGAATCCACGTCGCGAAGGAAGTTCATCTGATGCGTCATGCGCTGAAGCACCTGGGCGCGTGCCTCGACGCGGGACGTTTTGCCCGCATCCATCGCTGCACGATCGTGAACTTGGATCGAGTACGTGAAATCCAGCCCGGGATCGGGCGGGACCACATCGTGATCTTGGAGGACGGAACGCGCCTCAAGTTGAGCCCGCGGTATCGACGACATTTGGAGCAACAGGCGGAGCCAGGGCGATGACGCGTCGCATTCGCGAACGGCCCGTTCGCCCCAGAAACGGCGACGGTCACCCCAAAACGCGCATGCCGGCGCCGCAAAGTTGCAATCATACGCAGGAGTAATAGCGATTCTAGCTGGGTAGACCCCCCCTCCCAGACATCACTGCTTGGCACCAATGGCGCTCATTCAAGAACACAAATACCAAGGAAAGGGGGTCGGTCAGACCACGTGAGAGAGCCCAACATGCTCGAGCACTGTCCCGACGAGCGGGCGATCTCCGAAGTATCTCCAAGCCCAACTCGAAGTACAGAAGTCCGTGAAGTTCGGTTCCAGAAAGTCCTCCCGATACAGGACTCGATTGCAGGACACGCATGAGGAGGATGCGAAAATGCGTAGAACCTTAATAGCCATGCTGGGTCTCGTGGCGATCGGCATGTGGGCACTCCCCGCTGTCGCCGGCGTCACGTCCAACCAGCCGCCGGTCGCGGAGTTCGTGCCCCAGGAAGGACGAGCTTCGACGGCGAACGGACGGACGACGACCCTGAGCGGGACATCGCTCAAGGCATCGGCCGTAGACGTAACGATGTGGTACCTGTACCCGGGCGCTTGCCAGGACCGCGCCGGGGGCGGCCCGCCGGGACCCTGGGCTCCGAAGCCCACGGCGGTCGCCGACAGCCTCGATTCGTACAATCTGGCCGACCCTCCGCCGCAGGGCGCTTATTCGAGGGTCGATCTCTCGCTGAAGCAAAGCATCTGGAATACGCCGACCGGCCCTGCGGGCGGCAGCGCGACGACCCCCCCGATTCCGGTCGGGACGCGCGCCCTCTGGTGCGGTAAGTACGAGCCGAACTTCACAGTCGACGTCGGCTACCCGAACCAAACGTTCCAGATCCTCTACATCGACACGGGCGCGCACGCGGCCAACTACACGTTGACCTACGTCATGAATCAGAGCACGGAAATCGACTACGACTACGTGCACCTGATCGGCGGGGGCGACGGAGCGGTCGATCCGATCGGCAACAACCGCGCTCGGCTCGACGAGTTGGTTTCCACCGGACACTCGGGCGGCGCAGACCTGCTGGTCACCTGGACGGCGAGCATCACGACCAGCCAGGTTCTCAACACGGTCGGCGCACCGACGGCGCTAACGTCCACGGGCTCCGGCTCGGCTCAGCCGAGCACCGTCACGTGTACGGTTTCCCTCGCGGCCGAGCATCGCGCGCTCTATTTCCTGTTCACCGCGGACTGCGGCTACTCCTCGGAAGACGGGCTCTGGCCGGTCGGTCATGGCGTGATCTTCGACGAGATGTCGGTCAGCGACAACTTCGCGGGCTCGCCGAACTTCGTCAACGGTGGCCTCTACCACGACCAGGCCGCCAACGGCGCGCTCGATTCGGGCGTTTCGCCGAACACCAACGGCGGCATTCGCGGTTCGTACGGCGCGGCCGGCTTCATTTCCGCGCGCGTGGCGCCTGGCGTCGGCGACCTCTGGCAAATCGTGACGGGGACGTTCGCGTCCACGTCGGATCAGTGCCAGCCGCAGAAGAACGACGGAGCCGACCTGATGTTCTTCGGGGCCGACGCATCGTCCAAGAAGACGATTCCCGGCATCGACAACTCGATCGTGAGCTGTACGTTCCCGGTACCCGTGGGGACGGCATCGATCACCGCCACCTGGGGCGAGTATCTGGATCTCCCGAGAGGGGCTGGGTACGCGCAACAGTCGGAGTACCGGTTCTACAAGGGCGGATCGTGGTCGAATTGGGAGAACACGTCCGCTGGCGGTGGCGTCATCCTGGGCACCGTCAAGACCTGGGTGGTCGGCACCAACGAGCTTGCGGCGGCGGTGCAGGGAGACTCGGTGCAGGTCCGCTACAACCTGACCTGCTTCCCCTTCCTGGCCACCGACGGGGTCACCTGCGGTCAGGTCGACTATGGGATTCTTTACGATGACCTGAGCCTCTCGATGCGCTCGGGCGTCCCGGCGCCTCTGATGGGGATCTTCCAGAGCACGGGACCCCAGACGACGTTCATCGACGGCACGCAGGGCGGCGTCAATTGCGGCGCGGCACCGTGCTGGCCCGGCATCCGTGGCTCGGCGCTGGGCACGCCTGCCTCGCACAACATCTCCGTCAACGATAACGTGAATTCCGCCCTGGGCGATTCGACGGGTATCGGTCTTGCGACCGGTCTCCGGAAGAACGGCATGGGCATCAACTGGCGGCATGCGTTCCAAAAGTCCGACGCATCCGGCGGGGAGACTCTCCTCCCGGGCGCTCGGCCTTCGAACGGCGCGGGACAGTTCGGCGGCTTCAATCCGAACTTCGACGTACCGCGTATGATCTACCGGTTCTTCGATCCGGCAACGTTGACGTGGAGCCAGTTCGACTCGACGGAGCTCTACGCGGATAACCTGGTGGTTGCCGCGGGTGACTCGATCGTGACGGTCGCGTTTGGCGCACCGGTGTTCCGGATGACGTGGCCGCCGCTCGACAAGGCCGGCCAGAACCTTCCGAACGGGTTCACGCTAAACGGAGTGGGCGCGTACAACAACCTCGCGTTCCTCCCGCGCGGCACCCGCATGCAGTATTACTACAAGGCGGTCGATATCGCCGGCGGCACGGTCTACCAGTTCACATCGGACGTTCCCGCGTATGAGGTCGAGGATCTTCCGGTTCTTCCGAACAGCGGTGGGATCAAGGCTCCCGACATCATCGAGTTCGACATCCTTCCGCGGAAGTACCCGAGCGGCTCGGCTCTGTCATTGCTGAACGGCAAGTCGAACACGCCGGTCCTGAACCTGGACGGCGCGCACACCGCGTGGCCCTTCCAGTACGATCCGGTGACGCAGGCGCTCCGCGGTCTTGGCGTGCGTGCGGACCGCTACCGGTTCCTCCAAGGGCTCGACGAAGGCCACAATTTCGGCGGCCATGAGTTGACGGGCCCGCCGGACAACCAGCGTGCGGAACGCGGGTCGAACTACTTCCCGAACCTCACCGAATACCCGCTCGTCTCGCTCTTGGCGGGTTGGTACAAGATCATCATCCAGTCCTCGCACAACCGGACATCGACGCTCGACGACGAGCCGGATGCTCGTGCTCTCGAAGAGTGGTGGGTGACGGATACGGGCTCGAACGGTGGCGATCGCTGCATCTTCGTCAACGGCGACGATTACTTCAATGCGCTGTTGAACGTCCCGGCGGGTGAGGCTCAAAGCCGCCGCCGTAGCTATGGCCAGAACGTCCTCGGCGTGAACAGCGCCATCGGCTCCTGGAATGGCACGGTGAGCGTTCCGTATCCGACGGTCGAGGATCGCTTCGCGAATCCGGGCGCAGGTCCCGGCCTCCTGGCGGGCTACACGTACCCGGTGGACGGCGGATGCCCGGTTCCGAACCGCTTCGACGCGCTGATCAAGTCGGGTGGCTCGGACTACCAAAACGCGGCGTTCTACCCGCTGTTCGGCGGCGTGAACGACGTGGCGGCTGTGGCGACGTCGGCCGAGCGTGATCCGGGCGGTTCCGGAGACAACGATCGGAGCAAGTCGCTGGGCTACGGCTTCTCGTTTACGTATATCCGCAAGGCTGGCATTCCGATTACGGCCGCGAACTACGTGCGGTCGGGCGTGGAAGAGCGGATGCGGGTTCTGTACAAGTTCCTCACCTCCTGCCGCGGTCAACGTTCGGGCGCTCCTGCCGATACGGCGAAGTGCTGGCCGTGTCCGACGGACGTGAACATGACGGGCAATTGGGCGGCTCTGAGCGGGTTCCAGACGGGCACCTACGGCCCGCTGTACCCGATTCAGGACAACCTGGCAGCGACGGGCGTGGAAATCGAAGAGGCTTCGGCGGCCCCGCGTGTGAACAAGCTGGAAGGCAACTTCCCGAACCCGTTCAATCCGCAGACGAGGATCAAGTTCTCGGCGGCTCAGGCGGGCAAGGTAACGCTCCGGATCTTCAATGTGGGCGGTCAGTTGGTTCGGACCCTCACGACGAAGGCCGAGGTTGGAGCGAACGAAGTTCGCTGGAACGGCAAGCGGGATGACGGAGCGTCGCTCTCGTCGGGCATTTACTTCTACAAGGTGAAGTTCGCCGACGGTTCCGAGTCCGGAAGCCGTATGGCGCTTGTGAAGTAAGCTCGCCGCAAGCTAGTAGGCTGTAGCGAAAGGGCCGCCGGGGCAACCCGGCGGCCCTTCTTGCGTCCGGCGCTTCCTGGGGCCGCGCTACTGCGTCGCGAAAGACCCCGGTTCGGAGGACCGGACGGGATCCCCGGGACCACCCAGCACGGTCACCTTCCAGTGGTAGACGTTGCCGGAAGCAAGACCGGACCGAAGCTCACTCGGGATGGTCCAGTTGGTCGTGGTGAGCTCTGGGCTCGCGAAGAGCGATTCGTCCTCCGCGCTCATCACGGTCACGCGATACCCACGGGCGCCCGCGATATCGCGCCATTCGAATCGCACGCGATCCGGGTCCGAGCGGACGGAGCGCATCTCGTAGACGATCGGGCCGGTGTCTGGAACGTGCGGCACGGGTGTGCCGCCCTTGGCGCGTGGGGTGCGGTTCGTGTTGAATCCGAGGTAGAGGCCCGCGCCGCCCACGAGCAGCGTGAGCGCGCCTACGAGCAG
>Ga0070705_100001756_pt1 | contig 11250 bp, 11 predicted proteins | sample KBSK5253metaG_FD_65455 | JGI IMG/M metagenome (GOLD analysis project Ga0070705, IMG submission 65455) | Corn, switchgrass and miscanthus rhizosphere microbial communities from Kellogg Biological Station, Michigan, USA - KBS K5-25-3 metaG | ecosystem: Host-associated > Plants > Roots >... | reverse complement strand
TGATGCAGGTGATGCCGCGCACCGCGCGCTACGTCGCCTCGCGCATGGGCATGCGCAACTATCGGCCCAAGTCGGTCTCCGACATCCAGACCAACGTCACCCTCGGCACCGGCTACCTGAAGCTCGTGATGCAGCAGCTCGGGCACCCGGTGCTCGCCTCGGCGGCGTACAACGCCGGCCCGTCGCGCGCACGTCGCTGGCGCGACGACAAGCCGCTCGAGGGCGCGATCTACGTCGAAACCATCCCGTTCGCCGAGACGCGCGACTACGTGAAGAAAGTCATGGCGAACTCGGTGTACTACGCCGCGGTGCTCGACAAGAAGCAGGTGCCGCTGAAGACGCGGCTCGGCGTGATCCAGCCGCCGGGCGCGGCCGAGCCGCCCACGATCGAGGACGAGCCGGCGCTGAAGTAGTATTCGGGTCGCGTGAAGTTCAATTCGGTGCTGGTGGTCGGAGGCTCGGGCTTCCTCGGCCGCCACCTCGTCGCCTCGCTCGCCGCCGCCGGGATCCGCGTGACCGTGCCCGCGCGCCGGCGCGAGCGCGCCAAGCATCTCATCCTGCTGCCGACGGTCGACGTGGTGCAGGCCGACGTGATGGCGCCGGGCGTGCTGCAGCGCCTGTGCGCCGGCAAGCAGGCGGTCTATAACCTCGTCGGCATCCTCCACAGCCGCCGCGGCCGGCGCGACGAGCGCGGCGCGAACGACTACGGCCCGGATTTCGCGCGCCTGCACGTCGAGCTGCCGCAGGCCATCGTGGCCGCGTGCCGCGTCGCGGGCGTGCGGCGCCTTCTCCATGTCAGCGCTCTCGGCGCCTCGCGCGACGGGCCCTCGGAGTACCTGCGCTCCAAGGCGATCGGCGAGCAGGCGGTGCTCGCGGCGGAGGACCTCGACGCGACGGTGTTCCGTCCTTCGGTGGTGTTCGGCCCGGAGGACCGGTTCCTGAACACGTTTGCCGCGATGACGCGCTTCCTTCCCGCGCTGGCGGTGCCGTGTCCGGACGCGCAATTCCAGCCGGTGTACGTCGGCGACGTGGCGCGCGCGCTGCACTATGCGCTGGAAGAGCTCGAAGCGCGCGGCAAGGCGTACGAGCTGTGCGGGCCGCGCGTCTACACCACGAAGCAGCTCGTCGAGTTCGTGTGCGCCGCGACGCGGCGCCCGCGCCTCGTCATCGGCCTGCCGCCGCGCCTGTCGTATTTCCAGGCCTGGATGCTCGAGCACCTGCCGGGCCGGCTCATGTCGCGCGACAACTATCGCTCGATGCAGTTGCCGAACACCTGCAGCGCGGCGTTTCCCTTCCATCTCCAGCCGCAGGCGCTCGAAGCCGTCGCGCCGAGCTATCTCGCGCCAAGCGGGACGCCGATGCGGCCGCGCGAGCGCTATCCGCAGCTGCGCTGGCGCGCCCGGCGATAGCGCCGCATGGCGATCGACGGGCTGCTGGCCGGGCCGGTACGCGTGGTCAACATCGGGCTCGAAGGCTTCGCGCGCGATCTGGCGGCGAGCGGCACCGGCGTCGTGCAGCTCGACTGGCGGCCGCCGCGGTTCGGTTTCGACGAGACGATCGAGCAGGCCAACGCGGAAGCGTTGCGCCGCATCCTCGCCGCCGAGCCGGTGCTGTGCGACGTGCGGCGCGCGGGCGAGCTGATCGCCGAGCTGGACGCCGACACGCTCATCCTCCACGCCGGGCCGCCGCTCGACTGGCAGGGCATGTGCGGGCCGCTGCGCGGCGCGATTTGCGGCGCGATCGTGTTCGAGGGCTGGGCTGCGGATCTCGCCGCCGCCGAAGCGCTCGCCGCGCGCGGCGGCGTGAGATTCGCACCCAATCACCATTTCGGTGCCGTGGGCCCGATGACGGGCATCACCACGCGCAGCATGCCGCTCCTCGTCGTCGAGAACCGCAGCTTCGCCCGGGGATCAGCGGCGCGCGCTTTCTGCACCATCAACGAAGGCCTGGGCAAGGTCATGCGCTTCGGCGGCAACGACGCCGCGGTGCTCGCGCGGCTCGCCTGGCTGCGCGATGAGCTCGGCCCGCTCCTCGGAAGCGCGCTGCGCGCCGCGCCGGTCGCACTCAATCCGCTCATCGCGCGCGGCCTGGCCATGGGCGACGAGATGCATCAGCGCAACGTCGCCTGCACTTCGCTCTTGCTGCGGCAGATGGCCGCGAGCCTTGCGGGGGTGGCAGCGAGCCCGCAGTCCTTGAAGAAGTCCTTCGAATTCATCGCCGGGAACGACCAGTTCTTCCTCAACGTCGCCATGGCGATGGGGAAAAGCATTCTCGACCCGGCGCGCGGCGTCGCGGGCTCGACGCTGGTGACGGCGATGGCGCGCAATGGCACCGAGTTCGGGATCCGCGTTGCGGGCCGGGGCGACGAGTGGTTCACGGCGCCGGTCGAGATGCCGCAAGGACTCTACTTCCCCGGCTACAGCGCCGCGGATGCGAACCCCGACATCGGCGACTCCGCGATCCTCGAGGCGGTCGGGCTGGGGGCGTTTGCGATGGCGGCCGCGCCGGCGGTCGCGGGCTTCGTCGGTGCCGGCGGCTTCGCCGAGGCGCTCGCCTGCACGCGCACCATGAGCGAAATCACGATCGGCGAGAACAGGAACTGGTCGATTCCGGCGCTCGAGTTCCGCGGCGTGCCGGTCGGCATCGACGTGCGGCGCGTGGTCGAGACCGCAATCGCGCCGGCGATCAACACCGGCATCGCGCACCGCCGCGCCGGCGTCGGACAAGTCGGCGCGGGCGTCGCGCGCGCGCCGCTCGCGTGCTTCGAGAAGGCGCTTCGTGCCCTCGCTCATCCTTAACCGCGTCGAGCGCGGCCGTTACCTCGATTCGGTAGTGCTGATGCGCCTTTCGCGCCGCCTCGCCGCGCTGCCCGGGATCGAAGGCGCCGCGCTCATGATCGGCAGCCCCTCGAACAAGCTCCTGCTGCGCGAGGCGGGACTGCTCGCGACCGAGGGCGAGCAGGCCGGCGCCAACGACCTCGTGATCGCGGTACGCGCCGCCGACGAAGGAAGCGGGAGGGCAGCCCTCGAGGGCGCCTTTGGCCTGACGGTCGAGAAGAACGTGGCGGAAAATCTGCTGCGGGCGCGCACGCTCCCCGCCGCGCTCGAGGCGCTGCCGGGGGCGAATCTCGCGCTCATTTCCGTGCCAGGCGATTTCGCCGCCGCCGAGGCGCGACAGGCGCTCGAGCGGGGGCTGCACGCGCTCGTGTTCTCCTCCGGCGTGCCGCTCGAGGACGAGCGTGCGCTCAAGCAGCTGGCGCTCGACAAGGGGCTGCTGCTGATGGGGCCGGACTGCGGCACCGCGCTCATCGGCGGCGCGCCGCTCGCCTTCGCGAACGTCGTGCCGCGCGGCGACGTCGGCATCGTTTCCGCCTCGGGGACCGGGCTGCAGGAAGTCTCGTGCCTCGTCGCGCGCCTGGGGGCCGGCATTTCGCACGGCATCGGCGTGGGCGGCCGCGACCTCGACGCGCGCGTCGGCGCGCTCGGCACGCTCGCTGCCGTGGATGCGCTCGAAGCGGATCTGGGCACCAGGACCATCGTCCTCGTTTCAAAGCCGCCGGCGCCGTCGGTCGCCGAGCGCGTGCTCGAGCGTCTCGCGCGCTGCGCGAAGCGCTCGGTGGTTTGTTTCTTGGGGCTGGAGAAACCCGGGCTCGCGCGCACCTTGCGCGAAGCCGCGGAGATGGCGACGGGGAGGAAGATTCAACCCGAGGCCGCGGAAGCCGCGCCGCGGTTGAAAGGCAAGCTGGTCCGCGGCCTCTATTGCGGCGGCACGCTCTGCACCGAAGCGGAGCTCGTTTTCAAGCGCCGCGGCTTGAGCGGCCACCGCTTCATCGACCTCGGCGACGACCGCTATACGCGCAGCCGGCCGCATCCCATGATCGACCCCGAGATTCGCAACGACCACCTCGCCACCGCGCTCGCCGACCCCTCGGTCGGCGTGATCCTGGTCGACGTCGTGCTGGGTTACGGGTCGCACGCCGATCCGGCGGGCGTGCTGGTCCGGGAGAAGCTCTCGCAAAAGACCGTGGTCGCGTCCGTCACCGGAACCGACGCGGATCCCCAGGTGCGCTCAAGCCAGGTGAATCGGTTGAAGGAAGCCGGCGTGCTCGTCGCGCCGTCCAACGCGCACGCCGCCGAGCTCGCCGCCGCGCTCGTTGCCTAGTGACCGCTGCGCGCGACGGCGACGACGCCGGCGAGCGCGTCCCAGCCCGAGGTGTGGCCCACCGCGTCGAGCCGCGCGAGGCTCGGGTGCAGGTCGGGCACCTGCCACGCGGAGAGGTTCTCGAGGACCTCGTGCAGCGCTTCGTGCACTTCGCCGGCGGCGGCCGCGCCGAGGTGCGCCGCGCTGATCGCGCTCGTATGCCCGGAGAGCCGCGGCGCGAGCCAGCGCCAGAGCGAATCGGCCTGCGCGCCGCGGCCCATGCAGCGCAGCGCGAGCAATACGCCGCCCAGGTAATCGTCGCCCGACGGAGTCAGGCCGGGGCCGAGGCCAATGAGCTGCGCCGCCTCGTTGCCGAGCGCGTGGCCCGCGAGCCAGCGGTCGAGCGCTTCGAGCGCGGGCTGCGCGTGCACGCTGAGCGCGTTGTGCACGCCGAGGATCAGGCAGCCCAACCCCTCCTCCGGCACATGGCCGTCGAGGCAGGCGCGTAGCGCGTCGACGTTGGGCCGTGCCGCGCCGCGCGGCGCGGGCGCTTCCCAGGTTCTCGCTTCCTGCGTGGAAACCGTGACCCTGGCGCCGAGGGGCGGCTCGACGAAATCCGAGACCAGCGCATTCAGCGGACCGCGGCCGAGCGTGGCCTCGCCGACGCACGCATAGTCGTTGCCGAAGCGCAGGTAGAAGCTGCGGCGGAACGCCGCGCACACTTCGCCTTCGCCCCGCGCGAGGGCGTCGCGCGCGGCGCGGCCGGCGGTCTCAGCGGTAAACCGAAAGTGCGGCATCGACTGCGGCGCCGCGCGGCAGCCTGAAGCGCTCCTGCGCGAGGACCGCCTCGAGCGCGCCGAGCGTGTTGAGCACCGCGTCCTCGCGCGCGTTGTACCCCATGGTGCCGATGCGCCAGATGCGTCCGTGCAGGGGGCCGAACGAAGTGCCGATCTCGATGTTGAAGTGCGCGAGCAGCGCTCGGCGCACCTTGTCGCCGTCCACGCCCTGCGGGATATGCACCCCGGTGACGTTCGGCATCTTGTGCTCCTGGTCCCCGAAGAGCTGCAACCCCATGGCCGTCAGGCCCGCGCTCAGCGCTTTCGACGCGAGGGCGTGCCGCGCGAACGCCTCGGGCAAGCCTTCCTGCAGCAGGATGCGGCCGCACTCGCGCGCGGCGTAGAGCATGCTGGTCGCCTCGGTATGGTGGTTGAGCGCCTTCTCCGACCAGTAGTCCATGATCATCGCGAGGTCGAAGTAATTCGAGCGGATGATCGGGCCTTCGCCGGGCTTTTCCTCCTTCGCTCTCAAGCCCTGCTCGGTGTGCCGGCGCCGCGCGATGCGCTTTTCGGCGCGCTCGTTCAACGTGAGCGGCGCGCTGCCCGAGGGACCGCCGAGGCATTTCTGCAGCCCGGCGCTCACCACGTCGAGCTGCCACGCGTCGGTCGGCAGATCCATGCCGCCGAGCGTCGCGGTCGCATCGACGTAGAGCAGGGCGTCGTGCTCGCGGCAGATCCGGCCGAGCTCGGCGAGCGGCTGCGCCATCGTGGTCGAGGTGTCGCCGTGCGAGACCACGACGATCTTGGGTCTGAAAGAGCGGATTTCGGTTTCGAAACGGTCGGACGGAAACACCGTGCCCCATTCCACTTCGATTGCGCGCACCTCGCCGCCACAACGCTTGGCGATCTCGACCTTCAGGTGGCCGAAGCGGCCGAAGACCGGGACCAGCACACGCTCACCCGGCTCGATCAGCGAGGCGAGCGCGGCCTCGATGCCGGCGCGCGCGGTGCCGTCGATCAGAAGCGTCCAGCGGTTTTTCGTCTGGAATACGCCGCGATAAAGCTCCGACACCTCCTTCATGTACTCCCGGAACTGCGGATCGAACTGGCCGAGGAGCTGGGCGCCCATCGCGCGCAGCACGCGCGGGTCGGCGTTGATCGGCCCGGGGCCCATCAGGAGACGCGGCGCCGGGTTGAGATCGTCAGCCATGAGGATGCAGCTTCAGCCAATGGCGCGCGATGTCGAGGCGACGCGCGACCCAGGCCTTCTTGGTTCTGACGTATTTCAGGAAGCGCTCGAGCGACGCCGCGCGGCCCGGCCTGCCGACGAGCCGGCAGTGCAGGCCCACCGACATCATGCGCCCGCCTTCCGCGTACAGGACATCGAACGCGTCCTTCAGGTAGTTGAAGAAATCGTCGCCCGAGTTGAACCCCTGGGCCGTCGCGAAGCGCATGTCGTTCGCGTCCAGGGTGTAGGGAACGATGAGCTGGGGCTTGCCGTGCCTCGTGTCATACCAAGGCAGATCGTCGCTGTAGTCATCGGCATCGTAGACAAACCCGCCGTCCTCGACCACGAGGCGGCGCGTGTTCGGGCTGGTGCGGCCGGTGTACCAGCCGAGGGGACGCTCGCCGGTCAGCCGGTGGTGGATCTCGATGGCGCGCTGCATGTGCTCGCGCTCGAGCTCGAGCGGCACGGACTGGTAGTTGATCCAGCGCCAGCCGTGGCTGGCGATCTCGTGGCCGGCCTTGAGGAACGCGTCGACCACCGCGGGGTTGCGCTCCATCGCCATCGCCACGCCGAACACCGTGAGCGGCGTGTCGTAGCGCCTGAAAAGCTCGAGGAGCCGCCACACGCCGGCGCGCGCGCCGTACTCGTAGATCGATTCCATCGACATGTGGCGCGCGCCCTCGAGCGGCTGCGCGCCGATGATCTCGGAGAGGAACGCTTCCGATGCCTTGTCGCCGTGCAGGACCGAGTTCTCGCCGCCTTCCTCGTAGTTGAGCACGAACTGCAGCGCCACCCGCGCGCCGCGCGGCCACTTCGGCTCGGGCGGCTTGCCGGCGTAGCCGGCGAGCTCACGCGGATAGTTCGAAGTGTTCAATGAAGTCGCAGAGCACTTTCGCGCCGGCCGCCGCGTCCTCGGCAGTGATCGACTCGAGCGGGCTGTGGCTGATGCCGCCCTTGCAGCGCACGAAGAGCATGCAGATCTCGGTGATCGCGGCGAGCGCCATGCCGTCGTGGCCGGCGCCGGAAGGCAGGCGGCGCACGCGGTAGCCCTGCCGCTCGACCGCGCGCTCCATCTGCTGCATCAGCCGCGGCGCGCAGGCGGTGACGCCGAACTCCTGCAGCGTTTCGATCTCGCAGCCCAGGGTGCGCGCCGCAGCGATCTTCTCGATCTGCGACCGGATCGCCGCCACCGTCTGGTTGCGCAAGCCGTCGTGCGGCGCCCGCACGTCGACGCTGAAAACGACTTCGCCCGGAATGACGTTGATCGCGCCCGGCTTCGCTTCGATGCGTCCCACCGTGCCGACGAGCTCGGGAAGTCCGCGGGCGGTTTTCTCGACGGCGAGGACGCAATCCGCCGCGCCGGCAAGCGCGTCGCGGCGCAGCTTCATCGGTACCGTGCCGGCGTGGCCGGCAGCGCCGCGCAACGTGACGCGCAGCCGCGAGAAGCCGTTGATCGCCGTCACCACCCCGACCGGCAAGCCTTCCGCCTCGAGGACCGGACCCTGCTCGATATGCAGCTCGGCGTAGGCGAGCACGGCGCCCTTCTTGCGCGCGATCTCCGGAATGCGCTCCGGCGGCAAGCCGAACTCCGCCAGCGCCGCGGCCATTTTCTTGCCGGTCGCATCGGCGGCGTCGAGCGCCTTGCGGTCGAAAATGCCGGCGATGGCGCGGCTGCCGAGGAGCGTGGTGCCGAAGCGCACGCCTTCCTCGTCGCCGAAGCCGATCACCTCGATCGCGAACGGCAGGCGTTTTTTCCGGGAATGCAAAGCGTGCACGCACTCGATTGCGCTGATCACGCCGAGCATGCCGTCGTACTTGCCGGCGTCGCGCACCGTGTCGAGGTGCGAGCCGAGCATGAGGCACGGCAGCCCGGGACGCTCGCCTTCGTAGCGCGCCGCGGCGTTGCCGATGGCGTCGAGCTTCGCATCCATGCCGGCTTCGCGCATCCAGGCGAGCACTTGATCGGTCGCGGCGCGCGCTTCGCGCGAGAGGAACACGCGCGTGAGGCCTCCAGAGAGCTCGGAATGCCGCGCCAGCGCTTCGCAGCGCTGCAGGATGCGCGCGGGGTCGAGCATGCGGCCGAGTGTACACTAGGGTGCGTGGCGCTCGAGGAGGTGAACGCGCTCGGAAAACGCGAGTTCACGGCGCGGCTCGGCGGCGTGTTCGAGCACTCGCCATGGATCGCGGAGCGCGCATGGGAGAAGCGGCCGTTCGGTTCTCTGGATGACTTGCACAAGAAAATGATGCGCACGCTCGAAGCTTCCACCGAGGACGAAAAGCTGCGGCTGGTGCGAGCGCATCCGGAGCTCGCGGGCGGCGAAGCGCTGACCGTGAGCTCGTCGAGCGAGCAGGGACGACTGGGGTTCAACGCGCTGACGAAGGAAGAACGCGACGAGATGCAGGCGCTCAATCGTCGCTACCGCGAGAAGTTCGGCTTTCCCTGCATCGTCGCGCTCAGGCTGCACGCCGAGCGCGCCAGCGTGCTGCGCGAGATGCGCCGGCGGCTCGCCAACGACGCGCCGGCCGAGCTCGCGAGTGCGCTCGAGCAGATCGGCCATATCACGCGCGGCCGGCTGGAGAAGCTGCTGCATGGGTAAGCTCACCACGCACGTGCTCGACACGGCGAACGGCCGGCCGGGCGCCGGCATCGCCATCGACGTATCGATGCTGCAGGCGGGCGAATGGAAGCCGCTCAAGACGGTGAGCACCAACGCCGACGGCCGCACCGACGCGCCGCTCCTCGAAGGCGACAAGCTTCGTGCCGGCGCCTACGAGCTCGTTTTCCACGTCGGGAGCTACTTCAAGGCCCAGGGTTTCCTGGACCTCGTGCCGGTGCGCTTCGTGATCACCGATGCCGGCGCGCATTACCACGTGCCGCTTCTATGCTCGCCGTGGGGCTACACCACCTATAGAGGGAGCTAGCCATGTTCGTGCGTTTCCTGCTGCTGTCGGTACTCGGCCTCCCGGGGTTGCTCAACGCACAGGCCTGGCCGGCCAAGCCGGTGCGCGTCGTGGTCACGTTCTCGCCCGGCGGCTCCTCCGACATCGTCGCGCGCCTGATCGCCGTGCCGCTGCAGGCCGAGCTCGGCCAATCCGTCATCGTCGACAACCGGCCCGGCGCCGGCGGCACGATCGGCGCGCAGGAAGTGGCGCGCGCCGCGCCCGACGGCTACACGCTGCTGCTTTCGAACAGCGCGCCGATCAGCATCTCGCCCGCGATGCAGGACCAGCCGCGCTACGACGCGGTCTCGAGCTTCACGCACGTCTCGTATATCGGCTCGGTGGCCAACGTGTTCGTGGTGCATCCGTCCGTGCCCGCAACGTCGTTGCGCGAGCTCGTCGGCTGGATCAAGGCGCAGCCGAATCCGGTGGCCTACGGCTCGGGCGGCATCGGCTCGATCGGCCATATCGTCGGCGAGACGCTGAAGAAGGACCAGGGCCTGCAGATGGAGCACGTCGGCTACAAGGGCTCCTCGCCGATGCACAACGATCTTCTTGCCGGCACGATCAAGCTCGCGATCGACACGCTGCCGCAGAACGTGCCTTTCATCAAGGACGGCAAGCTGCGCGCCATCGCGGTGACCTCGCCGGCGCGCGCGCCGATGGCGCCGGGAATCCCGAGCGTCCTCGAGCTCGGGCAGAAGAAGCTCGTCGCCGAGAACTTCCTCGGCGTCTCCGGCCCCGCCGGCCTGCCGCGCCCGGTCGTCGAGCGGCTGCACGCGGCGTTGAAAGCCTCGCTCGCCAATCCGACCGTGCGCGAGCGCCTCGCCGATCTCGGCGTGCAAGGGCGCGACATGACGCCCGAGGAATTCACGGCATTCGTCGCGAACCAGGTCAGGGAGTGGCTGCAACCGGTCAAGGACTCCGGCGCCAAGCTGAATTGAGATGCCCGGGATCTCGATCCACGTCGTGGATGTCTCGCGCGGTGTTGTGGCCGCGGGTATGAAAGTGGAGATCTACGGACCGGAGCGACGCTTGATCGTGTCCGGTGTCACCAACGCGAAAGGCTTGCTGGAAGTCGATGCGGCGACGCCGGCCGGCGCTTATGAAGCGGTGTTCCATGTCGCAGCGTGGTATCGGGGAAAGCAAATGCCGCTGCCCGAAGTCCCGTTCCTGAACGTTGTACGGTATGACTTTGGAATCGCCGATTCTCAGCAGCACTATCACCTTCCGTTCAAATGCACCCCGTGGGGTTACTCCTGTTTCCGGGGCGGGGCGTGATGCCGGCCAAGAAAAACGTGGTCTGTCCCTGATTAGGTGTTGACTTAGGTGGAGGCGTATCTCCTCGACTGGCTGACGCTGCTCGCGCGCTGGGCGCACATCGTGGTCGGCATCGCGTGGATCGGCGCTTCCTTCTACTTCATCTGGCTCGATAACCATCTCGAGCCGGCAAAGGACCCGAAGCTCGCGGGCGAGCTGTGGGCGATCCACGGCGGCGGGTTCTACCGCGCCGAAAAGTTTCGCACCGCGCCGCCGGCGCTGCCGGCCGCGCTGCACTGGTTCAAATGGGAGGCCTACTGGACCTGGATCACCGGCTTCGTGCTGCTGGTGCTCGTCTACTACCTCGGCGCCGACGTCTATCTGATCGACCCCGCGGTCATGAAGCTCTCGCGGCCCACGGCGATCGGCATCGGGCTCGCCGGCCTCGTCGCCGGCCTTGCCGTCTACGAGGGCCTTTGCCGCTCGCCGGTCGGCAGGAACGAGACCGGGCTCGCGCTCGCGCTGCTCGCGGTGTTCGGAATCGCGGCATGGGGCCTCACGCAGATCTTCAGCGGGCGCGGCGCGTTCATCCACTTGGGCGCCATCCTGGGCACGATCATGGCCGGGAATGTCGCGCACGTGATCATTCCGGGGCAGCGCGAGCTCGTGCGCGCGCAGCAGGAAGGGCGCGAGCCCGATCCGAAGTACGCGCGGATGGGGAAGCAGCGCAGCGTGCACAACACCTATTTCACGCTGCCGGTGATCTTCACCATGATTTCCGGCCACCACGCGATCACGTTCGGCCATCGCTGGAACTGGCTGGTGCTGATCGCCGTCGGGCTCGCCGGGGCGTTGATCCGCCTGTGGTTCGTCGCCCGCCACAAGGGCAGGGCGCCGCTTTGGACC
>Ga0070705_100001753_pt1 | contig 11273 bp, 8 predicted proteins | sample KBSK5253metaG_FD_65455 | JGI IMG/M metagenome (GOLD analysis project Ga0070705, IMG submission 65455) | Corn, switchgrass and miscanthus rhizosphere microbial communities from Kellogg Biological Station, Michigan, USA - KBS K5-25-3 metaG | ecosystem: Host-associated > Plants > Roots >... | reverse complement strand
ATGCCGTACGCCCCATAGCCCGTGAGGAGCATGGGGGCCGGCCTCGGCAGGGCAGGATCGCGCCGGAACACCAGGGAGACCGGGATCGGCGTTCCGTCTGCCGCGGGAACAGTGCGGCGCTCGCAGCCATAGCGCGCGGAATCGAATCCCCCGGGGATCTCGCGCTGCTTGAGCAGCGTGCTGACGCCGCTCGCCACCTCGTAGTCATAGACCGAGGGCGGGGTGACCGGCGATTCGTATTCGTAGCGAACCGCTCCGGTCTCCCACTCGGCGTTGGGACCGTCGCCTGCTTCGTACACCGGCTCGGGAAGCGCCACATATCGCGTCGTTCCACCCGAGCGGTCGCTCACCCGGATCTGCACCAGGCCCGCCGCACGCTCCCAGGCCACCCAATGCTGCGCAAACGCATCTACGCCCTCCACCATGACGTCATCCCGGTGGGACAGCAGCTCGACCCCGGCCTCGGGCTCACCGCCGTGCTCCGGCAACTGCACGACCCGGAAGTTGGGACCGGTGTCGTTGACCCGGAGCAGCCAGCCCTCGCCCAGGTGATCGGCCTCGAGTTCGCGCTCCGGAACCCGCTGCACCAGGAGCCTGAGTGCCGCCTTCGGGGTATCGGCCGGCAGGTAGCGAATCTCCGAAGTGGTGTGACTGTCGCTCTGGACCAGCAGGTGGCGCCGGCTTCGGGTGCGCTCCACGTGAAGCCGGAACCGTTCGTCGGGCTCCTCATGCACCAGCTCCGCAACGCCGCCGAGCGGCAGGCGCCATACCTGGTGGAATCGCTTGGCGTCGTCTTCCACGCTGAAGAACAAGGTGCGGTTGTCCGCGGCCCACGCCAGCGAGCCGCACTTCAACAAGGGGCCGGCCAGCAGTTCACCGGAGAACAGGTCGCGCACGTACAGCGTGTACTCGCGATAGCCGGTCGTGTCGGTGGAATAGGCCAGCAGTCTCCCGTCATCGCTCACGCCGACCGCGCCGAGGGCCATGTAGGGATGTCCCTCGGCCAGCTGATTCAGGTCGAGCAGGATCTGCTCCGCTGCCGTCAGCACGAGGTGCTTCCGGCAGTAGATGGCGTACTGCCGCCCCTCCTCGGTGCGCGCGTAATACCAGTACTCGCCGTTGCGATAGGGCGCCGACACGTCGGTCTGTTTGATCCGGCCGAGCATCTCCCGGTACAGCGTCTCCTGCAGCGGCTGCAGCGGGGCCAGCAACGCCTCTGCGTAACGATTTTCCGCTTCGAGATAGGCCCGTACCGCGGCGTCGTCCCGCTCGCGCAGCCAGAAGTAATCGTCCTGGAGTTGCTCCCCGTGCAGCAGGAGCGGGTGGGGACGTCGCGAAGCCGCCGGGGCAGGCGGCTTCACGGACGGCATCTCAGCGAACCCCGCTCTGGGGCAGCGCGTGGAGCCGATGCACGGCCTCGCCCAACAGTTCGTGGGTCTTGCAGAAGGCAAAGCGGGTCAGGTGATTGCCGTCCTCGGGCCGGTTGAAGAAACTGGTTCCCGGTACCGTGGCGACACCACCCTCGACCGTGAGCCAGCGGGCAAACTCCGGCGCCGGCAGATCGCTGAGGGCGGAGAAGTCCGCCAGAATGTAGTAGGCGCCATCGGGGGCCACTGAACGGAAGCGCGCCGCTTCGAGTGCTTCCATGAGCAGATCCCGCCGGGCGCGATACTGGCCCGCCAGACCGTCGTAGTACTCCTTCGCAAGCGACTCGATCGCCACCGCGAGTCCCTCCTGCAGCGGGGCCGGCGCGCCCACCGTGAGGAAGTCGTGCACCTTGCGGATGGCATCGGTGAGGCCGGCCGGCGCCACGATAGTACCGATCCGCCAGCCGGTGATGCTGAAGGTCTTCGAGGCACCCGAGATCGTCACCGTGCGGCTGCGCATCCCGGGAAGGGTGGCGATCGGGATGTGCTCGCCTTCGTAGCGAATGTGCTCGTAGATCTCGTCGGTCACCGCCCAGGCGTCGTGCCGCTGGCACAGCTCGGCAATGCCCGTGAGCTCCTCCCGCGTGAGCACACGCCCGGAGGGGTTGCCGGGCGTATTGACCACGATGGCGCGCGTCTTGTCCGAGAACACTGCCCGCAGCCGGTCCAGGTCGAGCGGCTGGCCGGGGAGCAGCGGCACGAACACCGGCTTCGCGTCGCACAGGATTGCGTCGGGGCCGTAGTTCTCGTAGAAGGGCTCAAAGACGATCACTTCCTCGCCCGGGTCGACCAGCGCCAAGAGCGTCGCCGCCATGGCTTCGGTGGCACCGCACGTCACGGTGAGCTCGGTCTCGGGGTTGACCTCCATGCCGTACCACTCGCGGTACTTCCGCGCGAGCGCGTCGCGCAGCCGCTTGTTGCCCCAGGTGATGGCGTACTGATTGACGTCGGCGTGGATGGCTTCGGCCGCGGCCTGTTTGAGCACATCAGGCGCGGCGAAGTTCGGAAACCCCTGGGCCAGATTGATGGCGCCATGTTCGGCAGCCAGGCGGGTCATGCCACGAATTACGGATTCGCTGAACGTGTGGGTCCGGCGGGCGGTGCGCATGCCTGAAGCTTATCAGTGACCGGCGACCGGGGACCAGGGACGGGGGCGTGCACTGCACGCCGTGTTCAGTCCATTCGCAGCACCTGGCAGGGATCCGCCCGACTCGCGCGGGCGGCCGGAAGCCAGGACGCCAGGCCCGCTGTCAGCAGCACCAGCACGGGCACGGCCATGAAAGTGAGTGGATCGATGGGGGCCACTTGGAAGAGGAGGGTTCGGATCACCCGGGTCGCGGCCAGCGCCAGCAGCAGGCCGAGCCCGATGCCGATGCCCGTCACGGTGACGCCATGGCGCACCACGAGCCATTGCACCTGCATTCCCCGTGCTCCCAGCGCGATGCGGATACCCATCTCCCGCATCCGCCGCCGGGCCAGCTGAGCGACCACGCCGTAGACACCGACGATCCCCAGCACCATGCCCACCCCCGCAAAGGCAAGCATCAGGACCGCGAGGAACCGGTCCCGGGCCAGTGACTGGCTGCGTACCTCATCCATGGTCTTGATCGAGGAGATGGCCAGCAGGGGATCGAGCCGGGCCACCAGCCGGCGTGCGGCCGGGGCCAGGGACGCGGGGTCGTTGGCGGTGCGAATCAACAGGGTCATCCCGTTGCGGGATTCCTGCGGATAGGGCTCGAGAATCTCGGGCTGCGGATCCACGGCCAGGCTGCTCTGGCGCTCATCCCCGACCACGCCTACGACCGTGCGCCAGTTCGAGGTTGAATCGGGTACCCGATCGAAGATCAGCCGCTGCCCGAGCGGATCCTCGCCGCGGAAGTAGGTGCGTGCAAGCGTCTCGTTGATGAGAACCACGTACGGGGCATCCTGGCGGTCCGCCTCGCTGAGCAGGCGTCCTCGCAGCAGGGGTACCCGCATGACCCGCTGGTATTCCGGACTCAGCTCGCGATGGACAACCTGGCCATCGATGGGCTGGCGGCCGGCGATGGCCATCTGGCTGCTCCAGGAGGAGGGACCCAGCGGAACCAGCGATACCAGGGCGGCTGCCTCGGCGCCTGGAAGGGCCCGGGCTTGCCGCTCGAGCTCGGCGTAGAAGGCCAGCACCTTGCGGGTGCTGTCGTACCGAGTCCCCGGGAGCGTGAGCTGCACCGCCAGCACGTTGTGCGAATCGAACCCCGGCCCCACCCGTTGGAGCCGCAGATAGCTGCGAACCAGCAGCCCCGCGCCCAGGGTCAGCGTGAGGGCGAGGGCGACCTGGCTGGCCAGCAGCACGTCGCCCCAGTGCCGGGCCCGCCGCCCGCCGCTCGCGGTGCGGCCCTCATCCCGGAGCACGTCCGCGGGGACGCGCCGCCCGGTCCACAACATCGGAGCGGCGCCGCACAGCAGCGCGGAAAGGGCGGCAGCGCCCGAGACATACAGCAGGACCCGCCAGCTCAGCGTGATGTCGTGGACCGGAAGCATCCCCTCCGGCTGCAGCGCCGCGAGCATGCGGACGCCCCACCAGCCGAGGCCCAGCCCGGCCGCGCCGCCTAACCCGGCAAGCAGCAGGCTCTCCGCCAGCGCCTGCCGCAGCAGCCGCCCGCGCCCGGCGCCCAGCGCCAGGCGCAGCGCGGCCTCGCGCTCCCGGCCTGCCGCGCGCACCAGCAGCAGGTTGGCCACGTTGGCGCAGGCGATCAACAGGAGCGTCGCGACCGCGCCGAACATGACCAGCAGCGGGAGCTTGGTATTTCCCGCCAGGAACTCGTGCAGCGGGGTGAGGCCTGCGCCCATGTGGATGTTGGTGACCGGATAGTCGCGCTTGAGCCGGGTCACCACCGCCTGCAGCGCCGCATCGGCGCCGCCCAGCGTCACCCCGGGCTTGAGCCGGCCGATCACCCGCAGCCAGTGCGCTCTGCGAAACCAGATCTGGGCGCGGTCGCTGCGGTCCCACCGTACCGTCTGCCAGACGTCCGCCTCGAGGCCGGGAAAGGCAAAGCCTTCCGGCAGCACCCCGATGACCTCGGTCGCCCGTCCGCCCAGCTGCACGCTGCGGCCCACCAGGCCGCGGTCGGCGCCGAACACGTCGCGCCAGGCACGGTGGCTCAGCACGACCCCGGGTGGACCGCCGTCCCGCCAGGTCTCCGCATCCCGGAAGGTGCGGCCCAGGGCGGCCCGTATCCCCAGGAGGTCGAAAAAGTTGCCGGTGACCGGTTGGGCATTGAGCAGGCGGGGCTCGCCATACCCGGTGAGCGTGGCCGTGCCCGCAAAATCCGGGTAGCCGGCCACATCGCTGAAGACGCCGGCCTGCTCCTTCCAGTCCAGCATGTTGGCCGGAGCGGCGTCCGCCTGATGCCAATGGAAGTCGGGATTCTCCTCCCACAGCATGACCAGGCGAGCGGGGTCGCGAAAGGGCAGCGGTCGCAGCAACACCGCGCTGACCGCGGAGAAGATCGCGGTGTTGGCCCCGATGGGGAGCGCCAGCGTGAGCAGCGCGGCGCCGGCGAGGGCGGGACTCCGCCGAAGCGTGCGCACCGCGTAACGCAGATCGGCGACCAGGTCCTCGAGCCACTCGTGCAGCTTCAACCGGCGTTCCCGCTGCTCGGCAGACCGGTGCACCCGCGCGCCGCTCTCGGACAGCGTGCCGCCGACCCGCCGCAACGCTTCGCCGCGTGCGGCCGCTTCGGGCATCCCGCGCGCCATGAGATACAGCGCCTGCTCGTCGACCAGGGACTGCAGCTCGGCATCGGCGTCGGCCGCTGCGCGCTCCGGGCGCCGGACGGCCAGCTCGAACAGCCGGCGCACGCCGGCGCGAATCTCCCCGGGCTTCATCGTCCGGCCGCGAGGGAAGCGGTCCGCGCATTGAGCAGGCCGGCCAGGGCCGCGACCGAATTCCGGAGCGCGGCCGTCTCGGTGCGCAAGTGAGCGCGGCCCGCGGGGGTCAGGCTGTAGTAGCGGGCGCGGCGGTTGTTCTCGGTGATGCCCCATTCGGCGCCGAGCAGCCGGCGCTCCTCCAGCCGGTGCAGCGCCTGGAGCAGGGCGGCGGATTCAATGGTGAATTCGCCTCCGGAGCCGTCCTCGATCCAGCGGGTAATCTCGAACCCGTGCAACGGCCCGAAGGAGAGGGCCTTGAGAACCAGAACGTCGAGCGTGCCTTTGAGCAGGGCCATGGGATGCCTCCTTCCCCCAAGTTACTACTATGAGATGCTTTGAGGAAGGAAAGCGTTGCGCCCGGCCCTGCCGGACGGATCAGGGGCCGCCGAAGCAATAGAACAGCCCGTTGCCGCCGGTGGCCTGGAGATTCTGCTGCCCGCAGCCGCGCGAGGGGTGGGCCGAGTTCCACGAAGTCGGATTCTGCCCGCCGCCCTGACGATCGAAGTGGCCCACCTGCGCGCTGCCGTCGGCGGCGCTGCTGGTCCAGTTGCCGCAGGTCGTGTCTCCCTCCCCGGCCATGAGGGTGCCATCCAGCGCCGAGCCGGTCAGGATGTCGTGCATGTTCGGGCTATCGCCCCGCCCGTTTACCGTGTCCCCTTTTTCGGTGAGCCCGGTCTTCTTGTTCAAGTTGTTGCTCTCGCCGTGGAGCTCGGCCAGGTCCTTGGCGACCTGGACTCCCGCCTGGTTGACCCATGGACCCGGGCCGATGCGGTCACGCGCGTTGACCGCCGGCTTGCCATTGGCTGCCTTGGCGCTCAGATAGGCGTGCCAGGTCAGGCCGCTCACACCCGCGGCGCGCGCCAACTCGCTGCAGTGCGCATCCGCGCCTTCGAGTCCTCCCAGGGCAGCGCCGTTGCCGGGGCCATGGCTGGTAATGAAGAAGCTCATCGGGCGGGCTTGCGCCCCCGCCGTGGCAGCAGCGGCCGACAGCAGCGCGGCCAGGCTGAGGATCGTCGCGCGCATGGAATGCTCCTGTAGGTGGTGAGCGATAACGTAGGCCCGGCGCGGGGCGCGGCGCAAACCGTCCAGGCGACCCGCTGGCGGGGCACTCCCCCGCGCGCCATCTTGCTTCCATGAGCTATCCCCTCCTGCGCATCGGCACGTTGTCTTTCCTGAGCCTGGGGCTTGCCGCCCCGGCGCAGGCCCGGCAGAAGCCACCCTCGATGGCGGGTCGCTCGACCGTCTACGCACCCCACGGCGTCATCGCCACCAGCCAGCCGCTGGCCACCGCGGCCGGACTCGCCGTATTGCAGCGGGGCGGCAATGCGATCGACGCAGCGGTCACTGCCGCCGCGGTGCTCAACCTGGTCGAGCCGCATATGACGGGAATCGGGGGCGACATGTTTGCCCTGTTCTGGTCGGCTCGAGAGGGCAAGCTGATCGCGCTCAACGCGAGCGGTCGCTCAGGGTCCCTGATGACCCGGGAGGAACTACTGAAGCGAGGCCGAGACCGAATGCCCCTCTTCGGCCCGGAGCCGGTCACGGTGCCCGGAGCGCTGTCGGGATGGGCCGCGCTGCTCGAGCGCTATGGCACCCTGTCCCTCGCGCAGGCGCTCGAGCCTGCCATTCGACTGGCCGAGGAAGGCTTCCCGGTCTCACCGATCATCGCGGGACAGTGGGCCGAGGCCGTGGAGCGACTGGCGCGGGACGAGGGCGCCCGGGCCACTTACCTGATCGACGGCAAGCGCGCGCCCCAAGCCGGGGAATGGTTCCGGAACCCGGATCTGGCCGCGTCGTTCCGCCTGATCGCCGCGGGAGGCCCCCAGGTCCTCTACGGCGGCCCGCTCGGACGCCGCATCGTCGAGCGCCTGAAGGAGCTGGGCGGGTTTCTCACCCTCGAGGACCTGGCCAATCAGAAAGTCGAATGGGTGACTCCCATCTCCACCACGTTCCGCGGCCATACCGTGTGGGAGCTGCCGCCCAACAACCAGGGGGTAGCGGTGCTCGAGATGCTCAAGCTCCTCGAGCCGTACGACCTCAAGGCGATGGGCCACAACTCGGCCGCGTACCTGCATCACCTGATCGAGGTCAAGAAGCTGGCCTACGCCGACCTGGCCCGCTGGGTCGGTGATCCGGCGGCGATGACCATCGATCCCCGGCGGTTGCTCGACCCGAAGTTCCTCGCCGCGCGGCGGGCGCTGCTGGATGAAGGCAAAGCGGCGGAGCGAGTCGACCCGGGTGCCGCGGCCACGGCGAGCGAAACCATCTACCTCGCGGCAGCGGACTCCGCGGGCAATATGGTCTCCTTCATCAACAGCAACTACGAGGAGTTCGGCTCGGCCATCGTGGTACCGGGCACCGGCTTCGTGCTCCACGACCGGGGCGCGGGCTTCACCCTGCAGCCGGGACTGCCCAACACGGTGGGGCCAAACAAGCGACCGTTCCACACGCTGATCCCCGCGTTCGTCACCAAGCCGGGGCCGGGCGGCGAAGAGCCCTGGCTCGCCTTCGGCGTGATGGGGGGCGCCATCCAGCCGCAGGGACACGTGCAGGTGTTGCTCAATCTGCTCGAGTTCGGCATGGGTTTGCAGGAAGCCATCGACGCAGCGCGGTTCCGCCACTACGATGGGCTGCGGGTCGCCCTGGAGGGGCCGATCGGGCCGGAAGTCCGCGGTCAGCTCGAAAAGCTGGGCCACCGGGTCGTTATGCTGACGCCGGGCAATGCCGGAGGCGGCCAGGCGGTCATGAAGCTCGCCCGGGGCTGGGCGGCTGCGTCCGACCCCCGAAAGGACGGCATGGCCGCAGGGTGGTAGCGACGGTCGTACCGCGCAGGGGCTCCGGCGTTGATTCGCCGCGCCTCGTCGCAAAACGGTTTCTCGGCGGCACCGGGAGCGATATGCTGAGCGAGTGCTGACCGATGGTTCCGCCCCGCCGGCCCTGCCGTTCGAATAGCCGCATGCCAGCACCCGAGCAGGCGCTCACTACCCGCAGGACCTTCCTTACCCTGGTTGCCCAATGCACCGCTGCCGGGATCCTCGGCTGCGGAGAGCCGACGGCGGCCGAGCCGAGCCATCCGTCACGGCTGACCTTTCGGACGGGCAGACCCTCCGGGTCGGTCGCCCACGGATTGCAGCCACTCGGCCTCGACCCGTTCCGCGACGGCGTACTCTATGTCCCGGCTTCCTACACCCCGTCAGAGCCGCTCCCGCTGGTGGTCCTGTTGCACGGAGCCGGCGCGAGCGGCACGGACTGGTTCGGGTCATATGGCCCGCGAGCGGACGCAGCGCGGGTGGTGCTCCTCGCGCCCGACTGCCGGTTCTTCAGCTGGGATGCGATCTCCAACGCGGGCAATTTCAGCGAAGACGTCGCTTTCATCTCCACAGCGATCACGGCGATCTTCACCCGCTGCGCGATCGACGCGGGTCGCATGGCGCTGTTCGGGTTCTCCGACGGAGCCAGCTACGCGCTGGCACTCGGCCTCGCCAATGGCGACCGCATTCGCCACACGGCGGCGTTCTCGCCCGGATTCATCCCCGGAGCTCCCCGCCACGGCACCCCGGACTTCTTCATCGCACACGGGCTGTCGGACTCCGTCCATCCGATCGAGCAGACCAGCCGAGTCATCGTTCCCGAGCTGCGCGCGGCGGGCTACCAGGTGGATTACACGGAATTCGCGGGAGCCCACGAGCTACCTTCGCAGATTTCCAGCGCTGCCTTCGATTGGCTCGCGAGCCGGTTCTGAGCCGGCGCGGAAGCTTTCGGCCTAACCCGGAAAACCGGCCGCTTGCATCACCCGCCGCGCCTGTGCCACGTGGCGCCGCTCGTGCGCCAGCGTCGCGGCGAACCACGCAGCCACGTTGAGCTGCAGCCAGCCCGCGCCCTTCGCGGCCGACCCCGCCTTGATCTTGTCGAGCGCCAGGCCTTCCGCGCTCTCCAAGGCAGCCTGCAGTTCCCGCTGCGCGCGGGAGAAGCATTCCAGCACCGCTGGCTTCGGCGTTCCCGCCCGGGGAACGAAGTTGACCGGGGCGGTCATCCCCCGCTTTCCGGGCCGCTCCATCGCCCCGACAAACCAGCCTCCCAGCAGCCCGAACTTGAACGGCGGGCTTCCCGTTCTGCCCGCGGCGCGGCCGCGCTCCAGGGCGCCCCGAATGCCCTGCACCGCCAGCCCGGTCGTGACGCCGAGGTGCTCCAGGCACTCGCCGATCGACCAGCGCCCGGGGCCAGGGCGCCAGGCAAACTGGGCTTCGCTCAAGGGGACCAGTTCCAGCCGGACTTCCTCTTCGATCTGGAGCAGCTCGTCGAGCCAGCCGGTGCGCTGGTCGCGCGGAGGTGAGGTCATTGGCAGTCAATAGATCTCGAGATCGCGCGCCGAGACCACCCGGCCGCGGTAGCCGCGGGCAATTTCCGCGAGCAGATCCGCATCCGTGGCGTCCCAGAACAGCTGATGGAACAGCACCAGCAGCTTCGGGCGCGCGCGCGTAGCCAGCGCCGCCAGCTGCGTCGTCGAGGTGTGCGCGTCGGCGTGATAGCGTTGCCAGTCCGGCTCGCGCAGCGCAAACTTGTCCGCCGAATAGACCTCATGCACCAGCACGTCGCATCCGTTGCAGGCGTCAACGACGGCATCGGTTGGGCGGGTATCGCCGGAAATCACCACCACGCGGTCCTTGCTTTCCAGCCGGTAGCCCAGCGCCACCTTCCATCCGTCGTGCGCCACCTGGAAGGCCGTCACGGTGACGTTCGAGTCCTGGTAGACCTTCCCCGCCGAAACGTCCCGCGCGTCCACCTGCCATCCGTTCGGGGTATGGGGCTGCAGACCTTCGGTCCGGTTGGCGATGTCGGCCGCGTAGGCCTCGGTCAGGTGCCGCGCCAGCTCGGCCGTCCCCGGGGGGCCGAACATCCGAAGGGGCTCCTTTCGCCCCAAGACCCACCCGGTGTGAATCAGATCGGGCAGTCCAATGGTATGATCGGAGTGCAAGTGGGTCAGGAAGACGATGCCGAGGCGTGACGCCAGGAGCGGAGCTACACCCAGCGCGGCCGCTTGCGCGGCGCGGCGCATGATGCCGGCGCCGGCATCCACGAGATACGCCGTGCCATTCACCACCACCGCCACCGCCGGTCCGGATCGTTCCGGGTCGGGATTGGGGGTGCCGGTGCCAAGGATCACCACCTGAGTTCCGGAGGCCTGGGCCCGCAGCAGCGCAGGGCCGGCCAGCAGCGTCACCAGAGCGAGCAGCAGGGAGCACATGATTCTGGGAATCGGGCGGGGACTCAACTGGTTCCTCCTCTCCCAGCTGCTCGGACCCATCGCCTCGCTGCTCCTGGTCATCGCGGAGAAAGCGTGAGCTAGGGATTCCTGCGCGCCTCCGCCACCAGCTGCTTCACCTCACGCAGCAGTGTCGGTCCGTGATAGGGAATGCCGTCCTTGATGGTCCATTCGACCCCGCCGGTGTGCACCACCTGGCCGTTGCGAATCGTCTCGGTCCCGGTGGCATAGAGCACCTTCAGGTCCTCCAGCGGGTTACCGTTCACGACGATCAAGTCCGCCAGGTATCCGGCACGGACCCTGCCGAGCTTGTTGTCCTGGCCCAGGATGCGGGCATTGTTGGCGGTGACGTGCTGGATGACCTTGAGCGGATGGAAGCCGGCTTCCTGCTGCAGCTCCAGCTCGCGGATCAGGGCGAAGCCGTAGAGCTGGTAAATAAAACCGGCGTCTTCGCCGGCGCCGATGATGCCGCCGCGGCGCTCGAAGTCGCGTAACGCCGCCATCCAGATCCGGTAATTCTCCTTCCAATAGCTCTCGTCGGTCGAGCTCCAGCCGAGAAAGTAGGAGCCGTGATTGGCGGGATTGGGGCGGAAGAAGGCCTCCAGCGTCGGGTGCAGGTAGTCGTTGAACCACGGCTGACCCTGGGCCCGCTGCAGGTCCCGGCTGGCTTCGTA
>Ga0070705_100001745_pt1 | contig 11301 bp, 14 predicted proteins | sample KBSK5253metaG_FD_65455 | JGI IMG/M metagenome (GOLD analysis project Ga0070705, IMG submission 65455) | Corn, switchgrass and miscanthus rhizosphere microbial communities from Kellogg Biological Station, Michigan, USA - KBS K5-25-3 metaG | ecosystem: Host-associated > Plants > Roots >... | reverse complement strand
CGTGCCGAAAGGGAATAGAACGGCTTGGAGAGCGAGGCAAAGCTGAGCCGGCCGTCGCTCCGGTCCTCGTACTGGAGCGAGAGCCCGATCCGGCCCGGCAGGAACCGCAAGGCCTGGAACGTGGCGGTCACCATGGAGCGGTCGGGGTTCCGGCGGTAGCGCAGCCCGACGTACGTGCCGGTGCCGAGAAAGTTGTTGTCCGCGATCCCGATCACGGGAACGATGCTCTTGCCCGTGCTGCTCACGTTCGCGATCACCTTGGTGCTCCAGCCATCGGCCGTGGTGACCCGGGCCACCAGTCCGCTGTCGGTTCGCAGGGAATCGATCATCACCCGGCGGAAAATCCCCAATCCCCGCAGGTTGCGCCCGGTTTCCTGCACCAGAGCGGAGTCGTAGGGCGATCCGGGGCCGATGAGCAGCTCGCGGCGCACCACCGTCAGCCGGGTGGTCCGATGCAGGCTGTTGGCGAGCCGGGCAAAGAAGCTCGAGGTCTCCGTCGGGGCGAAAATGTTCAAGCGGCGAATCTCGACCCCGCGGATGATCCGCGCGCTGTCGAGCGGCGCCTGCTGGGCGTGGACAAGGCGCGGGAGGAGCGCGGCGAGCGCCGCCGCCGCGTAGCGGAATGCGGGCATGCTTCGAAGCAAGATGGGTCTAGCCGAGACTCTCGAGCAGCTTCCAGAGCTCCACGGCGCTGAAGTCGTGGAAGCGGCGCAGCAGGTCCTGATCCGACGGTTCGACGAAAATCCAGCCGGTCGAGCGGGTGCCCTCATCGGACACGAAATGGATCCGCCCCCGGGCCGACTGCTCTCCGGGACGCGATTCCAGGTAGACCCGCCACGCGGTCCCTCCGCGTGCCAGGTCTCCGAGGTGACGGGCGCCGGGATGGTCCGGCAGGTCGAGGGGTGAGGAGGTCATCCCGTTGAATGAGTAAGGCCCGGCAAGTCCCTGCGAAAGGGGGGCGAAAGACCGGAGGGCCCGCTAACTTTGGGGCCCGATGACCCAACCTCCCATAGGATCGGCGCACCCGCCCCCTCCGCGCTGCGCCGCGTGCGGCGCCGCCGTCACCGGCCGCTTTTGCGCGCAATGCGGCGCTCCCGCCGAGGCCGGCGCCTGCCCGGCGTGCCGGACCCCGCTGTCTCCCGGCGCCCGCTTCTGCCACCAGTGCGGTGCGCAGGTCCGCGCACCCGCCGGTCGAGGTGGCCGGGAACGGCTCGCCTGGGGAATCGCCGGCGTGGCTATCCTGGCGGCGGTCCTGCTCCTGCTGTGGCGCTCGGGCAGTTTTCGCCCGCAAGCGGCTCCCGAGATGGCCAACGCAGGCAATGCGGGCAATCCGGGCGCTGCCCCGGGCCTGAGCACTCAGGCGCCCGACATCAGCAGTCTGACGCCGGACCAGCGCTTCGACCGGCTGTTCGACCGGGTGGTCCGCGCCAGTGAGAGCGGCGACAGTATCACCGTCCAGCAGTTCTCACCCATGGCGCTGGGCGCCTATGCGATGCTGGAGAGTCCCAGCAGCGACATCCGTTTCCACTCCGCGCTGATCCATCTAGCCATCGGGGACTTTGCCGGGGCGGAAGCCCTGGCCGACACGATCCTCACCCAGACCCCGGGGCACCTCTTTGGCTATGTCATCCGCGGCGAAGCGGCGGACCGGCAGAGCCGCACCGAGCCGCTGGCTCGGGCCTATCGCGATTTCCTCGCCCACTACGACGCCGAGCTGCGGGCCGGCCGGTCTGAATATGCCGAGCACAAGCCGGTGCTCGACGATTTCCGGGTGCGGGCGCAAGCCAGCACCGCCAAGCCATGATGCATACCATCCGTATCGGCCACAGCCCCGACTCCGACGACGCGTTCATGTTCTACGCGCTGGCGGAGGGCAAGCTCGACACCGGCGAGCTCCGCTATCAGCACGAGCTGGCCGACATCGAGACTTTGAACCGCCGGGCACTCGCCGGCGAGCTGGAAGTTTCAGCGGTCTCCATTCACGCTTACGCCTACCTCGCCGATCGTTACGCACTGCTCGCCAGCGGCTCCTCGATGGGCGACGGCTATGGGCCGCGCCTCGTGGCCGAAAGCGCCGCGCCCTCCGATCCCCGCACGGCGTTGTGCGGCCGCCGCGTCGCCGTGCCCGGCCTGCGGACCACGGCCTACCTCGCCCTCAAGCTGTACCAGCCCGATATCGAGCCGGTGGTCGTTCCCTTCGACAAAGTGGGCGACGCCGTCAGGCGCGGTGCAGCCGACGTCGCGCTGGTGATCCACGAGGGGCAGCTCACCTTCGCCGCCGACGGCTTCGAGCTCTGGCAGGATCTGGGTGCCTGGTGGCTGGCCGAAACCGGGCTGCCGCTGCCGCTGGGAGGCAACGTCGTGCGCCGAGACCTCGGCCCGTCGGTGATCGCCCAGGTCGCTCGCGACCTGCGGGCCAGTATCGAGTACGCGCTGGCCCACCGGGCCCCCGCCCTGGCACATGCCAGCCGCTACAACCGGGGGATCTCGGCCGACGATACCGATGAGTTCGTCGGTATGTACGTAAACCAGTGGACGGTGGACTACGGGCCCCGCGGCCGCGAAGCAGTCCGGCGCCTGCTCCAGCGCGGCCACGAGGCGGGGATCATTCCGCACGCCGTGCAGGTCGAGTTTGTCGGATAGGAGCGCGGGAGAATAGCAGAGGAGGAGGTTAGGGATCCCAGCCTAGCCTCCCGGCCTCCTAGCTCCCTATTATCCCCCCATGCCCACGCCAGCTTCCCTCTCCCCGGCCATTCTCATCGTCGACGACGAGGAGCCCATCCGGAACGCGCTGAAGCGCTTCCTGGGCGGGAAGGGCTACGAGGTGATCACGGCTGCGAGCGCGGCCGAGGCCCTTCAGGCGGTGGCTCGGTACAAGCTCAGCGGCCTCCTGCTCGATGTCCGACTGCCGGATGGCAACGGAGTCGACCTGGTGCCCCAGCTGCTCGAGCGCGAGCCCAATCTGGCGATCGTCATGCTGACCGCCGTCAATGACGCAGCCAGCGCCACCCTCTGCCTCCAGCGCGGCGCCATGGAGTATCTGACCAAGCCGGTCGACCTGACCGATTTGGGCAGCGCGATCGAGCGCGCGCTCAGCCGGCGGCAGCACGAGATGGAAAAAGCCAAGTTTGATCACTGGCTCAAGGAAGAGGTGGGGGTGCGCACGGCGGAGCTTCGCATGGAGCGCGCCAACCTGGAGCGGATCACGGTCGCCACCCTGGAAACCCTCGTCAATGCGCTGGAAGCGAAGGATCCCTATCTGCGAGGCCACAGTGCCCGCGTCGCGGACTCCGCCGCCATGGTGGCCGCGCAACTCGGCTTGCCCGACGATCAGGTCGAGTCGATTCGCACCGCCGGCCGCCTGCACGACATCGGCAAGATCGGCGTCCGCGAAGAGATTCTGAGCAAGCAGGGTCCGCTCACCGACGAGGAGTTCGAGCACGTCAAGCGCCATCCGATCATCGGCTCCGACATCCTCGCTCCCCTGGGTCACCTCGGCCCCGTCATTCAGTTCGTGCGCAGCCATCACGAGCGCTGGGACGGCAAGGGCTATCCCGACGGCCTCGCGGGCGAGGCGATCCCGATCGGGGCCCGCATTCTGGGCGCCGTGGAGATCTACGACGCGCTCACCACCTCACGACCCTACCAGGAAAAGATGCTCCCGGAGCTCGCGGTCGAGCGTTTGCGCGACCTGGTCGGCACCGTGCTCGACCCTGCCGTGCATCGCGCGCTGCAGGCTGTCGTCGCGCGGAGGGAAGCGCTCGTTTTCCTCGACGACGGGCGAGCCTAACTCCGTCTTCACCGGTCACCGGTCACCCGGTCACCCTTCACCGTTCCATACCCCATACCGTGGAGTCGAGCTACCCGCAGCCGCACCGGCGGGTGCGACTCGAACAGCCCGCCCAGGAATCCCGCGCGGTCGGCGAGCCGCCGTTCGCCCGGGTCCACGATGCACAGGTGCCCGGCGCCGCGAATGATCGAGCGGGTCGCCTCGGGGGCCGCGTCCACTTTCTCCAGCGCCTGCGCCAGTGCCAGCGGATTGCGGTTGAGCTGCGCCCCGGTGGCGTCGGCCAGGTACTCCCGCTTGCGGCTCACGGCCATCGAGAGGATGGCCGAGGCGATCGGCGCCACGATCAGGGTCAACACCCACACCAGCAGCACCACCAGCGCCACCGGCGCGCCCGCCTTGCGCAGCCGCACCCCGCGCAGCGAGCGCAGCATGAAATGCGAGATCAACCCTACCGCTCCCACCATCGCGGCGAGCAGCGTCATCAGGCGGATGTCCAGGTTCCGGATGTGCGACATCTCGTGCGCCACCACCGCCTGCAGCTCCTCGCGGCTGAGCAGCGCGAGCAGGCCTTCCGTCACCGCGATGCTGGCGTGCACGGGGTCCCGCCCGGTCGCAAAGGCGTTGGGATCCTGGTCCGGGACGATCCAGATCCGCGGCTTGGGGATCCCGGCCGCGATCGCCATCTCCTCGACCACATTGTCGAGCCGCTGCTGCTCCGGGGTGGCCGGGGTGATCAGCTCCCAGGCTCCTGAAGCGCCCAAGACCTTCTGGTCGCCCTTGTTCCAGGCGGTCCACGCCATCGCGGTCGCCACGGCGCACGCGGCTATGCCAATGAACGGCACGACATGGTGGTAGGCCTCCGGCGGCAGCTCCCGGGTGTAGAGAAAGAGCCCGTAATCCCCCCCGAAGCCGATCCATGCGAAGAAGACCAGGAAGCCGGCAATCAGCCAGGCGGATTTCCGTCTATTCGCGGACTGCTGCGCGAAGAGGTTGTGGTCGCTCACCCCTTCGGCTTATCGAGCGAGAGGTCCACGGCGGGCACCGCCCGCTCCGCGGCGTCCTCGATCTCCCACAACTCGGCGGGCGAGGCTTTCGCCATGCCGGCCACCAGGCTGGTGGGGAATTGCGCCTGCTTGGTATTGTACTGGGTGGCCACGTCGTTGTAGAGCTGGCGCGCAAACCCGATCTTGTTTTCCGTGCTGGTCAGCTCTTCCTGCAGTTGCAACACATTTTGGGAACTCTTGAGCTCCGGATAATTCTCCGACAGCGCGAACAGACGTCCCAGCGCCTGCGACAGCTCGCCCTCGGCTTTGGCGGTCGCCGCGACTCCCTGCGCCGAGACCGCCTTCTGCCGCGCGGAGATCACGGCTTCGAGAGTCGAGCGCTCGAAGTCCATGTAGCCCTTGACCGTGTTGATCAGGTTGGGGATGAGATCGTGCCGGCGCTTGAGCTGCACGTCGATCTGCTTCCACGCGTTCACCACCTGATTCTTCAGCGCAATCAAGGCGTTGTACGCTCCGACCATCCAGAGCACCACGACCGCGAGCAGGATCAGCAGAATGAGCAATCCCATACGGACCTCCCGGGGACCGAAAGAGGAGTCGGGCAAGCGGGAAGAAAAAAGCGCCTCTTGCGCCGGCGGCGCAACGGCGCCCTTCCTCGCGCTCGAAAGATGACAGCACCAAGCGCCTCCCGCCCTAGACTGTCCCCATGCCGCGCGGCGTCACCCTTGTCGAAGTGGTCATCGTGCTGGCCGTCATCGGCCTGCTGGCCGGCATGGTGGTGCCCGGCTCGGCCGCTCTGGCCGACCGGCTGGCGGTGGAGCATCAGGCTGCCCGCCTGCTTACGGCCTATCGCTCCGCCTGGGTCACCGCGCGAATGCAACAGCGCCTCGCCATCCTGAGGGTCTCTGCGGATACCCTCGCCATTCGCACCGTCCAAAGCGCCGACGATCCCGATACCCTGCTCGCCTGGATTGCACCGGGTCCCGCCGCGGCGGGCGTCGCCCTCACCAGCCCGGCGCACACCAGCGTGTTCGGCCCCGACGGCCTCGGCATGGGGTTGGCCAACACGAGCCACGTGCTGGTCAAAGGTGGGGCCACCCGAAGAGTGGTCGTGTCGCGATTGGGGAGGGTGCGGATCCTGCCTTGAGGAGGGGTAGCGACTGGCACGGAGGGAGGAACGCCTCGACCTGCCCTAATCCCTACTGCTAGAACGTGACATCAATGTGCACCACGATATCCGGCCTCATCTTGAATACCAGAAACCGCGTCAGCTTCTCCACCTTGTAATCATGCAGGTTCATCGGCAGGCTGGCCGTCACCCGGATCCCTTCGGAGCTGCGCGCTACGGTAGCTGGGAAGTGTTCTCGCCGTTGCACACCATGAATGAAGAAATCTCCCTCGAGGATCACGCCTGCACTGTCGCCTCGCTCCCACTCAGCCTTCACCCCTTCGAGCTGGAAGCGGATCGTGGGATAGATCGATGCTTCCATGGTCTTGACCAGGTCGCGATCGCGGCGGTCGTTCGCGGTCTTCAGGGTGCTGACCGGCGCCTCGACCCAACCGCGGACCTCGTTCAGGCTGGCACCCCCGCGCATTTGCCCCCGCACGACCGTCGTCGTGCCGGTAAAGTCCCCGAGCGTCGACTTTCCGTCAAAGCTGAGCGTCCCTTTGCGGAGCTCCGCATCGGGCCACGGTCCCTGAGCCCACGCCGGCGCCGAACCGACAGTCAGCGCCAGCAATGGTATCGTCATGTGTTTGGGGAGCAGCCGCTATACCTCTGTCTCGGAGCCGGGCTCGAGCCCATAGCGCCGAATCTTCGCCAACAGCGTCGAGCGGGCCAGCCCCAGCAATTGGGCGGCCTTCCGCCGATTTCCACCGGTATGGCGGAGCATGGCCGCGATCTGGCGTCGCTCGACCGCGTCCAGAGATTCAGGGGGCGGCGCACTCTCACCCAGCGCCTCCCGAAGTCGCTGCAGATCCAGCTCCGGCAGTGACAAATCGAGCACCAGCAAGCCGGGCGACTCACCCTGGGTGCCCGCCACCATCGCGGCGGCGGCGGCGCCATGCGTCTCGGTGGTGACGGTGCCGCCGTCACCCCGCAGCGCCTCGGCCAGGTGTTCCGCGCGGGACCGATCACCGCTCACTACAAGGACCGGCCGAGTGTCAAGCATCGTCCCAGCCTCCGTCATCGTCGTTATCATGGCTGTCCCCCGTCGAGTTCAGGTAAGGGCTTGCCCGAGGGTCAACTCGGATTCGCGGCCAACACTGCGTAAATAGAAGAGTTACCGGTCCCCTCGTCCGCCCCTCGTTGACCAACCCGCACCCTGACCGGGTCCCCAGACCCCACAGTCCCCCCAGCGTCACGCGCCCAGGATTCCTTCCTGGTACTAAGCGTGGACGCACGCAGTGGAGACAATCCACACACGCGAAGCGCCCACCGCACCGGGTGCCGGAGTGGCAAGTGGGCTGGCGGGACGGATTTCAGGAGATCGCGGGGACGAGGGGCCCAAAAAAGAGGAACGGCCGCACAGCTTGCGCTGTCACGGCCGTCCCAGCGTGAACCGGCTGAAGTCGGGGCTTGCGCCGCCGTTCTTCTCTCCTCCGCCACCGTCGGCTGATGGCCTAGCGGGAGGGCGGAACGAGGCTTCAGTTTTGATCCCCAGGCCGGATCGCCATCCCACCTGGTTCATTCACGCAAGCGCTGCGAGTCGGATCGGGTCGCGGACCGACCCTTCGCACTGCGCTCCGAGGCGCCACATCGGAGCGGGTGGAACACGCGACTGGCTCCACCGATCCGGGCCGTGTGATCACCAGGATCAGCGATACTCGGGACGAGCGAGCGCCCCAAACATCTCCCCTGATATTTCGCCCGGACTGTCGCCGCCTTCAAGAACTCCTGTGAGAAGCCCTACGGAAGCGACGCACTGCTAAGATATAGGCCTCGCCAAACCGCGCAAGTGCCTGATTTTATTCGGTTTACGCGATTTGAAGGTGGGTGGATTGTGGATGCTCAACTGCTGTATTCCCAGCGTCGAACAGCGTTCCGACACACGAAGTGGAAATGTGTATCAACATGCGAACATCGGTGTGTGTTGTTTGGCGGGAGAACTGGGAAGCGCCTAAATCAGGGTTCCACCCCAACCTCGATGTACCGGTAGGTCGGATCCGCATCGGTGCCGCCGAACAGCGCGCCGGCAGAGCTGGCTGCGAACCAGCCGCCGATCAAAAGAGTCTCATCTCCCAGGGCCTGTACGATGGGGCGGAACCAACGCCGCAGGTGACGAATCTCCGGCGCGCGCCGGGTCAGCAACGCCATCAGCGCTCCGGTGCCGGAGGTCGCGCGGAGGAAATGGGCCAGAGCATGGGCGCGCTGGGAAAACTCCACCGCTTTGACGCCGGGCTCATCCAGCAGGACGCGTCCCTCGAACACATCCATCGGTGGTGCGTCCAGCCGGGGGCCGAGATATACGAACTGGCGTTCCCCATCCGGGGTCTTCCGCTCGATCACGGCCGCCGCGGTTTCGCTGGTGAGCCGCGCCGCGTGCAGCAGATCATCGTCCGGCAGCAGGCCCACTGCGGCCGTCCACTCCAGCGCGGCCAGCGCCGTTTCCACCGGACAGCCGGCGGCATCGTCGAAGGCCAGCAGTCGCGGTGCCTGATCGGCCCGCAAGAGCAGGTGAGCCAGCCCCTCCGTCCGATCGAGGAAAGTGCGAACCGTGAGCGTCCCGGGGGTGGCCATGAACGGAAGCTTACCGCAGGGCCCGGATATTGACAAATGTCGAACCGCGCGGAACCTTCTCCGAGTAATGGTAGGCGGAAGACGGCTTGCTCGCGTCCGCCACCGGGTTCCCCCGAGCCGAGAGGCTCCCAGCACATGAGGTCGTAGCAATGGCGAAGGGTACGGTGAAGTGGTTCAACGACGCGAAGGGGTTCGGCTTTATCGCGCAGGACGGTGGCAAGGACGTCTTCGTCCATCATACCGCGATCGTCGCGGATGGCTTCCGTTCGTTGGCCGAAGGAGACGCGGTGGAATTCGAGGTGGTGGACGGCCCCAAGGGCCTGCAGGCCTCGAACGTCAAAAAGGTCTAATCGATCGCTCCACCCAGTCCGCAACCGCCGGCGCCCTTCCACGCCGGCGGCTTTGCTTGGTAGGTTCCGCGCATCATGCTCCTGTCCGTACCCCCGCCGGTCATTGCCCCGGCGGTTCAGAACCCGCCGCTCAGTTTCAACGGCTTTCGCGCCGGGATGCTGTTAGCCGATGCGGCTGATCGCGTCAAAACTCTGGCCGGCGCGCTCCGCTGCCGGGGCACGCTGGACTGGCGGATGCGGGACTGCACCGGCGCCCTGAAACTCCCCCGTCTCCTCCCGGCCGAGATCCTGATCTCCTCGGTGCGGGATTCTGCCGCCGTGATCGTTTTTTCGCTGCATGGCACCTCCAAACTGGCCTCGCCTTGGGTGGCGCAACTCACCCGGGACTTCGGTATCCCCAATCATCAGGGAAGGCCGGGCCGGCAGCAAAGCTGGCAATGGATTCGGGCGGGAACCATGCTGCGGGTGGGAGAACGTAAGTCGGCGGGGGGGTGGGAAACGTCGGTCACCTTGACCCACGGCCCCTTATTGGACGGTCTCGGGCCAACCCAGCGTAAACCCCCGGGCTAGTGCTTCTTCTTGGGGGCGCGGCCGTTGCGCCGCGCCGCCGGCTTGGCGTTGGGGCGAGACTTCGCAGTCACCTTCTGCTTGACCCGAGCCTTCGGCTTGGGCTTCGGAACCGGTTTCTTCGGATGCTCGCGCTCCGCCGCCCGCTCAGCCCGCTTCTGCACGATCGACTTGGCCTCGGCGAGCACTCGCTCGCTTTCGTCGGCTCCCATCAGGTTCCGGCGAACCGCGTAGCGCAGCATCTCTTCCGCGTCGGCGAGATCGAACTCCCGTACCCGGCAAGCGGCCCGGATGAGATTCACTATGGCATCCGCGACGGGGCTCCGCAGGACCTGAGCGATCCCCGGTAGCACCTCCATCAACGAGCTGATCTGGGTCCCGCCCAACTCCGTCACCGTACACTCCGGTTATTGCAGGGGAATTTTGGTCGCCGCAACGTATCGAAAGGGGGGGCACCACGTCAAGAAACCGGACTGCCAGGCCAAACTGCAAGTATGGCAGGCGGGTTTTCACTCAAAAAGCGGCTCGAAGGAAGACCGAACCATACCCACCCTGCAGCGCATTCCGGGTCCCCAGCGAGTCCTCTACCCAGCCGCTGTCGTACCGCGCGGTGGGTGCCAGTGACAGCACCCGATTCAGCCGGATTCTGAGCGCTGCACCCACCCCGATCATGCGAGCCCGTCCCGCCTGGGGTTTCGAGATCCGTCCTGAGACGCCCGGTTCCAGCACCACCGCAGTGCCCATCGGGATCGAGAGTGAAAGATCGGCGGAGGTCAGGTTCTCGCGGTTATCCGCCGACGTCCCGGTGGTATCTCCGGCTGTGCGACGGAAGCTCCACACCGAAAGGCCCAGGCTGCTCGAGCCGATCGGCGCGATCATGGCCGCTTCGGCCAGCCAGCGTGGCCCTGGATGGTACTGGCCGCTGCGGGCGTTTCCGTTGCCCCCGAACTGATCATCCCCGAAGGTGCTGTAGGTAAGTCCCAAGGACACTCGTGCGGCGCCTAGGAGGCCGTCTGCACCGCCTCGCACTCTTCCTTCGAGACCTGGCTTATAGGTGATCGGTCCAGTGACGTCCTCATAGGGCGTGAATCGGCTGCTGATCCGCAGGCTCCCGGCCATTCCGAGGCTCCAATCACCCACCGCGATGGCGGTCGCAACACCACCGGTGGCCGAGAACCCCGCGGAGTATGCAGCAACCGGAAACCCGAGAAAGCTCGGCGAAACGGCGCCGACCACGGCATAGTCGCGTGGGGCAGCGTTATGGGGACCGGTTGGCAGGTTCAGAGCGAGGGTCGCAACGACCGCGTCGCGACCGAACATGTAGGAGCCGCGCAGCTGGGCATCGGTAAGATGGGTGACCCGATGATGCGAGCTGTCCACTCGCAGGAGCTCAGTGGAGACGAATGCGGAGCCGAGGTCGATCCGGAATCGCCGCAGCGGAACGATGAGTCCGACGGGAAAAACCGTTTGCTGGAGTCTTCGGACACTCTGCAGGCCTTCGAACGAGAGACTGCGAAACTCCGCCCCGGCATACATCTCGGTTGCCTCACCAACTCGCTGCGCCGCCGCGTCGCTGCTCCCCAACCAGGCGGGGAGGAGCAGGAAGGCGATCCACCGCCTCACGGCCGTGGGATCGTGCTCAGGCTTTTGCCGATAGCACCCAGCCGGGAGGGGTCATCTTGTCGCAGTGCTTCCGCCAGGCGAGCCCGGAGCGCGGCAAGCCGCCCCGGCCGCTGACCCAGCCGGCCTGCCATGGTGGGGGCGATCGCTTGGATGGCCGCCGCGAGCTGGGCGCTGCGCATCCGTACTGCTGCCGGAGGCTGCTCCATCCGGGCCTGCCCGATGCGAAGG
>Ga0070705_100001739_pt1 | contig 11323 bp, 10 predicted proteins | sample KBSK5253metaG_FD_65455 | JGI IMG/M metagenome (GOLD analysis project Ga0070705, IMG submission 65455) | Corn, switchgrass and miscanthus rhizosphere microbial communities from Kellogg Biological Station, Michigan, USA - KBS K5-25-3 metaG | ecosystem: Host-associated > Plants > Roots >... | reverse complement strand
TGGCGCGCGACCTGCGATTCTCGCGCGTGGTGCTCATCGGGCACAGCGAGGGCGCGTCACTGGCCCTCATTGCCGCTCGGCAGGGGGCGCCGGTGGCGGGCGTCGTGCACGTGTCCGGTCTGGGCCGTCCCCTCACGGCCGTAATGCGCGAGCAGTTGAGCCGTCAATTCGACAGCGCGACGCTCGTGCGCTACGACACCGCGATGAAGCACTACCTGCAGGGCGAGCAGCCGGCGGACGTGCCTGCGCAGCTCGCGATGCTCTTTGTCCCCGTCAACCAGACCTTCATGCGCTCCCTCGCGGCGTTCGATGCGCCGGCGGCGATTCGCGCCGTGCGCCAGCCCGTGCTGATCGTGCAAGGAGAGACCGATCTGCAAGCGACGGTCGCAGACGCCGAGCGCTTGCATGCGGCGCGGCCCGAGGCGCGTCTCGTGCTGATCCAGGCGACGAATCACGTATTGAAGCACGTCGCCGACACCACGCTGGCAGGGCAGATGGGGACCTACCAGAATCCGAGCGTCCCGATCGTGACCGACGTCGTCACGGCGATCGCGGACTGGATCCTGTCGCTGCGCTAATCCACGGCGCGCAGCAGCGCCCCCTTGAGATAGCCGGTCTCCGGGACGTTCACGAGCTCGGGATGATCGCCCGCCGCGCCGCAGACGGCGAGCAGCTGCAGCCGGCGGCCGGAGTCACGCGCTGCGTCTGCGAGCATCGCCTGGAAGACGTCGCGGGTGACGTGGTAGGAGCACGAACAGGTGAAGAGCACGCCCTCCCGCGCGAGGATCCGCATCGCCCGGAGGTTGATCTCCTTGTAGCCAGCGACCGCGCGCGGCAGGGTATCCTTGGCCTTCGCGAACGCCGGCGGATCCAGCACGATCGTGTCGAACCGCTCCTTGCGTTGCTCCAGCTCGCGCAGCAGGTCGAAGGCGTTCGCCTCCCGCCACGCGATGTTGCCGATGCCGTTGAGCTTGGCGTTCTCCGCCCCACGCGCCATCGCCTCGGTGCTTTGGTCCACGGCGATCACTTCGGAGGAGGGCCGCGCCAAATGCAGGGCAAACGAGCCGTGGTAGGTGAAGACATCGAGCGCCCGCCCGCCGGGGCGCGCGTGGCGCGCCACCAGCGCGCGGTTCTCGCGCTGATCCAGGAACGCTCCGGTCTTCTGCCCCGACCAGGGAGCGGCGAGATATTTCACGCCGCCTTCCACAACCTCGACAACCTCAGGAACTTGGCCGAAGGCCAACACAACCTCCGCAGGCAACCCCTCGTGCCGCCTGACTCCAGCGTCGTTGCGTAGCAGAATGCCCTCGGGTCCGAGCGCCGTCTGAATCCCGGCCAGCACGTCGTCCCGGGCTCGCTCGAGTCCCGCCGAGAGTAGCTGTGCGACGACCCACGGCCCGTACTTGTCCACGACGAGCGACGGCAGGCCGTCGCCCTCGGCGTGGACGGCGCGCCAGGCGTTGGCTTCGATCCCGGCGCGCCGGTGCGCTGCGGCGGAGATGCGCTCCCCCCACCAGGCTGCGTCCACCGGCTCCTCGCCGCGCGTGAGCAACCGCAGCCGGATCTCGGATTTGGGGGAGTACAGCGCCTGGCCGAGGAAACGGCTGCGGCGGTCCGTGACACGGATGATGCCAGGGTCTTTCCCAGGCTCTGCGGCCACGTCGCTGCGATAGATCCAGGGGTGGCCCTGCTTCCAGCGCTCGGCACCCTTGGCGGTGACGACCGCGGTCCCGCCTATCATCGATCGGGCCGCAGCTTCGCCGCTTCCCGCAGATACGTATGTTTCAGCTCGCGCGGAGCCTTGGCCGAGTAGAAGTGCAACAGGACGCGGATGCAGCGCATCAGGCCGTCCGGGACCGCGACCTCCGCCGCGCCCAGCAGCGGGACATCGGTCCAACCGAGCCGGCGGGCGGCGCGCGCAGGATAGTCGGCCGTGAGGTCGGGCGACGACGTGAAAATCGCGCTCTCCACGTCGGCCGGCGCAAAACCGTTGGCGGCCTGGAGCGCGCGCAGCAGCTCTTCCGTAGCCTGCAGGATCGCTTCACTCGTGTTCGCGGTCGCGGTGGTTGCCCCGCGGAGCCCGCGCAGGATCTTCGTCATGGCGCTTGCCGATCAATTGCGGTTGATGGTGCTCACCGATCCCGCCCTGCTGCAGGGCCGGGATGCTGTCGACGTCTGCCGGCAGGCGACCGCCGGCGGGGCGACGATGGTGCAAGTGCGCTGGAAAGATGCTACGCCGATGGGATTGCTGCAGCTTGCCCGCGCGTTGGTCCAGGCGCTGCCGGTCCCCGTGTTGGTGAACGACCGCGTCGATGTCGCGCTCGCCGCGGGCGCAGCGGGAGCGCACCTGGGCCAGGATGACCCACCGCTCGACACGCTGCGTCCAATGGTGCCCGCGGGTTTCCTGCTCGGCATCTCGGTCGGCTCCGTCCTGGAGGCGGAGCACGTGCGTGCGTGGCCCGCCGACTACTGGAGCGTGGGTCCCTGTTTCGCCACGGGGAACAAGGCCGACGCGGGGGCCGCGCTCGGGCCCGACGGCTTTGCCGCGCTCGCGCGGGTGGCGCCTGAGGGCATGCCGGTGATTGGGATCGGGGGGATTACGGCTGGGACCGCTGCCCAGATCATCCGTGCAGGGGCGGCTGGAGTGGCGGTGATCGGAGCGGTGTTGGGCGCCCCTGACCCGGAACGCGCGGCGCGGGAGCTCAGCGCCTCCCTCGCGCCCGCCTGATCGCCGCTAAGTGATCCGCGTACGTCTCCGAGAAGACGTGCTTGCCGTCGGGCTGCGCCACGAAATAAATGAAGCCGACGGGAGCCGGATCGAGCGCCGCATAGAGGCTCGAGTCGCTCGGCTGGCTGATCGGGCCGGGCGGCAGGCCGGGGTGCAAGTAGGTGTTGTAGGGTGAACGAATCTGCAGGTTCTTCTCCCACACGCGCCGCAGGCGCCGGCCGTAGGCGTAGTTGATCGTCGGGTCGGCCTGCAGGGGCATGTGGCGCTTCAGGCGGTTGTGGTAGACCGCGGAGACGTACGGGCGGTCGGGTCGGTAGCGGACCTCCGCCTCGATGATCGAGGCGAGCGTCACGACCTCGTGGCGCGTCATCCGGAGTTGCCCGACGCGCGCGTCCCATTCCGGGGGCCAGCGCTCGAGGAATTCGTGGGTCATCAAGCGCACGAGGTCCCGGGCCTTGATCCCGACCGGCACTGTGTACGTCGTCGGGTACATGTAGCCTTCGACGCCCGCCGGGTTCACGCCGATACCGAGCTCGCGTTGCAGCGCGGTGTCCTTCACGGCGGCGAAGAATGAGTCGCGCGGGATCCTGAGCCACACCCGGGCGCGTTCAGCGATCTCGAACGCCATCATCCCCTCGAGCACGGTGAAGCGGACCTCGGCGCCGCGGCCCGCCTTCAAGGCGGTTACGACGTCGCCCCAGCTGTCGTCGGTGTGGAAGGTGTAGATGCCGCTCTTGAGGCCACCCGGGAGGCCGCGGGCGCGGGCGTAGAGCCGGAACCAGCCCTCGTGGCGGATGATGCCGCGGGCGCTGAGCGAGTCGACCGCCTGACTGAACGTGGCGCCGCGCGGGATCGTGACGGTGGCTTTGGGACCCTGAGCGGCGTCGCACCCGATCAACAGCAGCGCGAACACGCCGCACGCCGCACGGGCGTTCACGTGGTTCCCCCCCGCTTCGCGTCCAGGTAGTGTTGCAACAGCAGCGCCGCGGCGAGGGCGTCGACGTCTTCCTTCCGCCCTCGCGTAGACCCGCCCATCTCGCGCACCGCCGCCAGCACTCTGGCCGTCGTCATGCGCTCGTCCCACAGCGCAACCGGGAGGGCAGTACGCCGGCCGATGTCCTCGGCGAGGGCGCGCGCGGCCCGCGCGGATTCACCTTCGGCGCCGGCTTCGTCGAGGGGAAGGCCCACGACGACGCCGACCACCTGCTGTGCGGTGACGTGCTCCAGGAGGCGAGCCATGGGGAAGCGCTTGCCTGGGCGGCGGGTGAGGGTGTCGAGGGGTTGAGCGAGGGTTTGTGATTCATCGGAGAGGGCGAGGCCAATGCGGCGCTCGCCCCAATCCACGCCCAGGAGCCGCCCTTTCAACCCTGCGCCATCGTCTGGAAGAACTCGACATTGGTCTTCGTCCGCTTGAGCCGCTCGAGCAGGAACTCGATGGCCTCGACGGGCGGCATGTCGGCCAGGAAGTTGCGCAACAGGTACACCTTGTTGAGCTCTTCCTTGGTGAGGAGCAGCTCTTCCTTGCGGGTGCTGGTGCGCTGCACGTCGATGGCGGGGAAGGTGCGCCGCTCCGCGATGCGGCGATCGAGGATGACTTCCGAGTTGCCGGTGCCCTTGAACTCCTCGAAGATCACCTCGTCCATGCGCGAGCCCGTGTCGATCAGGGCGGTGGCGAGGATCGTGAGCGATCCGCCCCCCTCGATGTTGCGGGCCGCGCCGAAGAACCGCTTTGGCTTCTGGAGCGCGTTGGCGTCCACGCCGCCCGAGAGGATCTTGCCCGAATGGGGCACGACGACGTTGTGGGCCCGACCCAGGCGGGTGATCGAATCGAGCAGAATCACCACGTCTTTGCCGTGCTCCACCAGCCGCTTCGCCTTTTCGATCACCATGTCGGCGACCTGCACGTGGCGATCCGCCGGCTCGTCGAACGTCGACGACACCACCTCCACGTTCGGCCCCTTCACGTTCTCCTCCATGTCGGTCACTTCCTCGGGCCGCTCATCGATCAACAGGACGATGAGGTAGACCTCGGGGTGGTTCTCGATGATGGAGTTGGCGAGCTTCTGCATGAGGATCGTCTTACCGGCCTTCGGGGGCGACACGATCAGGCCGCGCTGACCTTTCCCGATCGGCGAGAGGATGTCGAGCACCCGCATCGACAGGTCGCCGTCTTTGCGCTCGAGCTTGAGCTGCTGCTCAGGGTAGCGCGGCCGGAGGTTGTCGAACGCGACGCGGTGCTTCGCCTTCTCGGGCTCCTCGCCGTTGACGACTTCCACCTTGAGCAGCGCGAGGTAGCGTTCCCCCTCTTTGGGCGGTCGCACCTGGCCCATGATCGTGTCCCCGGTCCGCAAGTCGAACCGTTTGATCTGGCTCGGGGAGACGTAGATGTCATCGGGGCCGTACAGGTAGTTCCAGTCGGGGCTGCGGAGGAAGCCGTACCCTTCGGGGAGGATCTCCAGCACGCCTTCGCCGCGGAGCACCGTGTCGGTGTCGAGCAGCGATTGTTCAATGCGGAAGATCAGATCCTGCTTGCGAAGCCCCGAATAGTTCTGAATGTTCAGGGTCTCGGCCATCGCGTGTAGTTCCGCGACGGACTTTCTCTTCAGTTCGGCGATATCCACGTGTGCTTCAAGCTCCGGTTGCGTTTACGGCGGGGGAACCCCGGGATGGGGGAGTGGGCCTAGTTGATAATGGAAACCTGGGAATGTGGCGGCGTGCGAAGGGTCAATAATAGCGTGCGACCGTGACCCTCACAAGGTTCCTCCTCGCGTGGCGGACGATCCCGCTGCGCGACCGCGAAGTCGTTGATGCGCTTGTAGATCCGAATCATGCCGGTCCCTCACCAGAGCTTGCACAGGCCCTCCAAGCATGGCGCGGCAGCCACTACTGGTCCGACGAAGCCGACGGCCGGCACCTGGTCCTTACCCATCCGACCGCGCCTCCCTCCCGCGAGCGCTGGGTGATGCATGCGTTGCTCTTCGCGGTCACGCTGTTCACGGCGACACTCAGCGGCGCGGTGCTGAGCGGCGCGGTCAGCGTCCACTTTGCCTTCGCGGTGCGGCACTGGGGCGCGGCCTTTCTGCACGGCTGGAGCGGTGGGCTCAGTTTTTCGCTGCCCTTCCTCGCCATTCTCCTCTGTCACGAGCTGGGGCACTACGTCACGGCGCGCCGTTATCACCTCGATGTCTCACCACCCTACTTCATCCCCGGGCCGCCTGCGCCGGTCGGGATCGGGACGCTCGGCGCGTTCATTCGCTTGCGCACGATTCTCACGGACCGCCGTCAGTTGCTCGACGTCGGCGCCGCAGGCCCGTTCGCCGGATTCCTCGTTGCCCTGCCGGTGTTGTGGATCGGGTTTGTACTGAGCCGACCGACGGAGTCAGGCGCGTCCGGGATGGAGGTGTGGCTCCCGGACGGGGCGGCATGGCACATCGGTGACTCGATCGTCACCCACGTCGTGCGACGCCTGGCGGTAGGCGACACCCCAGGCTTGGTGCTCCACCCCACCGCCATCGCAGGGTGGTTCGGCATGTTCGTCACCGCGCTCAATCTCCTGCCGATGGCGCAGCTGGACGGAGGTCACATCCTCTACGCCGCGCTGCCGCGACGCCACGAATGGCTCGGGCGCGGATTCTGGGTGGCAATCATGCTCCTTGGGTGGTTCTTCTGGTCTGGATGGCTGGTGTGGGGGGTGTTGGTGCTGGTGCTTTCGCGCGGACGCCTCGGCCACCCACCGGTGCTCGACGCGTACCGCCCGTTACCGCCTTCGCGGCGCTGGCTCGCGTGGGCGAGCCTCGCGCTGTTTCTGGCGACGTTCACGCCCATGGGAATCGGTCCGTAAGTATTGCGTAAGTCTCTTTTTCTTATATCTTTGCGCAAACCAGCCAGATCGGCACTGCATGCCAGCACAACCGGCTCGGTACCAAGCTTCGCCCGCGCTCGACCAGGTCGTTCACGACCTTCCTCCGATACGTTTCGACGGACAACCGATTGACATTCGCCTCTCCGTGCGGCGCAGCGAGGACGGCATCTGGCGTGGCCGGGTCTTGTTCGGCGCCGAGGGAACCGAGGCGGAGCGATCCACCGCCGAAATCTTCTGCGCCACGTCGGAGCCAGACTTGTGGCAAGCGGTTCGGGACCTGCGCGACCACCACCTGCGCGATCTATACCGCTCGCTGCTTTGATGGCGGATACGCGCGCCGCGCTGCTGAAGTTCCGGCACGATCTGTCCAATCCCCTGTCGGCGATCCTCGCTGAAACGCAGATCTTGCTGCTCACACCCGAGAAGTTCGACGAGGAGACGCTCTCCAGCCTCAAGCAAATCGAGGACCTGGCGCGCAAGATGCGTCAGATGCTGCAAGCGATCGAGTGAGCCGGCGGCACCGGTCCCGGTACTGCCCGCCTACGGCGTGGTGGCGCCCAGCCGCCCGCCGCTGCATCGCCGCCTTCCTCTATAAGCGCCCACCCATCCGCAGTCGTGTCGGCCGAGTCTACTTCTTCTGGTGATGCCGGTCATAGCGGCTTAGGTCGCACAGGCGTAACCGTGTAAGCCCTTGCTTAGCATGGGTCCCGGGGCATCTTTCCACCCCCTTATGTGGCGCCGGAGCTTCGACTTGACGGGTCAGCGTATTGTCCTCATTGGGGTGAGTTGTCTCGGCCTGGCCTGTGCAGGGAAGGGGGGACCGCGCCTAGGCTCGGTCACCCCAGCCAATGCCCAGCTCCGCAGCGCCGCTACCCTGATGGCAGCCGGTCGGTGCGATTCGGCGGTCGTCGTGGCGCGCTCCGGCCAGTTGCTTGCGCCGGCCGACGCGCTCGGGCCCATGGTGCTGGGGGGATGCCAGGAGAAGGACGGGCGCTACGACCTGGCCTTCGCGACCTACACCGACTTCGCCACCCAGCACCCCCAGGCGCGTGGCGTTTCGGCGATCCGCGCCAAGGCCCTGTTCGCGCTGCGCACTCAGGCGGAACAGACGGCGCGGCAGGCGTTGGCCAGCGAATCGACGTTGACCCGGTTGCCCCCCGAGCCATCCACACTTGCCGTGCTCCCAGTCACGATCTCTGCCGGGGGCGATTCGACGTTCCAGCCACTGTCGCGCGGTCTCGCCGAGTTGATCACGTCGGACCTGGCGTTGATCCGGACGCTCCGCCTGCTCGAGCGCGTGCAGATCGGCGCGCTGCTCGACGAGCTGAAGCTCGGGCAGAGTCAGCGGGGAGATCCCAACAGCGCGGCGCGCGTCGGGCGGATGCTCCGGGCGGAACGGATGGTCCAGGGCGTCGCGTCGATCACGCCGGACGGGCCGGTGCGCCTCACGGCGTCGGTGGTGCGCGGTGACGGGACCGTCCGCTCGGGGGCAGAGGCGAACGGCACGTTCAGAGGCCTGCTCGACCTCGAGAAACAGCTCGTGTTCAGCCTGGCGGGGCAGCTGGGGATCCAGCTGACCGAGGCCGAACGACAGCGCATCCTGCGTCAGGGCCCGCGCAACCTCGCTGCCTTCCTCGCCTACAGTCAGGGACTGGACGCGCTCGCGCGCGGCGACTACCGCGCCGCCGCCGCCGCGTTCAGCGCCGCCGTGCGCGCGGACCCGAGTTTCCAGGAAGCGCAGCAGCAACAGCAAGCCGCCGAGGCCGCCCCGGCCGTGGTGGCGGGCGGCGACGTCGCCACTGTCCTCGATGCGGCGACAGCCGCGCAGGAGCCGCCGTCCCTCGCGGCGCCGCCGCCTCCGACTGCTGGCGCGCTCGAGGCCACGAAGAACGAGACCTCCCCGTCGCTGGGCGGTGTCTTGACGGACAACGGAGCCCCGACGACGACGCCGGAGCTGACCCCGGCGACCAAGGGCATCAATTCCGTTACGCAAGCGTCCGGCATCATCCGCATCATTTTCAAGCGGCCGTGATGCGCACACCTGCATTCGCTCTTCTTCTCATGACTGCCGGGGCGACGGGCGCGTCGGCACAGGCGGCCCCGTTTGGAACGACCGCTCGCAGCGGGGTGGTGTTCGAGAGTTACAGTTTCGGGGGCGCCCTCGCCTTCGATCGCATCAGCGAGATGACGATCCCGGTCGCGATCACGCAACGCTTCGGCAGTCGGGTCGTGGTGGATCTGGGGACCGCCTTCGCCAGCGCGTCGGTCCGTCAAGCCGACGGGACGACGATCGACCACTCCGGCCTCATCGATACCGACATCCGCGCGACCGTCGGTGTCATTCCGGGGCGTCTCCTCTTCACGCTCGTCGGTACGTTGCCGACCGGCGCCGCCGAGGTCCCCGACACGACGATCCCGCTGTACGGCGCCACCGCCACGGACCTGCTGGGGTTCACCACACCCGGCTTCGGCTCGGGCGGCGGGTTGTCAGCCGGTTTCGCCTCGGCCTTCAAGGTCGGCCAGAGCTGGGCGGTGGGGACAGGCGCGAGTTATCGCTACGGCGCGAGCTACACGCCGGTGGCGGGCGGCGGCGAGCTGTCGCCCGGCGGCGAAGTCCGCGCCCGCGTCGGAGTCGAGGGGCCGTTCGGCGGTGGGAAGTACTTCCGCGGGGCGTTCGTCTACACGACCTCGGGCGCCAACGACATGAGTGGCGGCAGGCAGACGGTCATTGGTGACCGCGCGCTCGCGTACGCCGCGGTGAGCCTGCCGCTGGGTCGGAATAACCTGGCCCTGTACGGGTGGGAGATGCGACGCCTGCGCCCCCGCAACTTCGACGTGCCCGGCGCCATCCCCGTGGCGCGCGGAAACGTACTCGCCCTCGGTGCCCGGCTCGAGCGGCCCATGTCCCCCAAGGTGACGCTCGTTCCGGTCCTCGAATTCCGGCACGAGCTGACGGGCCCGTCTGACAAGATGGTGCTGCTGGGTTACCTCGTCCGGACGGGCACGGATGTCCGTTATCGCTTGAGCGGCCAGGCGACCGCCGTCGTGCAGGCGCAGGTCGCGTTTGGCCGCCTCAACGACGACGGCGACAGCGTTTCGCTCTTTGGTCCGCGCCTCGGCGTGCTCATCGAGTGGAGCCGGTGACCGACAGCACGCCGTGACCCGCCGGGTCGTTTGGTTCCTGCTGGCCACTGTCGCCGTCCTGAGCTGCCTGCGCGATTCGACAGCGCCGCGGCTGGTGTCCGGCCATCTCGCCGTCGCTCCCGTCTTCGAGAGCGGCTCCGCCGGCGTCGTCGCATTCGATCGCGCGCGCATCACCGTCGTGCGTCCCAGCGCCAGTGAGGTGGCTGCTGGCAGCGTGGTCGTCGACACGGTCATCGCGATCCCCCTCACGGCTGACTCGATCGACCTCTCCGTTTCCGTCCCCCTGCTCGCGGCGAGCGAGGACCTGTTGCTCTACCTGCGGCTCATCAACGCCGCCGGCGATACGGTCTTCCGCACCAACCCGTATCCGCAGCCGGTCACCGTCACCAGCAGCAGCCGCGCGACGCCCGTCGCGACGACGATCGCGTACGTCGGCGTGGGATTCGACGCCGTCTCCGTCACGATCACCACGCCCGACACGGCGGTGTTCTTCGGCCAGACGCTCCAGCTCACCGCGGTGGCGTGGGGACCGTTGGAGCAGACGATTCCGGGCACGCCGGTCGCATGGCGCTCTCTCGACTCGACGCGGGTGCGGGTGCCCGATCGCGCCGTGGGTCAGGTCGTGGGCGGCACGGCCCGGGGAACGGCGCGGATCGTCGCCCAACTCTTGAACGGGCCCGCCGACACGGTCCTCGTGGCCGCGCAGCCGACGGCGGCCACGCTCATCCGGATCAGCGGAGACAGCCAGACGGCAGTCCCGGGCGTCGCGCTGCCGCTGCCGCTGCGCGTGCGGGTCACGGCGGCGGATTTGCTCGGCGTGCGCGTCCCGGTCACGTTCCGCGCCCTGAACGCCGGCGACTCGGTGGCTTCCGCGCTCGTCCTGAGCGACAGCACCGGCTACGCCGAAACGGTCGCCCTGATCGGTCCCGCCGCGGGCCCGCGCAGCTTCCAGGCGAGCGTGAACGGCATCGCCTCACCGGTGACATTCACCGCGACCGCGTTGAGCGGCGCGGTCGCCTCGGTCACCCTCGACCGCGCGGTGGACACGATTCCCCGCGGCGCGACGCTGCAGTACACGGCGACCGCGCGCGATTCGCTCGGCAACCCCGTGAGCGTGACGATCGGGTGGAGCTCCACGGCGCCGTCCGCCGCCACCGTGGACGGCGCGGGCCTGGCCACGGCCATCGGCGGCGATTCCGCGCGGATCATTGCGGCGGCGGCGGGCCACGCCGACACGGCGAGGCTGTACGTGCGTGTGTTGCGCAGCGTGGTTGCCGCGCCAGTGGACACGGTCATGACGGCGATCGGCGACTCCTTCGACCTGCGCGCGACCGCCTACGACAATTTCGGTGGCGTCGTGCCCACCGGGTTCACGCGCCGGTTCGTATCGGCCACGCCGACCGTCGTGACCGTGAACGCGACGACGGGGCGGACGCGCAGCGTCGGCGCCGGCAACGGCGTGGTCGTGGTGCGCGATTCGGTGGATGCGAGTCTCAAGGTGCAGGCCACCGCCACGGTGCGCGTCAACCAGATCACGGCGACCATCCAGACGGTGCCGACCGCGCCGGACAGCCTCAAGGTCGGCGTCA
>Ga0070705_100001736_pt1 | contig 11336 bp, 6 predicted proteins | sample KBSK5253metaG_FD_65455 | JGI IMG/M metagenome (GOLD analysis project Ga0070705, IMG submission 65455) | Corn, switchgrass and miscanthus rhizosphere microbial communities from Kellogg Biological Station, Michigan, USA - KBS K5-25-3 metaG | ecosystem: Host-associated > Plants > Roots >... | reverse complement strand
CTCGCGCACGGTGTTCGATTCGCTGCCGACCTACCTCGCGTTCACGTTTCCGATCGGCACGCAGCGGGTCGTTTCCTGGACGACCATCGTGATCGCGTTCAGCGCCGGGATCGTCGCCTCCGCCCTCGCTGCCAGCCGGCCGCTGCTCGACCTGGCGCTGCAACGTCCGCTCGATGCCGTGCAAGACGAGGGTGGCGAGCTCGGGCAGGCACTCGGAGCGACGATGCGGAAACGCCTCCTGCTGGTGGCCGCCGCGCTCGTGGTGGGGACGACGCTCGCAGTCGTGCTCGCACCCCAGCTGACCGTCGTTGGCCTGCTGGCGCTCGCGCTCGCCGCGCTGCTCGCGATGCCCTCCGCGTTCGCGGCGACGATGCCGCTGGCCGATCGGCTGGCGCGTCGGTTCCGGCGCAACATGCTGCTCGTTGCGACGATGGGGCCACGCTCCACGATGACACGGTCGGTCGCGGTCGCCGCGATCGCCGCGATCGCCGTGTACGGAAACGTCGCGATCGGCGGTGCGCGGGACGACATGATCCGCGGTCTGGAGGCCGGCTACGCCGACCACCTGAGCACCGCGGACGTGTGGGTGACAACGGCGGGTCAGAGCCTGACGACGGACAGCTTCGAGATCACCCCGTCCCGTCTCGCACGCGTGCGAGCAGCACCCGGCGTCGCCGACGTGCGCGTCTATCAGGGCGGCATGCTCGACGCCGGCGACCGGCGCACGTGGATCATCGCGCGTCCTCCCGGAGACCGCCCCATGATTCCCCCGACGCAGCTCGTCGACGGCGACCTCGCGACCGCGGAACGCCGGCTGCACGCGGGCGGCTGGGCGGTCGTGTCGCGCACGATCGCAGCCGATCGCGGGGTCGAGGTCGGTGACGCGTTCACCGTCCCGGCGCCGGCAGGACCACTGCAGCTTCGCGTGGCAGCCGTGGTGACGAACCTCAGCTGGGGCCCTGGCGCAATCGTGATGGGTACCGCCGACTACCGCCGCGGTTGGCGCACGAGCGCGGCGACGGCGCTGGAGGTCAACCTGCGGCCGGGCGTCGCTCCCACAGCCGGTCGTGCGGCCGTCGAGGCCGCGCTCGGCCGCAACCCGGCGCTCGACGTCCAAACGCGAGCGCAGCTCGAGGGCGAGTTCCGCAGCATCCTGCACCAGGGCCTCGCGCGCCTCAGCCAGATCTCGATGTTGATGTTGATCGCCGCGATCCTCGCACTGGCCGCAGCGATGAGCGCGGCAGTGTGGCAACGCCGACGGCGCCTGGCGGCGTACAAGGTGCTGGGGTTCAGGGAGAACCAGCTGCGGCGCATCTTGTTGCTGGAGACCATGATCGTGCTGATGCTCGGCTGTGCCCTCGGGGCGGTCGCAGGCGTCTACGCTCACCTGCTCGGCAACCGCTGGCTCGAGCTCTACACCGGGTTCCCTGCGCCGTTCAGCGCCCAGGCCGGCCAAGCGCTCACCACGCTGCTGCTGATCATCCTGGGGGCCGCCGCGGTAGTCGCGATCACGGGCTACCTCGTATCCCGCGCATCTGCACGATTGAGCTTCGGCGAATGATCCGCACGGGCTCCTGAGGCGAAACCGCCTACGGGTGGTGTGGGTTTTCGTGCGAGAGGTGCAGGTATGGGTGGAGCGGTCACACGCGCGCTGTGGCGCATGCAGCTGGGATGTGCGTTCGCCTGGTCCGTTCCGCTGTACTGGCTCATCGTCTTCCCGCAGGCACGACGCGAGCTGCGCGGCTGGGAGCGACGCGCCCATCAGATCCCGGACCCTGTCCTGCGCAAGCACGCGCTCCGAAAGCTGGGTTCCGAGGGGATGACCGCCGAGGGCGCGGCGGCGTTCGCGATCCTCGCAACCGCGCGCTTTTGCCGTCATGTCGTCCGTGCCTGCGTGGCCTTCGAGGTGATCTACGACTACGTCGACGCGCTTGCGGAGGAGCCCGTGGCCGACGTCCTCGGCCACAACCGGCTGCTCTACGACGCGCTGGCTGCTGCCGTGACGCCCGGAACACCGATTGAGCACTGGCATGCGCCACATTCGCCGAGCGACGACGGTGACTACCTACGAGCGCTCGTCCAGACGTGCCGGCAAGCGCTGGCGCTGCTGCCAGCGCACGAATCCGTTTGCTCCACGCTGCGGCAGCTAGCGCGGCGCGCGGGAGAGGCCCAGAGCCTGCATCATGCGGCGTGCGACCTGGCCGGCGAACAGGCGCTTGCGGGCTGGGCAGCCGCGCAACAGCCGCCAGGGCGGCCACTTCGCTGGTGGGAGCTGGCTGCCGCAAGCGGGTCCCCGCTGGTCTTCTTCGCACTGCTCGCCGCCGCCACACATCGACGGACCGGTCCGGCCACGGCAGCCGCGATCGAGCAGGCCTACTTCCCCTCGATCGCGGCCCTCTCATGGCTGCTCGAGAGCCTCGTCGACCAAGCGGAGGACATGGTCACGGCAGGCCACAGCTACATCGCACACTACGGCTCCCCGCACGATGCCGCGCGACGGCTCACGACAATCGCCGAGCATGCCGCCGCAGACGCGCGGCGCCTGCCGCAAGCCGCGCGGCACACGCTGCTCCTCGCCGGCATGGCCGGCATGTATCTGTCGGACCCCGGCGCGGAGCACGTGGGCGCACGGGAGGCAGCGGAGGGGGTGCGCAACGCGATTGGCGGGCCGCTCGTTCCGCTGCTGTGGACCTTGCGTGCGCGCCGCCGCCTGCGGCGCGATTGCCACCGCGTCAGCGCCGCTTGGCGCCGCCGATCCGTGCGCTGTGGAGGGCGACGACGTTGGCCGAGTCGGCGCTTGCCTCGGCGCGGAGGACCCCGCCGCTGATCGTGAGCGCGCGATCGACGCCGGAGACGCCCATCGCTTCGCCGGTTGTCATCAGCACGGCGACGTCGCCGTCGGCGATCGAACGTACGAGCAGCAGCACCGCCTCGCGCTCAAGCAGATCGACGTGGCGCGTCGGGTCGTCGACGAGCAGCAGTCTCGGTCCGGTGACGAGTGCCTGTGCGATCGCGACGCGCACCCGCTCGGTCGGGTCCAGCTCGCGCGGCTGCAAGTGCGCGCAGGGAACCGCGCCGACGCGCTCAAGCTGGAGCATCGCGCGCTCCCGCGCGGTTTCGGGCGCCGCCCCGCGCGCGAGCAGCGGTATCGCGACGTGGTCGAGGATCGACTCGCCGCCGACGTTCGCAAGTCCCACCTCGACGTAGCCGATCCCCACCGGCAGCCCGTCGACGTGGCCCGCTGGCAGCGCCTCGCCGCAGAAGCGCACGTCGCCGCCATCCGGCTGCTCGAGCCCCGCCGCGATCCGCAACAGCGTCGTGCGACCGGAGCGGGGCACGCCCCAGACGGCGACCAGCTCGCCGGGTGCGACCGTCAGCGAGACGTCGTCGAGCGCCGTCACCTCACGGCGGCCACGGTAATAGCGCTTGCTGACCTGCTCAAGCGTCAGCAGGCTCATCGATCCTCATGCGCGTCCGCTCGTACGCGTCGATCTCCTTGCGCGCGTAGGTAATCCATGCGAAGTGCGCGTCGAGCAGGCCGCGCCGTGCGGCGAGCACGAGCCGCTCGACCAGCTCGCCGGCGGCAGCCGCCGGCGTAGCGGCATCGCGCGCGGGCGGAAGTGGGAGCAGGCTTGCCTCCTCGACGCAGGCGCGCTCGTAAGCGTCGACGAGCGCATGCATCGTGCGGGTGCGGTCGATCCCTGCCGCGGCGGTGCCGGCGATCCGGCGCAGCAGCTCGACGTGGCGGGGGTCGTCGCGCATCTGCTCGGCGACCCATTCGCGGAAGGCGCACGCGCCGCTCCGGGTCGCGCGGTAGTGGACCTTCGGCTGGCGCTTCGCGGCCGGGCGCAGGCCGTCGTCGGGCACCAGTTTGCGGTGGTCCTCGGGCAGCGGCTCGATCAGGTCGGCGCGCTCGAGCGCATTGAGCGCGGCGTAGATCTGCGAGATCGGCGGGTCGAGGACACCGACGTAGCGGCGTTCAAGCCGCTGGAACAGCTCGTAGCCGTAGCTGGGGCGCTCGATCACCAGCCCGAGCACCGCCCAGTTGACTGCCGACCTCATCCTCACAGACGTGCCCACCCGACCCCCGTCCGTCGCTCACAGGTAACGGTGAGGGAAACGCTATTCCACTTGGCCACCCGAACGCAACCGTTCACGTCACTGATGAGTGGTTGGAAGGTTCGAAGTAGGGTGTCGCCCGATGACCGAAGCTGCCGTTCTGACCGAGACGCGCGACGGCGTCCTGCTCGTCACGCTCAACCGCCCCGAGCAGCGCAACGCGGTGAACCGCGCCGTCGCGGAGGGGATCGCCAGCGCGTTGGACCGCCTCGACGCGGACGCCACGCTGCGCGTGGGGGTGCTGACCGGCGCCGGCAAGGGCTTCTGCGCAGGAATGGACCTGAAGGCGTTCGTCGCCGGTGAGCGACCGGTCGTGGCGGGGCGCGGCTTCGCCGGGATCGTGCAGCGCGCGTCGGCGAAGCCGCTGATCGCAGCGGTTGAGGGCTTCGCTGTCGCGGGCGGGTTCGAGATCGCGTTGGCGTGCGACCTGATCGTCGCGGCGCGCGGCGCGCGCTTCGGGATCCCAGAGGTGAAGCGGGGGCTTGTCGCCGCCGGCGGCGCGCTGCTGCGGCTGCCGCAGCGGATCCCGTACCACCTCGCGATGGAGCTGGCGCTGACGGGCGAGCTTGTCGACGCCGAGCGGATGGCCGAGGTCGGCTTGGTGAACCGGCTGGTGGAGCCGGGGTCGGCGGTTGAGGGCGCGTTGTCGCTGGCCGAGGCGATCGCCGCGAACGGCCCGCTCGCGCTCGCCGCGTCGAAGCGGATCTTGGTGGAGGCTTCGTCGTGGCCGGCGGATGCGGTGTGGGAGCGGCAGTTTGAGATCAGCGACCCGGTGAGAGCGTCCGAGGACGCACGCGAGGGCTCGCTGGCGTTCGCCGAGAAGCGCGCGCCGCGCTGGACTGGGCGCTGAGAGGCGGCTCGTCGGCGCGCCGGCGCATAGCGCGTGCGTCGGGGGCCGGCCCAGGTGCAGAGGCCGGCCCCCCATGCGCACAACCGCAGCAGCTTCAGCTCACTGCCTGCGGTGTTTCCGGTGGCTGCTCGCGCAGCCGCCGACTTTGAGGGCTTGGTCGACCTGGCGGACGCTGCCGTTCTGGCCGATGTAGTCGACTTGCGCCTTCGCACGTTTGCTCTGCCTGGAGCAGAGATTTCTCGCCGCACCGAGCGACGCGGTGGTCGGCCCGCCCAGAAGTCTGAGCGTGAACGACCGGATCGGCACGTCCGGCGCGGTCGCGAACGTCGTCCGCAGCCGCTTGCCGCCCGGAATCGTGATCCGCCCGATCAGGTCGAAGTCGACCTGGCCGCGCAACGCCACGAACAGATCCGGGATCGGATGCCCGTTCTTGACGAAGTACACGGTCCCCTTCAGCGGATCTCTGAGCAGCGGCGTGTCCGCGACCGCCGAACCCGCCTGCGCATGCGCGCACTTGGAGATGTCGGACTCGAACTCCGCGCGCGTGCACGCGTCGTTGATCGTGTTCAGCCGCGCGTTGATCGTGATGGGCAGGGTCACCCGCACGAATCTCAGGTTCGCCTGGTTGTGCTGCGGCATGCTCAGCGTCGTGCTGAGCGCGCTCACCTTCCCTCTGCGGGTGTGGCCTCTGCCACCGACGCGCAGGGTCATCCGCGGCCGGAATCTCAAGCTCGCGCAATCGGCGGCCTGGAAGCGGTCCGACACGTCGGCTCTCGCACCCTCCGTGGAGGTGAGCGTGCCGGTGATCGTCTTCTCCGCACAGCTCGTCGGGTTCAGGAAGAAGTCCGGCTTGTTCACGTTCACGCGCACGTCGCGCACGTCAAGCGGAATGCCCTCCAGGATCGTCGGGAACGGATCGCTGACGATTCTCACCGTGGCATCGTGCTTCTCGACGAACAGCGCCGAGCGCACCGTCACCTTGCCGAGGTCGAACGGACCCGCGACAGCCGGCACGACGATCGCAACCCCGAACGGCGCGCCCTTGTACGGGCCCGTCAGGTACGCCCGCCCGTTCGTGATGTAGAACGGGTTGGAGCCTGCGCCGGCGCCGGCCGTGACGTCGCCGATCTTGGAGCCGGCCGGGCAGGAGTCGGTTATCGCCTGACCGTCGGTGCACTCGTCGGCGGTGGCGATCCTGCCGGTGAGACCTTTGGGCAGGTGCACCGAGAGGGAGCTCAGCTCCTGATCCTCGTCGTCCCGCGTGAAGCGGAGCAGGAACGAGGAGGACGTCCCAGCGCTGTTACTCTTCGTGCCAGCGCTGAAGCCGGGGGTGAACTGCGGCGGGCAGGGCTCGCCTCTGGCGTTCTCAGACAGCGTGAAGCTGCTGTCTTGCTCCACCGTTCTGCCGTTCCAGCCGACGAACGTGGCGTGCGTGGTGTACTCGCCGCACTTGTTCGGCACTGCCAACGGCGCCTGTGGGCCGCTCTTGAACTCCAGGTGGAGTCTCGAGAACGGCAGCTGCGGCGTGTTGTCGAACGTCGTCGTGATCTGGCCGGTGTCTCTGTTCATGCTGACCTGGCCTGGCAACTTCAACGTGACGCCCTGCGCACTCGCGACGATGTAGATCGCCACGAGCGAGTTGAACGGGTTGTCGAACGGAGTAGCCAGGTACACCGAGCCGGTCAGTTGCTGATTCAACACTGGCGTGTCGATCGTGAGGGAGCCGATCTTGGACCCAGCAGGACAGGTAGATGCCGCATCGCTTCTGAGTGCGATCTGTGCCGAGCTGCATCCGGCCAGACCGTCTGCGGACGACGGCGACACACGCACGCCTTCCGGGAGCGTGACGATCGTCTTTCTTACGTCGGACTGCCCAACCGGAGTGAGCTCGTCCGGGTCAGGAACGTTCACGTCGACCGAGAAATGCACCGGTGCAGCGGCGGTCGCTCCCTCCACTGCTCTCGCATCGATCGATGGCTCAAACGGCACTCTGTCGCAATGCTCAGTACCTCGCGGCGCACCCCAGTCTTCCTCTGGGAGCGGATAACCCGGAAGGTCGTGGCTTACGATTGTCTTGGTTCTGAAGACACCAGGGTTGAACCACGAATCGCTGGTGAGCGTCGTCGACAGGCCTTCCCCTGGCGCCGTACACGAAGTCGGATTTCGCAGGAACTGCGCTGGGGCCGCCCCGCTTGCGCAGGTCGGCCCACCAAGGTACGGGCCGCTCTGTCCTGGACAGGCGCGCTCGAAATCGTGGCTCGAGTCCGTGGGGTCCCCCCAGATTGTCAGGCTCGTGCCGACAAGCGCCAAGCCCTCGGGAACGTTGCGCGCGGCGATGGACAGTCCGTAGTCGCTCTCGCTACGCACTTTCGCATCGAGGAGGACGACGGAGCCGAGGACTGCCATGCCGAGTCGAGCCGGGACGTCAGGCGGCGGCGCGACGTTGAACACAGGGACAGCGCCGATCGTATTGAGGCCCGTTCCGTTCTGCCGGATGAAGGCGACGCCTATCTGCGATGCTGGAGGGCACAGCGGCTGCGACTGGATGTTGTTCGGATCGTTCGAGAGGTCCGTAAGCGAACATTGCGCCACGCTCGTCGGATCCCCGAGGAACCCCGGCGGCAGATCTACTCTCAGGTCCTTCAGGGGCTCGACCGGCCAGATGAACGGATCGGCGCCCGGAAGGCCGTTCGGTGGATCAACAATGTTGAAGTCGACCGATGTTGTGGCCGCATAGGGGTGGCCGCCGGCCTGCGTCTCCGGATCGTCGTCAGGATTAGCCGCCACAGATACGTCAAACCCGTCAATTCCAAAACCTGGCGGTGTGTCGGAGATCGTGACCGGGTCCGCGGTGGATGGGGCGTTTACAGCGCCTCCACCCGCGATGCTGAAGTGCGCGGTCGCGACCCCGGACGCACTGGGATCCACACTCGCCGTCAAGGTCAGCGTCAGCGAACTTGGGAGAAACGTCTCGCTCAGGCGGCTCAGAAGTGCGTTGCTCGAGCAGGTGATGGTCGACTCGCCTGTCACATTGGGACAGTTGAAGCTGCCAATGAGGTCCGATGCGCTGATCCCCGTGAAGCCAGCCGGCAGTTGGACAACCAGGTCGAACTCGCTTCCGTCCGTCGGGTCGGCACTCACATTGGCAACACGTACCAGGTACGTCATCGTGCCGCCGGCGGGCACCGTGCTGTTCGAGACGGAGTCGATCCGCCAGATCGCACTGGCACTGGCTTGCGCTTCCGTAACCGCGAGCGTCACAAACGCGGCTACAAGCACCAGGAGCATGTGGAGCGACATACGGGCTCGTGTCTGCATGACGCTCACTTGGCCCTCCTCGTGTGGGCATGCCGCCGCTTGTGCGTCCGGACGCACTTCCTCTTGCCTCTAACCAACCTGCGGGCCGCGGCGTGTCGGCAGCGTCTTGGTCGGTGTCGCGGTCTGAGCTTCGGAACCACGTCCCCGGCGCCCCGCAACGCCGTGCTCGCGTTCGTGTCGGCGGCCGGAGGCGGCGAGGGCGGCCCCTGGCATGCATCACCAACGCATTCACCGCGCAGCTCCGCAGGCTCCGGCATTCCACCGTCGCTGCGTGCGTCATAGACGTCGTAGTTCGTATCGACGTCCCAGCCGACGAGTCGATCCCGCGTCAAGAAAAACACGTCATGACCAGAGCTGCTGGCGTCCATCAAGAACGAATCACTTGGGCTGGTCCCGCTCGAGAGGAGACGCTGTGTACCGCTGCTGGCGTCGTACTCGTACACGTCGAGCTTGCCGTTCACATCCTGAGACACCAGTGCATCTCTCGTCGCGAAGAACACATACTGACCGTCATCAGACAGCGCATGGCTCAGATGATTCGTGCTGGGCGATCCGCCAGAGTTCGAGCGATGCATCAACAGTGCATCACCGGCGGCCGCTGCACCCGCGTTGCAGGATGCGCACTCCAGAGCTCCGGTCTTAGCGTCGAAGAGATAGAGCTCGCGACAAGGTCCGCTGCCCTGGTCATAGTCACAGGTGTTTCCATGATCCGCCCCGGGGAAGCCTCCCCGTCCTCTCAAACCGTCGTCGGTATGCGACATGAAGAGCAGAAAGCGTCCGTCGGGCGAAACGCGGGAGGTCTTCGTAGCGCCTACGGAGATCCAAGGGGTAGCCGGGGTGTTCAGCACGGCGTCGCTTGGAACCGTCAACCACCCGATGTACGACAACGCCCCCTCATGCCATACGTACAGCCCTGCACCGGTACCGAACTCCGGCTCGCCATCGATAAGCTGTCCCAGCGCTGCAAAGTAGACGTAGTCTCCACCTACGCTAGCGCCAATGACATTCAACTCGCCAGGATTGTCCGGTGCAGCTTCGTCTCTCGAAAGCAAGCTCAGGTTCGTTACTGGGTCTGTGGTGTCCACGGTGGCGCTCGCTGCGCCACCCGTCAGGCCGCTTGGATCGGTCGTCAACTGCGGGACGTTGACGCCGCTGAGAGCGCCTTTGAATCTGACCTGATAAGCATTTGGTCCGCCCGCACCGGGGCTCCCGTTCACGTCCACATTCCCCGGGCCACCGACCCCTGGCAACGCGGCGAGCGCTGCTCTCACAGCGTCGGCCGGCGCATCGAAGGCGATCGCTTCGGTCGTCTGGCCATACAGGCCCAACGTGAACGTTCCGTCGGTGGCATCGACGGTGAGTTCCTGCTTCTCGTCATGATCGCCCTGTTTCCACATGTAGATGTCCGTCGTGCCATTGGTGTCGGCGTCGACCAAACCCTCGCTCGTCACGAAGAAGACCCGGCTTCCATCTGTGCTGGCACTCCCGAACGAGGCGAACCCTGGACTTTCTGGGCTCGTTTGCTCCGAAGTGCTCAGCTGCACGGAAGCGGACCCCTCGATTCGTGCATAGACCTGTCCCGTGCTTGGCACCGAGAAGAAAATGCGCGATCCATCCGCCGAGATGGTCCGCTCGGTGTATCGTTGACTTGCGCCGAGACCAGCGACCGCCCGAGTAGCCACCGTCCCATCGGGCAGGATGCCGACCAGGCGAGTACTCCCGTTTGCCCACTCGTACAACTTCGGCTGCGAACCGGCGGCGCCAGCCGTGAGGTTCAAGATGCTCTCAAAGATTACGTGATTGAAGTCCGAGGATGCGCCGGCAAAAACTGGCCGCAATCCCTGGAACAGCGGCTGCAGCGGTTGAACCGTGTCCGATTGCGACACGAGTTCATAGTTCCCGTCGCCCGGCACGCGAAGATCGGTTCGCAGATAGAGGTTGGGGACGTCCTCTACATTCGGTGCCTCGGTTACTGTTCTCCATGTGCGAAGAACCCCCCGCGAGAGATCGGCCGAATAGTCACCCAGATACAAGGGCTGAAGGTTTCCGAGCGCGATTCCGATAAAAGACTGGGGACCCTGCTGGGGCGTGATCGCATGAGTTGACCAACCGGACGTGCCAGGCATGCCCGTCCGCACGCTCATGTAATCGACGTCAACTCCCGTGCCTATGACGTCGGAGAACCCGGCCAAGGACGCGAACCCGAGTGCATTCCCATCGGACGCGGCGCGAGTTCGAGCGGTGACCGCCAACACGTCTCCGCCGTTCTTGTCCGGTGGCGACACCAGCTCGTAACCCCGGTTGTCGGGCAATGGAAGCGCCCCACCTGGATCCGCACCGGCGACGAGCGCCGCAACAGCGACCGCCGAGCACAGCCAAATCCGCGATTTCCTCCAACACAGCACGATGTCTCTCCTCTTTTCTGTGCGTCGGTCGGTATCGTAGGAGCCTTGAGCGTCTCTTGCAACCCAGAACAGCAATAGGCTTGACGCACCCGATTCCGGTCTGCTAGGTTCCCGACTCGGGATTCGGAAACGGCACGATGGGCTCCGTTGCCGAGAAACCCGACCCATGCCACTCATGGCCCCGATGGGGTCGCAGCACGGCACGCAAGAGAAAGGGGGCACGCTCGCAAACAGCTGCATCAGCTCGCGCGTCGAGCTGCGCTCAGTGGCTTTGACGAGCCCCAGGCCACGAGCTACGGATCATGCTAGTACACATAAATGACACATAACAAAGGACCATGCGATTAATGGCTAGATATATGAGGGCGCTGACCATCGGACTTTCCGCAGCGTTCATCTTGTCGGTGGCTGTTGGTACGGCGGCGGCTAGGGAATTTGTGATTACCAACCAGAACTTCAGAATTACTTGGTCACCACTGCACCTTACGGCTGGTGAATTCGAAAACGACTGCCATGTCACACTCGAAGGCAGCCTCCACTCAAGGACCATAAGGAAGGTTCTCGGCAGCCTAATGGGGTATGTGACAAGAGTCTCCATTAACAGGTGTACGCTGTCGACGAGCACCGGGCTAAATTTGCCTTGG
>Ga0070705_100001732_pt1 | contig 11349 bp, 15 predicted proteins | sample KBSK5253metaG_FD_65455 | JGI IMG/M metagenome (GOLD analysis project Ga0070705, IMG submission 65455) | Corn, switchgrass and miscanthus rhizosphere microbial communities from Kellogg Biological Station, Michigan, USA - KBS K5-25-3 metaG | ecosystem: Host-associated > Plants > Roots >... | reverse complement strand
GCAGGCCGGCGCGCAATTCATCGCGTCGGCGAGCGGCGAGAAGCCGGTCGACATCGCCCGCCGCGCGCTCGACTACGCGCGCACGCATTACATCGATGTGCTGATCGTCGATACCGCCGGGCGCCTCGCGATCGACGAGGAAATGATGCGCGAGATCGCCGAGCTGCACACCGAGCTGAAGCCGATCGAGACGCTCTTCATCGTCGACGCGATGCAGGGCCAGGACGCGGTTAATGTGGCGCGCGCATTCAATGAACGCCTGCCGCTCACGGGCGTGATACTCACCAAGCTCGACGGCGATGCGCGCGGTGGCGCCGCGCTGTCGGTGCGCCATATCACCGGCAAGCCGATCAAGTTCGCCGGCGTCGGCGAAAAGCTGGCGGGGCTCGAGCCATTCCATCCCGAGCGCATGGCGGCGCGCATCCTCGGCATGGGCGACATCCTGTCGCTCGTCGAGGAGGCGCACGCCAAGATCGACCTCGAGAGCGCCAAGCGCGTCGCCGAGAAGGTGAAGAAAGGCAAGGGCTTCGACCTCGAGGACTTCCGCGAGCAGGTGGCGCAGATGAAGAAGATGGGCGGCGTCGCCTCGCTCATCGACAAGCTGCCGGCGCAGCTCGCCGGCCAGGTCGATCCGGCGAAGCTCGCCGACGACAAGCAGCTCAAGCGCATCGAAGGCATCATCAATTCCATGACGCGCGAGGAGCGCGCCAAGCCCGAGCTGATCAAGGCCTCCCGAAAACGCCGCATTGCCGCCGGCGCCGGCGTGCCGGTGCAGGCGGTGAACCAGCTGCTCAACCAGTTCGAGCAGATGCAGAAAATGATGAAAATGATGAAGGGCGGCAATCTGCAGCGCATGATGCGCAATCTGAAGGGCGTGCTTCCTGGCATGCGCTAGCGCTCGCGGCTAACATCACGCCGCGATGAGCACCGAACCGGTCGAGACGCCGCCAAGCGAGAATCGCACGCTCATCGCGAGCGTGCTGTTTCTCGACATCGCCGGCTACTCGCGCTTCGGCGTCACCGAGCAGATCCGCCTGAAGCAGAACTTCAACGAGGTGCTGTCCGCCGCGCTCGAGGACACCGAGGCGCGCGAGCGCGTGGTGATCGATACCGGCGATGGCGCGGCGGTAGCATTTCTCGGCGACCCCGAGCGCGCGCTCTTCGCCGGGCTCGCGGTGTTCGACAACGTCGGCGAGCTGCCGGTGCGCATCGGCATCAACATGGGGCCGGTGCACGTCAGCCGCGACATCAACGGCCAGGAGAACGTGATCGGCGACGGCATCAACGTCGCGCAGCGCATCATGTCGTTTGCCGCCGCCGGGCAGCTGTTTGTGTCGCGGACCTTCTATGACGTGGTGCAGCTGCTCTCCGGAGAGTACGCCACCATGTTTCAACCGGTCGGCGGGCGCACCGACAAGCACGCGCGCACGCACGAAGTGTTCGCGGTCAATCCGGCGGTGCGCGTCGCCCGCCGCGTCGCCGAGACCCAGCGCATGCGCGCGCTGCGCCGACCTGCCGCGGCGCCGAGCGCCCACGGGCCGGCGACCATCTCGGATGCCGGCACGCATTTCATCATCTCGGGGCCGAGCCGCGAGAGCGTCGAGGCGGAGCTCGCGCGCCTGGGTGAGGAGGGTGTCAAGGTGCTCGCTGCGCCGGCGCTGGTCGGCGCGAAATGGATGGCAACCTGCGAGAACCGGCGCGCGGCGATGCGCGTGAACGTGGCAAAGCTCGGCATGAAAAGCATCATCACGGCCGCGAGCCGCGAGGCGGTCGAGGTGAAGCTGAAGGAGCTGCTCGGCTTCGGCGCCCGTCTGGACGGCGAGATCGAGCTGGTCGACGGCCTGTGGACGGCGGTCTGCGACGACCCGGCCTAACGGCGCAGCAATACCTCCGTCTCGGCCGCGCTGCGGCCGTCGTTGATCGCCCGGCTGACGGCGAGGCCGCGCTCCTTGTAGCCGCGTGCCGCCTGGGCATCGCCGGCGCTGTCGGCGGCGCGCGCGAGCTCGGTGAGGTCGGCGAGGATCTTGCGCGGATCGCCGAGCGCGCGATCGATCTCGAGCGCCTGTCGCAGCGGCTCCAGCGCACGGCTGGGGTCGCCGGCCGCGGTGCGCGCGCGTCCGAGCGTGCGCAGCGCGTTGGCGGCCTCCGGGCGGCCGGCATCGCCGCGCGCGCGCTCGAGCGCCGCGCCCGCGAGGCGTGCCGCCTCGGCGGAGCGGCCTGAGTCGAGCGCGAGCTGCGCGCGCACGTTGAAAATCGCTGCCGCGTATTCGCAGCTCGCTGCGCAGCGGCGCTCGGCCTCCCCGGCCCAGACTTCGGCTGCGCCGAGGTTGCCGAGCGCTGCTTCGAGGATCGCCCGGCGGAGCTCGGCCTGGGTCTTGCGCCGCTCCGAGAACGCGGCGCGCGGCTCATCGAGCACCGCGGCGAGCGCCGCGCGCGCCTGCGCGTCGCGGCCCAGCCACTGCTCGACGATCGAGAGGTTGACGGCATTCGCCGCGATGGCGTCGGCATTCTCGAGCGAGGTGGCGATGCGCAGCGCCTCGCCATAAAAGCGCGCGGCACCGGCGTAGTCGCCGGAACGCGCCAGCGCTACGGCGCGCGCCTCGGCCTCGGCGAGGCGCGCCTGCGCCGGCGAGCCGCGCTCAACCGCGGGTGCCGCGCAGCCGCAGACCAGCGTGACAACGCAGGCCGCAAGCCATCGGCTCACCGCAGGCGCCCTTTGCCCTGCGCCTCGAAACTGTCGATCGGCAGCATGCCGTCGGTCGTCTCCTTGAACGTGTCGCTCAACGGCCAGACGCGCTTCGCTGCAGAAAGCACGTCACCCGCCTCACGGGCTGCGACCTCGCCGTGATCGAGGAGCGGCCGCGCGCTGCGCAGCGTCGCCTGCGCCTCCTCGCCGGTCCTTTTCAGCTGTAGCGCCGCCGCATCGATCGAATCGATGCTGTGGGTTAGCTTTTCCGAGAGCGCGGGCAGCGCGCGCTCGACACCATGCGCCACGCGCTCGGTGGCGGCAAGCGTCGCGCCGGCCTGCTGGTTCAGCTCGGTCGTCGTCTTGGTCGCCTCCTCGACGAGCTTGCGCACCGCGCGGTGAGTGGCGGGCAGCTGCGCCACCTCGGCGCGCAGCGCAGCAAGGATCGCGGTGAGGTCCTCGCCCGAGCGGCCGACCTGCGACATCGCCTGCTTCACCTCGTTGAACGCCGGCACCGCCTGGCGGCGGAACTCGTCGATGATCTCGGCGATGCCGCGCGCCGGCTCGAAGCGAATGACCGAGCCTTCGGCGAGCGGCATCGTGCCTTGGCCCGGCACGATATCGATCACCGCGGTGCCGATGACGCCCGCCTCGCGCGCGTGCCGCGCGTACGAGCCCTGCGGGATGCGCCGCAGGTACTGGCTGACGATCGAAAGCTGCACATCGACGCCCGCTTCGGCGAGCTTGAGCTCGCTCACCTGGCCGATGGTGAAGCCATGCAGCTTGACCGGCATGCCCTTCGTGATACCGAGTGCATTGAGCGTGACGAAATGCAGCGGCGACTGCCGCACGAACCAGCCCTGCTTGTAGGCAACCAGTCCCATGAAGGCGGCGCCGAGCGCGAGCGCGATCAGCAGGAACACGTTCACCTTGAGCACCAGGCGGGTAAAGCGGCCAGGCGGCAGCGCAACGCTCATGAATCCTCCTTCGTGTCGACGTAGAGCACCGTGCCCTGCGGCTGGCGCGCGCGGTACTCGGTCTCGAAACGCGCGGCGTGGCGGCATTCGGCATAGGACAGGCCGTCCTCGAGCGCATCGAACACCATCAGCTCGGGCGCTGCGACCAGCGAGCGCACGAACCACGCCATCTTGCGTTCCAGCATGCCGAGCTCGTCCGGAATGCGGGCGAGGAAGCGCCGCGGCTCGGCGCCGAAGGCGGCGAGCACCTCGTGCGCCAGCGCCGCGACCTGCTCGAGCGATGGCGCGCCGTGGTAAGCCGCGGGCAGCGCAATGTTCTCCCAGGCGTTCAGGTTGGTGATGAGTCCGACGATCGGCGACACGGCGCCGACGCGGGCACGCAGCTGCTCGCGCCGCGGCCACGCCAGGGCGGCAGCACTTTCGCCGAACAGCTCGAGCTCCTCTCCCGGCTCGCCGCGCGCCTTCAGTACCGCGGTCACGAGATGCGCTTTGGCGTCGTCATCGGGCACGTGCACGCGGGTCACAGCGCCTTTGGGAACTGCGGCCTGGACCTCATGGCGCGCGGTCTTGCGCCGGTAGCGAAGCGCGAGCTCCGACACATGCGCGCTCATACGTTCGCCTTCACCAGGCCGAAGAACAGGATGCCGAACACCAGGTAGGCGAATACGGCGTTGATCAAAAGCACCAGCAGCGCGCTCTGGGTCACGGCGCGCGTCACGGCCTTCGGCACGGCGTTCTGCGTCAGATCCGCAGGATTCAGCCCGTGCCAGCAGCAGCAGACGGCGATGACGAAACCGAACAGCAGGCTTTTCACCACCGAATAATAGAAATCGAGCGGCGCAAACAGGTCGAACAGCCGATCGGTGAGCTCGGTGAACGACGCCTCGATGAGAAACGGGCTCAGCACCAGCCCGCCGAGCACGGCGAGGAACTGCACATACAGCGTGAGCGCAGCGGTGGCGAGCATGATGCCGGCGACGCGCGGCAGCACCAGGTAGTCGTAAAGGTCGATGCCGAGGTAACGCAGCGCGCGCGTCTGGCCCGACACGCGCATCATCGCCAGCTCGGCCGACACGGCGGTGCCGGTGCGCAGGATGACCACGACCGCCGCCACCAGCGGCCCGATCTCCCGGAACACGAGGAGCAGCAGGATCTTCACCGCGAGATCGACATCCGCGTCGAGCATGTCGATCATCACCGCGATGATGATGACGCCCAGGCCACAGGCGCGCAGCACGACGCCGGTCGCGGCAGTGACGCCGGTGAAATACACCTGGCGCAGGAACGATTCGAAGATCGGCGCGACGCGCAGGCGCGGCGCGCGCGCGGCGACGTTGAGCGACAGCTGGATCCCGCCCTCGATCTCGCGCAGCGGCTGGAACATCCCCTTCCTCCCGGCCGGCATTGTCGCACCACCGGGGGGCTGGAGCCGGCCCTAAAAGGCGTACTTTTCCCGTATAATCCGCGCCTTTTCGCAGTTCGCGGAGCATTCTGAATGGTAGTGATCCGGTTGCAGCGCGGCGGCGCCAACAAGCGCCCGTTCTTCCACTTGGTGGTGGCGGACTCGCGCCGGGCGGCGTCGGGCAAGTTTCTCGAGCGCGTCGGCTTTTACGATCCCAAGGCGCCGCAGGGCCGCGAGGCGCTGCGCGTCAACGTCGAGCGCGTGAAGCACTGGCAGGGGCGAGGCGCGCAGCTCTCGCCCACCGCCGAGCGGCTCGTAAAGCAGTTTGCCAAGAAGGCCGCCTGATCGGTTGATCGATATGGGCCGCGTCGCCGGATCGTATGGCGTGCGCGGCTGGATCAAGGTGGTGCCTGGCGCCGGTGTAGCGCAGGCGCTCGCTGCGGCAAGCGAGTGGTGGCTTGGCGAGCAGGCCTACGCCGTCGCCGAAGCGAAAGTGCACGGCGCTACGGTGCTCGCCAAGCTGGGCGGCATCGAGACGCGCGAGCAGGCGATGCGATTGAAAGGCGCGCGCGTCTCATTAGAGCGCGCCGCGCTGGCCGATCCGGGCGAAGGGCGTTACTACCTCGCCGACCTGATTGGCCTGGAAGTGCGCAACGAACAAGGCGAGGTCCTCGGCACCGTGAGCCGGTGGCTGTCGAACGGAGCGCAGGACCTGATGGAACTGGCGGGCAGCAGCCGAGCGCGCCTCATCCCCTGGGTGGGCGCGATCGTGAAACAGGTCGATCTCGAGGCGAAGCGCATCGTGGTCGATTGGAGCGGGGAGTGGTGATGCGCTTCGATGTGGTGACGCTCTTCCCGGCGATGTTCGCGGCGCTTAGCGAGCATGGCATTACCAGCCGCGCGCTGCAGGCACGGCGCTGGGAGTTGCGGACGTGGAACCCGCGGGACTTCACGACCGACAACTACCGTACGGTGGACGACCGGCCTTACGGCGGCGGCCCGGGGATGGTGATGCTCGCCGAGCCGCTCGAGCGCGCGCTCGATGCGGTGCGCGCGGCGGGCGGCGGGCGGGTGGTTTACCTCTCGCCGCAGGGATTGAAGCTCGATCACCGCAAGGTGATGGCGCTCTCGCAGGAGAATGCCATCACGTTGCTGTGCGGGCGCTACGAGGGCGTCGATGAACGACTGCTGCGACGCCGGGTGGACGAGGAGCTATCGCTCGGCGACTTCGTGCTCTCGGGAGGCGAGCTCGCGGCGATGGCCTTGATCGACGCCTGCGTGCGGCAGCTGCCCGGAGCGCTCGGCGACGAGCAATCGGCGATCGAGGAGTCGTTCGCCGCCGGACTGCTCGATTGCCCGCAGTACACGCGGCCCGAGAGCTACCAGGGCGAGCGGGTGCCGGAGGTGCTGCTCTCCGGGCATCATGAGAACATTAAGCGCTGGCGCCTGAAGCAGGCGCTGGGACGGACGTGGTTGCGGCGGCCCGACCTGTTGCAGGCGCGGGGCATGAGCACAGCGGAACAGGCGCTGCTCGCCGAGTTTCAAAAAGAGTACAGGAGTTGAACATGGATCTGATCAAGACGATCGAACAGGAAGAAATCAAGCGCCTCGGCAAGCAGGTTCCCGATTTTTCACCCGGCGACACGGTGCTCGTCAACGTGAACGTGGTCGAAGGCGAGCGCAAGCGGCTGCAGGCGTTCGAGGGCATGGTGATCGCGAAGCGTAACCGCGGCCTCAACTCGTCGTTCATCGTGCGCAAGATCTCTTCCGGCGAGGGCGTCGAGCGCACCTTCCAGACCTACTCGCCGCTCATCGCGTCCATCGAGGTGAAGCGCAAAGGCGACGTTCGGCGCGCCAAGCTCTACTACCTGCGCGCGCGCTCCGGCAAGTCGGCCCGCATCCGCGAGAGAACCGGCGGCGGCGAAGGCGAGTCGCAGGAGTAGAAGCGTAAAATCGGGCTATGCGCAGGGACGCCACTGCCATCAGCCCGATCACCGAGATCGTCGCGGAGATCCGCGCCGGCCGCATCGTCATCCTGGTCGACGACGAGGACCGCGAGAACGAAGGCGACCTGGTGTTCGCCGCCGACTTCGTCACGGCGGACAAGATCAACTTCCTCGCGCGCCACGGCCGCGGCCTGGTCTGCATGCCGATCACCGAGGAGCACGCCGCGCGCCTCGCCTTGCGGCCGATGGTCGCGCAGAACCGCTCGCGCCACGGCACCAACTTCACCGTTTCCATCGAGGCTGCCGAGGGCATCGCCACCGGCATCTCGGCGCATGATCGCGCGCTTACCATCAAGGTCGCCGCGGCCCCCGATGCGCGGCCCGAAGACATCGTGCAGCCCGGCCATGTGTTTCCGCTGATCGCGCAGCGCGGCGGGGTTCTGGTGCGCGCGGGTCACACCGAGGCGTGCTGCGACCTCGCGCGCCTTGCCGGCCTGACGCCCGCCGCCGTGCTGTGCGAGATCATGCGGGAGGACGGCGCCATGGCGCGGCTGCCCGATCTGCTGCAATTCGCCGGCGAGCACGGGCTCAAGATCGGCACCATCGCCGATCTGATCGAGTACCGCAGCCGCAACGAGTCGCTGGTGAGCCGCACGCTCGAGCGCGACCTCGACACCGCCTGGGGCCGTTTCCACCTCATCGCCTACCGCGATCTGACACTCGGCTCGATCCACATGGCGCTTCTTCTCGGCACGCCGGCCAAGGATCGCGAGACGCTGGTCCGCGTGCATGAGCCGCTGTCGATCGTCGATCTGCTGGACGCCGGTCCCGGCACGCACTCGTGGGGCGTGGGCGAAGCACTCGCCGCGATCCGCGAGGCGGGCGAGGGCGCGATGGTGCTCCTCAACTGCACGCAAAGCACCGACGCGCTGCAGGCACGCCTGGGGGAGCTGCGTCCGCCGCCCGGCCGCTCGGTGGATCTGCGCGTCTACGGCATCGGCGCGCAGATCCTGCGCGACCTCGGCATCGGTCGCATGCGGCTGATGGCGGCGCCGCGCAAGATGCCGAGCATGGCGGGCTTCGGCCTCGAAGTGACCGGCTACCTCAACCGTCCGGGGCGCGCCCGCTAGCGCCATGCGCCTTGGCATCGTCGCGAGCCGGTTCAACGAGGCACTCGCCGCGAGGCTGCTCGAGCGCGCCGAGCAGGAGGCGCGCAAGCTCGGCGCGCAGACGCGCGTCGTGTCGGTGCCGGGGGCGCTCGAGATCCCGGTAGCGTTGCAATGGCTGGCGCAGAGCGGCGACTACGATGCGCTGGTCGCGATCGGCTCGGTGATCCGCGGCGAGACCTACCATTTCGAAGTCGTGGCGAACGAATCGGCGCGCGGCGTCATGCAAGTCGCGCTCGGCTCGGGCCTTCCAGTTGCGAACGGCATCCTCACGACCGAGGATGAGGCGCAAGCCGAGGCACGGCTCGACAAGGGCGCCGAGGCGGTGCGCGTGGCGGTGGAAATGGCGAGGCTGAGGAAGGAAATGCATGAAGAGCGCTAGGCGCCAGGCCCGCGAGATCGCGCTGCAGGCGCTCTACGCCTGGCAGCTCTCGGGCTGCGACCCGCTGGATGAGGTGCGCACGCTCGAGGCCGAAGACCGGGCCGACCGCACGTTCGCCGAGACGCTGGTGCGCGGCGTGCGCGACCGGGTGGCGGAGCTACAGCGCCACATCGTTCCGCACCTCGATCGCGATTTCGCCAGGCTCTCGCCGGTGGAACGTTCCATTCTCTACATCGGCACGCTCGAGCTGATGGCGCATCCGGAAACGCCCTTCAAGGTGGTGGTGAACGAGGCGATCGAGCTCGGCAAGAGCTACGGCGCAGCCGAAGGCCACCGCTTCGTGAACGGCGTGCTCGAAAAGATCGCGGCCCGCCTGCGTCCGGACGAAGTGGCGCGCGCGCGCAATCCCGCCTGACCGAGTTCGAGCTCATCGCGCGCTATTTCGCGCGCGCCCCCCGCAGTACGAACCGCGGCGCGCTGCTCGGCATCGGCGACGACTGCGCCCTGCTGCGCCCTAACGCCGGGCTGGACCTCGCCCTTACGACCGACATGCTGGTCGAAGGCCGCCATTTCGCCGCCGACGCCGCGCCGCGCCCGCTCGGCCACAAGGCCCTGGCAGTGAATCTTTCCGACCTCGCCGCCATGGGAGCGCGACCGCGCTGGGCGCTGCTCTCGCTTGGCCTGCCCGCGGCGGAGGAGGGCTGGCTGGCCGAATTCTCCGCCGGGCTGTTCGCCCTCGCCGAGCGCTTCGACGTCGAGCTGATCGGCGGCGATACCACGCGCTCGCCGGTACGCACCATCAACATCGTCGCGGTCGGCGAAGTGCCTGCCGGCCTCGCCCTCTACCGCAGCGGCGCGCGCGCCGACGACGACATCTGGGTGTCCGGCGAGCTCGGCGGCGCGGCGCTGGCGCTGCGCCGGCCCGACATTGCCGAGGCCGTGCATCGTCTGCAGGAGCCCGAGCCGCGCGTCGAGCTCGGCGAGCGCCTGCGCGGCATCGCCCATGCGGCGATCGACGTCTCCGACGGCCTGGTTGGCGATCTCGCGCACATCCTCGAGCGCTCGCGCGTTCGCGCGGTGGTCGATTACGGGCGCATTCCACGCCTTGGCGCCTTTGCGGCGCTTCGCGACGCCGAGCTCGAACGCGATTGCGTGCTTTCGGGCGGCGATGATTACGAGCTCGTCTTCACCGCGGCCGCCGACCAGCGCAGCGCCCTCGAAGCGCTTGGCCGCGAGCTCGGCCTGCGCCTCGCGCGCATCGGCGGCATCGAGGCCGGCGCGCCGCAGCTCGTGGTGCGAGACGCGCGCGGTGCGCCGATGGCGTATCGGCGCGGCTTCGACCACTTCGGCGCAAGCGCGTGAGCCTCGCGCGGCCTTCGCCCGGGTTCGCCTTTTCGCACCCGGCGCATGCCTTCGCGCTCGGCTTCGGCGCCGGCCTCTCGCCGTTCGCGCCGGGCACCATCGGCACGCTGGTCGCCTGGCCGCTTGGCTGGTACCTCCCGCCCATCGTCATCGTCGGCGCCCTCGCACCGCTCTTTGCTCTCGGCATCTGGGCCTGCAGCGTCACCGGCCGCCACCTCGGCGTCGCCGACCATCGCGCGATGGTCTGGGACGAGATCGTGGCGTTCCTGCTGGTGCTGGCGTTCGTGCCGCGCACGCTCGGCTGGCAGGCTGCCGCATTCGTGCTGTTCCGCTTTTTTGACATCGCCAAGCCGCCGCCGATCCGCGCGCTCGAGCGTCGCTACCATGGCGGCTTCGGGGTCATGGTCGACGACCTGCTCGCCGCCGGCTACACGCTGCTGGTGCTCGCCACGGTGAAGCGGCTGCTCGCATGAACGAGCTGGTGCAAGCGATCGCCGCGAGGCTTGCGGCTCACGGCGCGATGCTCGCTACGGCGGAGTCCTGCACCGGCGGCTGGGCGGCGCAGGCGCTCACCGCTCTTGCCGGTTCTTCAAACTGGTTCGAGCGGGGCTTCGTCACCTACTCGAACGGCGCGAAGCAGGAGATGCTCGGCGTGCGTGCCGAAACGCTGGCGCGCCACGGCGCGGTAAGCGAAGAGACGGCGCGTGAAATGGCGCTCGGCGCCATCGCGCACAGTGGCGCGAGCGTCGCGCTCGCCATCACCGGTATCGCCGGCCCTGGCGGCGGTACGCGCGAGAAGCCCGTGGGCACCGTGTGCTTCGCCTGGGCCTTGCAGGGAGCTGCAGCGCGCAGCGAGACGCGCCACTTCAGCGGCGATCGCGAGGCGGTGCGCCGCCAGTCGGTCGAGCGCGCTCTCGCCGGGGTGCTCGAGCTTCTTGACGCGGCGCCGCGGCGGGCCTAAATAAAGGCATGGCTTCCATTCGCGCCGCGGCGGTCGCCGGGATGTTCTATCCCGCGGACCCGCGCGGTCTCAACGCCGAGCTCGACGAGCTCCTCGGCGGGGTCGAGGCGCCGCTGCCGCGCCTCGCCTTCCCCAAGGCGCTGGTCGTGCCGCACGCCGGCTATATCTACTCGGGGCCGGTGGCGGCGCACGCGTACGACGAGCTCGCCGCGGCGCGCGGCATTGTGCGGCGGGTGGTGCTGTTGGGTCCGGTGCATCGCGTGCCGGTGCGCGGCCTCGCCATCCCGACCGCCGAAGCGTTCGCCACGCCGCTCGGCAACATCGCGCTTGATCGCGCGGCACTCGCTTCGGCGCGCGAGCTGCCGCAAGTGATGGCGAGCGATCTCGCCCACCTGCAGGAGCATGCGCTCGAAGTGCAGCTGCCGTTCCTGCAGCGCCAGCTCGGCGAGTTCACGCTCGCGCCGTTC
>Ga0070705_100001731_pt1 | contig 11350 bp, 9 predicted proteins | sample KBSK5253metaG_FD_65455 | JGI IMG/M metagenome (GOLD analysis project Ga0070705, IMG submission 65455) | Corn, switchgrass and miscanthus rhizosphere microbial communities from Kellogg Biological Station, Michigan, USA - KBS K5-25-3 metaG | ecosystem: Host-associated > Plants > Roots >... | reverse complement strand
GGCGCCGGGTTTGATGTGCGCGATTTCCTCGCGGCCGATCATGCCGCGCGTCGAATCGTTCAGTGGCACTTGCAGCACGACGTAATCGGAGTGCGCCAGCAGCGTGGGCAGCGGAACGTAACGCGCGGACAACGCCGCTTCGTCCGCCGCCGGAAGCGGGCGCCGCTGGTGATAGAGGACATTCATCTCGAAGGCGCTGGCGCGCGCGGCGATCTCGCGGCCTACTTCGCCCAGGCCGACAATGCCGAGCGTTGCGCCCTGCAGTGCGCGCAAATTCGGAATGCGCGCGAAATTGGCATTGCCGGTGAAGCGCCGGTCATAGGGCCGCAGCGGATACCCTGCCTGGGCCAGCGCGTCCGCGGTGACGACGCCGGACAGATCGTTCACGCGCTTGCCCAATGCGATCATCAGCGCGAAGGCTTGCTCCGCCACCGCGACGTTGACCCGGCGGCGGACGCGGTGCACGGCGATGTTGCGCGCGGCGCACGCGCGCTCATCGATGTTCGTGGTGAGGTGCCCGAACTTGTGGACGACGTGCAGGTTGGGCGCGTTCTCCAAGGCTTCCGCGGTCACGACGAAACTTTCGACGATGGCGCCGTCGGCATCGCGGAGCTGCGAATCGAAATCGGCCTGATCTTCAGCGAAGGTCACCGTGGCGGGGAACAACCCCGAAAGACGTTGGCGCAGCGCGTCGCGCCATTGGATGAAATCGAGATCGTGCGCGAAGAAGTCCGCCACCGCGGCCTGATGTTCCGCCGGCGTCGCGGGGTCGAGGATGACCGGCACGGTTTTAAGGAAATGATCTTCCTCCACTACAATGCGCGTCACAACATCCGTCCCGCCTTCGATGGGCGCAACTCTGCGGAAAGATTCATGGCTCGCGTGAGGTTACTGGGCGAAGACGAAGCTGGCGACTCGGCCGAGTTCATCGCCAAGGTTCGCCGCGGCCGCCGCGGCAATCTGTTGAATATTTACAGATTGCTTTTGCACAGTCCACCGCTGGCCTCGGCCTGGTTCGATCTTCTCAACGCCGTGCGCTGGAAGACGACGCTCCATGGCCGGCTGCGCGAGATCGTCATCATCCGCATCGCCTATGTGAACGACGCGCAATACTGCCTGGCGCAGCACATCCCCGCGCTGGCGCTGGCGGACGGCATGACGCGTGCGGAATGCGACGCACTGGCCGACTGGCGTGCCGCGTCGCTGTTCAGCGAAAGCGAACGCGCCGCGCTTGCCTTCACCGATGCGATGACGCGCGACATCAGAGTGCCGGACGATGTGTTCGCGGATGTGCGGCGGCATTTCGACGAGCGGCAGATCGTGGAGCTGTCCGTCCTGATCGGTGCGTACAACATGCATACGCGCGTGCAGGAAGCGCTGCAACTCGATCAGGAGACGCCGAAACATGCGTAACCGCCGCGTGAACAAGCGCATGTAGACTGATCTGATGACCGACGCGAATAAGGCGCTGGTGAGGCGATACTTCGACGACATCCTCAACGGCGGTAACCCGCAGGCCGCAGCAGAGCTGATCGATCCGCACCGTTTCGTCGTCCATCATCCATTGTTCACCCACGGCAAGGGGAATGTCGAAGACGCGCAGTGGTTGATGGAGATCTTGCACAAAGCCTTCTCGGGCTTGACCTATACGCTCGAAGACATCGTCGCCGAACACGACAAGGTGACCGCGCGCTGGAAAGCGACGGGCACGCACAGTGGCAGCTTCGCCGGTGAGCCGCCCAGAGGCACGACGGTGACGGTCACGGGCACCGACATCTTCGCGATCGCCGACAACCGCATCGTCACCACGTGGGTCAGCTCTGATCTGCTCGGGCTGATGGTTCAGACGGGCGCCGTCACGATCGACCTGCCGCGTAAGAAGTGATGTCGCGCCGTTTCCCGTCCGCGAGAACGCCGTGTTCGTGCCGCTCGACGCGGAGTGCCTGCAACGGGCCTCGAGCGGTCGTGCAACCGAGACGCCGTGCGGTTTGGCGCCTGCGGTCGTCGACTTCGTGGACGCGCAGGGCGACGACCGTCGCGGGCTTCACGAGGACGATCGTTGTGCGCCGCCCGGACCGATGCCAACTGGGGTGAATCCTTGTTGCGCGAGAGGTGCGTGCGGGAATTCGTGTAAGACCGTGGAAGCGGACCGCGCGACCGTCCGGTCGGCCGAGAGAAGAACGGCCACGCGTGCAGCGTTGATCAACCTCTCGTCGGTCCGGCCGAACGATGGAACTGGCGGACACCCTTGCGTTGGCGTGATCCGGTGCAGGCGCGGCACCTATGCTCGAGCGGCGGCCCAGCTGGGCGGCTCGGTGTTCACACTGGTGGCTTTCGGGTCAGGCCCGAACCGATTGTCACCCTGCCCCCCGTCCCGGCACGCCAAGACCAAGTTGACCAACGGTACGAGCAGCCACCAACCGCGGTGATCCGTATCGTGCATCCGGCGGACACCTGCAGCCAGGGTTGGCAGGAACACGGCGAGATTGTACAGGCCTGCCAGCACGGAGCCGTCCCCGGCGGCATCCCCGCGAGCCACCGTCTCGATGATCGTCAATGCGACGATCACGATGGTGTTCACCAGCACGAACATCCAGTATTCCTTTCGCTGGCTGCGGCCGCTGAACGTGGCATATTTCTTCAGACATTCGAGATATTGGCGCATTGGCTTCTCCTTCAGAGATCGTCGGGCCCTTTCGCGTGCCCGCTCCTCTCAATGGAGAAACGATGCCGGATGTCGAATCTGACAAGCTTCCCGCTACGGTTGGTCTCCGGCTCGTCGCCGTCGATGGTCTGAAGTTCAGTGGATCAGACTTCTGTCTGCAGCGAGACGGAAGTACACATCTGCTCAACGGGCGCGCGCGCTGCTCTCCGTTGTCCTGACGCAGTGGATGGCGTGACTGGCGGTCTTGCGGATCATGTTCACGGCATGCTCATGGTTCGCACTGGGACAGTTTGAAATTGACGTGACCACGAGCTTAAGTTCATCCCGGCTGGGAACGCAGTGAAGACTGGCCCTTCGAAATACGTCACCGCACCGAACGGCTGCAGATTGATTCCAACGCTCACTGGAACTCGCCACAGGTCTGCGAGTTTCGCGAGCATCTTTCGAGTTTCAGGACGCCGTCCAAGAGAACACCCATGGTGTTCGGCAAAGCCGAAGGGCGCGAACTTCATTGATATCTGCATGAGTAGAGGCGCCACCTTTGAAAAATGAGATGGATTGATATAACTGTAGTACTCCTTCGCCGTTTCGCGATAGTCTCGCTTGGTCATGTCAACGACATCTCCGACGGAAACAGTCAACCAACGGCCTAGATTTCCGTGTCCGTCGAGACGCAGGGCGGCAATCGATCTACCCGCCGCGCGCGTGCCAACCTCCGACATCAGCTGCCCCAGACCATTGCACATAGCTCCCAGCAATATCGGCTCATCGCCGCTGGCGCGCAATGCCTCGGCGTCAATCCGTGCCATTCCAGGGTCACCTGCGTCAATGGAGCTAATGACTGCCAGACCGGTACGCCGAAGGAGCTTTTCCCAAGTGGCAGGGGTGGCGATTCCGCTCGGAACGTCTCCGTGCGATTGCTGAAACGTTTTCAGAGCGGTATACGTCTTTGGTCCGAAGCTGCCGTCTATCTTCAGGTGATATTCATCCCGCAGTAGGATTTGCAGCAACGTTACGCGCGGGCTGTGTTCATGCATGCGCAGCGTGAACATGTGAGTCTCCTAATACCTTCTTTTACTCGGCCGCAGAGAAAGGGAGCGCCAACGCAATGGCTTCGCCGCTGCTCCAGTGCTGGTGACTCACAGGCGCCTCGTCGCGTGACGGGGGTCGAAGCATACGGGCAGTTGAGAAAACGCTCGACACCCTTCGACCTTACAGCCCACGCGGGGATATCGGTCTTACGCCTGCGCCATGCAGATCGCGTTCAGCTTCGCGTTGAGAGGTGATTGTCGTCCCGCAATCCCGTCGCGGTCGAGGAGTTGGTAGAACACCGCTGCGCTCGCTCGCGGCCACCGGGTGCGTGAGCGGCGGTCGGCAAGCCGGCGAAGGTTGTCCGTCGCTTCGTACTCACGTCTTTTGGACAGGCGGCGCCAGCATCTCCCTGTGCTGCGGTTCACCCTCGTCCTCGCATCAGTCGCCCTGCTGAGCGCCGCGCAGCCGGTCCGCCAGGTGCCGGCCTATCAGGTCGACCCGCTGTGGCCGAAACCGCTCCCCAACAACTGGCTTGTCGGCGCCATCGCGGGCATCGCCGTCGACGCACGCAATCATGTGTAGGTCGAAACCTACGAAGGCAAGCGGGTGCAGAAGTTCGTGCACCGCGGATCCGGACCCGCGCAGGCGCCGCGTATTCGCTAGGTCAATTCGGGACAGCACGGCCAACACCCAGTCGAAGGCGATGTGCGACGCCGTCGTCTATGCCAGACCGCTTATCCGTTCGTTCCGTGTCCGCGATACATCCGCCGTGCGTTCCAGGCATTAGAAGGTGTACAGCGCACCGAATTCGACAATCCTGGGCAACGCGATGCTGGTCGGTCTCATGAAGTTCGGACCGGACAGTACGGTCGCGCCGAGCACGGTATTCACATTCAGCACGTTGTAGACATTCAGCCGCAGCGAGACCCTCTGAGACCCACGTACGGGGAACGACTTCTCGGCGCGCATGTGCAGGTTGCTGAGACTCGGAAGGCGAATCGTAGCAGTCGGTTCCACTCGCACGGTCAGCGAAGGGACCTGCCGGCCGCCCCTGACCGACACGGTGCGCGCCAATGCACTGCCGCTCCGGTTCTCGTAGTTCGCCGCGACCTGCACCTCAGCCGGGAGACGATACGACCCCGAGATCCTCGTCAGCCACTCCCAGCTGTGATCGGCCGTATTGATTTCCGTATTGGGATTGAAGTCGGCGAGGACTGCCTGATTCAGCCCCAGCTTCGTCGCGGAGTAGGACGCCATGAGCTGCCATCGGCTGCTGAAGCGCTTGGTTGCCGCCATCTCGAAGCTCTTGTAGTGTTCGTCGGCGCTCGGGTGGTTGATCAACATCGGCTGTTGGAAGGCAACCCCCGCGAAGGCAGCCGGATAGTCGTAGTAAGTGATCGTCGTGCCCGGATCGTCCGCCGTTCCCACTCTGCCGTCGGGGCCGGGATCGGGGTTACTTATTGGAATGTCGTACACCTCGTACGGCCGCCGATTGTTTTGCACACGATACTGATCGAACGAGCGGGAATAGATTCCGGTTGCACGCACGGCAAAATTCGCGATGATCTCCCGCTCGACCGAGAGCGAGAACTGGTCGCTCATCGGCGTCTTCTCATTTGGGTTGGGGACCGCGTACGAGGTCGAGCCGCCGAACTGAACCGTCGTGCCGATGAAGTCCGGCCCGTTCGGGTTGAGATTCGATTCACCCGGCTCCCACTGTTTATTGCCGTTCAGGTCATGCCAGAGGAACGGCGCGGTGAGCGCCACGTTCGCGTTTGCGGCACTCAACTCGTCGGCACCACGCTCCTGCGCGAACCGCCCCCAGCCGCCCTTGACGACCGTCTTGCCGTCACCCGTGACGTCATATGCCGCATACAAGCGCGGAACCACCGTGTGCCGCTTCCTGAACTGCACCTGCTCGAAACAGCCCGCGGGGAACACGATATCGAACGGCGCTCGTGCCGCCGTGCGGCATTGCCTGGGTATAGATCCATTGTCGTACGCGAAGCGGGCCCCCAGATTGAGCGTGAGCCGCCGGCCGATGGTCCAGCGGTCCTGCGCATACGTTCCGAGAGAGCTGTAGGGCGTCTTGGGGTCCACCGGGTTGTTCTTGACGTCTATATCGAACGGTACTCCGCCTCTGAAAATGAGACGGTAGTTTTCGGCGACGCCGCGGTCGAACGCCCTCCGATCGAAGCCGTTGCGCGGAAGATAGTCGACGCCCCCCTTGAAGTCGTGATTGCCCGCGAACAAATCCGGTTTATACCAGTTCACCGCGCCTCTCACGTGCCGCCGGCCTCCATATGTCAACGTGGCAGCCTCATCGTTGAGACCGGTCACCAGCGACGTGAGTTGGTCGAACGTTCCGATCTGGTCCGAATATGCACGGCCGTTCTTTCCCTCGCATGGCGCCCGGCAGAGATCCCACGTCCAGCTCCCATATTGCAACGACACGAACCGGTTCCCCGATACGATCTGGGCTTCGATCTTGTACGTGTCGACACGATAGAGCTTCTTTTGCCTGGAGTCGAAGTCCGTGAACGCCGTAATTTCCTCTTCGGAGTCCCGATAGAACTTCTGATGGAAGCCAATGAGCTTGAGCGCCGGCTTCATCTGATACGAAATTTTTTCGGTGGAATACGCGCTGGTGGATTTGTTTTGCTGCGGACTGCCATCGTGCTTGAACGCGCCGGCCACGACCTGGTCCTCCGCGCGTGCGCGCGCCCCGTAATAGAACCAGAGTTTGTCGGGAACGATCCGGCCGCCTACGTCGCCGTTGACATCCCACCGCTTGGAGAGCGGATTTCCTGCGGTGACGCCCTGGGCCCTCAGCGTGTCACTGATGTTGTTGCTTTGGAAGCGCGGCCCCGTCGCAGAATAGAAACCGCTGCCATGGAAGTCGTTGCCACCGGACTTGACAATGACCGATAGGTTGATCCCTTGCGTCGGACTGGAGGCTTCGTTGCCGACCGTCTGCACGGCCGTCTCCTCGATCGCCGCGTAATCGAAATAATTGCCGCTGCTGTTGTTCCGCGTGTTCGGCGACGTCGTGACGACGCCCTCGAGGAGGGTCCACGAGTCGTTGTCGCGTCCGAAGGCGCGGAACGTCGGGTTGGGGGTCGTGGGCGGGGCGCCGCCGAAATCGAGATTGGTACGCACGCCGGGCGCCTGTTCCATCAGAGCCTGCAGACCATTCCGGCTCGTCGGAATCAACTCCAGCGTTTCTCTCGTCAACAGGGTGCGCACGGTCGCCGTTGTCGCGTCCACGACAGGCGCGGCCCCGGTCACCGTCACCGTTTCCGCCTGCACGCCGAGTTTCAGTGCGATGTCGATCTTCGCAGTGAACCCTGACGTCAGACGCAGGTTGTCCCGCCGCACGAGCTGGAACCCCTGCAGCGCGTACTCCACCGTATACGTCCCGATCGGCAGCGGCGACAAGCGATATTCGCCGCGGTTGTTGCTGACGTCAGCCACCGCAGGAACCTGCAGCGCGGGACTGGTCGCCGTGACCGTCACCCCTGGCAGCACGGCGCCACTCTCGTCCATCACCTGCCCGATGATGCTGGCCTCCTGCCCCTGGCCCGCGAACGCCAGCCCGGGCGGCGCCACCCAACCACCCGTGAGTACGATCGCGAAGAGGATCGATCTACAGGAGCGCCCGAACAGGCCGTTCATCATCAGCCTCCCTTGTGTGAATGTGTAGAGCGCAGGAGACAGAAATTGCCGGAGGGGTCAGATGATACGGCCGAAACGATCCGAAGACTGTTCACGTTGCGCAGAATCCGCCATGGCCCGTCGGAGCAGCCAGGTGGTTCCGGCCCCGGACGTCGCGGCGTTCCTGGTCGAGCACACCCCCACGGTGCTGCTGTTCGACCTCAGCATTCCTACCGTCCCAACCGGGACTGCCTTGTGGCCCTCCGTCTCATTCCTGACATCCGGCGTGCCCTTCGTGGTCACGACGAGTAACAAGGCGGCACTCGAAAGCGTCGTCGGGAGCACCGACGCGATCGAGTTAACGGGGACGTCCGAGAACCTGACGATGGTGACCGCGGCTATCCTCGCGGCGCAAAGGTAGGCTCACCCACGCCGGTAACGGGACCGGGGCGCATCATATCGAGCGCGCGAGAATGTCCAGTCCTCTCGTTGCGGTCCGCTTGTCGATCGCCAGCGACGGCAACAGCAGCACCGTCGAGCCTTCGGTCGATACGAGCAGCCCGTTGCGGCGGCACGTGTCGTGGATTGTGTCCGCGTAGTCCTCGTCGCCGACATCAATCCCGATTGCCAGGCCTTGGATGCGAACCGCCGCCGGGCGATCGAACTCGAGTTGCAGCAGGCGGACGCGGAAATACTCGCTCATCTCCGCCACGCCGGCGAGCAGGCGCGCCCGGTTTGCCTTGAGATCGCGCAGGGTGGCGATCGCCGCGGCGACGCTGCGCGGGTGCCAGCCGTAGGTCGAGTAAAAGGTGCCGTTCTGCTCCATCGACTTCGCGATCGGCGCGGTGGCGATCACCGCGCCAATCGGCGCCAGCCCGCCGGTCATCGCCTTCGCGACGCACAACATGTCCGGCTCGAGGCCGAAGTGCTCGCACGCGAACAGGCGGCCGGTGCGGCCGAATCCGCTCGCGACTTCATCGGCAATGAACAGGGTGCCGTAACGGCGGCAGGTGTCGCGCACCCGCCGGATGACGTCGTGGTCTGGAATCAGGACCCCGAGGTTGATGCTGATCGGCTCGATGACGAACGCGGCGACGTCCCGCCGCTTCAGCCGCGCCTCGATCCGGCGCAGCGCCTTCGCATCGAGCGGCGGGGCGATCTTGCCGCAGTGCGGCAGCAGGTTCTTGATGCGCTCGCGGTTGTCGGACGCGCCGATGCTCAACGCGGCGAGCGAGTTGCCGTGGTAGCTGCCTTCGAGCGACAGCAACGCGCGGCGGCCGGTGTGGATCATCGCCGCCTGCAGCGCCAGGTCGACCGCTTCGGATCCACCGGTCGCGCGGAAGCAGGTGGTCAAGGGACGGGGAGCCAGCGACGCGAGCAGCCGCGCGAGTTCCGTCCACGGCGCATACGCGTAACCGGGATAGACGTAATCGGGTCCCTTGAAGCGATCGATCGCTTTCGCGATCGCCGCGGGGCGCCACCCGAAATTCCCGACGCACCAGCCCATCACGAAGTCGATGTACTTCCTGCCGCGCGAGTCGGTGACGATGCTGCCGTTCGTCGCGGCAACCTGCAGTTCCGCTGGCTCCTCTCTGGCGAGCGGCTCGCGGCGTCGAGCGGGCATAAGCGATCCTTTCCGAGCGCAGCTATGGCGACAGCGTCATTTGCATCGGCGCGTTCGTGGTCATTGGCGGACGCTCACGCCATCATCCACCCGCGACGTGCGTCCGACCCTCGCTCACCTTCGTGTGCGGATGAGGACGCGTCCCGGCTCGGGGGCGCGAGCGTCACATGGCCGCGATGAAACACCAGCCTCGGAGTGCGTCAAGAAGCGCTGACCGGGGCTGACCGGTTCAGCGAGATTGTCAACGTGCGATCCGTCTCCTGCACGCGCTCGAACTCGCGCACGATGCCGAATATGTCGCGGCACATGGCGCGGTCAGTGATGGTGATTTTGATGTTGGTGTTCGTCACGGTGCCGCTGAAGGTTGGGGCAGACACAGGCGAACAGGTGCCCACACCCAAGCCCCCATCCACACGAAAATCGCTGATCGTGCCGTCGGGCCGCATGCTGGCCGTGTAGCCGAACGAGGAGCTGCAGGGTGGTTCGCTTGATCCAGTCGCCGTCAGCCCCACGCGTCCTGCGAAAGTTCCTGCTGTTTGCGAGACCACGTCCATCATCGCCGTGCAACTCCAGCCGCCCGAAGTCCCCGTCTCACGATACTGGAGCACCAGGCGACTGCCGACGCCGGGCGTCCAGTGCCCGACCAGCGACGGATATTGAACGGGCGAACTCGCCGACGGGGCCGTCGGCGATGTACTGCCGCAGCCCACGCAAGCGAGTGCGACCGAGAAGGCGACTCGCCTGATGACGACAGCGGACGGTCGCTGCCGGTTTGCCATAGGCTGCGCCGACATGCAACTTGAGTACCGCAGGCCCCGCCGCCCGCCGCAGAAATTTTCGGCACCCAACGTGTCAACGCAGCCTCTGTGTGGAAGTCGATGCTTGCCGAGGACACATCCCTCTGGATGCCGGGATGGTGTGGATGCGGCGCGTGGAGTTGATGGTCTGATGGCGGCAGCGAGCGAACTGGTCGAGAGAGTCAATCTGCGGCGCACGCCGTCAACAAATGGCCGTCGCACGCCAACCAACTACCGAGCGCCTGCAGCATCGCTTGAATCAGAACGCGCATCCTGGCTGCGTGTCATCGTTTTGCCAACGGAAGCGCTCCAATGCCGACGCTGAGTTCCGCGACAATCCGTGTCAACGTTTTACAGTCGCGTCGCATGTCGGTCGCATGAGCCGTGAGAAGAGTCTTCACCCTCTCAGGTGGTGCCGGTCTCGGCGGGGGTGCTTCTGCACGGAGCTTGAGCAGCTCGCGTTGAATTGAATGGCTGTGCCGCAGCAGCGCTTCGAGCTGTGCCAGCACATCCACTATCTGAACGTCCAGTGTCTGCAACTGGTCATCAAGGGTCGTTGTCGAGCGAGGCATGGCCGCGCAGAAGATGCAATAAGAAAGCCCGTCGACAAATTCGCGACTACAGCAGTGAACGTGCATCGCGAACATCTCGAGTGTCGAACCCTTCCCTGAACGAACGGTAGATCTCTGTCAGCCTCTGCCGCGCCGGGCCTCGCCGTCCGTGAGCCGCGTCCAGGCGACTCATACTCATCGCCGCCCGAAGCTCGTATGCGGTCGCTCCTTGCCTGCGCGCGATGTCGCCGGCCCGGAGAAAGCGGGCTTCCTTCATCGCGCTGTCTTCGAGCCATTCGCCCTGGAGACGATGGAGTTCCGCCTCGACGTATCCTTCGCGCGTCCGTTCCGTGATCGCGAGCGCCTCGTCGAGCGTCCTCAACCCGGCGGCGGCATCCCCTGCGGCCACATACGATTCAGCGAGCAAGGCCAGAAAATACGGCTGCAGGCTCTCGAAACGCGCGCGCCGGCATTCGTCGATCGCATCACGCAGCAGGGCGATGCCGTGGTCGGGCCTTCCCTGCTGCGCAAGCGCCCAGCCTCGCAGCGCGGCCGCCCACGATTGCAGCACCACCGCCCACCAGCGTTCGTCCTTCGCCAGCGCAATGGCTGCCTCGGTCTGGTGGAGGACGCGTTCGGGCTCGCGGCATTGCGTCTGCAGCATGGCATCGAAGAGCAATGCGAATACGAGGCTATAGCGATGCTCGAGCCGCTGCGCCAGCGCGATCGCGTCTTCACTCGTTCGCACTGCCTGTTCCGGCTTGCCCAGGATCCATAAGTTCAGCGCCAGACAGGAGCGGCTTGCCACACCAGGATCGTGCCCGCCATACGCCGCGGCCAGAATGTGGTGTCTGTCGGGAACGTACAGCGCGATGGCCGATTCGGCAGGGCCCACAACGGACGCGAAGTCACCAGATAACCAGTTCGTCTGGGCAACAGCCTGGTGTGCCAGCAGGACCAACTGCTCCTCGCCGAGTTCACTGGCGAGCGCGGAAAGACGTCGTGCGCAATCGCGCGCGCTCCCATA
>Ga0070705_100001730_pt1 | contig 11358 bp, 15 predicted proteins | sample KBSK5253metaG_FD_65455 | JGI IMG/M metagenome (GOLD analysis project Ga0070705, IMG submission 65455) | Corn, switchgrass and miscanthus rhizosphere microbial communities from Kellogg Biological Station, Michigan, USA - KBS K5-25-3 metaG | ecosystem: Host-associated > Plants > Roots >... | reverse complement strand
CATCAGGATGCCGTCCACGCCCTGCTCCATCGTGACGCACGCGTCCGACGCCGTGCCGACGCCGGCATCCACCACCACAGGCACGCGGAGCCGGCGCTTGATCGTCCGGACGCTGAAGGGATTCAGCAGGCCGAGCCCGCTGCCGATCGGCGACGCGAGCGGCATCACCGCGGCACACCCGGCGTCTTCGAGCCGCAGCGCCGTCACGAGATCCTCGTTCGTGTAGGCGAGAACCTTGAACCCTTCCTTCACCAGGATCTTCGCGGCCTCGAGCAGGCCCTGCACGTCGGGGAGCAGGGTCTCCTCGTCGCCGATCACCTCGAGCTTCACGAAACCATTGAAGCCGGCCTCGCGGCCGAGGCGCGCGTAGCGAATCGCGTCCTCGGCGGTGTAGCAGCCTGCCGTGTTGGCGAGCAGGAAAAACCGTTTGGGGTCGAGGTGATGGAGGACGCTGGTGTCCTTTGAGCGATCGAGGTCCACCCGGCGCACGGCCACCGTCACGATTTCAGCGCCCGAGGCTTCGATGGCGCGCAGCATCGTCGCATGGTCGGGATACTTGCCCGTCCCGACCATCAGACGCGATTGAAACGTGCGCCCGCCGACGACAAACGGCGTGTCCTGGACGAGGTCCACGGTGGTGGTCACCGGCTCACCCTCCTCCCACGAAATGCACCAGCTCGATCGCGTCGCCCGGGGCGACGCGCACGTCGCCGAGCGCCGGCCGCCGCACGATGTGGCGATTGTGCTCCACCACGACGGCGCGAGGATCGAGCGCCAGCTCGGCCAGGAGCTCGAGCAGCGTCACGCCCGGCGCGATGGTCCGGGGCTCTCCGTTGATGACGACGTCGATCGTGTCCTTCATTTACCTTGGCAGCTCCTTCAGCATCCGGCGAACCGCATCGGCCGGGTCCGCGGCGTCCCACAAGGAACGAATCGCCGCGACGCCGTACGCGCCCGCCGCCTGCACCGCCCGCGCCTCGCCGGGGCCGATGCCACCGATCGCGATCACGGGCAGCCCGAGCTTCGCGATCTGGGCCAGCGTGTCGAGCCCGAGCGGAGGGCGATCGGGGTGGGTCGCGGTGGGGTAAACGGGCCCTACTAGAAGATAGTCGGCCCCTTCAGCCTTTGCGGCCTCGGCCTCCGCGAAGTCGTGCACCGACCTGCCGATCCACCACGTGGCGTCGAGCCGCCGCGCGGCGCTGACAGGAAGGCTGCCTGTGCCTAACTGAACCCCCACGGCGTTCAGGCTCAATGCGATATCCAAACGATCGTTGACGAACAATGCCGATGGAAGGTTGGAAAGTCGGAACGAAAAATCATAGTGCTCGAGGCCGGTGAGGGTGCGGCCGCGCGCGTGGAGCGCCAGGTTCGCTCCGCCCGATCGCGCAAGCTCGCCCGCGATGTCCTCCAGGTCCGCGCGGCGCGCGATGCGCTCGTCCGTGATGGCGTGAAGGCGAGGGAGCGGCGGCCTCACGTAAAGCGTCGGCCCGGGGGGAGCCGAGCGCCGCGCAGCCAATCGTCAGCGGTCATGCGTGCTTTGCCGGCCGGTTGCACTTCGAACACCTCCACCGCCTGCCCACCCCCTGCCGCGATCAGCAATCGGCCGTCAGCGGCCAAGACCTCTCCAGGCGATCCGCTGCCGTCGGCCACTCGCGCGCTGAACAGCTTCACCTCCGCGTCGAGCTCCGTCCACGCACCGGGCCGTGGGTCGAGACCCCGAATCAGGCGCGTGACGCTCGCCGCGTCCTTGCTCCAATCGATCCGCGCGATCTCGCGCGTAAGCTTGGGCGCGTAGGTGGCCAGGGCCTCGTCCTGCGGCACGGGCCGCAGCGATTCCTGCTCGAGCAGTGCCAGCGTCTCGACGAGGGCCTGGGCGCCGAGCTCCGCCAGATGCTCGGACAGCTCGCCCCCCGTCATGTCTGGCTCCACGTGCTCGGCGATTTGATGCAGGATCGGGCCGGTGTCCATGCCGGCGTCGAGCTGCATGATCGTGACGCCCGTCCGATCCAGACCGTTGACGACCGCCCACTCGACGGGCGCCGGGCCACGCAAGGCCGGGAGCAGGGACGGGTGTACGTTGACCATCCCGCGCGGCGGCAGCTCGAGCAGCTCGGCCTTCAGGATGTGGCCATAGGCGACGACGACGCCGATGTCGGGCCGCGTGTCGCGCAGGCGGACGAGGAACGCACCATCGGTGGGCTTCTCGGGCTGAAACAGCGTCAGGTCCTCGGCTTCTGCGACGACCTTCACCGGCGGCGGCACGAGGCGGGAGCGCGAGCGGCCCTGTGGAGCATCAGGTTGCGTAACGACCGCGACGACGTCGAACCCTTCACCCACCAGGGCGCGGAGCGAAGGAACCGCGAAGTCGGGGGTACCGAAGAATGCGACGCGCACTCAGAGCTCGCCCGCCGGCTCCGGCGTGACCTCCTTCAAGTATCCCGACTTTCCCTTACGTGACTTTTTCCATTTGGCGACCAGCAGGCCGCGCTTCACGGCGCTCAGATGGTCGAGAAAGAGAATGCCGTCCAAGTGATCGATCTCGTGTTGAATCGCGCGGGCTTTGTAGCCGGTCGCCGTCGCGCGGTACGATTGGCCGGCTCGGTCCAACGCTTCCACCACGACGCGCGCTGAGCGCCGCACGTCACCAAAGATCTCGGGGATCGACAGACACCCCTCCTCGGCCGTCTCGATCTCGTCGCTGCGCTCGACGATCACCGGGTTGATCAGGACGAGGGGCGGCGGATCGTCTTCGCCCACGTCCACGACAGCCACCCGGCGCGCCACGCCGACCTGATTCGCCGCGAGCCCCACGCCACGCGCCGCCCGCATCGTCTCGAACAAGTCGTCCACCAGCGTGCGCACGGCGTCGTCGACGTGTGCGACGGCCTTCGCCTTCTGGCGCAGGACGGGCGAGCCCAGCAGGTGGAGCGTGCGAACGGTCACGCCGGCTTCGCCTCCACAGCAGCGCCGCGGTTTGTGATGCTGGCGATCCCGCTCCGCAGGATGATGAACTTCGACTCCCCGCTCCGCACGGTCACCTGGTCGTCCTTGATGTGCAGCACTTCGCCCACAATGCCGCTCGACGTGACGACCTGATCGCCGCGCTGGAGGGAGGCGAGGAGCTGCTTGTGCTGCTCCGCCTGGCGGCGTTGCGGCCGGATGAGCAGGAAGTAGAAGATCCCGATGAACAGCGCAATCTGGATGATGAACGCGCTGAGCCCCGGCCCGCCCTGGCCGGACGGAGCGAACAGCAGCAGGGACAGCGAGGAGAGCATGGTCATGCGATTTCCCGGTTCAAGTGTAACGGCGGCGCCAGTCGTCGGCCCACGCGGCCAGGGCGCCATTCCCCTTCCGGATCGCCGCGCGCATCTGCTCGGCGAGCCGGATCAAGTATCGGACGTTGTGCAGCGACAGCAGCCGCAGTCCCAGCAGCTCGTCCGCCACGAACAGGTGGCGCAGGTAACCCCGCGAGTACGTGGTACAGGTCTCGCAGTCGCAGGTCGGGTCGAGCGGGCCCGCGTCCGTCCGTAACGCGGCGTTGCGAATGTTCAGCGGGCCCTCCGGCGTGAACGCCGAGCCGTTGCGGCCGTTGCGGGTCGGCGCGACGCAGTCGAACAGGTCGACTCCCCGCTCCACCGCCGCCACGAGGTCCTCGGGGAACCCGACGCCCATAAGATAACGGGGAATGGGAGCGGGGAGCCGGGGCCCGAGTGTCTCCAACACCTCGTACATCTTCGGTTTCGGCTCGCCGACCGACAAGCCGCCGATGGCGAGGCCGGTCCAGGAACCCATGTCGAGGATCCGGCGCAGGCCCTCCTGGCGGAGCGCGCGGTGCGTGCCGCCTTGGAGGATGGGCCAGAGGGTCTGAGGGACGGTTGGACGGTTGGACGGTTGGACGGATTCTCCAACCGTCCAACGGTCCAACAGTTCACCGTGTCTTTTCACGCACCGCTCCAACCATCTCAGCGTTCTCTCCAGGGCATCCCGCGATGTCGCCTCATCCGCCGCCCCCGGCGCCACGTGATCGAACGCCATCGCAATGTCGGCGCCGAGGGTCCATTGGATTTCGGTCGCGCGCTCCGGAGTGAGGACGCGGCGGCCTCCGTCCACGTGGCTCTGGAACTCGACCCCCTCCTCGTCCACGCGGCGGAACCCGGCGAGCGAGAACACCTGGAATCCACCCGAGTCCGTGAGCAGGGGGCGGTCCCACGCCATGAAGCGGTGCAGCCCGCCGAGCTGGGCGATCACGTCCTCGCCGGGGCGGACGTGCAGGTGGTAGGTGTTCGCGAGGACGATGCCGGCGCCCACGGCCCTCAAGTCGGCGGGCGAGAGCGCCCGCACGGTGCCCTGCGTGCCCACAGGCATGAATACGGGCGTTTCCACGGTACCGTGGGGCAGGGTGAGGGAGCCGGTGCGAGCGGCGCCCGACGTCGAGTGGATGCGGAACTCGAACATTAGTCCCGGGCTGAAGCCCGGGCTCGGCGGGATGTTGTCCTTAAGGACAGCAATGCGCCGAGCCCGCCCTTCAGGGCGGGAATAACCGGGCACGTACACCCACTCATATCACCACCATCGCGTCCCCGTACCTATGGAACTCGAACATCAGGCTAGCGCTGAAACTCGGGGTTCATCACGGGCATAATGCTACTCATGGTGTGCACCCGGTGTCACGAGCACGCGGCAATGCGTTCGCCCTCTCTCGAAGCTCTCGGGGGCGCTGCGTGGCCCTTTCCCGCTGATATCTGTTCCCGATGCCTGGCACGCGTACTGAAGGACGACCCGGCGGTGCGCGCTCGACTCTTTGAGTTTCAGAAGGTCCTCAATAAGAAAATGCTGGCGGGCGCCGGCGAGGCTGTTCGCGCCGGGGCGCTCCACATGATGACCTGGGCGGATCTGGTTGCGAAGCGGTTTGGTCCTAAATGATCGCCATCGCGTCGCCGTAACTGTAGAAGCGATACCCCTCCCGCACCGCTTCCCGATACGCTCCCATCACCGCCTCGTAGCCACCGAACGCGCACACCAGCATCAGCAACGTAGAGCGGGGAAGATGAAAGTTGGTGAGCAACCGGTCCACCACCTTGAATTCATACGGGGGATGAATGAAGAGGCTCGTTTCGCCCGCGCCGGCGCGCACCTGTCCTTGCTCGTTTGTGGCGGACTCGAGCGCTCGAACGACTGTAGTTCCCACTCCCCACACCCCACGCCCCACGGCTTTCGTGTCGTTGACGATCTTTGCGGTCTTCTCCGGAATCTCGTAGGCCTCCGGGTGCATCGGATGGGCGGCGAGATCGTCCACCTCGACGGGTTTGAATGTGCCGGGCCCGACGTGCAGATCGAGCGAGGCCACCACAACACCCTTGGTGCGAACCTGATTGAGATGGTGCGGAGTGAAGTGCAGCCCGGCGGTCGGCGCCGCCACGCTGCCGTCGTGCGAGGCATACACCGTTTGGTAGCGCTCGCGGTCGGCCGGCGTGGGCGCGCGGCGAATGTACGGCGGTAGCGGGACCTCGCCGTATTTCGCGATCGTCTGCCGCGCGTCGAGCGCGCCGACGAACCGCACCTTCCGCATACCGCCTCCCAGAACCTCCACAACCTCCACCACACTGTCCCCCTCGCCGAAGCTCACCTGTCGCCCCGGCTTGAGCTTCCCGCCCGGATGCCCCATCGCGAGCCAGGTGCCGTCGGGAAGAGCGCGCACGAGCAGAATCTCAGCCGCGTTTCCCGACTCCCGTTTGCCGCGGAGTCTTGCGGGAATCACTCGCGACGTGTTGAGGACGAGCACGTCCCCTGCCGGGATCAACTCGGCAACATCTGGGAACTTCCGGTGGGTGATGACCCCGGTAGCGCGCTCGAGCACGAGCAGGCGGCTCGAGGCTCGATCCGGGAGGGGCTCTTGGGCGATTTGGTCGGCGGGAAGGTCGTACTCGAAATCGGAGGCTTTATGGATCAAAGATGTTCGCTTGTTCGGCGCTCGTGGGCGGCGTGAAGCCGAAATGGCGATAAGCACTTGCTGTGGCGCAGCGACCGCGCGGCGTGCGCGCGAGGAACCCCTGTTGCATCAGAAAGGGCTCGTACACCTCCTCGAGCGTGCCGGGGTCCTCACCGACGGCCGCGGCGATCGTCTGCACACCGACGGGCCCGCCCTCGAACATTTCGATGATCGTCTTCAGGATCCGCGCGTCCATGTCGTCGAGCCCGAACTCGTCGACGTCGAGCCGCTTGAGCGCCTCCACGGCCACGGCCGCGGTGATCTTCCCGGCGGCGCGCACCTGTGCGTAGTCGCGCACGCGCTTCAAGAGGCGGTTCGCGACGCGCGGCGTGCCGCGGCTGCGGCGCGCGATCTCCACCACGCCCGCGGCGTCGGCGGGAACGCCCAGGATCCCCGCGGAGCGGGTGATGATCTGGACGAGGTCGTCGGGCGGATAGTAGTGCAGCCGCTCCACGAGGCCGAAGCGCGCGCGCATCGGAGGCGTCAGCAGGCCGAAGCGCGTCGTCGCGCCGATCAGCGTGAAGCGCTCGAGCTGCATCGGAATCGTCTGGGCGTGCGGGCCGTCGGCGATGCGGACATCGACGTGATACTCTTCCATCGCGGGGTAGAGGAACTCTTCGAGCGCCGGACGCAGCCGGTGCACCTCGTCGATGAACAGGATGTCGCCGCTCTTCAGGCCGGTGAGCATGCCCACGAGATCGCCGGGCCGCTCGAGCACGGGCCCGGAGGTGGTCCGGATGTCGACGTCCATTTCCTTCGCCATGAGGAGCGCGAGAGTCGTCTTGCCGAGTCCCGGGGGGCCGAAGAACAGCGTGTGGTCGAGCGGCTCCTTGCGGTGCTTGGCCGCGTCGATCGCGATCTGCAGCGACTCCTTCACTTTCGCCTGACCGACGAACTCGTCGAGTCGGGAGGGACGCAGCGCGGCGTCGGTGAGTCGCTCGTCGGGGAGCGCCTCGGGTGTGGTGATCTCGGCGCGGGCCACCCGCTATTTGCCCTTGGGCTGGGCGCGCCACCGCACCGGTCGCGCGTCGGCCTCGATCGTGTGCTTCGTGTGACACTGGAGGCACTCGTCGTCGGCGCGCCTCGCCGTGGCGTGGACGAGGCGGCGATTCGTCGACCCGCAGCGCGTGCAGATCCATTCGGCGGTGATGGTGGCCGTCCTTTCGGTCGTCATGTGGGCGTCATTTGGTCGTGAGCACTTGCAGCGCGCGGCGCACCAGCGTCTCCGTCTCGCCCTCGAGTCCGCCGTTGCCCGCCAGGGTCTCCCGCAGGGCCCGGTCGGCTTCGGCGGTGCTGTATCCGAGGCGCTCGAGCGCTTTCAACGCCGCTTCCGCGCCCCCCGGCATCGGAGGCGTCCCTCCGTCCACAAACTCGTCTACCTTGTCGCCCAGCTCAAGCGCGAGCCGTTCCGCGGTCTTCTTCCCGATGCCGCTCACCGACGACAGCAGCGCAATGTTCTTCTCCCGCACCGCGCGAGCGCCGCGCTCTACGCCCAACGCCGACATCACGGCCACGGCGAGCTTCGGCCCCACGCCTGAAACGCTCGTGAGGCGTTGAAAAAAGCGTCGTTCCGATTCGTCGAGAAAACCGTACAAGGCCCACCCGTCCTCGCGCACGACCAGCTCGGTGGCGAGCGTGACCTCCGCGCCCGCGCCCGGCAGTCGCTCCATCACGCCGAGCGGGACGGTGATTTCGTAGCCCACGCCGCCCGCGGTCTCCACCACCACGCGGTCGGCGGACTTGGCCGCGAGCCGGCCGCGTACGTAGGCGATCACGAGCGGATGATGTAGGTCAAGGCTGCCGCGACACCGTCGGCGGCATCGGCGGGCTTGGGCGCCTGGCGCAGCCGCAGCAGGCGCATCACCATCGCGGCCACCTGCACCTTGCCGGCCCCGCCCGCGCCAACGACGGTCTTCTTGATCGTGGCCGGCGCGTACTCGGCGATCACGAGTCCCGCGTCCTGAGCCGCGAGCAGCACCACGCCGCGGGCGTGACCGAGCACGAGCGTCGTGCGCACGTTCTTATGATAGAAGGCGTCCTCCAGGGCGAGCGCCGTGGGACGGTGTCGCGCGATCAGCTCGACGATGCCCTCGTGCAGCTCGTGCAGCCGGCGGGGCAGGGAGCTGCCTTTGGCGAATTTGAAGACGCCACACTCGATGAGACGGCCCAGCGGGCTTCCCCCCGCGGTTCCGTTCCCCGTTTCGATCACCCCGTAGCCGGTGACCGCGGTGCCCGGGTCGACGCCCAGGACCCTCACCTCACCCCGTCACCGCTGCCATGGCCTCGGCGTCGATGTCGAAGTTCGAGAACACCTTCGAGACGTCATCCATCTCCTCGAGGCCTTCGACGAGCTGCAGCAGCTGCTTCGCCTCGCCGCCCTCGACCTTCACGGTGTTCTTGGGGAGCAGGGCGATCTCGGCGCTCCGCACGGGCAACTGCTTGGCCCGCAGCGCCTGGTCGATAACGTGGAGTTGATTGGGTGGAGTCGTGATCAGGAAGACGTCGCCCTCGCGCACCATGTCATCGGCGCCGGCGTCGAGGGCGGCCTCCATCGTCGTATCCTCGTCGGCGTCCCCGGCTACCTCGATCTGCCCTTTGCGGTCGAACATCCAGGCCACCGAGTTCGTGGCGCCAAGATTCCCGCCGCGGCGCGTGAACACATTGCGGATCTCCGCGACGGTACGGTTGGCGTTGTCGGTGATCGCCTGGATGAGGATCGCGGCGCCGCCGGGGCCGTAGCCCTCGTATGTCACTTCCTCGTAGACGACGCCCTCGAGCTCACCGGTACCCTTCTTGATGGCGCGCTCGATGTTCTCGGCGGGCATGTTCTCGGCTTTGGCGGCGTCGATCGCCGTACGGAGGCGCGGGTTACCCCCGGGGTCGCCGCCTCCCTGCTTCGCGGCGATGGTGATCTCGCGGATGATACGGGTGAAGACGGCACCACGCTTCTGGTCGGTGACGGCTTTCTTCCGCTTGATCTGCTTCCACTTACTGTGGCCAGCCATAGGTCATTGCAAGTTACAACTTGACCGCGCGCGCGCGCCACAGGTAGGATTCCCGCCCATGCCCCGCTCACTACCGTTGCTCCTCGTCCTCCTCGTCCTCGCCGCCGGCTGCGACAGCGGTCGCGAAGACCGGCGCGCCCGCGCCATCATCGGCCGCGCGCTGCCGGACGCTCTCGGCTACCCCGGGTCGTCGCTGGTCAGCTACGCCGCCGGGGAGGACGCCGGCAAGATGGAGCTCACCACCCCAGCTCCGGTGAAGGCCGTGGCGGAGTGGTACCGCGAGGCGCTGCCCTTGAACGGCTGGGAAGTGCAGAGTGACGCGACGGACGCGAGCGGTGTCGTGACCATCTATGCGGAGAAGCAGCAGCGACCCCTGTGGCTCACGCTGCGCCCCAATGTCGGGGGCGCGGGGACGACCTACACGCTGATGGGAGGGATCATCGAACCGGATTCCAGCAAGGCTCAGCGGTCCGGATCGAGCATGTCCTCGAACCGCATCCAGCGACGGTAGAAGTAAAGATCCACGAATCCCGTCGGGCCGTTGCGGTTCTTCGCCACAATCAGCTCCGTCGCCCCCTCCACACCCCCGCCCGGCCGATACATCTCTTCCCGAAAGAGCGACAGCACCACATCGGCGTGCTGCTTGAGGGCGCCCAGCACGCCATAGTCCTCGAGCGTCGGACGCGGGTTTTCGCGTTGCGCCTGGAAGCGAGGCAGCTGCGCCACGAGGAGCAGCGCGACCTGCCGCTCGAGCGCCAATGCCTTCAGGTGCCGGAGCACGAGTGCGGTGTCTTCGTCCTGCGTCACGCGCGTGAGTCCCCGGGGTGGCGGGACGAGCTGCAGGTAGTCCACCACGACCAGGGCCAGCTGGCGCAGCGGCTCGAGCCGGTCCGCCATCGTGTCGAAATCGTCGGCGGCGAGGGGCAGCATCGCCAGCGGCAGGCCACGCAACCGCACCGCCGCGCCCCCGATCCCGGCGCGCGTCTGGTCGCTCATCTTGGCGGCGCGGAGGTCGTCCACCGTCACGCGGCCCTCGATGGCGAGGGCGCGCTCCATGAGCCGCTCCTCGTCCATCTCGCCCGACAGAAACGCCACGCCGAGCCCTTGCTGCGCGACGCGCAGCGCCACGCCGAGCGCCAGCGCCGATTTCCCGGCACCGATGTCGCCGCCCAGCACGACCAAGTCGCGCCGTCGCACGCCACCCCCGAGGATTTTGTCGACCGACGCGAATCCCGTGGGCACGGTGTCGCCCGTGAGCTCCCCGGGGCGCTGCGCATCGACGCGCTGCACCAGAGACTCGAGCGAGGCACGTTGCGGCAGGCGGCGCGTGGACATGCGCTATAAATGTACGCGCGCCGCGCGGGCAGCAACGCCGACGGCGTCCGCCGCTTCCGGCCCGAGCACGTCGCGGGCGGGGGCGACGAGCTGACTCAAGACCACCGCAGCCGCGTCCGCCGTCGCCGCCTCGAGGTGGTGCCGGGCGGCGGCGAGGGCCCGCTTGAGCGGCGCGGGGAGGGCCAGGCTGCCCAGACGGGTCTCGAGCGCCTGCAGCCGGCGGCGGTGATTCTTGGCGCTGACCGGCGCGGGGGGCAGGACCGCTTCCGCCGTGCGCACGACCAGCCACAAGGCGAACAACCCGTCGCGTTTCGGGCCCCGGGCCGCGGCGGCAATCAAGGCGACGAGCCGCTCCTCGGCCGGAGTCGTCGCCTGCAGCTGGTCGATCACGCGACGAGCCGGAGCGCGGCCGCGGCCACCTGCGCGGGCAGGAGGTCGACGAGGCAGCGGTGGTGGCCGAGCGGACAGCGCGCCGTGCCCATCGTGGAGCAGGGACGGCACCGCAGGTCCTGCGCGAGCACCGTGGCGCGGGCATGATAAGGAAAGAAGCCGAAGGCCCGGACCGTGGGACCGAAGAGTGCGACGACCGGTGTGCCGACGCCGGTCGCCATGTGCATCACGCCGGTGTCCCCCGAGATGAGGACCTTGGCGCGCGCGAGGCACGCGCCCGTCTCCTGCAGTGTGAATTCTCCGGCGGCGCTCTCCGCCAGCGGCCCGAGCTGCTGCGCCGCGCCCCGGTCCTCGGGTCCGCCCAGCACGACGAGACGATAGCCTGCCGCGCGCAGCCGCTCGGTCAGCGCCTGCCAGTGGGGGATCGGCCAGCGCTTGGTGGCGTGCGCGGCTCCGGGGGCCAGCGCGGCGAGCGGAGCGTCTTCCAACCCCCGCTCGGCGAGCCAACGCGCCACGCGCTCGCGCGCCGCGGCGCCGAGGCAAAACTCGGGCGGACCACCATCGGGGCGGACGTCGAGCCGTCGGGCGGCTTCAAAGTATCTTTCGGCCACGGGGACGTCACCGCGGTAGAGGTCGAGT
>Ga0070705_100001725_pt1 | contig 11370 bp, 7 predicted proteins | sample KBSK5253metaG_FD_65455 | JGI IMG/M metagenome (GOLD analysis project Ga0070705, IMG submission 65455) | Corn, switchgrass and miscanthus rhizosphere microbial communities from Kellogg Biological Station, Michigan, USA - KBS K5-25-3 metaG | ecosystem: Host-associated > Plants > Roots >... | reverse complement strand
TTTCATCCCCGGGCTTTCGATCTCTACGCGTTGTCAGGAGTTCTGGCTGGTCCGTTTCTCCTACACCGTGACCGATAGCGCGGGGACCTCGAGGGTCCTGATACAGCAACAGGCGCAGGGACAACAGCAGTTCGCGGTCACAGGTTCTAAATTCTCGCCTTCGCACTCGCGGAAGTCAATTCGGAGAACCCCGAGCCCCCGAACCGGTGAACCCCGCACCCGAACCTCCGAACCGGTGAACCCCGCACCCCGAACCTCCGAACCCTCGAACCACCAGCAGCCTACCTATGCGGTAGAGTGAGGCGAGATGCTCACCAGAAAGTCGAAATACGGCCTGAAAGCGCTCCTCGTGCTCGCCGAGGACGCCGATCGCGGCCCGGTGCTCATCTCGGAGCTGGCCGAACGTCAGCGGCTCCCGAAGAAATTCCTCGAAGCCATCCTCCTGGAACTGAAGCGGGCCGGGCTGCTGCACAGCAAGAAAGGGAAGGGCGGGGGCTACGTCCTGGGCCGGAAACCGACGGAGATCACGGTCGGGCAGGTGATTCGGGTCCTCGAGGGCCCGCTGGCCCTGACCCCCTGCGTCAGCCAGACGGCCTACCGGCGCTGTGAAGAATGCCCGGACGAGGCGGCGTGCGGTGTCCGGCTGGCCATGAAAGAAGTCCGGGATGCGACCGCGAGAATTCTCGATAACACCACCCTCGCGGGGCTGAACGCCCGGGTTGCGCGCGCCGGCGCTCGTCCCGAACCCGGTCGGGGGGCTCCCGTCCGCGCTCGCCGCGCCAGGAAAAAACCTCTGGCTATTTAGTCTACCTACTATGTAGACTATGGCGGTTTCATGACCGCCACTCTCCCGAAACGCTGTCGTCGCTGTTGTCGGTGCGGATGTCCAGGACCGGCCACGAGGACCTGCTGTTCGGGGAGATGCGTTCATGAGAGTTCGTGAGATAGCCCGCCTAATCGCCATCGTCGCGCTGCTGCTGCCGGCCGCGGTGTTCGCCCAGAGCGGCAGCAGCACCATTTCAGGCCTCATCAAGGACGGCACGGGCGCGCCCCTGCCGGGTGTCTCGGTGACGATCCGCAACGCCGGTACCGGTGTGGCCTTCGACGCCGTGACCAACGAAGAAGGGTTGTACCGCGTCGGCGCGCTGGTGCCAGGCACTTACCGCGTGGAGGCGAGCGTGGACGGCTTCGAGCCGGCCGCGCGGGCGGTGACGCTCGCGGTCAGCCAGACGCTCGCCATCGACATCACACTCGACGTCGCGCGGCAGAGCGAGACCGTCTCGGTCGAGGCGACCGTGCCGCTCGTCGATTCGCAGACCTCCAATATCGCGCAGACGGTCACACGCGAGATGCTGACGGCGCTGCCGCTGCCGAACCGCGCCGCCTCGTCTCTGGTGTCGCTGGCGCCGGGCGTCATCATGATCGACACCGGCACGGGCACCGCGGAGAACTACCCGGTCTTCTCGGTCGCCGGCGGTCGCGCGCGCAACCAGAACTTCATCCTCGACGGCGGCAACGCGTCGAACGCGGTCGGCCTCACGCGCCCGCAGCAGCTGACCACGCTGCCCGTGGACGCCATGCAGGAGTTCAAGGTCATCACGAACAACTACGCCGCGGAGTTCGGCCACTCCACCGGCGGCGTCATCGTCATGTCCACGCGGTCGGGCAGCAACGACTTCCGCGGCGCGCTGTTCGAGTCGTTCCGCAACGACGGGCTCGATGCGAAGAACGTCTTTGCCGCATCGAAGCCGCCCATCAGCCTGAACCAGTTCGGCGGCACCTTCGGCGGGCCGATTCGCAGGAGCAGGACGTTCTTCTTCGGCTCATGGGAGCGGACGCGTCAGCTCACGAGCGAGACCGTGCTCTCGACGGTGCCGACGCTGCGCAACCGCGCGGGTGACTTTTCGGACCTTCGCAGCAACGCGGGTGTGCCGATCGTCGTGTACGACCCCGTGACCCGGCAGCCGTTCGCGAACAACCTCATCCCGGCGGTTCGGATCGATCCGGTCGCGCGCGCCGCGCTGCAGTATTACCCGCTGCCGAACCGCGAGGGGACCGCCGCCAACGCGAACAACCACGTCGGCAACAGCGATTCGACGCTGAACCGCGACATCCTCGTGGGCCGCGTCGATCATCAGCTGCGCATGGCCGACCTGTTGACAGTGCGCTACTACGTCAACAACAGCGGCACGAACGTGACGGGCTCGTACGGCAACCCGGTCGGGGACCCGCTCGCGGATTCGACTGATGTGCGTGTGCAGAGCCTGACCGGCGCACACACCCACATCTTCACGCCCACCGTCGTCAATGAACTGCGCCTCACGTATCTGCGTCGCACGTTCATCGATCAGCGCCCCGGTCTCGGCTCGAACCTCGCGGGGACGGTCGGCCTGCGCGGCGTCACCGCCCAGGCGTTTCCCGCGTTCACCATTCCGGGCTACGCCGCGTTGAGCAGCGCCTCGGTTTCGCGGTTCCAGACGCCGATTCTCGACCGGCAGGTGCTCGAGTCGCTGTCCTGGTCGAAGGGACGGCATGCCTTCAAGTTCGGCGGCGAGTTCCGCGGCGGCGCCAACGATGAAATCCGCGATCGCGGCTCGTCAGGGAGCCTGACGTTCACGCCGCTCATCACGAGCGACCTCGGCGCGGCCAACACCGGCAACGCCCTCGCGTCGTTTCTGCTCGGTGAGGTCAATGCCGGCAGCGTGCAGGTCTCGGATCTGATCCGCACGCGCGCCTCGTACTGGGCCTTCTACGCGCAGGACGACTGGCGCGTCACCAGCCGCCTCACGCTGAATTACGGCTTGCGCTGGGAAGCGGAGCTGCCGCGCCGCGAGGCCGACAACCGGATGAACTCGTTCGATCCGCTCGCGATCAACCCGGTTTCCGGGACGCCGGGCGTGGTCACGTTCGCGGGAGTCAACGGGACGCCCGTGCGTGCGTTCGCGACCGACTGGAACAACGTCGGCCCGCGCGTCGGCTTCGCATATCAGCTGAATCAGTCGGGCCGTACCGTGCTGCGCGGCGGAACCGGCATCTTCTATGGGCCGACCGTCAGCAACACGATTGGTGACGTCGCCGCGCTCGGGTTTTCCACCTCCGCCAGCTTCGTGGTGTCGCAGGCGACGACGGAGAGCGCGTTCAGGCTGCGGGACGGCTTCCCGGCGTACACGCGGCCCGACTTGACACCGGGCTTCGGCGCGGTCCCGCCCGGCACACGTCCGAACACCGCGGTGTCGTTCTTCGATCCGCGCCAGGTGGCGCCCACGTCGTATCAGGTGAACCTGGATCTGCAGCACGAGCTCTCGCGCGGTCTCGTCGTCGAGGCCGGCTACATCGGCAACTTCAGCCGGCACCTGACGGCGAACGACTTCTCGATCAACCAGGTGCCGGACGCGCTCGTCGGCCCCGGCGACACGCAGGCGCTGCGCCCGTTCCCGCAGTTCAGCAACGTGACGCTGATCAACCCGTCGATCGGCACGTCGAGTTATCACGGCGCGTTTGTCCGGGTGGAGAAGCGCTTCTCCGGCGGCTTCTCGATGCTCGCGCACTACACGAAGTCCCGCTTCATGGACGACGTGGAGTCGGCCAACGAGTACGGCGTCACGGGCAGCTACATGGACCAGTACCGCCGGCGGCTCGACTGGGCGCGAAGCGCGAGCGATGTCCCCAATCACGTCGTCCTGACCGCGATGTACGAGGTGCCGGCGTTCGGGGGAGGCCGCTGGGCAGCGCTCGGCGGCTGGCGGTTCAGCGCGCTGGAGACGCTGCAGTCGGGTGCCCCGTTCACCGTCGTCACCGCCGCGAATACGACGAACGCGTTCCCGGCCGGACCGCTGCGGCCGAACCTCGTCGGCGATCCCGAACTGCCGGCAAGCGAGCGCACGCTGAGCCGCTGGTTCGACACGGCGGCGTTTGCGAACCCCGCCAGCTTCACCTTCGGCAACTCGCCGCGCTCGGTGCTGCGCGGGCCGGGGCTGGCGACGCTCGACGCCACGGTGGAAAAGAGCATCGCGCTCCGTGGCCCGATGAAATTCGATATCCGCGCCGAGGCCTATAACCTCTTGAACCGCGCGAACTTCAACATCCCGGGCTATACGCTCGGCGCCTCCGACTTCGGCGTCATCTCCAGCGCGCGGCCGGCGCGCACGGTTGAACTCGGAGCGCGTCTGAGCTTCTAATCAGGCCCCCATGCGCCAGGCGACTCCGACCAACGTAGGGCCAGTCCTTTCGGACCCGCCTCCGCGCGGTTCTTCCGACCCGCCGGACCGGAAATTCCTGATCCTGATGGCCGCGACCGGCCTGTTGTTCGCCATCTACGCGCTGCCGGCGCCGCCGCCGCTCGAACGCGCCGGCAACATGATTCCGCTGACCGCTGCCGGCAAGACGTGCCTCGGCATCATGGCGTTCGCGGTCATCCTCTGGGTCACCGAGACGCTGCCGTTCGCGGCGACCTCGCTGCTCGTGGTGCTGCTGATCCCGGCCTTCGGCATCGCCGGCTTTCGAGACGTGGTCCGCGCCAGCTTCGGCGATCCCGTCATCGCCTTCTTCATCGGCGTGCTGATCATGTCCGCCGCGTTCACGACCTCGGGCCTCGGGACGCGGATGACGTATCTCGTCCTGCTGCGTGTCGGGACGCGCACCGATCGCGTGCTGCTGGGGGTGCTGGTCGTCGGCGCGCTCATCTCGATGTGGATCACCGACATCGCCGTCGCGGCGATGCTGCTGCCGCTCGGCATCGCGCTCCTGCGCGACGCGGGGCTGCACCCCGGGCAGAGCAACTTCGGGCGTTCGCTGATGATGGCCACGGCCTTCGGCGCGCTGATTGGCGGCATCGCCACCCCGGCGGGGACCGCCGCCAACATCGTCGCCATCGCGCAGCTGAAGCAGTTCGCGGCAACGGACGTCTCGTTCTGGCGCTGGATGCGGCTCGGCGTGCCGGCGTCGCTGCTGATGATTCCCTTCGCGTGGTGGATTCTGCGGTGGCTGTTTCCGCCGGAGATCGACCACCTTCCGATCACCGTCGAGACCATTCGCGCCCGTCTTCGCGAGCTGGGCCCGCTGCGCCCCGCGGAACGGCGAACGCTTCTCGTCTTCGTGGTCGTCGTGGCGCTGTGGCTGCTGACGCCGCTGCTCGAGGCGTGGAGCGGCGGACGCATCGCGCTCCCCATCGAGGCGGTCGGCCTGGGCGGCGGCGTCGCGCTGTTCCTGCCGGGCCTCCGTGTGCTGTCGTGGAAGGAAGCCGAGGCGCAGGTCGAATGGGGCGGCGTGATGATGATCGTCGCGGGCCTGTCGCTCGGCCTCGCGGTGTTCAACACGGGCGCGGCGCGCTGGCTGGCGTGGGTGCTGCTCGGTCAGATCACGTCGGTGCCCGACGCGCTGCGTCCCTTCGTCATCGTGCTCGCCGTCGCGGGGCTGCACATGCTGTTCTCGAGCAACACGGTGACGGCGACGATCATCATCCCGATTCTCGTCGCGCTCGCGACCGACCTGCACCTCGATCCGTGGAGCACCGTGGCGCCCGCAGCCTTCACCTCGTCGCTGGCGTTCATCCTGGTCAGCGAGGGGCCGACGACGATCATCCCGTATTCGTCGGGCTACTTCTCGATACGCGACATGGCCAAGGCCGGCGTGCTGATGACGATCGCGGCCGCCGCGTGCATCGCGGCGACGCAGTTCGTCGCGCGCTCGTTATCCCTTGATCTGGGTGCGGTGCATGACGCGCCGGGAGCCCGGGTCGAACGCGTCGCGGCGGTGCATGACGCAGCGATTGTCCCAGAGCACCAGGTCGCCGACCCGCCACTGGTGGCGCCACGTCAAGGCGTCGGCGGTGGCCGCCTCCCAGATGCGATCGAGCAGCGCGTCGGACTCCTCCAGCGTCAGTCCCTCGAGCCACGCGTTGCGGCGCCTGCCGAGATAGAGGTGGCGGCGTCCCGTTTCAGGGTGGACGGGGACGAGCGGGTGGAACGTGCCCGGCGCGGTTCGCGGATCGTCGCTCGGCGTGACGCCGGCGCGGACGTATCCGCCGCTGTTGTAGGTGCCGTCGTGCTTGACGCGCAGTTGCAGCGCGGCCGCACGCAGCTCCGCCGGGAGCGCGTCCCACGCGCCGTACATCGTGCAGAAGCTGGTGTCGCCGCCGCTCGGCGGAACTTCGAGCGCATACAGCGCGCTCGCCTTCGGCGGGTCGGGCAGGTACGACATGTCGGTGTGCCAGACGGCTTCGCCGGCGCCGAGGCTGCCGATGGCGACGCCGTTCTCGACCACGTTCGAGACGACGTAGATCTCCGGATGGCCGTCGACGAACCGGCGCCCGTTCTCCTGGATGGGCGCCTGGTCGAGCGCGCCGAAGCGGCGGCTGAACGCGGTCAGGTCGCTGTCGTCGAGCTGTTGATCGCGGAACAGCACGACGGCGTGATCGAGCCACGCCCGGTAGATCGTCGCGAAGGCGGCCTCGTCTATCGAGCGCAGGTCGACGCCGCGGACTTCGGCGCCGAGCGCGGCGCCCGTCGGGACGACGTCGATCGTGGAGCGGGCGACGGCCATATTCAGTACGGCACGATATCAAATTCACCGCGGGGATTCGAGCGATGGACCCTCACACGATAGCGCTCGCCGCCATCACGCTCGTGGCCGCGACCGTCAACGGCGCACTGGGCTACGGATTCTCGTCTCTCACGGTCCCCGTCGCGCTGTTCTTCCTCACCAACCGTGTCCTCAACCCGGCGCTCGTCCCCATCGAGGTCGTGCTCAACGCCTACGTGCTGTGGGTGAATCGCGCGTCGGTTCCGAATATCTGGCGCCGGGTGATGCCGATCGTGATCGCGCTTGCGCCAGGCGTCGTCGTCGGCACGACGCTGGTGTCGCTCGTCAACTCCGACTGGCTGAAATTCATCACCTACGTGACGCTGCTGCCGCTGATTCTCGTCCAGGCGGCCGGCTTCCGTCGTCCGATTCAATCCGAGCGCTCCGCCGGTTACGCCTTCGGCGGCGGGCTTGGCGTGCTGTATTCGATGACGACGATTTCGGGGCCGCCGCTGGCGGTCGCCTTGAGCAACCAGGGGCTCGCCAAGCAGGAGTTCCGCGCGGCGCTCGGCGTCATTCGTCTCGCGGAATCGACCATGACCGCGGTGGCGTACGCGTGGGCAGGGCTGTACTCGGGCCAGAGCATGGCGCTCATCCCCGTGATTCTCCCCAGCCTCGCCATCGGCGTGCCCGTCGGCGCGAAGCTGATTCGCCACATCAGGCCCGAGACCTTCCGCCGGATCTGTATGAGCTTCGACGCGTGGGTGGTGGCGTTCGGGCTGTCGGGATTGATTCGGACGCTAGGCCTTGGCGGCAACGGCGTGGCCTACACCGAATTCCTGGCGGTCGTCGCGTTCGATCTCTGGCTGCTGTACCGGTTCTTCTTCGTGCGCCGCGCCGCCGCCGTTGTCGAGCCCTACAATCGCTCCACGACGACGGCGATTCCCTGACCGACGCCGATGCACATCGTCGCCACGCCGTAGCGCGCCTTGCGGCGGCGCAGCGCGTGGACGAGGGTGGCCATCATCCGCGAACCCGACGATCCGAGCGCGTGCCCGAGTGCGATCGCGCCGCCGTAGACATTGACCTTCGCGGGGTCCATCTCGAGGTCACGGATGCACGCGATGGACTGCGACGCGAACGCCTCGTTCAGTTCCCACAGGTCAATCTGGTCGATTGACAGTCCGGCGCGCTTGAGCGCCTTGCGTACCGCGGGGACCGGGCCAATGCCCATTACCGATGGATCGACGCCGGCCACTGCCGAGGTCACCACCCGCGCGAGCGGCGTCTGGCCGAACGCCGCGTCGCCGCCGACCACGAGCAGCGCCGAGGCGCCGTCGTTGATGCCGCTGGCGTTGCCCGCGGTCACCGTTCCGCCGGCGGTGAACGCCGGCTTCAGCGCGGCGAGCTTGTCGGCGGACGCGTCGGGACGCGGATGCTCGTCCTGCGAGACGACGATTGGCGCGGCTTTGCCGCGGGTCACTTCGACGGGAACGATCTCGTCGGCGAATACCCCTTCGCGCATCGCGCACCCCGCGCGGCGCTGGCTCTCGAGCGCAAAGCGGTCCTGCTCCTCGCGCGTGATGCCGTACTCCTTTGCGACCTTCTCTGCCGTCATGCCGAGCGGGATCGTCCAGTCGGACTTCATCTTCGGGTTGATGAAGCGCCAGCCGACGGTTGAATCGGCCACCGGCGGCGGCTGACGGTTCCACGGCTCCCCGGATTTCATCATCACGTAGGGCGCGCGCGTCATGTTCTCGACCCCGCCGGCGACGAACGCGTCGCCTTCGCCGGCCTTGATCGCCTGCGCCGCGCTGGCGATCGCCTGCAGCCCCGAGCCGCAGAGACGGTTGACGGTCTGCCCGGGAACGTCGACGGGAAAGCCGGCCAGCAGCGCCGCCATGCGCGCGACGTTGCGGTTGTCCTCACCCGCCTGGTTCGTGCAGCCGAGGATCACGTCGTCGAGGCGCGCCGGGTCGAAGGAGACGCGATCGACGGCGCCGCGAACGGCGATGGCGGCGAGGTCGTCGGCGCGGACGTCAGCGAGCGCGCCGCCCGCGCGGCCGACGGGAGTGCGAACGGCGGAGATGATGAGCGCGTCGCGCATTCACGCAGGATAACCGAAGGGCCGGCTAAAGCCGGCCCCTACGTGAGAATTTCTCCTCCTGGGAGTTGGGAGTTGGCGATTGGGAGTCGACCGATTACCAGCCGAATTGGATCGCGAGGTTCGCGGTCGGACCGTTCAGGCGATCGCGCAGCACGGCGGCGTACGCCGTCTCGCGGTAGCCGACGCCGCAGCTGACGCCGATGCCTTTCGTGAGGCGCGCGGAGATGCTGGCCTGCGGCTCGACGACGAAGAAGTCCTCGTGGGCGAGGACGTTGAGAGAGCGGACGACCTGCGGCTGCGCGGGCGCCGCCGGACGCACGGGCGTGCGAGGGTCGACGACACCGAAGCGGATATCGCCCGGCGCCCGTGGGACGTTGAGGAAAACCGGCCCCGCGCGGAGCGACGTGACATCGAAGCCGAGCGTCGCGGTGCCGCCGCCGGCAAGGCCACGGCCGCCGAAGCGGATGCGGCCGAATTCGCGCGACTGCCAGCCGACGATCACGCCGCCGTAGGTCATCTTGAAATCGCGCGCGTCGTTGGTCAGCCAGTAGCCCGCGCCGCCAATCAGCAGCGTGTTGTCGATGAGGCGTCCGCCGTAGACGCCCGCGAGCTCACCCGTGCGGTCGTCGACGTCGGTCACCTTGAAGTCGGGCGCCAGCACCCAGCCGTCGTGAATCCGCTCGAGGACGAGCGGACCGTTTGCCGGCGCGGGCGCGTTCTGCGCGTACGCGGCGGTCGCGGCGAGCAGCGCTGCCACGAAGATGAAAGCCTTACTCATCACACCCTCCTGCCACCTGATTTCTGCCCCCTCCCGCCACCTGCCCCCTGCCCCCTGATCAAGGCTGCCTCGTCAGGCTGATGTTGACGGTGGATGTCTCGCCCGGTCGTGCGTTGACGTCACTCTGATATGACCGGTAGCCGTCGCGCCGCACCTCGATGTGATGGAGACCGGGTGCAACCTGGACCACCAGCCGCTCGTCGCCCGCCGAGCCGTCCCAGCGTTCGCCATCGATCAGCACCTCGGCGTTGGCCGGTTGCACGCGAATCGAGAGCGACGCGGCATCCGGTCGATTGCCTGGGGGCGGGGGAGGAGGAGGATACGAACCGCGCGGCGGCGGCGGCGGATAGACGTTCGGTCCCGCCTGCGACGGCGGGCCTGGCGCGCCCTGCGGGGGCGGAGGCGGCGGTTCCACGGGGCGCGGTTCAGCGGGCTCGCCCGGACCAAGCGGCACCATCATGTAGCGCAGCCGGAAGGTGCCCGTCGGCTGCAGGTAGATCCGCTGCCTGACGACGCGGTACCCGTCGTGGTAGAGCGTGATGTCGTGCGCGCCGGGCTCGATGCGGAGACGCTGGAACATCCCGTCGAAGTCATCGACGGTGCCCGCGTAGTAGTTGTCGATGTAGACCTCGGTCTCGCGCGGCGTGACCTGCAGGCGCAGCGCGGCGCCTCCTGAGAAGCCGCCGTAGCCGTACCCGACCTGCCCGTACGGATACCAGTAGAACGGGCGGTAGTAGGGGCCGTAGAAGGCGTTGAAGTAGAAGGGGTCGTACAACGACCCGTAGTAGTACGGCCGGTAGATGTACGGCCGGTAGGCGTACGGGCGTCCCACCACGACCGAGACGCGGGCGCGCGGCGTCCCGATCCGCACACCACCGCCGACTCGAACCTGAGCGTCAGCGTGACCGCTCGAAAGGAGACCCGCCGCCAGGATGGCAACGAGGGGAGTAAAGGCGACTTTCACGAAAGTCCCTCCATGCAGGCGCAACCGCACCGCCGACAGGCAATGGCCGTGCCTTTTTAGATGAGCTGAATTTCCACGCGAAATCAGATCGTGGAGGGGCTGGAGTCCGTCGCAGGAGACAGCGGCAAGAGGACATCGAACACGGCGCCGCCCTCGTTGTGCGCCGAGATGCTGCCGCCGTGACGCTCGACGATGGCCCTGACGATCGAAAGGCCGAGTCCGCTGCCGCCCGCCGCCTTGCGCGACGCGTCCACCTTGTAGAAGCGATCGAAGATCAGCGGCAGATGCTCGGGCGGGATGCCCGCGCCGCTGTCACGCACCCGCAGGCGGAGGTTGTCGCCAACCACATCCGCGGACATGACGATCTCGCCGCCGTCGGGCGTGTGCCGCAGCGCGTTGGCCGCGAGGTTCTGCAGCGCCTGTTCGAGCCGGTCGGGGTCGCCCTGCACCACTTCGGCGCCCTTCGCGATGTTGGCCGCGAGCGTGATGTGGCGCTCGGTCAGCTCGCGCTCGTGGCGCGCGTGGACGCGCTCGAACAGCGCCTGGACGGGCACCTCCTCGCGCCGCAGCGTGCCGCCACCGCCTTCGAGGCGCGCGAGGTCGAGCAGGTCGCCGATGATCCGCTCGAGCCGGTGCGTCTCGTCGTCGATGATGTGCAGGTAGCGGTCGCGCGTCGACCCGTCGAGATTCAGCTCCCGCATCGTCAGCGTCTCGATGTAGCCGCGCATCGCGGTCAGCGGCGTCATCAGCTCGTGCGAGACGTCCGCCAGCAGCTGGCGCCTGGCCGTGTCGGACGCCTCGAGCGCCCGCGCGCGGCTCGCGAGCTCGTCGCCCATCTCGTTGAACGAGCGCGCGAGCGCCGCCACCTCGTCGCCGCCGCGTTCGGGCGCGCGCGCCGTCAGGTCGCCGGCGCCGAAGCGGACCGTTGCCTCCTGCAGCTGCTTCATCCGCCGCCGGGCGGGACCGAACACGAACACCGCGATCAGCGCGGAGCCGACGATC
>Ga0070705_100001724_pt1 | contig 11377 bp, 8 predicted proteins | sample KBSK5253metaG_FD_65455 | JGI IMG/M metagenome (GOLD analysis project Ga0070705, IMG submission 65455) | Corn, switchgrass and miscanthus rhizosphere microbial communities from Kellogg Biological Station, Michigan, USA - KBS K5-25-3 metaG | ecosystem: Host-associated > Plants > Roots >... | reverse complement strand
TGGCGGAGAGGGTGGGATTCGAACCCACGGTACCCTTACGGGTACAACGGTTTTCGAGACCGCCCGATTCAACCACTCTCGCACCTCTCCGCATGATCCGCGCTTAACGTCTTTCGAGAAAAAAGGATTGTAGCATCCGCCGACAATCGCTCTCAAGGATTCCACCTTCCACGCTCACCTGGTGATTGAGAAATTCCGCCGTGCAAATCCCAAAATGTGTCTCGACCGCACCTGCTTTTGGGTCTTTCGCTCCGTAAACAAGCCTCGCAACGCGAGCGTGAACCAAAGCCCCGGCGCACATCGCGCACGGCTCGATGGTCGAATAAATAGTTGAGCCGATGAGCCGATAATTGCCGAGCTTCGCGGCGGCTTCTCTCAACGCGGCGATTTCAGCGTGAGCGGTCGGGTCGCTTGTGGCGATCACGGCGTTGCGTCCTCGCCCAATGACTTCGCCTGCAAGCACGACGATGGCGCCGACGGGAACCTCTCCGGCGTCACGCGCGGCTTCGGCTTCGGCGAGCGCTTCGTACATGAATTGTTCGCCGGCATTGTCCATGATGCGTTTCGGCGGGCTTAGGCAATCGCGAATGGTAATGGCCGATATGAGGTGTGTCAAGAAGCCGGCCCGGACGCGCGAGCCAAAGATCACGACAACCCAATCGTCATACTCTGAGGAACTCTACGGTAATACTAAACACTGCCGCGGGTGGGACCCCCGCTGTCACTGTAGGCCCACAATGACGATGTTCGAGCGCAAGCCGCCGGACGTCACGATCTGAATCGTGTTGTCACCCGATTTGAGCTTGAGCTTTTTGGCTTTGCCCACAAGCACGGCTTCGGTGTCCGAACTGCTGCTAATTCGATCGCTCTTGTCCTGTTCATTGATCAACACCGTTGGCGATTCATCAAAAGCGGCGCCCGTGATGGTCAGACGCTTGCGCCCATCAAAACTCGCCGAAGTAATCGACGGCGGTAGGTTGGCGCCCAACTCGTACACTCCACGTCCGTAGGTCGCCGCTTGAATCAAACCGTTCGAGTTCGAGGCAAACTCATGAATGACGACGGGCGGCATGCCCCGGTTGAAACTTCGCCAGTTGTCGCCGCGCGTTGTTGAACGAAAGACGCCGACGTCCGATCCGGCATAGATTGTGTTCGAACTGGCCGGATCGATTAGCAGCGCATTCACTGGAATATCGGGAAGCCCACTGCTGATATCGCTCCACGTGGCGCCGGAATTCGTAGTCCTGAAAACGTGGCTTGTGTTGAATCCCGAAACGCACAGGTAAGCGGTCTTCGAGTCGGAAGGATCAACCGCAATCGCCGTGATCGAGCGATTGGGCAAGCCGCTTGTGATGTCAGTCCACGAGCGGCCCGCATTCGAGCTCACCATCGCCCGCCCCTGGAGTGACCCCGTGTAGATGACGTTGGTGTTGCCCCGCGCGACAGCGATCGCAGTCAGGATATCCGAGCCGTTTGAGTTGATGCCCTTAGTCAGATCTAAAAAGCCCGCCGGCGCGAACCACGAATTGCCCCGGTCCGCGCTCATGAACAAGCGCCAGCTTCCGAAGTAAAGCGTCGAATCAACACCGTTGCCGGTGAACGGTGGATAGAACCCGATGCGCGCGCCGTCAAACGGTTCGCCGAAGACTCCGTTGTATCCGACCACTGCTTCAAACACAGCGCCGTCGCCCACAAAGCGATAAATGTCACCGCGCACATAAGTCAGAAACACGATGCTCGGATCAACCGGATCAATGACCGCGCGCCCTCCGTCTCCGGCTGAGATCTCGCGCCACAGCGAGGAGTCAGCGAGTCGTTGCTGCGCTCCGTTATCCTGGGTCCCGCCGTAGCTGATCTTTGAATTTGTTGGATGCAGAGCGAGTCCTACGAATTGAGAAAGCGTCAACGTCCGGTTGAGCGATCGAAACGACGTCCCGCCGTCGGTGGTCTTCGAAACGCCACCGTCATTGCCCAAATAAAACTCGTTCGACGAAGCAGGTGAAAAAGCGAGCGTGTGTTGATCGGTGTGCGTCTTCGACCCTCCCGGCGCGTAGCTGAATCCGGCTCCGCTGTCATAAAAGTTCCACGTCACGTTGGTCCAGCTTACGCCGCCGTCGGTGCTCCTGTAGACGTCGCGAGAGCCCAGATAAAGCGTCATTGCATCGCGAGGATCGGCGAACAAATAAGAGTTGTAACCCAACTGACCGAGATCAACGGAAGCCAGGCCGCCTTCGGTCCACGTTGCGCCGCCGTCGGTGCTCGCCTTGATGTGTGCGTCGATGAAGTTGTTGATAAATCCGCCGTAATAGACATATACCTTTTGCGGGTCCGCCGGGCTGACCGCGACTCTGATGTCGCGCCGCTTGGTCAGGTCGTATTGCGCGCTCAAAAGCATCGACCACGTGCTGCCCGAGTTGGTCGAGCGATATAGTCCAAACGCCGGGTCGGTGTCCTTCTCGATTCGAGACAAACCTGCATAGATGATATTCGAACTCGCCGGATGAATAACCAGATCGCGAGCCGCGCCCGCAAGGGTTCGCGTCCAGTTCACTCCGCCGTCGGTAGAAAGAAACACACCGCTCGAAGTGAGTTTGTTCCCGGATACCATTGCGTACTGCGCGGCATAGATTCGGTTGGGATTAGCCGGATCGATTTCGATCTTTGAAATTGCGGCGGGTGACGGAAGCGAACTATTGCTGACGCGTTGCCAGGTGACGCCTTCGTCGGTGGACTTGAGCACGCCGCTTCCGAGATATCCAAATTTTGTGTCTCCCATGCCCGCATACGCAATCGATGGATTGCTCTTAGAGAACGCAATTGATCCGATCGCCAGATCGACCTGGTCATCCGAGACTGGAGTGAAATTATCGCCGCCGTCGGTCGAGCGCCATATTCCGCCGGTCGAGCTGCCGACGATGACAAGGTTGGCGTTCACGGGCGAAACGGCAATTGAGTTGACTCGGCCGCTTGTCATTCCCCACGCGCCGAGCCAGGCGGATTCGGTTGGCGAGGGACCGATCGGCCGCCACGTTGATGACGCCTGAGGCACAAACGAATCGATTTCGATTTTCGAGGTCTGTTGCCACGCCTTGAGCCGCGCGTCGGATGGTATCGAGTTTGAAGGATAGCTTCGTTGAAAGGTGAACCAGTCGCTGCGGCCTTCGGTGTCTTCCTCGATGCCGGGCCGCGGTTCTGCTTCGTGCGATTGGATGCCACCCTGAAAAAGGCTCTGGAGGCCGATTACGGCGCCTTGCTTGGTGTTCGGCTTATTATTATCAGCCCGAAGCGCAACGGACTGAGGTAGCGATGCAGGGAAGCTGGCGAAAGCGACCGCCAGTGAGAAGGTGATCCCCAGAATCGCGGGCAGCGGAGTACTTCTAATGATCTTAGGTCGCCTCGACATCGCAAAATCCTGTAGTCAGCGTGAAAGCATAGTGTGGTTGCGGGGCGACTTCAATCTAATTCGCGGCTTCGGCCGGTTCGACTGCCGGGGTTTTCGCGGCCGACTCACGCATCCAGCGCTGAAGCTTGTCCATATCCTTCGCGATCGTGCGCGAGCCCGCATAAAGCACTATCGCAAGAAGCAGCGACACCAAAGGCACAACATAGAACGCGCTGTGCAATCCCTCAGCCCGCGCTGTTTCGGTGAGTACGGTCGCGCCTTCCACGATCATCGCCTTCTTCGCGTAATGATCGCTCAGCATTCCCAGTATCGACGTTCCGAAGCTACCACCCAGCACATACATCGCGAAGAAGTACAACGCCATCGCTGTCGCACGCAGGCCGGGCTCGACCACATCCTGAATCGCCGCGTACACCGTCGCATAGTAAACGTAGATCAGCATCCAGCCGGAGCCCATCAACAACATGAAGCCGACCAGATCACCCTTTGGCCGGTCGAGCGCGAGATAGACCAACGGAGTCGATACAAACAGCGACGCGGTAGCGAGGAGCATCCGGCCGTTTGCGCGTGACTGCCGGAATTTATCGGCGGCCCATCCGCCGCCCAACAGCCCTACGACTCCGACGGCGCCCAGTACGATCGCAGCGATAGTGTTCGCCTGACGCAGATCCATTCCGTGATAGCGTCCAAGAAACGCAGGCAAGAATGCGTTGACCGCATACGCGTTGAAGTTGTGAAGCGCGCCCGAAAGAATGATCCACCAGATGGTCGGTATCCTCAGCACCCTCCAGTAGGGCGAGCCTTCCTGCTCGTGGCCGACCACGTGATGCTCTTCGGCGCCGCCCCGATGCGGCTCTTTGATTCGTAACGCCAGCGCGGCAAGAATCAAACCGGGAATGCAGGCGATAAAGAACGTGACTCGCCAGCCGTACTGCTTTGCGATGATTCCACTCGAAAGATTGCTGGTAAAGATGCCGATGGGAAGCCCCAGCATGAAGATCGATATAGCGCGCGCGCGTTTTTGCGGAGGAAAGATATCTCCGATGAGCGAATTCGCGGCAGGCGCGCAACTCGCTTCGCCTACGCCGACGCCGAGTCTGACAGCGAACAGAGACCAATAGTTCCATGCGAGACCCGAAGCCGCTGTGAACACGCTCCAAACGCTGACGCCGATCGCGAGAATCCTCGTGCGCAGCCAGCGATCCGAGAGGCGGCCCAGCGGCACACCGACGGCCGCGTACAAGAGCACGAACGCAGTGTTGAGCCAGCCGAGCGCGCTGTCGTTGAGATGCCATTCCATGCGAATCGGCTCAGTGACCGCGGCCAGGATCTGGCGGTCAAAGAAGTTCATCATGTTGATGCCGAACAGCACCCACAGCACATAAGTCGACTTGCTTCGGTTTGCCATTGCACCTGCCTTTCGGAGGGAGCCGACATCTCAGCTCATAGTGTGTTTCCAGCGCGGCTCCTCTGCGTACTCAGCGTCCTCTGCGGTTGTCCCCAAAGGCAATCAGGAGAAACCGCAGAGGACGCCGAGTACACAGAGGACAGTCCTCATCAACCACCAAAGCGGTGATGAGTCTCTCATTTGCCTTGAAAGCTTGCCTTGCGCTTTTCGAGGAATGCCGCCACGCCTTCCGCGAAATCGGCTGATTGAAAGCACACTCCTTGATTCACCGCTTCAAAGTCCAAAGCGGCAGCGAGATCCGCATTCAGCCCGTGATTCAAGCCTTCCTTGATTTTTCGCAAAGCAATTGGAGCCGCGCCCGCCAGCCTCGCCGCCATCGCATTCACCGTCGTGTCGAGTTCTTCGAACGGCACAACCCGATTCACCAACCCGAGCGCGAGCGCGTCACTAGCGCTGATGATGTCACCGGTCGCCATCAACTCGAAGGCTTTCGCGTAACCGACCGAGCGCGGCAGGAAGAAAGTCGAGCCTCCGTCAGGCATCAATCCAATCTTCACAAACACCTGTCCGAACTTCGCCTGATCGGATGCGATCAAGATGTCGCAAGCAAGCGCGTAGTTGCAGCCGACACCAACCGCGTGCCCGTGAACTCGCGCGATGATGGGCTTCGACAGTTTGCGCATTGCGAGGATGGTAGGGTTGGTATGTTCGCGAAGCGACGCGGTTACGTCGATGCTTTTGATGTCGCGCTCGGAAGTCGCTTGCAGATCCGCGCCCGCACAGAACGAATCGCCCGCGCCGGTGAGAATCACGACTTTGCTTTCGTCTTCGGCTGAGCGTTGGATGGCTTCGTGAAGCAACCCGACTGTTTCGGTATCGACCGAGTTGCGTCGCTCGGGCCGATTGAATGTTATGCGCTTGACGCCGTCTTCGAGCGTGACCAGTAGCTTGTCACCTGAGGCCATCGATGTTCCTTTCGCGATTGAATTGGAGGATGAAAGCGGCGTTATTCTCTTATAAAGCCAATGGTTTTGCAAACAAAGGCCTGATTCCGGAGGGCAGCGCGGTGAGATTACACCTCCGATGAAGCCGATCGGCAATCAGGTAGCCTTGATACTCTCAATAGCGTCTCGCATGACTTCTGAGATTCTCTCGATGTTTGGTCCGCCGCCCTGCGCAAGGTCCGGTCTGCCGCCGCCTCGGCCCCCCAACGCCTGACAAGCCTTTGTGACAAGCTCGCCCATGTTGTGTGTAAGCGACGCAGAGCGTGCGAACACAAGGCGTACGGACGCTGAATCCTTCGTCGCCAGAAGCGCGATGGATGGCTCGCGCTGAACTATTTTCTGCGCAAGCATTCTGACTTCCTCGAGATCTCGTCCGTCAAATACCTGATGGACTATCTTAAAAGAATCCAGGCGCTCGGCGGAGGTCAGCATCTCGCCAGCCTCGGCGTTCATCGCCAGTTCCAACAAGTCGTGAACGCGCTTCTTCAATGTCTTGTTGTCTTGAATGGTTTTTTCGACCAGCTCAACCGCATTTTCTCTTTCGGCGCTCAGGAGCCGCGCAACGCCAAAAGCAGTGTCGCGAGCGAGTCGATACTCTCGAAGCGCGCGGCCGCCGCACACGAACTCGATCCTGGTCATTTTCTTCGCGCGCTCGTAGGAACGAACCGCGATCAACCCGACTTGTCCCGTTCGCGAGGCGTGCGTGCCGCCGCACGGGGACCAATCGAAGTCTTCAACTTCGATGATGCGAATATCACCCTGCACCGGGCTTTCCTTTCTTAATGGGAACCGGGCGGCGTCTTCCTCATTTACGAGATGGACGATCATCGGGCGATCCTCGAAGACTACCTCATTGGCGGCCTTCTCAGCCGTGCGAATGAGGTCTTCCGAAGGAGACTGCCAGTCGACATCGATCGTCGAGGTCTCGGCGCCCATATGAAAGGACCTTGTTTCCGCTCCGCAAGCACGAACAAAAGCCTGAGACAGAATGTGCTGGCCGCTATGCTGCTGTAAGTGATCGAGCCTCCGGGCGGGATCGATCCTGCCTGTCACCTCGGAGCCGATCGCCAACGAACTCGCGTGCGCCACTTTGTGATAAATCGCACTCGACTCATCCTCGAACACGTCGGAGACTTCGACGCCGGACAGCGTTCCCAGATCGTTCGGCTGACCTCCGCCGGTGGGATAGAACGCGGTTCGATCGAGAACTACCGAATCACCGCCGTCGGATGACCTTATGTCGATTACGGTTCCTGTAAACTCGAGCAGCCGAGAATCGCGAAAGTACAATCTTTCAGTTGGGGGCATCTGTTTTGCCAGTCCTCTCTAAGAATTGAGACGCCAATGGTGATGCGAGCCGGGATCAAAAGTCAACGGTTGCGCCGCGGGTCTCGGAGCCGCTAGCCTTCAGCCGATGAGGAAAATCTTCACACTCGACCTCCCTGGCGGAAGGACGATTGAGCTTGGCAAGCGCACAGCGATTGTCGGCGTGTTGAATATCACACCCGATTCATTTTCGGATGGCGGCCGGAACTTCGAGCCGGAGCGCGCGATCGACAGAGCGCTGGAACTTGAAAGCGAGGGTGCGGAACTCCTCGAAGTAGGAGGCGAATCCACAAGGCCCGGAGCCACGCGCTTGCCGGTTCTTGAGGAACTCGAAAGGGTGATGCCGGTGTTGCGTGGACTCTCAGGCCGTCTGAGGATTCCCATGGCAATCGATACTTATAAGAGCGAGGTTGCCGCCGCGGCCGTTGAACAAGGCGTTGCCATCATCAACGACGTAAGTGCTCTCAGATTCGATCCGGCGCTGGCTGATGTTGCGGCGCGCACGGGCGCGATCCTTGTACTGATGCACATGCGAGGCGAGCCAGCCAACATGCAGAAGATCGAGCCCAGCGCGGACATCTTCAAGGAAATTGATACCGATCTCGCGCAGGCGATTCGCCTGGCCGAGTCGCGCGGCGTGAAACGCAGGCAAATCATCGTCGATCCCGGGATAGGATTTGGAAAGACTCTGGAGCAGAACCTCGCAATCATAAACCATCTGGATCGTTTCGAGAGCTTCGGTTTGCCGTTGATGATCGGGACTTCCAGAAAGAGCTTCATAGGCAAGCTCACCGGACGCGAGGCGGGCGATCGCTTGTTTGGCGCCGCCGCTTCCGTAGCTGCGGCCATTATTCGAGGAGCACATATTGTTCGAGTCCACGACGTCAGCCAGATACTGGACGTCGTCCGAGTTACGGACGCTCTGCTCGCAAATTAATGGGCCGGCTGCGAACTGCAACCGGCCTCTCCAGATTCCACGAATGTCATCACGGACACACGCAGCTATTGTTTCTTGTATCCCGATCCATGATTGTGCATTTCATCACGCCGGGCGGGAACTGCAATGCCGCATTGCCCTTGAACTGCGTCTTGTCTACATTCGCCTGCAGCCTGCGATCGCCAGGGTTATGCTGCAAGGTGATTGTGCATCCCTTAATCATCACAGTCCCGGTTCCGGTAAAAATAGTTCCGCCGCAGCAGAAGCGATACTCACCGGTGAGGGAATTGAACAGAAGCACAGTGGCCGGATTGCTGTCATCCTGCAAACAAACATCAAACACCTTTATGGTAAAGCTGCAGGTTGCCGTATTCATCGACGTATCCGTCGCGGTGCAGGTTACCGTCGTGGTGCCCACGGGTATGCACGACCCCGATGGAGGGTTGCACACAACTGTCACTCCAGGGCAATTGTCAGTCGCCGTCGTAGTGAAGTTCACAACCTGGCAAGCCTGGCTGGCCGGGACACAGACCGTCTGATTCGTCACAGCCGTGATGTTCGCCGGACAAGTTATGTGCGGCGGCTCTGTGTCGTTGACCGTGACCGTAAATGAACAGTTAGCTCCGGTCGTCGACGTACACGTAACCGTAGTGGTGCCTTTCGGGAAAGTCGAAGCCGAAGCAGGCATGCATGTGACCGTGCCACAGCTGCCACTGGTGGTGGGCGCCGGGTAATTGACCACCGCAGTGCATTGGCCCGGATCCGTAGACTGCGTGATATTGCCTGGGCAAGTAATCATACAGTAGGCGACGCGTGCGGTGTACACATCGAGTTGATTCAGAGTGCCATCCGGGTTGTCACCAGTGCTATTGGAATTATCGCCCCAACTCGCAAAAAAGGCGCCATTCTGGAAGGACAGTCCGGCATAGTCACCGAAGTCGAAGCTCCCAACCGCGGCCGCGTTCGCATTAGACGTTCCCCCGCTGACCGCCACATTTGGCAGGAAGCTGACGCCACTGGTGTCGGAAACCGTCGCAAAAATTTGAGCGGTGTTATTACCGGCGCTGTTCCGGCAGTCGTACCAGGACACCGCGATGTTCCCCGACGTTTGGTCCAGGGCAACGCGAGGTAGAAACTGGCTGCGTGTGGTTGCATCATCGTTTACCTTTACCGGGGCGCTCCACGTGGAGCCGTTGTTGTCGGAGAAGCGCACAAAAATATCAGTATTGTTGCTCTCGTCGGGCGTTTCATCCGTGTAAACCAGATAGACCCTCCCATTGTGCGTACCGCCCGTGCGGTCCCATGCCAGTCCCGACTCGGCATCGACGGTGCGCTGGGGCTGGGCGGGAATGGTGTCGAAGCCACCGACGTTCGTTGCGGTAACGCTTATCTGAGCGCCGAATCCCATCGGTCCCAAGCCGTCAGGATCCACACTGGCGCGGATGGTGTCCGGGCCCTCCCCGCTTCCGTTGTTTTGGTAGACCACCATCACCTGACCGGATGGCCCGATGGCGATGTCACCAAAGTCTCCGGAGGACCCAGGCACCGTTTGCTCGGCGCTGAATGCGCCTACCGTCCCCAGGCCAGTTACAGCCGCACCTCGGGCTGCGATTTGATTCGATGAGTTAGTGTAGGTGACCCAAACCGAGGCTGCGCCCTGGACGATGGATGGTTGGTCAGTGCTGCTTGCCAATGTGGCTAGAAACGTGAAGGTGACTCCGCCGTCAGTGCTCAATGCGGTTTGTGTCATGAAACCGGTGCCGCCACTGCTGAGGTAGGTCAGGAAAAAGTTGCCGAAGCTGTCGTAACAACCGGAAACGCTCGGGTCGCAACAAGCCGTACCCAGCGCATCGCCGTCAGCAATAATGTCGCTAGTCCAGGTGGTCCCGCCATCAAGACTGTATGCCTTGAAGATACCATTTGCCCCCGGGACGTTCGACACCGCGACGAGACTGTTGGGGTTACTCGGGTTAACCGCGATAGCGGTCTCGGTCTGATTTCCTGCAAGCTTACTAATGTTAACATTGGCGCCAACGCCGAGTGACGTAGTGGCGTGTGAAGTCTGGTAGAATCCAAAGCTCCCGGCGGTTGCTAGAACAAGGCTGAGAGCGAAAAACCGAGTGAGATGTTTCATGGTGATCTCCTTTACTCGACTGCTTTTGAGCAGCATTGTAGAAACGTTTCCGCGCGGCGGAGCTGAGAGTGAATCGCACAATGTTCGGCCGATAAACCAATCGAATCTCCACTGCATTTGGTGAAGACAACATAACCGGTAAGCGGGCGAGCGGTTGTTTTGAGTGTCTTTCAGCGTTCTCAGCTCAGCGCATTTGAACGGCTATTTCAAAGATCGGGGTCGGGGACCTCGTTTCTTTTTACAGTTGATGCATGCGACATGCTCAGTTTGAGTTGCCGTCTAACGATGTGCTCTCTGAACGCACTTCCTGGTTGCCCGTTCCTGGCAGTGAGCGCTTTCAGGAGAAACCAGCCTGGATTCCTTGATTACCCTAACGGCAACTTGCGTGTGCTTTGGGGTCGCTATCTTATGTTCTTTACGCTACAGAGTCAAGCATTCACAATCTATTTATTTATCTAATTTTTCGTGAGCCGATGTTCACTGGTCACCAATAAGACTTTACCCTGTGTCCGAGAGCTATTCTTCCTCCGGCATAAACACCGAGCTTTTGGTTTCAACAGCGCCTATTCCGACGCTCTTTCATGTGTGCTAATGTTGTTGGCGTACACTTGGAGATTTGAACGTATGTTCCCGCTTCGGTTCAGCAGATTGGCGCTGATTGCCAGTGGTTTGGCATTGGCCAGTTCCGGTTCGTTCTCGCCATCCATCCAGTCGCGTCAGAACGATTGCGCACTCATCATTGTTCCCAAGGTTGAGGCCGGCCATGCCTACTACGAGATCATCGGAAATGGATTTTCGTCCGGCCAGGTTCAGATTGACGCCGTCAACCGGGCCACACAACAGAATGTCAGCTTTACCGTCACTCCGGATTCAATGAGGTTCTCTGGGGTATTTATCGGTAAGACTCCTGAGGGAGCGTTCTATCCCGTGCAGGCCGGACGGTGGAAGGTCATTGCCAAGGGCGGCGCTGCTTGTGTGGCCAAAACAAAATTGAAAGTGCCGAAGAGCATCGCCAGTGGCGTACCCGTCGGAGCATGGGGAGGCGCCAATATAGGGATGCGAGTAACTGATACCGTTACTGCTATTGACTTCTTCTGCGCGTACGGTGCGGCGAATCAACCAATGGCGCTGGACGACGCTGGCCGCTTCGATGTCGTAGGCATTT
>Ga0070705_100001723_pt1 | contig 11380 bp, 10 predicted proteins | sample KBSK5253metaG_FD_65455 | JGI IMG/M metagenome (GOLD analysis project Ga0070705, IMG submission 65455) | Corn, switchgrass and miscanthus rhizosphere microbial communities from Kellogg Biological Station, Michigan, USA - KBS K5-25-3 metaG | ecosystem: Host-associated > Plants > Roots >... | reverse complement strand
CAGCTGACCCACTACCTGACCCATCGCACATCACGTCTCGCACATCACGTCTCGCACATCACGTCACACGAATGGAGACCCACATGTTCAACCGTTCCCTGCGTGCCCTCACGATCACCCTCGCGGGCGCCACGATCCTGTCCACCGCCGCCTGTGGCGCCGGAGACCCGAACAAGGCCACCGCAGGGGCTGTCAGCTCAGCTGGCAGCAAGGTCCGCATCGGCGTCAGCGTCTACGACATGTCGTCCTTCATCACCGCCGGCAAAGCCGGCATTGACGCCTACGCCAAGGCCAACAACATCGATGTCCTGTGGAACTCGGCGAACCTGGACGTGAACACCCAAGCCAACCAGATCGACCAGTTCATTAACGCCGGCGTGAACGCCATCGTCGTTGTCCCCGTCCAGGCGGACTCCCTCGCACCACAGGTCGCGTCGGCGAAGGCTAAGAAGATCCCCTTGTTGGCCGTGAATGCCGCACTGAACAGCCCCGACCTGGCCGGAAGCGTCCTGCCGGACGACGTCAAGGCTGGTGAGCAGGAGATGCAGATGATGGCCGACAAGCTCGGCGGCAAGGGAAACATCGTCGTCTTGCAGGGCCCGCTCGGCATGTCGGGTGAGCTCGACCGGACCAAGGGCATACAGAACGTCCTGACGAAATACCCCAACATGAAAATCCTGGCCAAGGACACAGCCAACTGGAAGCGTGATGAGGCCGTTAACAAGATGAAGAACTGGATCTCCAGCTTCGGGGACCAGATCGACGGCATCGTCGCCGAAAACGACGACATGGGTCTTGGTGCGTTGCAGGCCACGCGTGAAGCCCGGGTGAAGCTCCCCATCGTGGGCGTGGATGGCATCGAGGACGGGCTCAAGGCCGTCAAGAGCGGGGACTTCATCGGGACGAACCTTCAGCACGGAACGGTGGAGCTTGCTGCCGGACTGGCCGTCGCAGCCAAGATCGCCCGCGGCGAGAAGGTCGAGAAGAACCCCATCTACCTGATGCCCGAGGTCACCAAGGACAACGTCGACACAATCTTGGAGCACGTCGTCACCAAGAACGCGCAGTTCCTGGCCACCGTCCCGCAGCTCATCGAGGCCAACCTGAAGACCGGCAAGATCGCCAACGAGATCCTCGAGGGCTAACCACGGTCCACCTTCGGGGCCGCGCCCACCCAACCCTCGGGCGCGGCCCACGCAGTCAGCACCACTTCGCCGGACGGACAACCCTCAAGGAGACGGTCATGGCCACGATGCAAGCAGCAGTCCTTCGAGGTATCAAAGACCTGGCCATAGAGACGAGACCTGTACCCCATCCGGGGGTGAACGAGGTCCTTGTCCAGGTGATGGCCGTCGGCGTCTGCGGATCGGACGTGCACTACTACAAGCACGGCAGAATCGGTGACTTCGTCGTGGACAGTCCCATGGTCCTCGGCCACGAGTCTGCCGGCGTCATCGTCGAGGTCGGAGAGGGCGTCCAGAAGGAACGAGTTGGCCAGCGAGTCTCGATCGAGCCGGGTGTGCCTGATCTGACCTGCCCCGAGTGCCGAGCGGGTCGGTACAACCTCTGCCCGAACATGCGGTTCTTCGCCACACCACCGGTCGATGGCTCTCTCGCAGAGTTCGTCACGGTGCATAAGGAATTTGCCCATCCGGTGCCTGAGTCCATGACCGACGACGCGGCGGCCCTGCTTGAACCGCTCTCCGTTGGCGTCTGGGCCAACCGCAAAGGCCACGTCAGCGCAGGCAGCCGGGTCTTGATCACCGGCGCCGGTGCTGTGGGCCTGGTGGCGGCGCAGTGTGCCCTGGCATTCGGCGCGACCGAGGTCGTCGTGGCAGATCTCAATCCCCACCGGCTGGAACTGGCGAGCAGTCTGGGTGCGACCGGGACGATCAACGTCGCCGAGACGGCGGTGGGAGCCAGTGGTTTCGAACCGAATGTGCTGCTGGAGTGTTCTGGGCATGCCGGCGTCACAACCGAAGCGCTGCGAACCGTCGCCAGGGCCGGCCGGGCCGTCCTCATCGGCATGGGGGGTGACGAGCTACCTTTGCCGCTCGGAGTAATCCAGAGCCGTGAGATCGAGGTCACCGGCACCTTCCGGTACGCGAACACATGGCCGACCGCGATCGCACTCGCCGCTTCCAGAAGAGTCAATGTGGATGCACTTGTGACCGGTCATTATCCGCTCATCCGTTCGGAGGATGCGCTGCTCGCAGCCGAGCGAGACCCCCGGTCGGTGAAGGCTGTGATCAATCCGCAGCTCTAGCCGCATTCGGCGACGGTCCTCTTTCTGGTCTCGGACAGCGCCGACATGATCAACGGTGCCGACATCGTGGTCGACGGTGGTGACACGATCCGCTGAGGGAACCTTCCAAGGGAGCAAGAGATGACCGCACGCAAGCCCACCCTCGTGGCCGGTGTCGACTCGTCCACTCAGTCAACAAAGGTTCTCGTGTGCAACTCAGAGACCGGCGAGGTCGTTCGTCAGGGGCGAGCTGCCCATCCTGAAGGAACCGAAGTTCATCCCGACGCCTGGTGGGTGGCCTATCAACAGGCAACCGCAGGCGGTCTGCTTGATGATGTCGTCGCCATGGCAGTCAGCGGACAACAACACGGCATGGTCACTCTCGACGAGACCGGTGACCCTGTTCGTCCCGCTCTGCTCTGGAACGACACGAGATCTGCCGCCGCGGCGCGAGAGCTCGTCGACGAGCTGGGTGGGTCAGATGTGTGGGCCAAGGCTGTGGGTTCGGTGCCTGTCGCGAGCCTGACCGTCACCAAGCTGCGCTGGCTCGCCGAGCACGAACCGTCGAACGCGGACCGTGTCAGCGATGTTGTTCTGCCACATGACTGGTTGACGAAGCGCATCTTGGAGGAGGGGTCACCGCGCCGTGCCGAGCTTGTCACCGACCGCGGTGACGCCTCGGGAACTGGCTACTGGTCACCCGCCGATGAGACGTACCGTCCGGATCTGCTCGAACGGGCCTTTGGTCGATCCGTGGGGGTGCCCCGGGTTCTGGGAATGACCGATCCGGCTGGGCACACCTCGACCGGTGTCCTGGTGGCTGCCGGGACGGGCGACAACATGGGCGCAGCCCTGGGCTTGGGGCTGGCTCCCGGTGACGTCGTCGTTTCGTTGGGGACGAGCGGCACTGTCTTTGCCGTGCACGAAAACCCGACGGCTGACCCTAGCGGCTTCGTGGCGGGGTTCGCCGACGCCACCGGGCGGTTCCTCCCCTTGGTCTGCACCCTGAATGCCGCACGCGTCCTTTCCGCAGGTGCCAAAGTCCTTGGGACAGATCTCGCGGGTCTGGACCAACTCGCCCTCCGAGCGGCGCCTGGAGCCGGAGGCTTGGTGCTGCTGCCGTACCTTGACGGCGAGCGGACCCCTTCGCTGCCCGAGGCGACCGGCACCTTGGGCGGGCTGACCCGGGACAACGCGACTCCGGAGAATTTGGCGCGGGCCGTCGTCGAGGGCATGCTCTGCGGCCTCGCCGACGGTCTAGACGCACTCTCTCGCCAAGGCATTCAGGCACGGCGGATCCTCCTTATCGGAGGTGCGGCGCAGTCGGAAGCTGTACGCAGCATCGCCCCTACGATCTTCGGAGGACCGGTGATCGTGCCCGAACCGGGGGAGTACGTTGCTTTGGGCGCCGCGCGGCAAGCCGCGTGGTCAATTTGCGCACAGAACGTGAAGAGGGAACCGCCCGAATGGCTTGCCAACGGTCGGAGCATTGTGAGCCCTCTTCCGCCTGGCGGTAAGCAAGAGCACATTCGCGATAACTACAGGACACTGTTTGAGGCAGTCCACCCGAAATAGTCACAAACTTCTCGGGCTGGCAGGTCGCCGACGCGGGGGCCGCCACCTCCTGGCAGCGGCATCCAGGCATGGGGACGCGAAGCCGAGCTCACCGACGGCGGGTTGATCACACGGGCGCGCGCAGCCGCTATGGTCTGGCTACAGCCACCCTGGCATCGGTATCTTGTGCCCTGTGAAGATCGGTGTGGTTTTTCCCCAGACTGAGATCGGGCCTGATGTCGGCGCCGTGCGGGCCTACGGCCAGTGCGCGGCCGAGCTCGGCTACCATCACGTGCTCGCGTACGACCATGTGGTCGGTGCGGACCCGGCCGTCCATCAGGGTTGGAAGGGCCCCTACGACGTCAGGACACAGTTTCACGAACCGCTAGTGCTGTTCGGCTTCCTCGCTGGCATCACGTCGCTTCATTTTGCCACCGGCATCCTTATCCTGCCCCAGCGTCAGACCGTGCTGGTGGCCAAACAGGCGGCCGAAGTCGATCTGCTCAGCGGCGGCCGGCTGCGTCTGGGGCTTGGGGTGGGCTGGAATCGGGTCGAGTACGAGGCGCTAGGGCAGGACTTTGCTGTCCGGGGCGCTCGCCTGGACGAGCAGTGCGACCTCCTGCGTCAGCTCTGGACCCGGCCATCGGTTACCTACAAGGGTCGCTTCGACCAGGTCGTCGGAGCCGGCCTGGCGCCTTTGCCGATCCAGCGGCCAATCCCGCTGTGGTTCGGGGGCTCCTCCGCTCCGGCCTACCGCCGGATGGGCCGCCTGGCCGACGGTTGGTTCCCGCAGATGCAGCCAGGGCCGGAGTTGGCGGCAGCGATGGCTGTTGTCGCCGCTGCTGCGACGGCGGCAGGGCGTGACCCCGCAGTCCTGGGTATGGAGGGCCGGTTGCTCTGGAACGGCGACCGGGAGGATCTGACTGACCAGGCGCAGCGATGGCGAGCTGCCGGAGCGAGCCACGTCTCGCTCAACACCATGGGTGCCGGTCTTGCCACACCCGACAAGCACCTCGACGCCCTGGCTAGCGCTGCCGAGGTCCTGCTTGGCAACTGATCCTCCGGGCCGCATACCGATCATCAACCGGTTATGGATCCCGCTGCGGCGATTGGGACGCCATGCCGAGGTCCCTTCTGCATCCGCTGACCGTTCCCAATTCGGCTCCCCAGCCCGACCAGGGGGTCGCGGCGGGTATGGCGACGGCGGCCTACCATTCGAGGCGCGAACACCTCGCCGCGAACGGCGGTTGCATAAACTACGGAGTTGGTTCGCGTCGGCGTAGCACCGTAACGGCGAAGGATGCATCGTCGTGCCAAGGACGCAGATCCCAGGTCGCAAAGCGGTGCTCCAACTCCAGGCCGGCAACACACGCCTGCGTGTCGAACTCAGAGATGGAATACCCACGATCCAAACCGAACCCCACGACGAACAGAGCATCGTGGCGCAGGTGTGCGGCGATCCGCGCGAGCACCTCGCCCTCGGTGCCTGGAGCCAGGAAGGGCATCACATTGCCGGCACACACTGCTGCGTCGAACCGTTCCGGCTCACCCTGAGCGGCCAAGTCAAGTTCGGCCAAGTCAGCAACCAGCCAGACAGGGCCGGGATGATCGACTTTGGCTGCCTCGATCAGCTCCCCATCGGCGTCGACACCCACCACGAGATGTCCACGGGCAGCGAGTCCGGCGCCCACCCGTCCCGGCCCGCAGCCAGCATCCAACACACGCGACCCGCGCGCGAGCATCGCATCCAGCAACCGGGCCTCTCCGTCCAGGTCCACACCCTCGGCGGTCATCCGGCGGAACCGCTCGATATACCACTGTGCATGACCGGCACCGTGTGCCGTGACCCAACGCGTCAACTGACTCATCACACCACGGTAACCCTCAGCTCCGGTCGCGCAGGAGGACACCCAACACGTCCGACTCCTGCAGCGGGGTCGCGTAGTAGGCCATCGCTTTGCCGACTAGCGTTTTGGGGGCGTTCCGAGGCGATCCGGACGAGGGGCGGGGCCCAGTTTCGTCATTTCAACGGCGAGATCGCTCCGTGCAGATGATCGAGGGCTGGAGTCCCGCCCCTGACGGGGCCACCGAACGAAGCCACCACAGCGACATCTGAGAAGATCGCCCGGATGAGCGACGACGAGAAGTTTGCGGCCCGGCCGGGGATGAGCGATGAGGTGCTGTATGCCCGGGACGGTCGCCTTGGGCAGATCCTGCTGAACCGGCCTAAGGCCATCAACGCCCTGACCGGCCCGATGGTGACCTCGATGCTGGAGCAGCTGCAGGACTGGGCGCAGGACGACGCCGTGCTCGCGGTCTCGATCCAGGGCGCCGGCGAACGCGGCCTGTGCGCAGGCAACGACGTCAGGGCCCTACGCGAGGGCCTCAAGCAGGGGCCAGCGGGCGCGGTGCAGTTCTGGTCACATGAGGGCCGCCTGAACGCGGCCATCGCCAGCTTCCCCAAACCCTTCGTGGCGTTCATGGACGGCATCGTCATGGGTGGCGGGGTCGGCATCTCGGCCCACGGAAGCCTGCGACTGGTCACCGAGCGTTCGCGGGTCGCCATGCCCGAGACCGCCATCGGCTTCTTCCCCGACGTCGGCTCGCTGTTCCTGCTCTCCCGCGCGCCGGGTGAGATCGGGACGCACCTGGCCATGACCGGGCTCTCGGTCGGAGGCGCTGACGCCGTCACCTGTGGGCTGGCCGATGCCCTGGTCGACAGCCAGGACATCCCAGGGCTGATCGCCCGGTTGGCTGCCGGTGAGGCGCTGGACTCCGGCGTCGGCAGCACCTCGGCTGTGGGCGACCTTCCGGCAGAACGAAACTGGATCGACTCCTGTTACGCCGGGAACGATCCCGTCACCATTGCGCGGGCCCTTCGGGGGCATTCGGCGCCCGGCGCCCAACACAGCGCCGAGGTCCTCCGGACCCGGTCGCCGATGGCGGTCGCTGTCGCCCTCGAAGCCATCCGCAGGGCCAGCCGCATGGACACGCTGGGCCAGGTTCTCGAGCAGGACCTGACCCTTGGCCGCGCGTTCGCAGGCTCTCCAGATTTCGTCGAGGGTGTGCGCGCCCTGCTCGTCGACCGCGACAACGCTCCGCGCTGGCGCCATGCGTCTTTGGAGGAGGTCGACCCGGCGGAGGTGGCCGAACTGTTCATCGGCGGTCGTCGTACGGCTGTGGCAACCCCCGGTGGGGGTCAGTGGCGGCCGAGGCCGGTGGAGGATGCCGCGGCACCACTGCGTGACGAGGACGTCGAGTAGAGCGACGCCGAACCGTCAGGGTGATACCGCCGCACGCTCAGAGGCCACGCAGATCTCCACGGCCCCCTAGCCGGTCGCGTCCGGTCACCCAGCGGTAGGTGTCTGCGACCCCGGTCGGTGCCGGTACCGTCACCCAGCTGGCCATACCAGCTGGCACCCCACGCCCAGAGGGCAGCGGGTCCTTCATGACCGATCAGTCTTCGGGAAGAGCAGCAAAGTCCTTCTTTGTCTTCATATACCATCTCATTCCTGATATGGGACGTTTCCACCTGTCCTGCATGCTCTCCCGTGCGCTTTTGTGCGTTTCATCACCGCTTGCCACCATTTCTTTCAAATGGTTGTCCTGCGCTTTTATGACCTCGTCAGCCGTATTTCCGTGGAATGGGGTATCACACGGTCCACCCATTTGTTTACATGTCATTGTCTTCATTTGTGACTCCATTTAGTGCGGGGTTCAGGGGCGGCACGAACAGCTCGCACCTCAAGCGGGAGGTCGACGTCGACGTCGCGCAGGTTGTGCGCCGTCGCGCCGCGGATCTCCAGCGTACCGGTGGGCGTCCGCCTTTGGTGAGAGCTCCTGCAGCGCGTCACCGTCGGCCTGCGAGCGGCCACGTCGCGCACGTCGGATCTGCGGCTGAGGTCGCCTGGCGAACATCCGGATGTCTGCCGCGTCGGGTGTGCGTTCTTGTCCGGGGAAAGATCCTCGAGTGGGAAAACTGACAGTACCCCCCACGTACGTGGGGGGTACTGGGTACTACCACCACGTACGTGGGGGCCGACCCTTTCAGCCGCTGACTGCGACTACTTGGTCAACCGGGCGAGCTGCGGGTCGTTCGCATATGCCGCGGCAGCGTTCACCTTGGTCACAATGACCGGGGGGAGCAGGAACGCAGGCACAACTTTCACACCGTTGTTGTACGACTTGGTGTCGTTGACCGCGGCCTTCTTGCCTACCTGCAGATCCTTCACCATTGCGATGGCCTGTGTCACGAGAACACGGGTGTCCTTGTTGATCGTGGAGTACTGCTCGCCGGCCATGATCGACTTTACCGACTCGGCCTCGGAGTCCTGACCGGTGACGACAGGGATCGGCTTGCCGGCGGCCTTCACCGACGTGATGATCGCGCGGGCCAGGGTGTCGTTCGGGGAGAGCACGCCGTCGATCGACTTCGTGCCGTAGGTGCCGGTGAGCAGCGCGTCCATGCGGCTCTGGGCGTTCTCCGCCTTCCAGGCTGCGGTCGAGGTCTGTTTGATGGCGGTCTGACCCGACCCGACGACAAGCGTGCCGTCGGCGATCTTTGACTTCAACACGCTCATCGCGCCGTCGAAGAACACCTTGGAGTTGGCGTCATCCGAAGAGCCTGAGAAGAGCTCGATGTTGTACGGGCCTGTGGGCTTCTTTGCCTTCAGCCCGTCGAGCAGCGCCTGGCCCTGGAGCGCGCCGACCTTGAAGTTGTCGTAGGCCACATAGTTGTCGACATCCTTGGTGTTCAGGATGAGACGGTCGTAGGCGATCACGATCGCCCCCGCGTCATGGGCCGCCTTGACCTCGGTGCTGAGCTGGCCGCCATCGGCTGCGCCGATGATGATGACCTTGGCGCCATTCGTGACCATGGCCGAGATCTGGTCCTGCTGGTCCTTGACCGGTGCCGACGCGCCTGCATACTGCACATTCCCCTTGAATCCGGCCGCCTTGAGACCGTCGGTGAAGAGGCCACCAGCGAGAACCCAGTTCTCGGAGGTCTTCGAGGGGAGGGCTACCCCGATCACCGCGTCCTTGGCGAAACCGGCTGCGGGGACGGCCCCACCCGAGTCGGCCGAACGGGTCGAGCATCCCGAGACCGCCAGTAACGCGAGGGCGGCGATCGCTGCCGTTGTGAGGACGTGTCTACGCATTTTCATGTCACTTTCTCTTTGATCGAGCCTGATCCAGCTGGATACGACTCAGTGCCTTCCCCTGATGCCCGGACCACTGCATTGCGGTCGCGCATGAGGAAGCCGGTGATAGACGGGCGCCCCTGGCTCTTGTTCCAGACATCGACCCCGACGGCGACCAGCAGGACCATCCCCTTGATGATCTGTACGCGGTCAGAGCCCACGCCCATCAGTTGAAGACCGTTGTTCAGAACCGCCATGACCAGACCACCGACGATGGAGCCGGTCACGGTGCCGATGCCACCGGAGACCGCCGCCCCGCCGATGAAGACCGCCGCGATCGCGTCGAGCTCCCAGCCCATACCGTCCTGCGGGCCGGATGCCACCGAGCGAGCGACGAAGATCATGCCGGCAAGTGCGGACAAGATCGCCATGTTCATCATCACGAGGAAGTTGACTCGTTTGGACTTGACCCCGGAGAGCTCCGCTGCGAGCCGGTTCCCGCCGACCGCGTAGATGTGGCGTCCAAAGATGGTGTTTCGCGTCACGAACGAGTAGAAGAGCACGAGAACCCCAAGGATGATCCCCGAGATGGGAAAGCTCGTCCCGACGCGACCTCCTGCGAACAAGATCGTCGCGGAGACGACCACGGCGTCCAGGACGACGACCTTGACGATGCTCACCCACAGCGGGGCGTGCGCCGAACCCATGCTCTGCTGCACCCGACGGGCACGCCACTCCTTGAGGACGACCGCTATCGCGATGACCAGGCCGAGCAGCAGGGTGAGGTTGTTGTAGCCGGTGCTAGGGCCGATCTCGGGCAGGTAGCCCGCGCCGATCGTCGTGAAGCCTTCGGGAACCGGCACCGTGTTCGCGTTTCCGATGACCTGGTTGGCGCCGCGGAAGATCAACATTCCGGCGAGGGTCACGATGAAGGCCGGAACGCCGACGTAGGCCACCCACCAACCTTGCCAGGCGCCGATCAGGGCGCCGACGAAGAGACCGAACAGGATCGCCAGGGGCCACGGGAGGTGCCATGACTGCATGGACGTCGCCACGACGATGCCGGCGAAGGCCGCGATCGAACCGACGGACAGGTCGATATGACCCGCGATGATCACCATCACCATGCCGATCGCCAGGATCAGGATGTACGAGTACTGGCTGACCAGGTTGATGAGGTTCCCGGAAGAGAGCGTCTTCCCGTCGGTCTTTATCTGGAACAGCACGATGATGGCGATGAGGCTGAAGAGAATTCCGAACTGACGGACATCGGACTGCCCACCGCCGAAGATCTTCTTGAGATCCTTGAGCCCGCCCTTGGCGCGGCCCGTCGCTTCGCTCATATGCGCTGATCTCTTTTCTTCGCAGAGGTCATACTTTTCATGAGGGTCTCCGGGTCGGCTTCGGCGGTCGGGATGCAGTCGGTGATGGCGCCCTCGAAGATGGTGTAGATCCGGTCGGTCAGACCGAGCAGCTCGGGCAGCTCGGACGAGATCATGATCACGCCCTTGCCCTGGGCTGCGAGCGCCTGGATGATTCCGTAGATCTCGTACTTGGCGCCGACGTCGATCCCCCGGGTCGGCTCATCCAGGATGAGCAGGTCCGGTTCGGTGAACATCCACTTGGCGAGGACGACTTTCTGCTGGTTGCCCCCTGAGAGCTTGCGCACCCCGGCGTCGACGCTCGGGGCCTTGATGCGCAGGCTCTTCCGGTAGGCCTCCGCCCCCTCGTACTCCTTGAGGTTGTTGACGACTTGTCCGACGGAGATCTTCGGCAGCTTGGCGGAGACGACGGACCGCTTGATGTCGTCGATCAGGTTGAGCCCAAGCGCCTTGCGGTCCTCGCTCACGTAGGCCAGGCCCTGGTCGATCGCCTCCGAGACGTTCCTGACGTGGATCTCGTCGCCGTCCTTGAAGATTCGCCCGGAGATGAAGTTGCCGTACGAACGGCCGAAGATGCTCATGGCGAGCTCGGTGCGCCCCGCGCCCATCAAACCTGCGAAGCCGACAATCTCGCCCCGGCGCACTGTGATGGTGGAGTTCTTCACGACCATCCGCTCGGGCACCTGCGGGTGCTGGACGTTCCAGTCGCGCACCTCGAAGAAGATCTCTCCGATGTGCGGGGTCCGATCCGGGAACCGGCTCTCAAGGCTGCGTCCGACCATCGCGCGAATAATCCGGTCTTCGTTGACGCCGTCCTCTTTGACGTTCAACGTCTCGATCGTCCGGCCGTCACGAATGATCGTGATCGAGTCTGCGACCTGCTCGATCTCGCTGAGCTTGTGCGAGATCATGATGGAACTGATCCCCTTGCCCTTCAACCCGCGGATGAGGTCGAGCAGGTGATGGGAGTCAGTTTCGTTCAGAGCCGCGGTCGGCTCGTCAAGGATGAGCAGCTTCACCGACTTGCTGAGGGCCTTGGCGATCTCGACGAGCTGTTG
>Ga0070705_100001720_pt1 | contig 11386 bp, 8 predicted proteins | sample KBSK5253metaG_FD_65455 | JGI IMG/M metagenome (GOLD analysis project Ga0070705, IMG submission 65455) | Corn, switchgrass and miscanthus rhizosphere microbial communities from Kellogg Biological Station, Michigan, USA - KBS K5-25-3 metaG | ecosystem: Host-associated > Plants > Roots >... | reverse complement strand
CCGATCACCGCGATCATGCCGACCTGGAAATAGACGTCGCTGTCCATCCCCCGAAGCCACGCCCCCAGCAGCGCGCCGAAGATGCCGAAGGGCACCCCGAGTAGGACCGCAAACGGAATTGCCCAGCTCTCGTACTGCGCCGCCAGGACCAGGAAGACCAGGATGAGGCCGAGCACGATCACCAGCGTGCTGCCTCCGGAGGATATCCGCTCCTGATACGATTGCCCGCTGTAGGCGTAGCCGATGCCCTGCGCGGCGTACTTCTCTGCAACCAGCCGCTCCACCGCCGCCAGCACCTGCCCGGAGCTCTTGCCCCGCTTCGGCTGCGCCGTGACCAGCGCCGAGGGAAATCCGTTGAAGCGGCTGATGATGCTGGGCCGGCCCCGCATCTCGCTGCTCACCAGCGCGGCGAGCGGCACCATGTCGCCGTGCGAGCTGCGCACGTAGAACCTGCCGATGTCTTCGGGCTTCTGGCGAAACTCCCCTTCCGCCTCGGCCTGCACCCGGTAGGTCCGGCCGTACAGATTGAAATCGTTGATGTAGAGGGTGGAGAGCATCGCCTGCAGGGTGGAGAAGATCTGCCCCGTGCTGACCCCGCGCGCCTGCGCTGCTTCTTTGTCCACTTTCACGTATAACTGCGGTACGTTCGCCTGCACCAGCGAAGCCGCTCCTTGCACCTCGGGCAGCCTGTTCACGTCCTGCACGAAGCTCTGCACCGTCGCGGCGAACTGCCCGTACTCCTGCCCCGTCTTGGCCTGGAGGTTCATCTCCAGTCCGCTGGTGCGCCCAAGGCCGGGAATCTCGGGGAAATTGAAGGCAAAGGCGAACGCTTCCTTGATACCCATCAGGCCGAAGAAGGTCCGCCCGATGATCGCATCGAGGCTCTGACTCTTCTTCTTGCGTTGGTCCCACGGCTTGAGCCGCACGAACATCGTGGCGCTGTTGGTCTGGTTGGAAAAGGTGAGCAGGTCCAGCCCCACCATGCTCACCACCGACTGGATCGCCGAATCCGCCAGCACCATGCGCTCGATCTTGCCCACGACCTCCTCGGTCCGCGGGCGGGAAGCGGCATCGGGGAGCTGCATCCCGATCACGAAGAAGCCCTTGTCTTCCGGCGGGATGAAGGCGCTCTGCACCCGCCGCCCCAGCACCAAGGTGAGGGCCACCATGACGAGGAACGCCGCGATTCCGGCGCGCGGGCGTCCCACGATCCGGCCCGCAGCTCCGACGTAGCGCCCGCGCACACGGTCGAAGCCGCGGTTGAAGGCCTGAAAGAACCGGCTGGTCGTCTCGGCGGGCGAGTGCCTGAGCAGCGACGCGCAGAGCGCCGGGGTCAGCGTCAGGGCCACCACTCCCGAGATCACCACCGCGATCACGATGGTGAGCGCGAATTCCTTGTACATCGCACCGGTAATGCCGCTCACGAACGCCACCGGCACGAACACGGCGCAAAGCGAGAGGACGATGGCCACCAGCGCCCCCGCCACCTGGCGGATGGCTTTGTCGGCGGCGAGCCGGGGCGGCAAGTGTTCCTCCTCCATGATCCGCTCGACGTTCTCGATCACCACGATGGCGTCGTCCACCACGATGCCGATCGCGAGCACCAGCCCGAACAGCGTCAGCGTGTTGATCGTGAAGCCCAGGATCTGCATGCCGAGAAAGGAACCGATGATGCTCACCGGTACCGCCAGCACGGGGATCAGGGTGGCCCGCCAGCTTTCCAGGAAGAGGAACACCACCAGCGACACCAGCACCATCGCCTCGATCAGCGTCTTGACGACCTCCTCCATCGAGGCCGTGATGAAGGGCGTGGTGTCGAAGGGCACGTCGTAGCGAACCCCCTCGGGGAATGCCTTCGACAGCTCGCCGATCCGCTGGATCACGGCATTGCGCACCGCGAGCTGGTTGGCCCCCGGCCGGGCATAGATCAGGAAGAAGGCGGTCGGCTGCCCGTTGAGCCGGCCCGCCACGTCGTAGCTCAGCGACCCCAGATGGACGCGCGCCAGGTCGCGCACCCGGACCACCGAGCCGTCGGGCCGGGCTCGCACGATGATGTCGCCGAACTCCTCGGGCGTGGTGAGCCGGCCCGACGTGGTCACCGGCAGGGTGAGCTGGGTGCCCGCCGGCGCGGGCTCGCGGCCCAGTCGGCCCGCCGGATTGGTCACGTTCTGGGCGCGGACCTCGCGCGCCACGTCATCCACCGTGATGCCGAGCTGCGCCATCTTGTCCGGATCGAGACTCAGCAGCATGGAAAAGTCCGCCCCGCCGAATGCCTGGGCGTTCCCGACGCCGGGCAGCCGCTTCATCTCGTCTTCGATGTACAGCTTGGCATAGTTGCTCAGGAAGGACGCGTCGTAGCGCGGATCGTCGGATACCAGCGAAACCACCATCAGGATGTTGGTGTTGGTCTTCTGGATGACGATCCCGTTCCGGCGGACTTCCTCGGGAAGCTGCGGCTCGGCCAGCTTGACGGCGTTCTGGACCTCGACCGCCGCGAGGTCCTGGTCGCGGGAGATGTCGAAGTACACCGACAGCGCCATCACCCCGCTGCTCGAGTTGGAGGACTGATAGTAGAGCAGCCCGTCGAGCCCTGATAACTGCTGCTCGATCGGCGCCGCGACCGCCTGCGCCACGTCCTCGGCGCTGGCACCCGGATAGACCGCGGTGACCTGCACCGCCGGCGGCGTGATCTGGGGAAAGCGGTTGATCGGCAGCCGCAACAGGGCGAACGCCCCCAGCAGCGTGATGACGATGGAAACGACGCCGGCCAGGACCGGGCGCCGGATAAAGAAATAGCGGACCTGGGGAGCGGGCGTCTCGTTCAAGGTTTGCTTCCCCCCGGCGGCGGCGTCCCGCGGGCGCTGTCGGCCAGTGGCACCGGCCGCACCTTGATCCCCGGTCGCACCTTCTGCACCCCGTCGACCACGACGCGGTCCCCGGATTGCAGGCCCTGCTCGATCACCCAGTCCGAGCCGATCCAGCTCGTGGCGGTCACGTCGTGCACCCGCACCGTGTCTCCGGCGGCCAGCACGAACACGCTCTGCCGGCCCATCTGCTGCAGGACCGCGCGCTGGGGCACGACGATCGCGCTGTCGCGGGTTAGGCCGAGTAGCCGGACCCGCACGAACTGGCCCGGCAGCAGGAGCTTGTCCGGGTTGGGGAACTCGGCGCGGAACTGTTGGGTTCCCGTGGCGGGGTCGAGCACCGGATCGACGAAGTCGATCCGGCCCAGCCGCGGCGCCGTTGAGCCGTCCGGAAGCGTCACCTGTATCTTGAGACCGCCTCCCGGCTGGATCAGCTTGCTGCTGCGCGGGTCGCGCCGCCAGGCCAGCAGCTGCTGGCCCGAGGGCCGGAAGGTCACGTAGATCGGGTCCAGGACGTCAATGCTGGTCAGCACATCCTCCGGACCGCGCACCCGGGCACCGAGTTCGAGCAACGCACGTCCCACCCGGCCGCTCAGCTCCGCGCGCACCGCGGTGTCGTTCAGATTCTTCTTGGCGCGATCCGCCACGCCGCGGGCGGCTTCGACCGCGGCCTGCGCCTGCTTGGCCTGGGCGACTGCGTTGTCGTATTCCTGCTTCGAAATGGCGTTGTCACGCAGCAAGGCACTCATCCGCGCCAGGTTCTGCTCCATGTTGGCCTGACGCGCCTCCGCTTCGACCAGCCCGGCCTGCGTCGCGCGCCAGTCCGCCTCGTACGCCGTGGGATCGATGCGGTAGAGCACCTGGCCCGTGCGAACCGCCTGGCCTTCGTCGAAAGGGCGTGCGACGATGACACCGCCGACCTGGGCGCGCACGTCCACGCTCTTGCTCGCCTCGACGTTGCCGACGAACTCGAAGACCTCCTCAATGCGGTGCGCCACGACTTGGAGCACCGCGACTTCAGGCGGCGGGGGGGCGCCCTGCTGCGGCGCCTTGGAGCAGCCGAGGGCGGCGAGCCAGAGCAGGGCGGCCGGGCGGGGGCGTCTCATGATCCCTGCATCTCCTTTGTCCTGGCTTTTTCAGTGACCAGTCCGAGTTCCACCAGCTGGAGCAGCTCCTGGAGCGCCGCGCCCGGCTCGGATCCTACCTGACAGTACGACGCAAAGCGCCGCCGCCCGACCACCAGTCCGATGATCGCGGCCCCCAGCACCCGGGCGAGGGTCTCCGCATTGACCGGACGGAATTCGCCGTTGGCTACTCCCGCCTGAATCACGCCCTGCAACACCCGCGGACAGCGCCCGCCCATCTCACCCGACACCACCCGGCCAGCCTCGGGACAGCTGGCCGCGGAGGCCATGCCCACCAGCAGCAATTCGGCGCTGCCTGGCCGGCTCAGCCGAACCCAGGTGCGCTCGAGCAACACGCGCAGGAGATCGGCGTAGCTCCCCCGGTGATTGATGAGCAGCGCTTCGTCTTCGGCGGCGCCGGAGAAGAAGCGATCGGCGATGACTTCGTGGAAGAGGGTGGCTTTGGTGCCGAAGTAGTGCTGGATCGTGCCGGGACTCACCTGAGCCCGCTCCGCAACGTCGGCCAGCGTGGCTGAGTCGAACCCCCGTTCCCCGAACACGAGGGCGGCCGCGTCGAGGATTTCTCGCCGCCGTTCCGTGGGACGGCGTTGCCAACGGGGGGACTCGGGTGCCTCCACAGGATTATCCACGGGGAGGATAAACTATCATATCACGGAATAATTGCAATGGCTTCGTGCTGGTCCTACTTGACGTTATCGGCCGAGTGTTCTTGAATCGAGCCGATATTATGGGGAGCGGGCCGGGTCTCCTGGCTGATCGCGGCGAAGTACGGCAATAGCATCGGTCCGGGTGGCCCGCCGGGTGGGGATGTAACAGGCCACCACCGCAGCCGCGAGGAGGAATCAATCGCAACAGGTCGCAGCCGCGCGCGGCGAGGGCAACCCCCCAGTGCGGGCCGGTGTACTGTGGCGACGTGATCCGGAACGAATGGCTAGGGAGGGAATCGAACCCCCGACACGCGGATTTTCAGTCCGCTGCTCTACCAACTGAGCTACCTAGCCGGAGGGCGAGGAATATATAGATGTCCCCCGCCCCCCGTCCAACCGCTTGAGTTCCCCCGTATATTTCCTCTCCATGCCTCACCCTCGCTTACCCAACCTGACCGTCCTCGAGCACCCGCTGATCCAGCACAAACTGGCGATCCTCCGCGACAAGTCCACGCCCGTCAAGGATTTCAAGCAGCTGGTCAACGAGATCGCCATGCTCATGACCTACGAGGTCACTCGCGACCTCGCCACCGAGGCGATCGAAATCGAGACGCCCCTGGAGCGCATGACCGCGCGGCGGGTGGCGGGCAAGAAGCTCACCTTGATTCCCATCCTCCGCGCCGGTCTCGGCATGGTCGAGGGCATCACTCAGCTCATTCCTTCGGCCCGGGTGGGGCACATCGGTTTGTACCGCGACCACGCAACCCTTCAGCCGGTGAGCTACTACTTCAAAGTCCCCGCCGCGGAGACCGATCGGGACTTCTTCGTGCTCGACCCGATGCTGGCCACCGGAGGCTCGGCGGTTGCTGCGGTCACCAAACTGCGCGCTTCCGGGGCCACCCGGATCCGCTTCCTTTGCCTGGTAGCCGCGCCGGAAGGCGTGCAAGCCATGCTCGACGCGCACCCTTCCGTGCCGGTATTTGCCGCGGCGCTCGACCGGGAGCTCAACAACGTCGGGTACATCCTGCCGGGCCTGGGCGACGCCGGCGACCGTATTTTTGGGACCAGGTGAGCGAATGAGCGGAGCCAGGATCACTTTTTGGGGGGCGGCCGGCCAGGTGACCGGCTCCATGCACCTGCTCGAAGCCGCGGGCGCTCGAATTCTGCTCGATGCCGGGTTATTCCAGGGCCGGCGCGCTGAGGCGGCGGCGCTCAACGCCAATCTCCCCTTCGATCCCCGCCGCATCGACGCCATCGTCGTAAGCCACGCCCACATCGACCACATCGGGCGGTTGCCCCTCCTGGTCCGCCACGGGTATCACGGGCCAATCTACGCGACCCCCGCCACGCGCGATCTGAGCGCGGTCATGCTTCCCGACGCCGCGCACATCCAGGAGAGTGACGCCGCCTTCCTCGCCCGCCATGGAAAACAGAATCCGGCGAGCCAGCCGCTATATACCATGGCCGACGCGCTCGCGGTGCAGGATCTCATGATCGGCCTGCCGTATCGTCGCATCCATTACATCCGGAAGAATCTCGCGTTCGAATACACCGAAGCCGGCCATATCCTTGGCTCAGCCAGCGTCGACCTCCGCCTGAGCGAGGGCGGCAACCAGCGCATCGTGTTTTCCGGAGATATCGGCCGCTCGGGGCTTCCCATCATCCGGGACCCCGAGCCTCCCACTGGACCGATCGACACCCTGATCGTCGAATCCACCTACGGCAACCGCGATCACGAATCCACCGCCACCAGCGCCGATCGCCTCACCGAAATCGTGCGACGGGTCGCGGGTCACGGCGGGAAGATTCTCATCCCCGCCTTTGCGCTGGGACGGGTCCAGGAGCTGGTGTACGCCCTGCATCAGTTGACCAAGGCCGGACGCCTCCCCGCCATCAAGATCTATGTGGACAGCCCGCTGGCGGTGGATGCCACGGCGGTGTTCCGGATGCACCCCGAAGTCTTCGACCGCCGGGAGCAGCTGTTGCTGAATTCCGACAAGATCTTTGACTTCCCCCTGCTCGAGTACGTCAAGGCCGTGGAGGACTCGAAGCGGCTCAATACCCTGAATGGTCCCGCCATCATCATCGCCGCCTCCGGTATGGCCGAGTCCGGGAGGATCCTGCATCATCTGGCCAACCACATCGGCGATTCGCGCAACTGCGTCCTGTTCGTGGGTTTCCAGGCCGAGCACACGCTCGGCCGCCGAATCCAGGACGGCGCGCTGCAAGTGAAGATCTTCGGCGAACTGCGTGATGTGCGCGCCGAGGTCGAGTCGATCAGCGGGTATTCGGCGCACGCCGATCGCACTGAGCTGCGAGCCTGGGTGAAAGCTTTGGGGGGTCCCGTCAAGCGGGCGTTCGTCGTGCATGGTGAGGCCGTTGCCGCCGCGGCGATGGCGGAGATCCTCAAGGAGGAGGGGATCCGCGACATCATCGTACCCCAGCTTGGAGAATCGTTCGATCTGTGAGCCGTGCGCTGCGCTGGACGCTCCGGCTGCTCGCTTCGGCCTTGCTCGTGTACGGCTTGCTCTTCGCCTGGGTCTGGCGAGTCAGCCGGCGGGACGAGCGGCGCCCCGCCGACGCGATTGTGGTGCTGGGCGCGGCGCAGTACAACGGGCGGCCCTCCCCCGTGCTCAAGGCTCGCCTGGATCACGCGGTGGAGTTGTACCGCGCCGGCCTCGCCCCGGCCGTGGTGGTCACCGGCGGAATCGGAACGGGGGACCGCGTGAGCGAAGCGACCGTCGGGCACCGCTACCTGCGCGGCCTCGCGGTCCCCGATTCGGCGATCATCGTGCGCCCCGATGGACGGACCACCGACGAATCCATGTATTCCGTGTCCGAATGGATGCACGGGCGCGAGCTGGTCCGGGCCATTCTGGTCAGTGACCCCTTTCACATGGCCAGACTGCGGATCGAGGCCCGGCGGGCCGATATTCAGGCGTTCACGTCTCCCACCCGCACCAGCCCCATCGTGCAGGGCAGCCGGACCGAGGCGGGCTATCTTGCGTTGGAAGCGCTCAAGCTCCCCGTCACTGCCGCGCAAGCGCTGTTCAATCGGCATCCCATCGCCCCCTGAGGCCCGAACCGACCGCATCCGAGAGCCCTGACCATGACCCTCATCCAGTCGGAGCGGCGCTATTCAGGCCGGGTCGTCAATCTCGACCATGATACCGTCCGTTTTCCTGACGGCTCGCAGGGAGTGCTGGAGATGATCCGGCATCCGGGCGCGGCCGCCGTGGTTCCCTTTCTCGATGCTCCGGCCGATCCTGATCCCCGGATCCTGTTGATCCACCAGTTCCGCCATGCCGCCGACGACTGGCTCTGGGAGATTCCGGCGGGGACCCTGTCCCACGGCGAGGCGCCGGAGACGTGTGCCTACCGGGAGCTGGCCGAAGAAGCAGGCATGGAGGCGGGAAAGCTGCAGCGGCTCTCGACCATCTTCACGACCCCGGGGTTTACCGACGAGAGGATTCACCTCTTTCTGGCCACCGAGCTCACGCCGGTGGCGCTGTCTCAGGAAGACGACGAGTTCATCACCGTCCACGAGAAGCGCTGGAGTGCGGTGGGGAAAATGATCCGCACCGGAAAGATCCGGGACGGCAAGAGCCTGTGCGCGCTGATGTATGTGAACAGCTTCATCCGGGAGTAGGAAAGCGAATTCTCCATGCCCAAGGCCACCTTCGATGCCTTCTCCCGACAGATCAAGGCCGGGAGTGTCCCGCCCGCGATTTACCTCTACGGAGAGGAGGACGTGCTCAAGGACGAGGTGGTGCGGGCTATCCTGGACCAGGTGGTCGAGCCGGGTATGCGCGACTTCAACTATGACCAGCGCAGCGCCAGTCAGCTCGACCCGGAGGCGGTCGAAACCCTCTGCAATACGCTCCCGATGATGGCGGACCGCCGCCTGGTGGTGATTCGCGAAATCGAAGCGTGGCAGAAGCGAGCCAAAGCAAAGGCCGCGGTGGTGCATTATCTCGAGCGGCCCGCCGCCGAAACGGTGCTTATCCTGGTCCAGGGCGCGCCCCGGAAGGACGACGACCGCGGCGACGCGGATCCCGATTTGCTCCGGCTGACCTGCACCGTCGAAGTAGACCGGTATGGTCCCAGGCTGGCCGAAAAGTGGGTGGTCAAGCGGGCCGAAGAGCGCGGGATACAGCTGGCGCCCGAAGCGGCCGCCCACCTGGTCAAAGCGGTGGGCGGCGATCTGGGGGCGGCGCGCAGCGAGCTCGACAAGCTGGCCGGTCTGGGCGGCGCCGAGCCGGTCACTCTGGACCAGTTGACGGCGAGCTTGGGAATTCGCCACGGTGAGACCGCCTCGGACTGGTGCGATGCCGTCGTGGAAAATCACAGCGGGCGCGCCGCGGGCATCCTGCCGCACTTGCTCGCGCAGTCCGGAGTGTCCGGCGTCGCCTTGCTCGCGCAGCTCGGCACCCAGCTCCTGGGTCTCGGCTTGGCACGGGCGCATTACGACCGCGGCGCGCGCGGTGCGGGCCTCGAACGGTCGGTGAGGGAGGCGTTGCTCCGCGCCCGGCCTCCGGTACGCCTGGATTACCGTGCCAGCGCGGAGCGCTGGAGCCGCCTGGTGGAAGAGTGGCCGGCACCCAGAATCGACGCGGCCCTCGCCGCCGCGCGCCGCGCCGACCAGCGCCTCAAAACGACGACGTTGGCTGATGAGCGCGGTGTCCTGGTGGATCTGATTATGTGCATTGCTCCGCTCGCAGGGATGCCGGCATGAAGCGCTCGGGAGCTGCCCTGTTGCTGGGCCTCGGCCTGGCGGTGCTGCCTTCGCTACGCTTGGCTGCCCAGACCGATCCGCGCCTCGTCGCGGCGGTTCGCCTTGCCCAAGACGGGCTGTCCGATTCCGCCCGGGCGGTGGCCGCCCGGATCCTCGCGGCGCTGCAGCCCACCGATTCGCTGTACCCCGAAGCGCTCTACACGGTGGGTCTGCTCGCTGGCACCGAGCGCGCCCGCAGGCTCGAGCTGCGACGCGTGGTGGTGGATTATGCCCAGTCCGCCTGGGCGGATGACGCCCTGCTACAGCTCGCCCAGCTCGACTACGCCGCCGGCAATCCCGCCGGCACGTTCCGGCAGGTCGATCAGCTGCTGCGCGATTACCCGGGCAGTCCGCTGACCGCGACTGCGGCGTTCTGGGGTGCGCGCGCGGCCGGCGATCGCCGCGAGGCCGTCGAGGCGTGCCGGCTGGCCGATGCCGGCCTGACCTCCGTGGGAGGAGACGTCGAGCTGAGGAACCAGCTCGAGTTCCAGAAGAAGCGTTGTGAGGGTCTCGGCGAGCTCGTGGCGGATAGCGTCCGCCGAGCCGCCGCGGATTCCCTCGCGAAAGCCCGGGCGGATTCCGCGGCGCGCGCACGCGGCGGTCGCTCCACGGCCCGCGCCGCTTCCGGTTTCTACGTCCAGATCTCCGCTGTCCTGACCCAGGCTGCGGCCGATTCCGAAATCGCCCGGGTCAAGCGGGCTGGTTACCAGGCGGTCGTCGTGAAGGAAGGCGGCTATCTCAAGATCCGCGCGGGTGCCTTCCGGTCTCGCCAGCAAGCCGAAGCCGCACTGGCGCAGCTCAAGGCGCGTCTGGGAGGACGTCCGTTCCTGGTCCGCGTTCCGTGACCGTTACCCTCGCCGAAAACACGCCCCTGCTGCTGCAGTATCGCGAGATCAAATCGCGGCACCGCGATGCGATCCTGTTTTTCCGCATGGGCGACTTCTACGAGATGTTCTTCGATGATGCCGAGCTGGCCTCGCGGGTGCTCAGCATCACTCTCACCTCGCGGGGCGACGGTGTTCCGCTTGCCGGTGTCCCGGTCAAGGCGGCGACCGAGTACCTCAAACAGTTGGTGGGACACGGCTACCGGGTGGCGATCTGCGAGCAAGTGGAAGACCCGAAGCAGGCCAAGGGCTTGGTGCGCCGCGAGGTCGTCGAGACGGTGACCCCCGGCGCCTTGCTCGAGGACGGCTGGGTGGCGGGAGGTCGCAACAACTGGATCGCCGCGGTCGGGTTGGGACGGACGGACGGACAGTCCGTCGGAGTGGCAGCCATCGACCTCACGACCGGCGAATTCCTGCTCGAGCTTACCGCCGCGGACGAGTGCGCTGAAGCCCTCGGCCGGCTCAAGCCCGCCGAGCTCGTCCTGCCCGCCGATGTGGAGTTCGCTGCCGAGCCGGAACTCATGTGTACCGCGCGGGAGCGTTGGGAGTTTGATCCCGAGCTCGCGCGGGAAGAGCTGGGTCGCCGCTTCGGGCTGGCCTCGCTGGACGGACTGGGCCTGGGCCCAGCCGATGCGCCCGCGGTCGGAGCGGCCGGTGCGCTGCTCCGCTACCTCGGCGACCTCAAGCCGGGCGGCATTCCGCATCTTGCGCGGCCCGCGATCCGGCGCTCCGATCAGTTCCTCTGGGTTGATGAGATGACCAGCCGCAACCTGGAGCTCCTCGAGCCGCTGCGCGTCGGAGCCAAGGGCATCACCCTGCTCGAAGCGATCGATCGCACCGTGACGCCCATGGGCGCGCGCCTGCTCAGAGCGTGGGTGGCATCGCCGCTGCGCGATTCCGACGCCATAGCGCAGCGGCTCGATGCCGTGGAGACCGCGGTGCGGGATCCTACCCATCGCGCGGCCGCGCGCGAGGCGCTCGATGGAGTGCGCGATCTGGAGCGCCTGGCCGGCCGCGCCGCCGCCGGCCGCGCCACCCCGCGGGAGCTCGGCGCACTGCGGGATTCCTTCCT
>Ga0070705_100001719_pt1 | contig 11388 bp, 7 predicted proteins | sample KBSK5253metaG_FD_65455 | JGI IMG/M metagenome (GOLD analysis project Ga0070705, IMG submission 65455) | Corn, switchgrass and miscanthus rhizosphere microbial communities from Kellogg Biological Station, Michigan, USA - KBS K5-25-3 metaG | ecosystem: Host-associated > Plants > Roots >... | reverse complement strand
GGTCTGCATCATTGAATAGATCTGATGGATCTTGTCTTCGCGAATCAGATTCCGAATCGCTGAATTTGGTACGAGCACTTCCATCGCCAAAGCCCTGCCCTGGCCGTTCGCCTTCGGCAGCAACGACTGCGTGACAATGCCCTCAAGAACCATCGAGAGCTGCGTGCGAATCTGCGCCTGTTGGCCCGAGGGAAAGATATCGATGATGCGGTTAATCGAAGACGCCGCCGAGTTAGTGTGAAGCGTCGCAAACGTCAAGTGACCAGTCTCCGCGATTCTCAAAGCCGTCTCCGTAGTCTCAAGGTCGCGCATTTCACCAATCAGCACGACATCAGGATCCTGGCGAAGCGCGGCACGTAACGCGTTCGCGAAGTTATGCGTGTCTGCGTGTACCTCACGCTGATTGACTATGCACCCTTTGTGTCCGTGCAGATATTCGATCGGATCCTCAACGGTAATGATGTGCTCGTGCCGATCTCGATTGACCTTGTCCACCATCGCTGCAAGTGTAGTTGACTTACCGGAACCCGTAGGCCCGGTCACCAGGATCAACCCGCGCGGCTTGTCGCAGAGCTTATCGATCACTGCTGGAAGACCAAGCTCCTCGAATGATCTAATCTCATAAGGGATCGACCTAAACACGGCACCGACAGCTCCACGCTGGTTGAATATGTTGGCGCGAAATCGCGAGAGGCCTTTTATTCCGAATGAGAAGTCAAGTTCGAGGGTTTCCTCGAATCGGTGCTTCTGTGCGTCGGTCAATACTGAATACGCAAGCTGCTTTGTCTCGGCTGGCGTGAGTTCGGCATACTCAAGCGGCCTCAGCACGCCATGAACTCGGACCATCGGTGCGGAGTTCGTCGTGATGTGCAAATCCGAACCGCCGTTCTCAATCATTTTTCGGAGCAACTCGCTTAAAGCAATCTCAGGCATATCGCCTCCAGAATCTATTTCACGGTTTCTCTAACCACTTCTTCGAGGGTAGTCATTCCCTGCCGTATCTTTTCCAGGCCACTGTGCCTGAGTGTAAGCATTCCGTCTTCCATCGCTTTTCGGCGCAATTCCAGTCCGGATGCACCAACCAGAATCAACTCACGTAGCTCTTCAGTTATCTCCATAACCTCATACAAACCGACTCGGCCCTTGTAGCCTGTTCCATTGCAATTACTGCAGCCGGCGCCCTTGAACGTCTTGATGTCCTTAAGCTCGCTGGCTGGAAACCCGACGTCTATGAGTGCTTCGTCCAGGCTGCGTACCTCTGTCTTGCACTCTTTGCAGATGCGTCGCACCAGCCGCTGCGCCTGAATTAAGTTTACTGAAGTCGCTACGAGAAACGGCTCGATACCCATGTTCATCAACCGGCTGATCGTGGAAGGCGCGTCGTTGGTATGCAGAGTAGAGAGAACAAGGTGGCCGGTTAGCGCGGCCTTCACTCCGATCTCGGCGGTTTCGAAATCGCGAATTTCTCCCACGAGGATGATGTTCGGGTCTTGCCGCAGAAAAGACCTCAACGCAGCCGCGAAGTTGAGCCCGATGGACTCCTTCATCTGAACTTGATTGATGCCTGGTAGATTGAACTCGACGGGGTCCTCGGCGGTCATGATGTTCGTCTCGGGCGTGTTCAAGCTCTGAAGCGCCGAGTATAACGTGGAGGTTTTTCCGGATCCTGTCGGCCCGGTTACCAACACCATACCGTAGGGCTTTGAAATATTTCGCTTGAACTTCTCGAGGCTCGCGGGCTCGAATCCGAGCTGAGTCATGTCGAGCCTCAAGTTTTCCTTGTCGAGTAAGCGGAGCACCATTTTCTCGCCGAAGATCGTTGGCAACGTCGATACACGAAAATCAAGCTCGCGCGATCGATTCTCGAGCCGCACTCGAATCTTGATTCGCCCGTCTTGCGGTAGTCTCTTCTCGGCTATATCGAGTCTGGCCATGATCTTCAATCGCGATGTAAGCGCATCGCGCATCTTCATGGGCGGCGACATGATGTTGTAGAGCACTCCATCCATTCGAAACCGGACTCTGAACTCCTTTTCGTAAGGCTCGATGTGAATATCCGAAGCGCCCCGGCGCAACGCATCCACGAGAATGACATTCACCAGCTTCACGACTGGCGCGTCTTCCGCCATTCTCTCGAGGTTTTCTAAGTCGATTTCTTGATCGGTGTTGTCGATTTCGAGCTGATCGATGTCATCCTCAAAGTCGGGCATGCTGGTCGTTTCCGCGACCAGATCCTCCATGACTCGAGCCAGCTCCATCTCCCGCGACGTGCCATAGTACTTTCGAACCGCGGCATTGAGTGTCGTCTCACTTACAACCACCGGCTCAACCGACAAGCCGGTCATAAACTTTATGTCGTCAATTGCGAAGACATTGGTCGGATCGACCATCGCAAGCGTGAGCGTCGCGCCTACGCGCGAAAGAGGAAGGACTGAGTAGCGTTCCGCTGTCTCTTGCGGGACCAACGCCACGGCCGCCGGATCAACTTCGAAGAGGTCAAGATTGACGGATGGTACTCCGTACTGACGGCTCAGCACCGCCGTAACTTCTTCGTCGGACAGCATGCTCAACTTAACCAAAGTTGATGCCAGACGCCCTCCATTGATCCTCTGATAGTCGAGCGCTTCCTTGAGTTGTTGAGGCGTTATTAGATTATCCTTAAGAAGCGATTCGCCCAGTTTCGCCGACATAGTCAACAAACACTTTGCTCCTTATCCAGGAGGAGCGGCTAGATGGGAACCGTCGCTGCGGTTAGCTGACAATGATCCCACGAATCCCACACGACCCGCTGCTGAGCATTCAACAGTGTGCGCTCAGCGCGGGATGCGAAGATAAGAACGGAGAGAAGGCAAAATCGGGGCGCGACAGTAAATCGGGGTGATAGAGGAGGGGCAAACTCGCTTGCGTTCGCAGTGAGGTAAGGGTACGCAAGATTTGCGACTCAAATCCAGCTAAACTTGCGAACGCGATAACCTTGTAACATCACCGGAAATTCAAGTCAATGATAATTGAAGCGTATATCCTGTTTGCGATTACAGCGAAAGTGATGTGATCTTTTGAGCGCTCCGAATGGCTCGGAGTCACTTGCTGCCTAAATCAGAATCAACCCGTGCGGGGCACACTACTTGTTCTTAACCACCACAGCTTCAAGTGCCTCGGCCACGTCTTTGCACCGATCGATTGAGTTCTCCAGCTCTTCGTAAATCGACATCCACTTGATGATTTCGATTGGGTCTTTTTCCTCTCTAAACAATCGGCGCACCGCATCGCTGTAGAGAGAATCAGCGCGCTTCTCAAGTTGAGAGATATTCGCCGTATGCTCGCCAAGACCATGATTCTGCTCAAGCATCGCGAAGGCGCTCTCAATCTCCACGGTCGATTTTGCTAGCAAGCTTGCGATCTCGGCGCCGTCCGGGCGCGGCTTCGTCACGCTGTATATGTCCAATCGCCGCGCCAGGTCATTGATCATGTCAATGACGTCATCCAGCTCGGTCACGAGCAGGTAGATGTCTTCGCGGTCAATCGGAGTTATGAATGTTGAATTGAGCTTCTTCGTAATCTTCGCCGCAAGATCGTCGCATACGACTTCAATTCCCTTGATCTGTTCCGCGTAGTGGGCGTGGTTTCCGTAATCCTCGAAGATCCTGACGAACAGCTCGCCGCCTTCTTTCACTCGGCCGGCTAGCTGATTAAGCATTCCAAAGTACTTCTCCTCGCGTGGCAATAGCCCCATTGTTCCCACCTTTCATTCGTGACTTAGTCGTTGATTCTATGTCCCGCGCTTCCGACGCGTCAACGCATGTTCATCTTAGAGCGCATTTACCCGAGGGCGCGCGGGAAGGGTTATCAGGCGGATGAGGCTATCTCTTCTCGATTCCCATCATCAACGATCGCCGCACCGCCAGCGCGGTGCGGCGATCCTTTCATCAGAGCTCGACTCGCTTTGGAACAACTACAATCTTGACTGGATCAATCTTGATCCTGGGTACACTGACATTCATCGGCGCGATCTTCACCGCCGGAACAACGATTGGATCGATCTTGACGAGTGGCGCCGAAACAACAATCGGGTTGATAGCGATTCTTGGAATCTCAATCGCCACTGACGAGACAACAATTTCAGGAATCTCGATGTCCAGCGGCTCGATTGCGGCTCTCACCGCGCTTTCGATGCAGTCTTTTTCGTCGAGTAAGATCCCGCTTCGCTTTTCAATTTGCACCGTCAGAGTCTGCTCCTGTTTATCTCGCAGGACTTTTAGCTCTACGGCGCCTTCCGGTTTACCGGCGAGCGCGTGACGTAGATCCATCGGGGTCTCAACTGTTTGCCCGCCAGCAGACAAGATCACATCGCCGGCTTTTAATCCCGCCTTAGCCGCCGCTGAGTCGGCATAAACAAACACTACGAGCGCGCCGCTGCGCTTTGACAGTCCGAAGTACTCGGCCAACTGAGGCGTCATGCTTTGAAGCTGCACTCCAAGTCGTCCCGTTACGTGCACTTGCTCCCTCACACGAACCGCGGCTCGCGCCTCCTCTCGCGCTTGGGCAAGAGCCGCTCTCGTTTCCTCTCGGACGCGAGTCGTGGCCGCTCGCGCCTCCTCTCTTGCGCGCATAGCTTCAGCTCTCAATTCCGAACGCGCGATCGGCGCTGTGTTCACAATTCTCGGACGCGTCGTGATTGCCTGGCGCTCGCCCATCTTCACGTTGACTTCAACCTCGCGCCCTTCGCGAATCACCCCCAGACGAACGTTGCGTCCCGCCGGTGTCTCGCGAATGTGCCGCGAAATCTCGCGAGCGCTTTCAATGGACTCGCCGTCCCACTTGACGATCACATCATTTGCCAGAAGTCCCGCCTGAGCGGCGCTGCTGCCCGCCGTGACTTCCTCGATCAATGCCCCTCGCTCCTCTCGAAGCTTGAGGCGTTGCACTGTGTTCCGAGTGACCTCACCGAGTTCGACGCCGAGAAAGCTTCGCTGCGGCCCGCGCGCTGTCCGCGCGACCGGCGTCTGCTGATCGAAGCTCGCGCTCGACATCGCGGCCGAACTAAGACCCAACAACACCGAAATACAAAGCACCAGAGATCGTTTGATTTTCATTACTCTCTCCCTCCTGAGATGTGTGCAGAGGTTGATCAAATGCTTCGCCGGAACAGATAGGAAGTCTTGATAAAGAACGTCCTGCCATTCCGGTGAAACCCGCGCTCGGCGTGGTTTGTGAACGGGCTGAACCCGTTGTAATTCAAATCGTCGTTGTAGCCCGCATAAAAAGCTGTGCCGGGATTCGGCGTCCATCCGAACAAATACTGTCCGCGCACCGAAGACGACAGCGAATCGTAATCGAGTCTCGCCCGCACAAACACGAACCGGGTGAACTGATACGTCGACTTGAACGAATAGATGTTGTCTATGAACACCACTCGTCCGGTATCGTTTCGCGTGAATCTGTTTCGGTTGTAATCAAGCGAGGCGCGCAACGCGGCGGCCGGCTTGAATTCGACGCTCACACCGAGGTCGAATGTGTCGGCCGGCCCCGGATCCAGAGCCGCGTTCGGATCTGCAATGCCGGCGGGGCTGACGCGCGGGAAGCGCGGTCCCGCGCCGAAATCAAAGTCGAATACGTTCCATCGATGACCGGCGAATACGAATGACGAAAGCTTCTTCGAAAAGTTGGTCCCGAAGAAGCCATGCACAGATCGCCCGCGCGTCGAGCGTTCCGAGTCGTTGCCGAAAAACGCGCCCGGTTGAGTTGCGGTTCGTTTGGCTCCGAATTCTTCCTCGAACAGCCTTTCGTAGTACTCGTTGTAGCCGACATTGAAGAATGTCTGCTTAGTCAGGTCAAATCCGACATTCGTGAAGCCTCCAAGATTTTGGTTTCGGCCGCGCCCGTCGTAACTCATTTCCGCGCCGCCGATGACTCGCCACGAAATCAACTTCGCTTTTGGCTTCGGGTCCGTGCTGTACCGAAAAGAGCCGGACTGATAATTCGTATTCGTGCGTCTGACGAACCCGACATCGGAACGATAGTCGCGCGTTCGGCCCTGACCCTGAAAATTGTAGCCGGTATTGCGTCCGGTTTTGTCGAGGTTCCAGTAGTAGCCGACGGCATTGCCCGTACGATAAACGCTATCGTTCAACTCGGGATTGAAGAACGGCCCTCGCGACGTTGTTCCGAGCACTTGAAAACTGAAGGTCTTCTGTGGGTCCAGTCGAAAATAACCATCGACTCCGGCGAGTTGATTGTGTCGCTCGATAAAGTTGTAACTGGTCGCGATGATTCCCAGCGAATTCTCCTTGCCAACGTCTCGCTTCAATCGCAGCACTCCGACATAGGCATTCTTGTGGAGAAACCTGGCAATGTCTGGGAACAGTTCCGGGTCGTTTCTCTCGTCATCGGTAAAGTTGCCGGGCGCGTTATCGGTAGCCAGCAACAATCCAAAGGAGTTCCGCCCAAGCTTTCCGCTAAGCTTAATCGCGTAGTCCGGATCGATGATCGTACGAGTGTGCACTGCCTGAAGCGGAGTCTGAAAAATGTCGGCGCCTTCCAGAAAGAACGGCCGCTTCTCCGAAAAGAAAAGCGGGAATCGCTGATTCGCGGTCAACACCGGCTGATCGGCTTCCACTTGCGCGAAGTCCGGATTAGCAGTGAGGTCCAGCGTGATTGTGGGAGTAATGCCAAACTTGATATTCAGGCCAGGATCCGCTTCAACAGGGCTATTAACGAACCGCCCCGGGTCGCGAAGATTCGGATCGGCATTGATCGCATTCATCGAAACTGTTCGCACTCTCCGGCCGCTCTCAGACAATGTGAACGTCGGAATGATCTCGAGCGTGCGCTCGGTTGATATCCCTTCGAGACCGGTCAGATGCCCCTCCTGATTCAGCGTCCCCGATTTGTCTCGAGATCTCGGCATCCACGAATCATTCTCATTGTCTAGCCGGCGTATCCGGCGAACTGCATTGAAGCCCCACAGCTTCCCTTTGCCCGCCTCATAGCGCAGTGACTTGAACGGGATTGCCACTTCAACGACGTAGCCGTCCTCGGTCAACGATCCCTTCGATTCCATAACTATGTCGAGGCTGAGATCCTCGCGCGATCCCTGAGAGGTTTCGGTCACGATGCCGTCCGACTGAATCCCGAGTGGATTGAATCCAAGTATGTAGGCCTTCCGCTGGTCGTTGTACGTATCCAAAAGAACGTGGACAGTGTCGTCATCCCAAATGGCGTCGCGTCTTGCTACGGTCGCGTGTACCTTGGCGGGATCATCGTTAACTCGAAATGCGATGTAGAGAGTCTTACTATCGAAACCCAACAGGACATGGGTTTGATACGTCGGAGCAATATTGTCTCCCGGTTGAGTCTGGTAAAAGTCGCCGAGCACCGCAGCGTTCTTCCACACTTCGTCGTCGAGCTTGCCATCGATCACGGGAGGTTTGTCGAATCGGGGTATGATCACGGGTTGGGCTTTTGCCGCTGGAAGCGTAGCAGCATGCGTCGCGGATGAATTGCTGGCGGGACCCGGCGATTTCGCAGCGGCCTGCACGCCTTGAGCGCGTACCTCAAAACAACACAAACATAGCGCAATAGCTAGCGCTGCCTGTCTCATCCGCCGAGACTCCCAAGACTGATCGAGTGGATTGTTGGTTCCTGCCAGGAACAGCCGCCTCTGACTGTCCCTGGATTAGACGAAGCTATATGCTGGTTTGTTCCAAATCCTAGCCCGGAGAGCCGGCCCGCGATAGCTTGACGTGTCCGTTGACACCGCTGACTCGAATCGGTGAGCCGCCCGATCCAATCTTTGCATGAAAGTTTTGGCGGTCCAGCTTGCCCATCACCGTCACATTCGCCACGTCTGCATTCACACCGCCGTTGATCCCGGTGACGTCCAGGTCGGCGTTTAGTTCCTCGGCAAAAAACAACTCGACGCCGCCGTTCACGCCGCTCACGTGTATGCCGCGCTCACCGAGTTGTGTGATGGTTACCTTAACTCGGCCGTTGATTCCTGATATGTCCGAATAACCGCGGGCCTGAGCGACATCAACTTTTCCGTTTATTCCGCTCAACCGCACCGGACCGTCGACCTCGCCGACGCCAACTTTGCCGTTGATGCCGCTGACGCTGAGATCGATTTGACGCGGCACCTTGAGCATCACACGTTGACGCACGTCACGATTTCGGGCGCTCGACCAACGCTCGCGGTCTTTCTCTCCGCGCACGACGAGACTCGAAGCCGTTTGTTCGACGATAATCTTGTGAAACTCGAGATCCTCGCGCGACCTCGCCGATCTAACTACCGTGACTTCGGCGGCGCTTCCTTCCCAGGTTTCTATGTCAGCAAGCCCGTTAATTCCCTGCACCTCGACTTTCGCTCCGGGCGACATTTGATAAGTCTGGCGAAACTCATCTTTCTCGGCGAAATCGCCGTGGTCGTCGTCGCCGGTGTTAACCGTCGTTCGAGTGCGTTCGCGCTCGCGAGTTTGATAACCCGGAGTCTGGGGCGCGAGCGCAAACAAAACGCTGGCGGCCATGAACACAGCAAGCAAGCTCTTTCTCATCTCATATCCTCCATCCATCGGTTTGTGATTCTGCCCTGTTAGTGGCCAAGGACAGCCTGGCGTTTCACCAATTCGAATATTTTCCGGTTGAAATTCTCGGTCGAGAGCGGGTTACTTGTTACTTACAAGTCTTTAGAGCTGCCGCGGTTCCCTTTGCGATCTTGACCGTTCCGCTGAACGAATCGAGCGCGATCTTGGCTTGCCCATCGCCGAACTGACCTGTCAGTCGCCGATTAATTGGGCCACGCTGCACCGGATTCTCGACCTTGAGAGGAAAATCAGTATCGAGCCCTCCACTGTACGTGGAGAGCGTCGCGGTGAAGCCCGGCGCATCCGGCTGAATCGTCATCACGACTTCGCCCGATAGCGATTTCAAGCGATAGTTGCCGTTCGCTCGCAGCAGTCCAGTGAATATGACCTCGCCGCTCGCGGTGGATGCGTCGGCGTCGCCTCCAACCCCGGTTAACGTAATCGAGCCGCTCGCACTGCTTACTTCGGCGCGGCCCTTCGCGCAACGAATTTCAATACCGCCCATCGCTGAATTTGCCCGCACGTCGCCGCCGCCGTTGTGTATCGTGAGGTCGCCGTTCGTCGCCGCTACGTCGACCAAGCCTGTCACGTTCTCGACGACGATGTCTCCGGTGAAGCTTCGGGCCGTCAGATCGCCCTTCACATCCCTCGCCGTGAAGTCGCCACTCCGCCGGCTCACCTTGAGTGGTCCGACCCGGATGACTTTAACGTCACCATTGCCTGTGTTGATAACCGTTGTGCCCTCGACATCGCTGATCACGATGTCTCCTCTTTGGCCGTCGAGTGTTTCGATGTCCGAATAGCGCGGCACTTTCACTTCGAGCCTTACTTCCCGCCCGAAGCGCCGCCCCGACGGAGTAGACGCCGTCAACAACAACCGCGTATGAGACGGGTCGCCCGTAGTTTGCGTTTCGATTGGTTCAGGACCGCTATCACTCGACGCGCTTGCTTGAACCGTGTCTTTGTCCCACCCGGTGACAATAATGTTCCCAGCCCGGCTGCTGATCACGACCTTGCCCCCGCGTGCGAGCTTCACCTCGACGGGTTCCACTTTGATGTTCTCTCGTTGAGACCAGACCTTGGGAGTGGCTTCAGGAGCCGGTTCCGGGGTCGAAGGCTTCGCCGGTTTCGGAGTCTTGGGCAAGGGCCGAGGCGCCTGAAGCGTAGCGGGTGATTCCTGTGCGATCGCCAATGCCGGGCAAAACGCCAGTGCGAAAAAGACAAATGTTATGGCTATTCTGTAGTGCATATTAGGTATCACGAATCTGGACAACAACTGCTCCCGCTTCGTCCGTTCAATTCTCACTTCCCGCCGTCATTTCTCTCAGCACATCAACCTTCTTTGAATAAGCCGCCAGCAAATACTGCAGCGCGATCGGATCACCAGGATTTTCGTTCACAACCCGGCGCGTATCCTTGATCGTGCGATCGATGTCTCCAAGCGCGGCGTCGAATCTTGCGAGCATGATCGGATCAAGTTGAGATCGATGGCGTTTGACATCGCGTGACAGCATCGAGATAGCCGCGAGGTACTTCTGCTCGGCTTCGCGTACGAGTTGATCAGGCGTCGGTCTTGCCGCTACGAATTTGGCGGCCGGAATCTTCTTCGGGGCCGTTCCGCCGCCGCCGTTGCTCGCAACCGTGCTGCTCGGCTCCGGCTGCTTCGGTCCGGCGTCATTTGTCGGTGGTGTTATGCTCGGGTTTCCCTCATTTGCCGTCTGCCCCGGAGCTGGTACGTTTATGTTAGCGCCCGCAAGTTGTTCACGTTGGTTCTTCGAGTTCAACAGAGTCATCACGACGACCGTGAGCGCGATAGCAATAACCACAAGCGCGGCGGCGAATGCCGGACTGAACCTCGGCCCCGCAAACAATCCGCCAAGCTGAGTTCGAAGACGCGCGAGCATTCCATCTCTTGCTCCGGCGCGCTCTTGCTTGATTCTTGCTTCGATCGACGACCACAGGAGCGGCGTGACCTCAACATCACGCTGATAACGCGAGTAGATCTCCTGCTCTCGAGTCCACTCTTGATGAAACGCCGAGCACGACGTGCAGGAAGCTAAATGCTCTCGCACAGGCGCGGCCGACTTCTGATCAAGCACTCCGTCCGCGTATTCTTCGATGAGTACTTCGCACTCTTCACACTTCATAGCCAACTCCCAGGTAAGGCTTGATGCGGCGGCGCATCTCAGCCCGCGCGCGATGCAAATCGGTTTTCAGCTTTGGAATCGAGGATCCGGTGATCTCAGCGATCTCCTCGTAGCTCCGCTGCTGAAAGACCTTCAGCGTAAACACAACCCGCTTGTCTTCGTCCAAAGCCCCGAGCGCGTCTTTGATGACACCGCTCAATTCCTTGTCCAACAACTGACGGTCGGGCGGAAGTTTTCCGTCACTAAGCTCGATCACTCGATCGTCATCGATACCGACTTTATCGGTCTCTCGATGTTTGTATCGAAGCGATTCGCGAGCGACGTTTTTGGCGATTCCGAATAACCAGGTCGAGAGCTTCGTTTCGTCTCTCATATTATTGAGATTCTTGTAAGCCCGCACGAAGGTTTCCTGGGTCAGTTCTTCCGCCAGGTCCCGCTGGCCGACCATGTCGTAAATGAAGCTGATCACGGGACGGCCATAGCGATCAAAGATGAGCCGAAAAGCTTCATCTTCTCCGCGGCGGGCGCGCGCGATGAGTTCCTCCGAACTATTCATCAAAGTCCCGACGCGTCCGCTTGACTGGCCTACCAGGCTGATCGCCTCCATCATATCGGCTTCACCTAAGTTCAACCAGTTAGTGGCCCGCGTCTCGAAAAGGTTT
>Ga0070705_100001717_pt1 | contig 11408 bp, 8 predicted proteins | sample KBSK5253metaG_FD_65455 | JGI IMG/M metagenome (GOLD analysis project Ga0070705, IMG submission 65455) | Corn, switchgrass and miscanthus rhizosphere microbial communities from Kellogg Biological Station, Michigan, USA - KBS K5-25-3 metaG | ecosystem: Host-associated > Plants > Roots >... | reverse complement strand
GTCGGCTTCCAGGACCAGCTCTTCGCGACGCTGCGCGACGGGACCGGGACCGTGGTGGTGACGACGTTCACGTGGACCTCCGAGACGCCGGCGGTCGCGATCGTCGATCAGAACGGCGTGATGACGGCGTTGAGCGAAGGAACCGCGACCTTCCGAGCCACCGCTGCGGAGGGCACCACCGCGACCTTCTCCCTGCCGACGCGCGTCGCCGTGGCGAGCACGACCGCGCTGTACACGGGAAACGCGGAGTTCGGCGAGCCGGCCGATGCGGATCCGAGCGATGACTTCATCATCCACCACGACCAGTACACGACGTCGTACAACGCGAATCGCGGCACGCCGAACTGGGTGAGCTACGACCTCGACCCGACACACTTCGGCCCGGAAGACCGGTGTGACTGCTTCACGTTCGATCCGGCCCTGCCGGCGGCGTTCACGCACTACACGACCGCCGACTACACCGGGGCGGGCGCCTTCCACGGCTTCGGCATCGACCGCGGGCATCTCGCGCGCTCGTTCGACCGCACATCCGCGAGTCTCGACAACGCCTTCACGTTCTACTTCTCGAACATCGTTCCCCAGGCTGCCGACCTAAACCAGGGACCGTGGGCGCAGCTCGAGAACTTCCTCGGCGACCTGGTGCGCTTCCAGAACCGCGAGGTGTACATCGTCGCCGGGGTCGCCGGTAACAAGGGCACCATCAAGGACGAGGGCAAAATCGTCATCCCCACGAGCACGTGGAAGGTCGCGGTGATCCTGCCGCACGACCACGGGCTCGCCGACATCCACGACTACCGGGACCTCGAAGTGATCGCCGTGAACATGCCGAACGAGCCCGGCGTGAGGAACGTCCCGTGGGAGAGTTACAAGACGACGGTTGACGCGGTCGAGGCCTTGAGCGGCTACGATCTCCTCGCCCTCCTGCCCGACGGCATCGAGCGCATCGTGGAAGCCAACGACCACGCGCCGACAGCGAGCGCCGGCGGTCCTTACGCAGGCGTCGAAGGCACCCCGGTGCCTTTCAGCGCAGCGGGCTCCACCGATCCCGACGGGGACGTCCTCAGTTATGCGTGGGACTTCGGGGACGGGGCGACCGGGACCGGCGCGACGCCTTCCCACGCCTACGCCGACAACGGCTCGTACGCCGTGCAAGTGATCGTCACCGACCCGTACGGTGCAGCGGATACCGCGGCGGCCGCCGTGACGGTGGAGAACGTGCCTCCCGTCATCACGTCGCTTACGACGCCGGCGGCGGCAATTACGGTCGGGACTCCGGCCACTGTGGCCGTGGCGTTCACCGACCCGGGGAGCGCCGACACGCACACGATCAGCGTGAGCTGGGGCGACGGCGCGACCACAACTGGTCTGAGCCACGTCTACGCTGCGCCGGGGCTGTATACCGTGAGTGTCACGGTCCGTGATGACGATGGTGGTGCGGCCACGCGCATCGCGACGAATGTCATCGTCGTCTACGATCCGGGCGCTGGGTTCGTCACCGGGAGCGGCTGGTTCGGACCGTCGTCCGACAAGGCGAAGTTCGACCTCGCCGTGAAGTACAAGGACGGGGTCATTGGGTCCGACGGATTCGTCTCGTTCGACCGGACGGGGCTGACGTTCACGAGCGCTACGCTGGAGTGGCTCGTGTTGCAGCCCGGCCGGGCCAAGGTTCGGGGCACCGGGACGCTGGGGGGCTCAGCGGCGATCTACCAGTTCCTCCTGACGGCGGTCGATGGTCCCGACGGCGTCCGCATCAGGATCTGGAATGCGGGGGGCGTCGTATTCGACAACCAGCCCGGCTTGCCCGACGATGCGTGGACCGTCACGCCCTTGGGCGGGGGCAACATCAGCGTGAAGGAGCGGTAAGGCGTTCATGAGCGATCTTCGCTATCCGATCGGGAAGTTCACGCCCGTGCCGGGCCTGACGGCTGCACAACGCGCGACCTGCATCGACCAGGTCGCCGCCGCGCCTGGGCAGTTTCGTAAGGCTGTGAGCGGTCTCACGCCGGCGCAGCTCGACACGCCGTATCGCGAGGGCGGTTGGACCGTACGCCAGGTGGCGCATCACGTCCCCGACAGTCACATGAACGCGTACCTGCGTTTCAAGTTCGGCCTGACGGAAGACGCGCCCGCGATCAAGACGTACGAGGAAAAGGATTGGGCCCGGACGCCCGAGGTGGCTGCGACGCCCGTGGAGGTGTCGCTCGCGCTGCTCGACGCGCTCCACGCCCGCTGGGTGACGTTGCTTCGGGCGATGACGGCGCAGCAGTTCTCCCGCACGATCAAGCACCCGGAGTGGGGCACGCCGAGCCTCGACGCGATGCTCGCGCTGTACGCCTGGCACGGCCGGCACCACACGGCCCACGTCACGAGCCTGCGCGAGCGCATGGGGTGGCGGTAGCCATGGTCGACTTCGCGGACGACGGGTTGGACGACGAGGAGTTCCCCCTCGGTGACGGGACCGCCGAGACGGAAGCCGTGATTATGTGCCCCTACTGCGGCGAGCCCAACGAGATCGCCCTCGACGCGGGGAGTGGCTCCGTGCAGGAGTACGAGGAGGACTGCCAGGTGTGCTGCCGGCCCTGGCGCGTCGTCGTCTCCTACGATGAAGAAGGGAACGCTCAAGTCTCCGCGTCGCCGCTCGACGACTGAACCTCCAGCACGTATCTTGCTCCCCGGAACGTGTTCGCTTTCCCCACTTCCGGAGGCCGTCGATGTCGCTCTTCTCGAGCGCAGGCGCCGAATTTTTGCTCCGCTGGCTGCATTTCCTCGCCGGCATCACGTGGATCGGGTTGCTCTACTACTTCAACTTCGTGCAGGGTCCATTCTTTGCCGAAGCGGACGCGGCCACCAAGAGCCAGGCCACGCAGAAGCTCGTCCCGCGCGCCCTGTGGTGGTTCCGCTGGAGCGCGCTCTTCACCTTCCTCTCCGGCGCCCTGATCATCGGCAAGCGCATCGGCGAGGCGCCGGCAGGCAGCGCCGTGTGGTCGAGCCCCTGGGCCGTGGCGATCCTCACGGGCGCCCTGTTCGGGACGCTGATGCTCTTCAACGTGTGGCGCGTGATTTGGCCCAACCAGAAGGTCGTCATCGCATCTGCCGTGGCGGCGGCGACGGGCGGCCAGGCGAACCCCGTGGCAGCGGCGGCCGGCCGTCGCGCCTTTCTTGCCTCGCGCACCAACGTCGTCTTCTCGGTCCCCATGCTGTTCTTCATGGGTGCCGCGAGCCACATGCCGCCCAACCCGATCTCGCATCTCTCGGGGTACTGGGTCGCGGTTTTCATCGTGGCCGCGCTGATCGAGATCAACGCCCTCACGGCGACGTCGGGCGCGACCACGAAACCGATCGAGAAGATCCCGGGCGTCATCACGACGGGCTTCGTCGTGTGGGCGGTCGTGTACGCGCTCGTGCAGCTGGTCCTGACCGCCTGAGCTCGGTGGGATAGCATAGCGTCCGTCACGCTGCGCGGCCTGACCCTGGCCTTCGATCGTACGGGGGGTAACGGGGGCACGGCGCGGGCCGCGCTGCGCGACCTCTCGCTCGACGTCCACGACGGGGAGCTCCTGGTCTTGCTCGGGCCGTCGGGCTGCGGAAAAACGTCGTTGCTGCGGTGCATCGCCGGCCTCGAGGATCCCACCGCGGGCGACATTCTCATCGGCGACCGGGTGGTGACCCACGTGCCGCCCGCCGCTCGCGATGTCGCGATGGTGTTCCAGAACTACGCGCTGTACCCGCACCTCACCATCTCCGAGAACATCGCGTTCGCGCTCGAGCTGCGCGGCATGCCCACGGCCGAGATTGGGCGGCGCGTGCTCGATGTGGCCGCCCGACTGGGTCTCGCCGAGTTGCTCGAGCGGCGCCCCGCGGAGCTGTCGGGCGGGCAGCGCCAGCGGGCCGCGCTCGCCCGGGCCCTCGTGCGAGAGCCGTCGGTGTTCCTCCTCGACGAACCGCTCTCGAACGTGGACGCGAACCTGCGCATCGAGCTGCGCGCCGAGCTGGTGGCGCTGCACCGCGCCCTCCGCGCCACGATGGTGTACGTCACGCACGACCAGGGCGAGGCGATGACGATGGGGCAGCGCATCGCCGTGCTGCACGAGGGGCGGCTCCTCCAGGTGGGCACCCCAGCCGAGGTGTACCAGCGGCCGGCGGACGTGTTCGTGGCCCGGTCCCTGGGGACGCCGGCGATGAACGTGCTGAGCGGACGGGCCCGCGGGACCGCCGACGGGGGCGACGACCGCATGTTCGAGAGCGGCAGCCTCCACATCCCCGTCGCCTTACCCACGTACGAGGGTGAGCTGCAGATCGGCGTGCGTCCTGAGCACGTCGGCGTCTGCGCGGTGGACCAGGGCGCCGGCAACGGCGACATCCTCATCGTCGAGCTGCTCGGCAACGAAACCGTCGTCCATTTGAATGCCGGCGGCCGACCGCTCGTCGCCCGGCTCCCCGGCATGGTCGACGTGCAGGTCGGGACGCGGGTCGGCCTCAAGCTCGATCGCCGTCACCTGCATCTGTTCGACGCGAGCGGAGTGCGGATCGCGTGAACGCGCGCTGGGCCGCGTGGGCCACGGCGCTCGCGGCGGCGGTGGCGTTCGCCGTGCTGGCGGTCGCGCGCTGGGAGGAAGCGCGCTTCGCCCGCGCCGGCGCGGTCAGGATTGCTCGCAGCACGGCGACGTATTTCGCGGTCGTCACGCCCGCCGGCCGCGCGGACTCCAGTGACTTCGCGCTCCCCCAGCTCCTCGCACAGGCGCGCGCCCTCACGACGCTCCCGGGCTGGACGTGGCCCGTCGAGATCTACCATGGCACCGCGCCTCTCGTAGACGGCGCGGCGTCCCCCCTTCCCCCCGGTGAGCTCGATCGCCTCCCGCGCTGGAGGGAAGGAGCGGCGCTCGTTCCGCTCCCGGGGCCGACCGCTGACGAGCCGATCGTCGGCGCCGTTGCGATCCGGCCGGCCGGTCGGGGCGGGCTGTCGGGGTTGCTGCTGAACTGGGCGTTTCCCGCGGCGGTGCTCGCGGTGGGGGCCGCCGCGGGCGCCGCTTTCCGGGGCCGGCCTCGCCGCGAGTACATCGCGGCGGCGCTACTCCTGGGCCTCGCCGCGTACGCCGATGTGCGCGGCGCCGCGCGTCGCAGCACCAATGACTGGCTTACTGCTACTCGCCTGCTGATGCAGGAGGCGGCGACGCGCCTCCCGGGGCCCCGGATCCGCGTGACGCTCGCCGATCTCGCGCCCGTGGCGCTCGGCGCCGATCTCGTATGGGCGGACAGCGCGACCCAGAAACCTCGGCGCGTGCGTATACGGGGAACGGAGCGCGCGGTCGTGGCGGCCCGGCTCGGCTCCGGTCGTTGGGCCGACATCCGCACCGCACCGGCGGAAACCTTCACGAGCGTGTGGTTGGCCGCCCTGCTCGGCATCGCGATGGTCGGGCCGTTCGGGCTCACGGCGCTGCAGTGGGCGGCGCGCACGCCTGCGCGACCACTGGGCGAGATGGCGACGGCTTGGGGGTTCCTGGCGCCGGCGGGCCTGCACCTCGCCGTGTTTTCAGTCGGGCCGATGCTGTTTGCGCTGTACCTGTCTGTGCACGGCGCATCCGGCGGTTTCCTCGATCCTGTCCGGCCCTACGTGGGACTCGCCAACTTCCGGGCGGTCCTGCGCGACCCGTTAGTCTGGCTGTCACTCGGCAAGACGGCGCTGTACGCGCTCTACGTCCCTGTGTCGATGGTGCTCGCGCTGGCGGTCGCGCTGGTCTTGAGCCGGCCCGGGCGCACCGCCGTGCTGCTGCGTGCGGCGTTCTTCCTCCCCTTCATGGCGTCGGTCGTGGCCGTCGGGCTCGCCTGGCAGTCCTTCTTGAGCATCGGGCCGCGCGATTGGTTGGGGAGTCAACGGACGGCGCTCGTCGCCCTGATCGTCCTGTCCATCTGGATGCAGGTCGGCTACCAGATGATGGTGTTCGTCGCCGGACTACAGCGGATCCCTCAGGGGTACCTCGATGCCGCGCGCGTCGACGGCGCGAACGCGTGGCAACGCTTCTGGCGCGTGACGTTCCCGCTGCTCAGGCCCGTCACACTCTTCGTGCTCGTGACCGGCGTGATCGGCGCATTCCAGATGTTCACGCTGGTTTACGTGCTCACGGGCGGTGGTCCGCTGCTTGCCACCGACGTGGTCGTGCGTCGCCTCTACGAGACGGGGTGGGCGTCGCTGGAATTCGGCCGCGCCAGCGCGCTGTCGTTGCTGGTCTTCGTCATCCTCCTCGGCGCCACCTGGGCGCAGTTCAAGCTGCTGGCGGGCAGGCGTGAGGTGGAGCACGCGTAAGCGCGGGTGGTTCGGCCTGATGATCGTGGCGCCGCTCGCCGTCCTCATGGTCGCGCCCTTCATCTATATGGTGGCCACGTCGTTGAGGGACGGATCTGGGGCCTATCCCCAGGCGTTGCAGGCCCTGCCGTTCTCCCGCTTCCTCCTGAACAGCGTCCTCCTCGCCGGCTGTGCCGCCCTAGGCCAGGTGCTGACGAGCGCGACCGCGGCGTACGCGTTCGCGCGGCTGCGCTTCCCGGGGCGAGATCGCGTGTTCCTCGCGTTCCTGTCGGTGCTCATCATGCCGGCGGTCGTGCTGCTCGTCCCCCGGTTTCTCATCATCGACGCGATGGGTTGGGTGGACACCTACGCCGGCTTGATCTCGACCGAGCTCGTATCTGTCTGGGGAATTTTTTTCTTGCGGCAGTGCTTCCTTTCGCTGCCTCGCGATCTCGAGGACGCCGCGCGCCTGGATGGGGCGGGGGAGTGGACGATCTTCTGGCACGTGATCTTGCCGCTCGCGAAGCCGGCGCTCGCGACGCTCGCGCTACTCACGTTCGTCGACCAGTGGAAGAACTTTCTGTGGCCGCTCGTGACGACCCGGTCACTGGAGATGCAGGTCATGGAGGTTGGACTCGCGCGTTTCCACGGCCTCTACCCCTCGAACTGGCCGTACCAGCTGGCGGTGGCCGTGACCGCCACGCTGCCCCTCTTGATCGTCTTCATCGCCGCGCAGCGTTACGTCAGTCGCGGGGTGCCCCTGCCCGCGTCACGTTCCTGAAGGTCAGGCTCCAATTGATGTCCTGCGTGATCCCCTGCGGCCACTCGATCACCGCGTGCGCGGCGGTTCCGCTCTGCACCCGCCGCACCGTGCACGCGACCTCGCTCTTGCAGATCCCCGGCCGCATTCCCTTGGGTACCGCCACCGTTACCGCGTAGGCCCGCCCATCGAGCTGCACCGACTTGGCAGCGAGCGTTCGTGTCGCCGCGTCCCAGCGTTCGTCGACGATGTCGATGGCCCCTTGAACGATGTGGCGCGTGGTGCCGACGACTTGCGGATGCGAGACCGCGGGTCGTAGCGCGATGGTGAGCGTCGTATGAGGTGCGATGGTGGCCTTGAGCGTCTGTTGCACGTCGGCGAGCGGGCGCTCGGCCCACACGTCGTACGCCGCCAGCCGCGCCGCGGGGATGCCGAGCGCCGCGAGCGTCTGAGTCACGGCCTGGGCCTCCTCGTCCCAGTTCACGAGGACGACAGTCCACCAGCGCGGCGCGCCCTCCACCACCCAGGTTGCCGCTGGACGGTCGCGGCGGACGCTCCAGATACCACCGGGCCCACCGCCATCCAGGACGCGCACCGCCACCACATTCTCCCCGCCCCAGTTGAGCAGGTTGGTAGGGACCGGATAGCGACGGTACGTGCGCCAGCCGCGCGTCTCGCCTACCCTCTGCCCGTTCACGAACGTCTCGTCGACGTCGTCCACCTTGCCCAGTTCCAGGATGACGGTTCGATCGTCCGCGTGGCCGCCCGCACGGCCGGGCGGGAGGGTGAAGCGCGTCCGATACCAGGCCTGTCCGTCGTAGTCGGGGTGGCCGGCCCGCTCCCAGACCTGCGGGACCGCCATGGTCTCCCACGTGTCGTCGTCGTAGTCGCGCGCGGCGTAGCGCGGATCATCGCCGGTGCGGAAACGCCAGGGGCCGCGCAACGGGACGACGTCGTCGCCGGCGACGATGGCGGGGGCCACCTCGCGTTCATCCACTTGCGTCCCGACGGGGCGGCCGGGATGCACGGGGAACGCGACCGGGAGCGCCTTTTGAAGAACGGGGATGCGCTCGGCGGGAAGCTTGGGGAGGTTGTCGGACAGCATCGTCACGCCGCCCGACATCGCGACCACCGATGCCCACACCCGCGCCTCGTCGAGCGTGAGGGGCGGACGCGCGACGAGGCAGTCGGCGTCGTTGAGCCAGAATGCGCGGTGATAGAAGCTGCGCAGAGCCGCGGCGCGCGCGGGCTCCTGGATGGCCCCCCAGCTTGCGTCCACGTCGGCTCCGATCCGCATGCCGTCCACCAGGCCCGCGGCATGCTGAACGGGAGCCCCGCTCCCGAGCAGGAACGCTTCGGTGCCGAGCCCGTCGCGCAGCGCGGCGAGCCCGCCGCGATACGCTTCGGCGTGCGTCAGACCGCCGTAGTGCGCCGCGCCCGCGGTCGACCAATGGAGGAAATCGACCTTCAGGTAGTCGTAGCCCCAATCGCGCACCACGCGTCGCGCCAAATCGTAGAGCCACTGCCGGACCTCGGGGTGCGCGCCGTCGAGCGCGTAGATGCGGCCCCCCCAATCGTCGCGCACGTCCACGACGAGCGGGGTCCCGTCGAGACCCCGGAGCAGCCACGCGGCGTGCGCCGCCGGTAGGCCGGAGCGTTCGGCCGTGGCGAAGGGTGCCACCCACAACCCCGCGAGCAGCCCCTGCGCGTGGATCCGATCGGTCAGCCAGCGGTGGCCGCCCGGGAACTTCGCGTTCATCTCCCAGTCGCCCGCGGCGCGCTGGTAGCCGTCGTCGAGCTGGATATAGCGGCAGAAGCGGCGGTCAAAGTGGGCGGCGCAGAAGTCGAGATTCGCGACCACGTCGGCCTCAGTGACGGCGCCGCCCAGCTCGTACCATGAACACCACCCGGTCGGCGCGGCGAGTTGTTCGAACCGCTCCCGGTCCACCGTGGATGCCGGCGTGGCGAGGGCGCTCAGGGCCGCGAGGCCGTCGCCGCTCGCGAGATAGGCGAGGCGCATCGTCGACGCGTCGCCATCAGGCCGGACCGGACGGGCAGGGAGCCAATCGCTCACGGCCTCGAGCCCGCCCCCCGCCAGCTTGACCTTGGCCTCTCCCGGCTCTCCCGGGTCGAACGCCGCGGCCAGGCCGCGCCCTTCGCGCGTCAGGCCGATGGCGGCGTGGCTGACGACTTCGACTGCGTCGGACCGCCCGACCGTTTCGATACGGCACGGGCTCCACGACTGGTAGCCGTTCACGAGCGCGAGGAGGGGGCCGGCGCCTGGAAGGACTTGTGCCTCCGGGGCTGCCAGGAACCGCACGCCGCGGATGGTCGCGAGGACTCGGTCAGGGTAGACGCTGACCGTGATGCTTCCCTGGGCGCCGGGGCCCGCTTCCCAGGCGGCGAACTCCGCCTCAATCCAGACGCCCCCCGAGGCCGCGGCCCGGCCGCGCACCGCCAGGGACTCGCCGCCGGGCGGGCGCCGATTGGCCACACTGATATCTTGGAGGTCGGCGAGTGTGACGAGCGTCTCGCCCACCACGACGCCGAGCGTTGCGTCGCGCACCAGCGGAACGGGCGGACCGTCGCCGTGGTACCACAACGACCACCGGCGTTGTTCGTCGAGATCGAATCGCAGCCCCCCCACTCCCGCCGCCGGCCCGCCGGGCGGCGGGATCCGTGAGCGCCACAGCCCGGCGGAGGCCGCTCCAGTCAGGAGAACGAACGTGCGTCGATCCATGGCATCAATGTTGATCGTGCTGGGAGCTTTGTCTACGACGCTCGCCGCCCAATCCGAGGATGCGGGGGACGGGGGCGGCGGTGGGTCGGCCATCGGCATCGGCTTCGCGGCGACGCTCGGCAGCGGCTGGCAGATCGAGAGCGGTGAGATCGGCTACGTGCGGCGCTCGACACACGGGCCCGTGCGGGCGCTGTCAGTGGGCGCGCGGCTCGGCTCGTTCATCGACGAAGGGGCGTTTATCGGCGGCAACCGCGGCTTCGTCTTTGCGACGACGCTCGCGGCGCGCTCCCCACGCCTCATCCTCGCCGAGCTGGGCGACGAGAACAACGTGACCCGGATCGGGTTCGACGTCACGGTCGAGGCGACCGGCTACCTCACGGCGAACTCTCCGTTCCCGCAGGGCTCGACCTGGGGCGCCGTGGCCTTGCTTCCCGGCCTGCGTGCCGGCGGCGGCGACGGCCCGACGTATGGCCTCCTGATCGGGCCGACGTGGTTCTTCGGCTCCACGAACGACGTGCGCGGCCTGCTCGCCTTCCGCGTCGAGGCGCCGCTGGCGCGCCGGGAGCGCCATCCCTAGGTTTGCGGCCAATGGCCGCACCGCAGCTCGAATCCGACCATCCCGGCCTTGGGGTCCTCGCGGAGGTCGCGCGGGTCCTGGCTGACGCTCCCCCGGTCGAAGAGGGGTTGAGCGGCGTCGTTGCGGTGCTGCGTCGGGGCCTCGCGCTGCGCCGCTGCCGTCTGTGGCTGCGCTCGGCCAACGGGACTCGCTACGTTCCCATCGCCAGCCCCGGCGACGAGGCATTGCTGCCCGGATTCGCTCCGCCCGTCGCCGAGTGGGTGGCTGCCGGTCCGCACGAGGAGCCCACACCGGGGGGTACCCTGCTGCGCTTGCCGCTGGTGCACGACGCGGCGCCGCTCGGGTGCTTCGAGGTCATCATCCCCGAGGGTCGTCACGCGCGCATGGCGCACGACGTGCTGGTCGTCGTGGCGCAAATGCTCGCGCCGGTCTTGGCCGCCACCGAGCTGTCGCAGGACCTGGCCTCCGAAGTCGCCCTGCGCACGCGCGAGCTCGAGGCGCAGCGGAATTTTGCCGCCCGCATCATCGACTCGCTCCCGCTCGGCCTGTACGTGATCGACCGCGGCTACCAGATCCGCGCCTGGAACCGGAAACGGGAGGCGGGCACGCAGGGCGTGTCACGGGAGGACGCATTGGGACGTGGGGTGTTCGAGGTGCTGGACCGCCAGCCCCGGGAGCTGCTGCAGCAGGAGTTCGATCGGGTGTTCACGAGCGGTGAGATCCAACAGGTGGAGATGGAGTCGCAGGCGACGGGCGAGGCGCGCTACTACCGCATCACCAAGATCCCGATGCGCCTGGACGACGACGAGATCTCTCACGTCATCACGATCGGCGAGGACGTGACGGCCTGGCGCCTCGCACAGCAACGGCTCACGCAGACCGAGAAGCTCGCCGCCCTCGGGCAGCTCGCCGCCGGCGTCATGCACGAGATCAACAACCCGCTCGCGACCATCCTCGCCTGCAGCGAAGCGCTGGAGCTGCGGCTCGCCGACTTGCCGCCCGGCGAGCGGCACGCGCAGGAGGAGTACATCAAGATCATCGACACCGAGGT
>Ga0070705_100001715_pt1 | contig 11411 bp, 8 predicted proteins | sample KBSK5253metaG_FD_65455 | JGI IMG/M metagenome (GOLD analysis project Ga0070705, IMG submission 65455) | Corn, switchgrass and miscanthus rhizosphere microbial communities from Kellogg Biological Station, Michigan, USA - KBS K5-25-3 metaG | ecosystem: Host-associated > Plants > Roots >... | reverse complement strand
GCGAGTCTCAGCCGGCCGGGATACGTGGCTGCAATCATGTCGGCATGCAGTCGCATTCCATGGCCGAGGTCGAGATCGAAACCTTCCAGTCGCACGAACGGCCAAATGCCGACGCTGACCGAACCGATTCGAACGGCCATTCCATGTCGCGCGGCGGCGGACTCGACCCGCTCGCGGATCGCACGCTCGAACCTGGGTTTCAGCATCACCGCGGCCAGGGTTGCGACCAGCGCTGCGGCGATCGCTCCCCCGAGCCACCGTCGTCCGCGGGTTCGAAACATGAGCATCGGCGCAGGATGACCTTGCTTGGAAATTGGTGGAAAGGGAGGGAATCGAACCCTCGACCCCGGCATTATGAGTGCCGTGCTCTAACCAGCTGAGCTACCTTTCCACGTCGGCATTCGCCCAGGAAACGGGCGAAAACGAAGGGGCGCGATTCTCTAGGGCACGCCCCCGCCTGTCAAGGCAATTCCCGCGAAAACAACCACTTAGGTCCACCGCGACCGGATCGCGCCGGACCGCCCTGTCAATCGGTGTCAGGCCCAATCTGCAACGCTGGGAGACCGCTCACATTTCGGGTCGGCCGGATCAAGTGTGAAGGGAATCAAGCCGATACGGCTCAAGGGCGCACCCGGGTTACCGCGCCAGGATCAGTACCGTCCATGAATCGGCTGCAGTTCACCAACCTGCCGTTACGCACCAAGCTCGTCGCCGCGAGTGCGCTGACGGCTTCCATCGCGCTGTTCATCGCCGCGCTCACGCAAGGTATTTCCTCGTATTTCTATAGCCACTCAGAGGCCTACGAACACCTGGACTCGGTGGCACGCGTGGTCGCGGGCCGCAGCGCCGCGGCGATCAACAGCCAGCAGTTCAACCAGGCCGAGTCGCTGGTGAGCGCGCTGCGCGTCGAGCCGAACGTCGAAGAGGCGATGCTGATCGATTCTTCCAGGCGCGTGCTCATGCACTACGCCGGCAGCAAGACCATGCTGATCTCCAATTCGCAGGAAGCGGCCTCGCCCTTGCAGAAGTGGCAGGCAGAGGCGATCGCGAGCAACCAGCACCAGCATCGTTTCGACGGCCTCTCGGCGCTGCACCTCGTCTACCCGATCACCGACAACGACAAGGTCATCGGTCACCTCTACGTTCGCGCCAATCTCACCGAGCTGCAGGAGAAACTCTTCATGCAGCTCGCCGTGTTGCTGGGCAGCTCGGTGGTCGCGCTGGCGATCGCGTATCTCATGGCGCGACGCGTGCAGCGCCAGATCGGCACGCCGCTGATGCGCCTGGTCGAGACCATGCAGGCCGCGCAGAGCGGTGACTACTCGCGGCGCGCGGAAGTCACCTCGGAAGACGAGATCGGCTCGCTGATGCGTGGCTTCAACGTCATGCTCGGCACGATCCACCAGCGCGAGCAGGAGCTGGCGCGCCAGCAGGAGCTGCTCGAGGCGCAGGTCGACGAGCGCACCAAGAGCCTGGCCGAAGCCAACCGTACGCTGCGCCAGGCGATGAACGACAGCGTCGAGGCCTGCCGCACCGCCGAAGCGGCGAGCAAGGCGAAGAGCGAATTCCTCGCGCGCATGTCGCACGAAATCCGCACGCCGATGAACGGCGTGCTCGGCATGACCGAGCTGCTGCTCGATTCCAAGCTCGATCCGCGCCAGCGCCGCTTCGCGGCCACGATCCAGAGCTCGGCGGACGCGTTGCTCGCCATCATCAACGACATCCTCGACTTCTCGAAGATCGAGGCCGGCAAGCTGCGCCTCGAGTCGCAGGACCTCGACATCCGCCAGGTGGTGGAAGAAGTCATCGACCTGTTCGCGCAGCGCGCGCATCAGAAAGGCATCGAGCTGCTGCTCGACATCGACCCCTACCTGCATCGCTGGGCCACGGGCGACGAGCTGCGCATCCGGCAGATCCTCATGAACCTGGTGTCGAACGCGCTGAAGTTCACCGCCAGCGGCCACGTGCTGATCCGCGCGCGCGGCGTGAGCCCGTCCGAGACCCACGTGAACCTGGTCATCGACGTCGTGGACACGGGCACGGGCATCCTGCCGGAGAACCAGGCCGCGATCTTCGACGCCTTCGTGCAGGAAGACGGTTCGACCACGCGCCGCTTCGGTGGCACGGGACTGGGACTCGCCATCAGCCGCCAGCTCGCGACTCTCATGGGCGGCGACATCACGGTGGTCAGCCAGCCCGGACAGGGCTCGACTTTCTCGCTGGCGATCTCGTTGCCGGCGGCGCCGGCCATCGCCACCGACTCGACCCAGGGCCTGCTCGCCCCTGGAACGCGCGTCATGGTGGTCGACGACAGCGCCATCAATCTCGAAATCCTCGCCTCGCAGCTCGAGGCCTGGGGCTTCGTGGTCACGGCCGCGAGCAGCGCGCGCGACGCGCAGGCCGCGCTGATCGCCGCGAGCGAGGCGAAAGCATTGCCGCAGATCATCGTGCTCGACTGGCACATGCCCGAGCAGAACGGCGTGGACTGGTTGTTAGGCGTCAGGCGCCGCCAGGAATGGAAAGCGATCCCGGCCATCATGGTGAGCTCGGTGGCGGACGATCTCGAAGTCGGCCTCGCGGCCGAACTGTCGCCGCTGCGCCGTCTCGCCAAGCCGGTACGCCAGAGCATGTTGCGCCGCGCCCTGCACGAAGCCCTGCAGGCCACGCCCTTCCAGGAAGTCAGTTCCGCGCCCGCCATGTTTGCCCCGGAGAACGAACCCGTGCTCGATCACCTCTCGGTACTGCTGGTCGAAGACAACATGGTCAACCGCACGCTGGCGCTCGAGATGTTGCAGCGCCTCGGTTGCGACGCGATGCACGCCGGCAACGGTGTCGAGGCGCTGGACGCGCTCGAGAAGCAGGACTTCGACGTGGTGCTCATGGACTGCCAGATGCCCGTCATGGACGGCTTCATCGCGACGCGCAAGCTGCGTGAGCGCGAGGAGCAGAAGAAGAAGGAGCCGACACGCGTCGTGGCGCTCACCGCCAACGCGCTGGCCGGCGACCGCGAGGCCTGCATCGCGGCCGGCATGAACGACTATCTCGCCAAGCCCTTCACGCTGGCGCAGCTGCGCAACATCCTGCTGCCGAGCAAGGTGTCGCGCTCCGCCATGAACAAGGTGACGCTCGATCATTCCGCCATCGAGGCGGTGCGCCAGCTCGACCCGGATGGCAACGACCGCCTGCTGTCGCGCCTGATCGCGCTGTACCGCGACGACAGCTCACAGTTGCTCGCGGACATCGACAACGGCATGAAGACCGGTGACGCCGAAGCCGTGGCGCGCGCCGCGCACACCCTGAAGAGCTCGAGCGCCAACCTCGGCGCCACCAACGTCGCGGCCATCGCGCGCCAGATCGAACACTCGGCGCGCGGCGGTGAGCTGGGCGACCTGCCGTCCTCGGTGACCAAGCTGCGCGCGCAGCGCACGGTCGCCCTGTCGGAGCTCGAAGCACTCGACAGCGCGGCAAAGGTAGCCTGATGCTGAGCAGCAACGGCGCCACGATTCACGTCCTCATCGTCGATGATGACGCCGGTTCGCGCCTGCTGATGCGCCGCGCGCTGGAACGCAGCGGCTTCCTGATTTCCGAGGCTGCCGACGGTGTCGCCGCGGTGGCGGCGGTGGAAGCCGGCGCCTGCAACGCCGTGCTCATGGACGTGGAAATGCCGGCCATGAACGGCTACGACGCCTGCAGGGCCATTCGTTCCAAGCCCGGCGGCGCGCACCTGCCCATCATGATGGTGACGGGACGCGACGACGTCGCCTCGATCAACCAGTCCTACCAGGCGGGCGCCACGGACTTCCTCGCCAAGCCGATCAACTGGAACCTGCTGGGCCACCGCGTGCAGTACCTGGTGCGCGGCGGTCGCCTCGTGCAGGAGCTCGAGGAGAGCGAAGGCCGGCAACGCGCCATGCTCGATGCGCTGCCCGACCTGCTGCTGGTCGTCGACATCTACGACCGCATCGTCGACCGGCTGGGCGCGGCGGACAACCATCCGTTCCTGCAGGGCGGCATGAAGGCCGAGCAGAAGATCGCCGAGCTTGTGAGCGGCGATGCGGCGCGCGCCATCGCGCATGCACTCGACGACTGCCGCGTGCGCAACGAGCGCACCGAAGTGGAATTCGAGTGCATCCGCGACGGCGTCGAGCGGCGCTTCGAAACGCGTATCGTCCCCTACGACCGTGGCCGCCTGCTGCTGGTGTTGCGCGACGTGACGGAACGGCATCGCGCCGCGAACCGCATCCGCGAGCTGGCGTTCTTCGATCCGCTCACGCAGCTGCCGAACCGCCAGTACCTGCTGCAACTCATCGAGGAAGCACGCCGCGAGGCGCTCACCACCGGTGAAAAATTCGCCGTGGTGCGCATCAACCTCGACCAGTTCAAGCGCATCAACGACAGCATCGGGCACGGCGCGGGTGACGCGCTGTTGCAGGCCGTGGCTTCGCGCCTCGGCACCTTTCTCAAGCTGGAGAAGGATGGCGCGGTCACCATGCCGCTGGCGCGTCTCACCGGCGACGAGTTCGCGGTGGCCATCCGTCACCTGCAGTCGGACGCCGACGTGCAGAACGCCATCAACAACATCACCGCGGCATTCGCCTCGCCGTTCATGATCCGGCATCGCGATTTCTTCGTGACCTGCACCATCGGCATCGCCGTGTTCCCGGACCACGGCAGCTTCGCCGATGAACTTCTGAGAACCGCCGGCCTCGCGCTGCACGAGGCCAAGACCTCCGGCGGCAACCGCGGCGTCATCTACAGCGAACACATGCGCGCGCGCTCGGTGAAGCGCCTGGAGCTCGAGACCGAGTTGCGCCGCGCGCTCGATTCCGACGAGTTGTTCCTCGCCTATCAACCGCAGATCGAGCTCGCCTCCGGCCGCATCGCCAGCGTCGAGGCGCTGGCGCGCTGGCGCCATCCGACGCGCGGCATCGTGCCGCCGGATGAATTCATCCCGGTGGCCGAGGAATCCGGCCTCATCGTGCAGCTCTCGGATCTCGTGATGCGCCAGGCACTCAAGCAGATCGCCGAGTGGTGGAAGGCCGGTTGCCGCGACCTGCGCGTCGCCGTGAACGTTTCCGGCGCACAGTTCGAAGCTCCCGGCTTCCCGGACTGGGTGTTCGCGCATCTCGACGAGGCCGGGCTGCCCGGCGCCTGCCTGGAGCTCGAGATCACCGAGAGCCTCCTGATGGTCGACGAGACCGCGGCGGCACTGGCGGTGCGCGCCGTGCGCGAGCTCGGCGTGCACGTGGCCATCGACGACTTCGGCACGGGATATTCCTCGCTGGCCTATCTCAAGCACTTTCCCATCGAGGCGCTCAAGATCGACCGCTCGTTCGTCGCCGACCTGGGACGCGATTCGAACGACGCCGCCATCTGCGCGGCCATCATCGCCATGGGGCGGCAGCTCGGACTCAAGATCGTCGCCGAGGGTGTCGAGACCAAGGAACAGCTGCAATTCCTCTCGACCCACGGCTGCACGCTCGCGCAGGGTTTCTACATCGCCAAGCCGGTCGAGGCCGCCGAGATGGCCAAACTACTTCGGCTCGGCAGCAACGAGACGCCGACCATGTCGGTGCCGATGCCGACACGCAAGCCGGGCGACGTACCGCTCGCCGATTACGAAGCGGAAATGCTGCTGAAGGTTGCGAAGCAGTAATGGGGACCTAGACGTTGAATCGGAAGTGCATGACGTCGCCTTCCTTGACGAGGTACTCCTTGCCTTCGAGCCGCAGCTTGCCGGCGTCACGCGAGCCGGCCTCGCCCTTGAAGCGGATGTAGTCGTCGTAGGCGATGACCTCGGCGCGGATGAAGCCGCGTTCGAAATCCGTGTGGATGACGCCCGCGGCCTGCGGCGCGGTGGACCCGGTGCGCACCGTCCAGGCGCGCACCTCCTTCTCGCCGGCCGTGAAATAGGTCTGCAGGCCGAGCAGGTCGTAGCCGGCACGGATCACCCGGTTGAGTCCCGGCTCCGTGAGCCCGAGGTCCTTGAGGAAATCGGCGCGATCGCCCTCTTCCAGCTGGCTGATCTCGGCTTCGATGGCGGCACAAACGGCGACTACCACCGCGCCTTCTCCCTTGGCCCGCGCCACCACGGCGTCGAGATGCTTGTTGCCGGTGAAGCCGTCCTCCTTCACGTTGGCCACGTACATCACGGGCTTGAGCGTCAGCAGGTGCAGCTCCTGGGAGTCGGCCCGCTCTTCCTTGGTGAGCCCCATAGAGCGCACCGGCTTGCCCTGGTCGAGATGCTTGCGCATGCGCTCGAACAGGTCCTTCTTGCGGGTCGCGTCCTTGTCGCCGCCCTTGGCCGACTTGGTATACCGATCGACGGCTTTTTCGACGGACTGCAGGTCCGCGAGGCACAACTCGGTGTCGATGATCTCGATGTCGCGGATCGGGTCGATGCCGCCCGACACGTGCACCACGTCCGGATCCTCGAAGCAGCGCACCACGTGCGCGATCGCGTCGGTCTCGCGGATGTGCGAGAGGAACTTGTTCCCCAGGCCTTCGCCCTGCGAGGCGCCGGCCACCAGGCCCGCGATGTCCACGAACTCGACCGTGGTCGGGACTATCTTCTCGGGCTCGACTATCTTTGCCAACGCATCCAGGCGCTGGTCAGGCACCGGCACGATGCCCACGTTCGGATCGATGGTGCAGAACGGGTAGTTCTCCGCCGCGATCTGCGCGCGCGTCAGCGCGTTGAACAGCGTGGACTTGCCGACGTTGGGTAGTCCGACGATGCCTGCTTTGATGCCCATCTACTTGTCCTTTGAAAGACCGCCGTTGGCGGGCTTGCTATGCAGTTTGTTCATGGCGATCTGCGCGCCGTCACGCAGCATGGATTCGATTGCGTCCGCGCCGGCCGTGATCGTGTCGTCGATGATCTTCTGCTCCCCGGCCGACGGCCGGTCCAGCACATGATCCACCACTTCGCGCGCGCCGCCGGGATGGCCGACGCCGATGCGCAAGCGCCAGAAACCTTCGCCCTGCGCGGCGATCAGGTCGCGCAGGCCGTTGTGCCCGCCATGGCCGCCAGCGTCCTTGAGGCGCACCGTGCCGCTCGGCAGGTCTATTTCATCGTGCGCCACCAGCATTTCGCCGGGCGCGATCTTGTAGAAACCCAGGATGCTCGAGACCGGTCCGCCGCTGCGGTTCATGTAGGTAAGTGGCTTCCCGAGCCAGATCTCGTTGCCGGCAATGCGCACGCGCGCGAGTTCGGCCTGGTGTTTGCTCTCGTGGCGGAACGTGCCGCCATGCCGGCGCGCCAGCTCTTCCACCAGCCAGAAACCGGCGTTGTGACGCGTGCGCGCGTATTCGGCGCCCGGATTGCCGAGCCCGACGATGAGCTTGATGACGTTGCCAGCCATGGATAATGGGGACATTCCTCATTTCGTTGTAACAATCGACCGGGCCATCTTTCGATTCGACGGCAGCTTCGATTGTTACAACAAAATGAGGAATGTCCCCCTTTTGAAGTAGTTAGTGAAGGCGGGGCGGGCTCGCGCCCGCCCCGCCCCACAGACTTTACTTCTTGCCTTCCTTCTTCGCGGGAGCCGCGGCGGCAGCCTTGGCGTCGCCCGCGGGAGCGGCGGCCTTGGCATCGCCCGGCTTGGCACCGGCAGCCGGAGCGCCGGCAGCACCTTCGGCCGGCGCAGCGGCAGCACCCTCGGCGGGCACGGCGGCGACTTCGGCGGTCGGTTCCGGCTCCTCGGCACGCGGCGGATGCACGGTGACGACCACGGCGTTGCCCTTGGCAATCGACGGAATCGTGACACCGGCCGGCAGCGGCAGGTCGGAGAGGTGCTTCGACTCGTTCATCTCCATCTTGGAGAGATCGAGCTCGATGAACTCCGGCAGGTCCTTCGGCAGGCACGACACTTCGACGTCAGCGATGCGGTGCGACACCACGCCGCCCTGCGACTTGACGCCCGGCGCCGCGGCCTCGCCCTTGAAGTGGATCGGGATGTGGATGCGGATCTTCTCCGTCTCCACGACGCGCTGCATGTCCAGGTGCTGGATGGCGTTGCGCGCCGGGTGCATCTGCAGGTCCTTGACGATGGCGGCCTGCTTCTTGTCACCCACGACCAGGTTGATGATCGACGAGTAGAACTTCTCGTTGTCGATGAGCGTCATCAACTTCTGGTGATCGAGTGTGATGGCACGGGGCTCCACGTGGCCCCCGTACAGGATGGCCGGCACGCGCCCCGCATGACGCAGGCGGCGGCTCGCACCCTTGCCCTGGCCATCACGGAACTCGGCGGCGAGTTCGAATGAGATCTTCATGACATTGACTCCAATTGACCAACTAACACAGCGGACACCGCGACCAGTGCCGCCACCTGGGGACATTCCTCATTTCGGCTGTAACAATCGGCCGGGCCACCTGACTTCCGGCCAGCACATCCGATTGTTACAGCCGAAATGAGGAATGCCCCCTAATCCAGATACAAGCTACTGACCGAGTCTTCGTCACGGATGCGACGGATGGTCTCGGCCAGCAACCCCGCAACCGACAACTGCCGGATGCGACCACTCTGCTTCGCGGCGGACGACAGCGGGATGGTGTCGGTCACCACCAGCTCGTCGAGCGCCGACTTCATGATCTTCTCGACCGCGTTGCCGGAGAGGATGGCGTGAGTGATGTACGCCACCACCTTCACGGCCCCGTCGTCCTTCAACGCCTGCGCGCCCGCACACAGCGTGCCCGCGGTATCCACCATGTCGTCGATGAGCACGCAGGTCTTGCCCGCGACCTCACCGATGATGTTCATCACCTTCGACTCGTTCGGCCGCGGGCGGCGCTTGTCGATGATCGCGAGATCCGCGTCGTCCAATCGCTTGGCCAGCGCCCGCGCTCTCACCACACCGCCCACGTCCGGCGACACCACGATCATGTTCTCGTAGCGCTGCCGGTACGCATCGCCCAGCAACACCGGCGACGCGTACACGTTGTCCACCGGGATGTCGAAGAATCCCTGTATCTGGTCCGAGTGCAGGTCGATCGTCAGCAAACGATCCACACCCGCGCTCTCGATCATGTTCGCCACCAGCTTCGCGGTGATCGCGCTGCGCGTGGCGCGCGGCCGGCGATCCTGGCGCGAGTAGCCGAAGTACGGCACCACCGCGGTGATCCTCGCCGCGGAGGCGCGCCGACACGCGTCCACCATCACGAGCAGCTCGATCAGGTGATCGTTGGTCGGCGGACACGTGGGCTGCACGATGAACACATCGCGCCCGCGCACGTTCTCCATCAACTCGATGTTCACCTCGCCGTCGGAAAACCTTCCGACGTAGGCCCGTCCCAGGTGCGTGCTCAGGTGACGCGCGATGTCGTGAGCCAGCGCCTGGTTGGCGTTGCCCGCGAACAAGGTCAGCGTCTCTGAATCCACCACCTAGCTACTCCCGTATCGAGTGGTGCCGGGTGAGGAAAGTGGGGAGAGCCGGCTTTGCGCCTCTCCCCACTTTCCTCACCCGGCACCATGAATCTTGGCTGGGGTGGAAGGATTCGAACCTCCGAATGGCGGGATCAAAACCCGCTGCCTTACCACTTGGCGACACCCCAACGACCTAACTCTTCGAGCAGCGGAGACTCATCGAGCCCGCGCGCGACCCAGGCGCGCCACACATCCGGAACCCGCGCTGCAACGCGTTCGGCGTCCACCGCGCGCGCGAACTTCGCGAACACGCAGGAGCCGGTTCCGGTGAGTCGCGCCGGCGCATGCCGCCCGAGCCAGTCCAGTGCCTCACCCACCGCCGGAAAGCGCGCGCGGACGACTGTTTCGCAATCGTTCCGCCCGCCCGTTTCCAAAAAGCCGCGCATTGTGGTGGGGGGTGAATTGCGTGTCAATTCAGGAGCCTGGAATACCGAAGCGGTCGGCACGGCCAACCCTGGGAAGATCACCAGGAACCAGGAATCCGCCCCCAGCGTCACGGGGGTCAGTTGTTCGCCGATTCCCTCCCCCCAGGCGGACCTTCCGGCCACGAAAACCGGCAAATCGGCGCCCAATTTGCCGCCAATTGCCGCGATCTGCTCCGATGTGAGCCCCGTCTGCCACATTTGGTTCAAGGCGACGAGCGTGGTGGCTGCATTCGAGCTTCCCCCACCCAGACCTCCGCCCAACGGAATCCGTTTCCGGACCGATATGTCGGCACCCAGCGGTGTACCCGTGGCGACTTTGAGGGCCATTGCGGCCCGGACGGTCAGGTCTTCGGATTCCGGCACTCCCGGCGGTCCGGCCGGCCGGGTAATGACCCCGTCCTCGCGAACCCCGATTTCGAGCCGGTCGCAGAGGTCGATGAGCTGAAACACCGTCTGCAGTTGGTGGTAACCGTCGGCGCGCCGGCCGACGATGTGCAGCATCAGGTTGAGTTTGGCCGGCGACGACCAGGTGGCCGCCGTCACGGCTGCCATTTGTCGATGACCAGCTTGAGGCGCGCCCCCGGACGCTCGATGACGAGCCGCTGCGGCAGCGAGAAGCCCATGGCCGGCGCGCGCGATTGCACGTTCACCTTCCAGCCATCCTGCTCGATGCGGTTGTATCCCTGGCCGTCGGCCGCAACGGCCAGTCCCGGCCCTTCGACACCAGGAGCCGGAATGCCCAACAACCACCAGCGAAGATGCTTGATCGGCATTTCGAATCCGAGCCGCCGCTCGAGCTCCTCGAGCGCCGCATTGCCATTGTATTTCTCGCCACGCCCGGTCGTGATGCGGATCTCGTCGCTCTCGACGGCCAGCCGCAGGCCGCCCATGCCCAGTGGCCCGTCGATGGCGAGATCGGCCTGTTCGGGCTGCTGCTGATAGCGCAGCGAACCCGAGAACCCCTGCTCACCCGCGGCCACGGCAACACGGCCGGTCAGCGAGTAGCGGTCGAGCCTGCGCAGCGCGGCTTCCTGTTCGGCCCACGGTGCGTCGGCTCCCGGGCCGATCACCGGCGGCGGCGCCGTGCGGCAGCCGCCCAGCACCAGCAGCACCAGGCTTCCGGTCAGCGCGATGCGCAGCGCCGTGCGCATGCCTGGCTAACTACCTGTGGAGGTTGGGGCGGTGGCTTCGGGAAGCACGGGCGAATTGTCGGGAACGTCCTTGTCGGGCGCTTCCGACTTGGGAGCGGGCGTCTCCATCTTCGTGCCCGTGAGCCGCTCGATGGTCGCCTTGAGCGCCTTGGAATCCGGCGAACGCGCCAGCGTCTTCGCCCACAAGGCACGCGCCTCGGCCTGCTTGCCGCTGACCCACAGCAACTCGCCCCAGTGCGAGGCGATTTCCGGGTCCGGGAAGATGCGGTAGGCCTTTTCCAGGTACGGCATCGCGCCGGCGGAATCGCCGCGGCGATACAGCACCCAGCCGAGGCTGTCGAGGAACGCGGGATTGTCCGGCGATGCGACCAGGGCCTTGCGAATCAGCTGTTCGGCACGCGGCA
>Ga0070705_100001713_pt1 | contig 11426 bp, 13 predicted proteins | sample KBSK5253metaG_FD_65455 | JGI IMG/M metagenome (GOLD analysis project Ga0070705, IMG submission 65455) | Corn, switchgrass and miscanthus rhizosphere microbial communities from Kellogg Biological Station, Michigan, USA - KBS K5-25-3 metaG | ecosystem: Host-associated > Plants > Roots >... | reverse complement strand
CAACCTGGTGGAAGGCGCGGGCGCCGCCGCATTGGCGGCCGCCTGCCGGCTGCGGGAACGCCTGCGCGGCCGCCGTGTGGCGCTCATCGTGAGCGGAGGCAACCTGTCTCTGGACGGCTTGCGGGAGGTCTTGCAGGACCAGTCGCTCTGACGCCTTGAATCGGCTACTGTTCGGTCCATCGCCTGGGCCCTGCCCACTCACCCCCGAGGACCGTATGATCCGACGCGCTTGCGCAACGTGGTGCTTGCTGGCTGCGGCGGCGGCCTTCGTGCCGGTGGCGCACGCCCAGGCCTTCAAGGTCGAGAAGTTCAACATCGGCGCTGAAGGCGGCACCGATTACATCGTCGCCGAGCCCGGGACCGGCCGGGTCTTCATTTCCCGCGGTACCCACGTCATGGTTGTCGATGGCCCCAGCGGCAAGCTCCTGGGTGACATTCCCGACACCCCGCGTATGCACGGGATCGGGCTCGCCGCGAAGTGGAATCACGGCTTCACCACCAATGCCGGCGATTCGACCGTGACGATGTTCGATCTCAAGACCCTGGCGTTCATCAAGAAAATCCCGGTCAAGGTCGGTGGCCTTGACGGCATCATGTACGACGAGACGGACGACCTGATCGTCCTCACCAATCACAGCCGGCCGATCGGGACCGCTGTCGCGATCCACCCCGGGAGCGGTGAGATCGTGGGCACCGCCGAGCTCGAGGACAATGTGCCCGAAGGCGCCGCGAGCGACGGCAAGGGCAGGCTCTTCATAAACAACGAGAGCAAGAACACCATCCAGGTCCTCGACGCGAAGACGATGACGGTGCTGGTATCCTGGCCGCTGGCACCCTGCGAGGGCCCCACCGGAATCGCCTATGATGGTACGAGCGACCGGATTTTTTCCGGCTGCAGCAAGACCTCCGTCGTACTGGACGCGACCTCAGGCAAGGTCGTCGCGACGATCCCCAACGGGGACGGCGTCGATGCATTGGGGTGGGATCCGGTCCAGAAACTGATCTACATTCCCGCGGGCCGCGACAGCAGTGTCACCGTCGTCCATCAGGATTCGCCCGATCAATACCGCGTGGTTGCGACGGTCATCACCCTGCGTGGCGCCAAGACCATCGCCGTGGATCCGGTGAAACACCTCGCCTACCTGTTCCAGCCCGAGTATGGTCCCGCGCCGGCGCCCGCTCCGGGAGCCTCCGCGCCTCCCACAGGGGGCCGCGGTCCCCGGGGACCGATCGTCGCCGCGTGGTTCTTCGTGATCAGCCACTGATGCGTGGGTCTCTGCGGTCCCTGCTGCTGGCGGCACTCCTGCTGGCAGGCGGGACCGCAGCCGCCAGGGCGCAGGCTCCCGCAGATACGGCCGCGGTTCTGCTCGACGCTGCGAGGAAGCTCCAGCGCGAAGGGCGGACTGATGCCGCTGTCGACCTGCTCAACTATCTCCGCCGCCACTACGCCGGGACCAGAGCTGCGCGCAGTGCCGATTCGTTGCTTGGGTCCCTCCCGCAGGCCGGCGCGGCGACCGGCGCCGGCCGGACCGGCTTCGTCACCTTCAACACCCTGTACGGGGGATTCCTCGGGCTCGCGATTCCAGCCGCGTTCAATCAGGACGATGCGACGGCGGCCGGAATCGGCCTCCTGATCGGAGCGCCGGCCGGTTTCTTCGCCTCCCGCGCTTTTGCCCGCAAGCATTTCCACAGCGCCGGCCAGGCGGGCGCCGCGAGTTTTGTCACGGTCTGGGGGACCTGGCTGGGACTCGGCGTGCAACAGGCTCTCGACATCGGGGACCGGGAGACCTGCAATGAGTTCGACTGCTACTCCGACCAATCCGATACCGCGCCGTGGGTTGCCATGTCCCTCGGCGGGGTGGCCGGGATCGGGGCCGGGTGGGCGCTCGCCAGCACCAAGGAGATTCGTCCCGGGACCTCCACCCTCGTCGCCCACTCGGCGTTCTGGGGCACCTGGTTCGGCGTCTCGCTGGGGCGGGTTGCGGACCTCCACGGCAATGGGCTGTTCACGTCCGCCCTCCTGGTCGGTAATGCGGCGCTGCTTGCCGCAATCCCGGCCGCCGGGAGCTGGCGGCCCAGCTCCTCCCGGGTGCGCCTCATCACCGCGGCGGGACTGGCGGGAGGGCTGGCCGGGTTAGGAGTAGACTTGATCGTCCAGCCGGATGATGAGCGGGTCGGCTTCGGGATCGCCGCGGCCGGTTCGGCAGCAGGCTTGCTGGTCGGTGCGCTCGCCACGCGCCAGCAGCGGGATCTGGATAGTCCGGAGGCCGGCGCAGGCGGGGCCAACGCCCTCGCGCGGTGGCAGGATGGGCTGCACCTGGGCTTCCCGCTTCCTGAGCCGGTAACCTTCCGGATCGAGGGGCGCAACGGCAAGCCCCACAGCGTGCGTGCGGTACGCTTCAGGCTGTTCCACGCGCGCTTCTGAGCCGCGCAGCGACGGCCACGGCCGCCATCCAGGCCGCTACGATCAGCAGCCCGTACATCTCGCGCGACTCCTCGACCCCCGCGTTCCTCATTTCAAACTCGGCGAACATGTCGCCGAAGCGAACCACTCCCAGCACCCGCGGCGCGATGCTGGCGGCCCAGGCCAGCGCGATGGCCCCGACCAGCGCGGGATAGCCGAGGCGCGTGCGGCGCCACAATTCCGCCGCGCAGACGGCGGCCGCTGCCCCATAGATCGCCATCCAGCGCGCCGGATCGGGGTCGTTGTATTGCACGGCCACCGAGAAGAGGAAGGCCAGCAACATGACCGCATTCAATGCGGTCCACGCCAATCTCGACATGTAGCCCCCGACATCATTTGGGGCAATCTGTGACTGCCGTCTACCTCCAACTGCGCAAGCCGAGCCCGATGACCCGGCCCGCCGCCGGATAAAAGTATGCTTCGCCCGAGCCGGCCGGGTCGAGAAACCCGCTGCTGTTGTACTTCGCGTCGAGCAGATTCCGCACCTCCAGCAGCAGGCTCAGTCCAAGGATATGTACGCTGAGCTGCCCATCGACCCGGGTAGATGCCGGCAGCGTCACGCTGTTGGCATCATCGAGGAAAATGCCCCGGGCATGGGTCACCACCACGGCAGCCGACAACAATGCGAACGGCTGTGCCGATGCTCCCGCGCTGAGCGCATGGCGCGGAATGGCTTTGAGCCGCCTGCCGGCGTTGCTCCCGCTTCGCGAGGTGGCCGCCTGCAGCGCGTAGCTTGCGAATACCGAGCCATGTTCACCCTCGTAGCTTCCTCCCGCCTCCAGTCCACGGTGGCGGCTGCGGCCAATGTTCACGTAGCGGAACGCAGAGATGTCGAAGTCCACTTCATCCTTCATGTCCGTTTGGTAGGCGCTCAGTGTCACCGTCGCGCGCGCCCCCATGGCTCGTGCGCTCTGATACAGACCCGCTTCGAGGCTGGTGCCGTGCTGCGGACGCAGCCCCGGGTTGGAGGTCCCGATCTGAAAGGGCGGGAAGGGAATCGAGATGGTGCGCTGATCGTACAGTTGGTCCAAGGTGGGCGCCTTGAACGAACGACTCACGGAGAAATACAGATTGCCGGCCTGGCCGCCGCCGCTCTGGTATTGAACATTGAGTCCTGCCTTGGGACTGAAGGCTTTGTGGGTCGTCGCTTGCCGCGGCTGTCCGGGCGGAATTTCCGGCTCGAAGCTGTCGTGCAGCACATCGAAGCGGCCTCCGAGGAAGAGCCGCAGCGGCTGTACCGGGTGGCCGGTAAACTGGGCGTAGAGTGCGCCGGACGACCGGGTGCTGCTCCCCTCGGTGTCGAGGTCGCCCCGTTCGCCTTCCGATTCGGCGTAGTTGTCTCGCGTGCCACTGACCACGCGATAGTACTTCGAATCGAGTCCACCGCGGCTCGCCTCGATCCCGAGCACCAGCCTGTCCGTGCCGGGAATCGGCGTCCCGCTGCTGGTGAGTTGCAGGCCCAAGGTCGCCCGATGGCTGGTGGCAAGCCGCTCTTTCGTCTCGCCAAATCCGGGCGTCAGAGCCAGCGTACGGATCCCGTCCACACTCCTCAGCTCGGCGGCCGCCGTCGCGCTGAGCTCCGTATGCGCTCCCAGCCGCCGCCTGCCGTCCAGCGACAGGGTTCCATCCTTGTCGCGAACGTGGTCGAAGCGAAACAACGGGTCGCTGCCGTTGCGTTGCTGATCCAACAGGCTTTCGAGCAAGGGGCCCGGCTCGTCGTAGTCCCGCCAGTGCGACCGGACCGCCAGGCCGAGGCGTCCGTTCGCGCCCTCGGTGAAAAGCACGTTGGCGCCCCCGCGAGCGGCGGTGCGCTCGGCGTGCGCGCGGTACCCGTCGGTGCGGTCCGCCCCGACCCACAACGTGCTGCCCTCTGCCGCGAGGTGCGCTCCCCCGCGCCAGCTGCCGTAGCTCGCGCCGCTCCCTTCCCAGCGCACCCGAGCCCCTCCCTGGCCCGCGCGCGCCGAGCGAGTGATGACGTTGATGACCCCCCCGATCGCCGCATCGCCGTAGAGCGAGGAGGCGCCGCCGCGCACGATCTCGATCGCGTCGATGGCCGCGAGCGGCGGCAGCACATCCCACGCCACCACTCCCGACTGCAACTGGTTGACCGGCTTGCCATCCACCTGGACCACGACGTACTCCGCCTCGCCTCCGCCATAGAATCCGCGCACCATGAGCTGCGGATCGAAGCCCAGGCCATCGAAGTCCACCACGCTGAACCCCGGCGCACGGCGCAACAGATCCGCCAGGGTCGCCCGCGGCATACGGGACAGCTCGGCGGCCGACAGACGGGTGACCGCCGCCGCTGAAGTGGCCAGCCCGCTGCTCGCTCGCTCGGCGGTCACGACCACTGGCGGGAGCGCACGGGGGCGGGCCGTGTCCTGGACCTGCAGCGCGCCCAACGCGAGTAGCAGCATCACCGCGGGAGCCGCAGCGATTTGAACGCCCGCGCCTGTCGCTCGATGGCGGCCTCGGTGGCCAGCCGCTCGATGCTCGATGCGCCGAAGAACCCCGCCACTCCGCGGGTCCGCTCCAGCACGTACTGGGCGTCCTGGGGCTCCGCGATCGGGCCGCCATGGCAGAGCACCATCACCTCGGGATTGGCCGCCTTCGCCGCGTCGTGCATTTCCTGGATCCGCGTCACCGCGTCGTCCAGCGACATCGCTGCCGTCTTCACCCCAATCGACCCCGCCACCGTCGTGTTGACGTGGGCCACCACCACGTCGGCGCCTGCCTGGGCAAACGCCTTCGCGGTATCGGCATCGAAGACATACGGGCAGGTGAGCATGCCGAGGCGGTGGGCCTGCCCGATCATCTCGACCTCGAGCTGAATGCTCATCCCGGTCTCTTCCAGGATGCGGCGAAACTGCCCGTCGATCAGGCCCACGGTGGGGAAGTTCTGTACCCCATCGAATCCCATTGCCACGAGCTCGGGCAGGAACACCCGCATGAGCCGGAACGGGTCGGTCCCGCACACGCCGGCCAGCACCGGCGTGTGCTTGACGATCGGTAGCACTTCGCGGGCCATGTCGACCACGATGGCGTTCGCGTCGCCGTAGGGCATCATGCCGGCCGCGCTTCCCCGGCCGGCCATGCGAAACCGCCCGGAGTTATAGATGACGATGAGGTCGACGCCCCCCTGCTCGGCGAATTTGGCGGAGATGCCCGTTCCCGCGCCGGCGCCGATGATCGGCGAGCCGCTGTCGCGCTGGGCCCGCAGGCGCCGCAGCGCCTCCTCCCGGGGGATGAATGGCATGGTGGGATCAGCTCCGAAGGAGGCTCAGCAGCTCGTCCGCCAGGGCGCGGGCGAACGCTTCGTCGTTAAGGTGCAGGTCGAGCTCGCGAATCTGCACTCCCGGGCCGGCATGCTCCCGCAGCGATTCGAACAGGGCACGATCGGCTTGGGGGTCGTGGAACGGTTGCCCCTCCGCGTCCAGCATGCTCACGCCCCGCAGCGGCAAGCACAGCACTACGGGGCCCGCAGCGCGGCGCAGCTGCTCCCCGATCCGCCGGCCGACGGTCCGCGACTCCTCCGCCGAGGTGCGCATCAGGGTCACCGCCGGGTTGTGCCGATAGAGCGTGCGATTGCGAAACCTCTGCGGAACGGATTCCGGCGGGCCGAAGTTCACCATGTCGAGCGCGCCCACCGAAACGACCTGGGGAATCCCCTTGCGGCCGGCCGCGGAGAGCCGCTCGGGACCCGCGCTGAGCACACCGCCCACGACTTCGTCGCACCATTCCGTGGTGGTCACGTCGAGCACGCCCGCAAAGTACCCGTCCTCGATCAAACCCTCCATGGCGCGCCCGCCCGAGCCGGTGGCATGAAACACCAGCACATCGTAGCCTGCCGCCTCGAGCCGTTGGCGGGCCGCCGTCACGCACGGGGTGGTGACGCCGAACATCGTCGCCGCGATGAGCGGCCGCGTCGGCCGGTCCTCAACCGGTGCGCCCGGGGCAAGCATTCCGCAGATCGCTCCGGCGGCGTTGCCCAGGATAACGCGTGAGAGCGGATTGAGCCCGGCGATATCCACCACCGAGTACATCAGAGTGATGTCCTTCACGCCGACATAGGGCGCCGTATCCCCGGAGGCCATCGTCGAGACCATCACTTTGGGGATGCCCACCGGCAGCTCGCGCATGGCGGCGGTGATCATCGTGGTGCCGCCCCCGCCGCCCAGTCCCAGCACCCCGCTGAAGCGTTGCTCCCCGTACAGCTCCCGGGTCAGCAGGCGCGCACCGGCAAGCATGACCTCCACAGCCGAGCCGCGATCCCGTCTGGCGCGCAGCTGCCCCAGCGACCCGCCGCCCGCCTGTGCCACCTGCTCGGCCGATATATCCACGGGGAACCGAGGAGTCCGGCCGGTCCCTAACACGCCAAGATCCATCGTCACGACGGCGAGACCGCGCGCGAGGATCGCCTCACGAACGAAGGCGTATTCTTCTCCCTTGGTGTCGAAGGTGCCGAGCAGGAGAACGGCAGGGTTCACTCGGGAAACACCATGGGCGGCCTGAGCGTGCGCCAGGGCTCGTCGGTGTGCACCTCGATCAGGGCGGGTCCCGAAAACCTGGCGGGGGAGAGGATTGCCAGAAAGACCAGCGTATCCTCTCCGGCGTTGTAGGTCCCGTGCACCACGTCGCGTGGGATGTGCGCCGACTCGCCGGCGCTCAGGGTACGGCGCTCCTGGTCCACCCACTGCTCGGCCGTGCCCGAGATGACGTAGATGATTTCTTCCAGGGCGGGGTGGCGGTGAAACTGGTGCGCGCGTCCCGGCGGCATCCGGACCCGCACCAACAACAGCTCCTCGGCGTCGGTCAATCCGGGGCGCGAGAGCCATTCATGCGGGCCCCAGGAAGAGCCTTCGACCTGCAGCTCGGCGGCGGTCACGAAGCGAAGCAGGCTGCTCCCCATGGTACTCCGGCGGCAACGGTGGGCTGTAAGGTGGCGCGCGGTGAGGCGCGGGTCAATGCGGCCGCGGACGTCCCCAGGGGCACCGGAGCGGCTCCGGTCCACGCCAGGCAGGGAGCAAGGTAGATTCCCCGGACAACCGGAGCTGCCAATGCCCGTGTCCCCCGCGCTGGCCCAGAGTAATCGCACGCAAACCGATCGCCTGCGCGAGCTGGTGCAGCGGGCTACCCCGGCACTACTCGCTACGCGCTTGCCCAATGGCTGGACCGTCGCCGTCACGCTGGGTCATCTGGCCTTCTGGGATCGCCAGCGGCTCTGCCTGCTGCGCCGCTGGGCCGCTGGGGAGCTTCGCACCGGGGCCTATGATGGCGACGTGTTCAACGACGCCATGCAACCCTTGCTGGAGCTGATCCCGCCCCAGCAGGCGGCCACCGCGGCGCTGCAAGCCGCGGAGGAGATCGACGCCTTGCTGCTGACGCTGTCCGACGATCTGATCGAAGCGAGTTTGGCTCGTCCCGACGCTCCCAATCTCGATCGTGGCTCCCATCGCAAGCACCACCTCGACCTTGTCGAAAGGGCACTTTCATGACGACCAAGCTCGAAAAACCCCTGAAGCGCGAGATCAGCATCAACGGGGAGCCCTACGTACTCCTGCTGACGCCGGACGGGCTCAAGCTGACGCAGAAGGGAAAGCGGAAAGGCCAGGAGCTCAGCTGGAAGGATCTGGTCAGCGGCGAGGCCGCGTTGGCCGTCGCGCTGAAAGCCTCGCTCGAACCGGGCGCAGGGCCCGCCGAGCCGAATCCCTGACCGGGCGGGCGCTTCCGCGCCCGCCCGTCGCCGGCTGCCTCACAGCGGCACCTTCGCCGCCGCCCATCCCGCGGCGTCCTTGTCGCTCTCGAACACGTGATCGGCGTCGACGTAGAGCTGTTTGCCATCGGAGCGGATCGGCAGTCGGTCCATGTTGCGGGTAGCCCGGCCGGTGATGAAGGTGCCGTCGGGCTGGTACTGGGATTTGTGCTTGGGGCACTGGAAGCGGCCCGCGGATGGGAGCCAGCGTAGCGCGGTGTTCTGGTGCGGACACGAGAGCGCGAACGCATAGGCGACATCGTGGAAGCGGACCAGAATGACCTGGTGCTTCTTGTCGATGGTGGCACCGTCGCCGGCGGGAATGGGATAAGCGCAGTCGTCCCCGCCCGGCATCCGTCGTCCCGTGCCATGGCGGATAGGGAGGGCGGCGGCTCGCGCGGGCGAGAGTCCCAACCCGAGCAGAACGCCGATCGCCAGCCCCGCCGCCTCGCGGAGGAAGTCGCGTCGGTCGGCCAGCGGGCAGGCGGAGCAGGGATCCTTCGAATCGTTCATGTGGCGTCCTACTTGAAGAAGAGCATCAACGCCCAGCTGGAGACCGAAATACCCATCGAGGCGAGCGCGATGTTGCGGTGGGCCTCGAGGTGTCGGCTCCCCGGTTCGTCGTCATCGCCCACCTTGCTGGCCGCGTAGACAAAGCCTGCTCCTGCCGCCACGAACAGCAGGGTGTGAACGTAGCGCTTGACTCGCCCGGCCGGATCCTTTCGGCTTTCCCAGAGATTCCACGCTCCGGTGATGGTGTTCACCGAGAACACCACGGCGGTTCCGGCCGCCAGCGGCGTGTGCAATCGCCTGGCCCAGCTCGGCGCTGCATCTCCCTTGCGCAGCACTTGGTCCCCGCTGAAGTAGCTGCCGGCGAAGAGCGGCAGCATCGCGAAGCTGAGCCACCGGTGCAGCGTCAGCCGGGCGTGGTAGAAATTGCTGTATTCGATCGCCGTGGTGGGGCGTCTGGTCCGCGCGGTGTCCTGGGACGGAGGCGCCGCCTGCGCTCGCACCATCGCCCAATCGACCCACTCCCGCCGGAGCAGCGGACCGGGGCTTCGCACCTCGGCGTACGGCTGGAGCGCCGCTGTAGGGGTGGGCGCCGCAGGCGGCGGTGCGAATAGCGGGAGCAGCTGGATCAGCAGGCCGAGAGCAGGGCTCATAGAGGGTTCCGGTCAGAAGGCCAGCATCGCGGTGCCGAGCAGCGTCGCGCTGAACCACAGCGTCAGGCTGACGATCGCGGCGCGCCGGATCCGCCCCCAGCGATTCTCGGGGCGCACCGTGTCGAGCCGCAGGGCCCGCTCCGCGCGCAGCAGCTGAATGCCATTGAGCAGGAGCGTCGCCACGATCGCCATCTTGGCCCAGAACACCACCGACCCCAGATAGGTCGTCAGGTCGGCGGCCAGCTGCAGGAACCCGCTCACGAAGGTGACGCTCAGCCCGACCAGCACGGGCCGGTGCAGCTCCGAAAGCTCGTCGAGGTGAGTGTGCTGGCAGGCCGGATCCATGGAACGGAAGCGCAGACTCATGCGGTCGCCCGCGACCGCGCAACCGCCGCCCAGCAGAATCCCGCCGATGTGCGCGAACGTGACCCCGGTGGACACCACCTTGGAGTCGTTGTACAGGCGGGCCCAGGGGGCCAGCGCGGCGGCTGCCGAGGCGACCAGGCTCATCGCGAGTGGTGACGCGGGGGGAACACCACCTTGCACAGGTACTAACGCGCTACCGGACCCTCTTGCGGCAGACCATCAGCTCCGTGCTCGGACTCTCGCGCTTCAGGCGCACCAGCGCCCTCTCGAGCGGATAGAGCAGCGCGCCGACCAGCCAGCCGAGCGGCTCCGCCAGCATGGCCGGGGCAACCAGCGCGGTCCAGCCCCAGCGCGCCAGCGGTGTCGTGGTGTCCGCAGGGTAATTCATCAGCACGAACATGGGAACGCGCTCGACCACCTCGAAGCCGGCGGCCTCGACCAGCCGGCGGCTTTCCGCCAGTGGGCGGCTGGCTTGGTGCATAACCCGCTCGGTCGCGTGCCGCAGGAAATTGTCCGACCACAGGAACCATCCCCCGGGCCGCAGCAGGGCCGCGATGTTCCGAAAGGCCTCCGCGTACTGCGCATCGTCCACGATATGGAACAGCACGTCGAAGGCCGACACCGCGTCGAATGAGGCAGGAGCGAGCGGTATGCCGGTCGCTGGTCCGCCGATGTCGGCCTGGAGGAACTTCGCCTGCGGAAACCCGCGCTGCAGCTGCTCCACGGCCACTGCGGTGAGGTCGAGCCCGGTCACCTCCGCGCCCAGCCGGAGCCAGCGGTCCACGTAGAAGCCCGTGCCCGACCCCACGTCCAGTACCCTGCTGCCCGCTGCCTGCGTCCTCAGTCCTAGGCCACCCACCACGCGATCGAACACCGCCCCGCGAACCCGGTACATCCATTCATTGTACCGGTGCCCCAGCCGCAGATAGCCCACCCCTGCGAGCGAATAGTGCTCGCGCAGCCGGGATTCCCAGTACTGCCGATTGTCGAAAGGGGGGGGCGTCACCGCTCGCCGGTCACGGGTAACGCTTCACGCGTCACTGTTGTCCTCTACCCCATGGCCTCGCGGACTTCACTCGCCGCCGCGATGGCATGGTCGACATCGCGCGAAATGGCCCGGGCCTGCTGGGTGGCCTGGGTAAGATCGCTCAGGACGGCGCCTACACCGGCCGATTTCAGCCGCAGCATGTCGAAGCGCATGTTCTGCATGGCCAGGATGCTCGATTCCAGCCGGGCGGAGATCTTGCCCCGGCGGTCCATGAGTTCTGCCGCGGTCTTGAACTGCCGCTCCAGGATTCCGATCTGGCGCTCTCGCTCCGGCCCATCGGGCTGCAGCGTCAGGAGCTCCAACCGATGCTTGATCCGCTCCGGCGTCTCCTCGCCAAAGCTGCTGTCGATATCGTTGAGGGTGCGCGCCAGCTCCAGGGCCCGCTGGTAGAGCTCGTCGGTAGTCTCGGCGATTTCCGCCGGGAGCATCTGGCGGTCGCCCGCCGGGAGCTGCTGGATCAGCGACACGATCATCTTGCGATCCTTATACGCCGCCTCGATCCGGTCGAAGTAGCGCCCGTATTCTTCCTTGCGCGGCGGGGACAACGTCTTTCTGCCTTTGGCGCCGGGCACCCGGACCGCATCCGCCGCCGGCGGCGGGTTCATCACGTCGCGCCAGCTGTAGCCCGCCTGC
>Ga0070705_100001708_pt1 | contig 11437 bp, 9 predicted proteins | sample KBSK5253metaG_FD_65455 | JGI IMG/M metagenome (GOLD analysis project Ga0070705, IMG submission 65455) | Corn, switchgrass and miscanthus rhizosphere microbial communities from Kellogg Biological Station, Michigan, USA - KBS K5-25-3 metaG | ecosystem: Host-associated > Plants > Roots >... | reverse complement strand
CGCCTCCAAGACCGCGCACGACGGAGCAGGTGAACGCATGGAAGCCGACCGCCCAAAGCTCGACACCGCACGGCCGCAGACACGGCGGCGCCTCACGCGCGAGGACGTGATGACGCCGGCTGAGGTCGCCGCGATGCTCGCACTTCCCAAGTCCACGGTCTACGAGCTGGCGCGGCGCGGCGAGCTGCCCTGCGCTCGGCTTGGACGCGCCGTGCGCTTCGTCCGCGAGGACATCGAAGCCCGGCTGCGTGGCTCCTAGTGTTGCCGAGAGAGAGTGAGACACAGACGCCTTCGTCGCCGTCAGGTTCCAATCGCGGAAGAACCCGCCGGTCGCAAGAGACGCAGCGGGCTGCGTCGGCCTTACGAGTAAACGTCGAGCGCAGTGCGTAGCATTCTTCAGACCGTGACCGGTAGCCGATAGCGACGGGAGTGTCCGCCTTGTTTAGCGCGAATCGCCTTGTGTGGTCTGGGCCCATTGCGGCAGCTCTGGTCTACTTCGGTTGGTTGGCGGCTGATTCAGGCGGCTTTCAGCCTTGTAGTGCCTTCAGTCAAAGCTATGGCTTCGTTCCGCTGTGGCTGCTTTCCGTAGGGGCAGTTGCTGCACGGGCTCGTGTCGAGCACCGTCGCTGGGGGTCGATTCTGATGCTCACGGCCGTAGCGGCTTTCCTGGCGGCGGCCGCCCTCGTGCTCGTAGCTCTGGTTTGGTTTGGGCACAACCATTGCGGAGAGTGACGGCCGTCGAGCCCTTGTCGCCACGCCACGGTGCTGAACTCGCAGAGTCCTCCGTAGTCCGATCGTCTCACGGAGACAGCCCTGCCTCGATCGTCTGGGGCGTGAGACGACGGCGCAACACCATGCTGGGTCGTTGGCGCGTGCGGCCTCGTATGAAAACAACCCTTGGGTAGCCCCGACGTCCTCGTTCTGCGCGGACAGTCCCCGTTCCGTGGAAGCCCCGGAGGACGAACAGCGAGCTCACGAGGCGCTTGCCCTTGGCCGCATGTACCCAGAGGTAGGTGCCAGCGCGAATGGACCCCGAGACTGTCGCGCGCTCGCCCGGTTTCATTGGACGACCAAGCGCCTGTGCCAGGCCTACTGCGCGTGCGGCATGACGATGCTGCGCCGGAAGCGCTACATCGATGCTCCCGCGGTGGCCAAGTTTACCCCGCCGCAAGGCTGCACGCATGGCACTCTTGTCGCAGGCCAGAACGGCGACCGAATAACCGAACCAGTTCGCGCAGCTCATGGCTGGACGACTCACGCGTGATGGGCAGGCCGCACCCGAATCGCACGATGCCCCGGTCCATGGAGCGAAGTAATGGGGACCATGATCGGGTGGATTGGGAGCAGCGGGGGACGTCGGCGAATTGCTGTCCCATGGAAGCGATCCGGTGGTGTCTCCCCACCGACCGGGCCAATCGATCCAGCGTTGAGGCCCGCTGGTCCACGCCGCTCCCTGACTCGCAGTAGGTGGAAGCGCTATGAGTGCCGGGCCGCATGTCTCAGCCGGGCTGGCAGGAACGTTGTTTGGGCAACTGCCGCCCACGGTACTGCTGTCAAGGTTTCGCACCCATGGAGCGTTCCCGTCGGTGTTCCCGTCCGTCGAAGGGCCGCTATTGGGCTGAGGGTAGTTAGCTTGAGATCCCGATGCCGGGAAGGTCATAACGTGGAGACCGTTCGGACTGGTCTCGCTCCCGCATGATCCGGGCCCGCCGCCATTGTCGTAGCATTCGAGATTGTCGCGCAGGAAGACCTTCCAATCACCGTGTTCGGAAAATTCAGCGAACGCGAACGTATTGCTTGTTCTTGACGCTGCCACCGTGACGCCTTCGAAATCCCCTGCATGGTTCCCGATATCTTGGTACCCCTGGTTGTACCGGTAGAAGAAGACGTACTCGATGTAGGTGTAGCCGCCGGGAGAGGGCCCCGCCGGGTGGTAGTAGATCGCCGAAGCAGGGCCGCTGTCACAGTCATGCACAGTCGTACCGAAAACGTTCGTATGCAGACAGCTCGCGGTCGGCGACGTGTACGTGTCCGGATCTCCGCCGGAGTTGTGGATCACGATGTAGCTTGAACTCGATGGGTTTGCTTGGAGGCTAGCCTCGCCGCTGAGGCCCGCGCATGGTCCTCCGGATTGGGCGCAGATTTGATTCCACGCCGCGCCGGTGCTCGGATCCTGTTCGCTCAGGAACATGGCAACATTCAGCGGTCGCCACTTCTCCTGGCTCGAGAAGCTGAGGACGGGCATGAGCTGGCCGGCCAGGTAATCATTAAAGGTCACGGTTGGACTAGGCGCCCGGGCAGCAACGTCCTGCGTGCCAAGCTGTGAGGTGATGAGAGGGGTAGCGCCGGTTCCGTTCGGATTGATCGAATAGACATCCCACGGCCCACTATTATTAGCCTGTGTGTGCTCGTACAGGAGCTTGCTGCCGTCGGGCGTCCAGTATGGAGAATTTGAGACGCCGTCGGTGGTAATCTGCGTTGCTCTCCCACCGCTCACGGGCACCGTGTAGAGATTAACGCTCGTTCCTCTTCTTGTTTGGCTGCTCGTGACGAATGCGATCTTTGTGCCATCGGGCGAGAAGCTGGGGTGGTCGCCAGCCGCGAGCTGCACGGGATTGCCGCCGGTGGCCGCTCTGACCACGTATATGTAGTCACCGCCCAGCTGAGTGCCGGAGGGTGCGTTCTGAGACATGAACGCGATCTTCGTGCCGTCTGGAGATACGGCTACCTGGCTTTGAGGGCCTGCCCAGCTGACGAGCGCCGTGGGGTTACTGCCATCTCTGGTCATGGTCCAGATGTTCCATCCCGACGAGCTCCCAGGCACGCTCCGCGAAAAGACGAGCTGCTTTCCATCGGGCGTCCATGCGGGACTACCGGCACCCGTGCTTATCCCAAAACAATTGCCGTCGAGCGCATAGTCATCGATTGGGTACCTAATGCCAGCGCCGCTCGGTGCCGTCGGGGCGACCCCGATACCACAGCCGAAGGTAAACGCGACCTCCTGCCCATCGGGTGAGAGACGCGGCTCCCCAGCTCCGTGGCCGTACAAGCCGCAGGTGATTATCCTTTGGTCAGCGCCCGTAATCGTTGCGCTTGCCACGCAATATTGACTGGTTCCGTTCAGCTGCGTATAGACCATCGAGTCGGAGAAGGCCGACGCTCGACCAGGGCACGCTAGCGCCGCCGCGCCTGCGACAGCAAGAGTCGTCAAGCGCCACCCGCCCAATCTCGTTCGATGCGAGGCAGGACGAGCAGACATGCAGGCAGCGAAAAGCAGCCGGGCGGGATTGCCCATCTCTTGCTCCTTCTTGGGGGAATTTACGCGATAGGCGTAACGAGCAAGAGTGCGTCATGACGTACCCGACGCGGTCCCGACCTACGCCCCTGCGCGCGGCACCGTATCAGGCATGCCGGGCGCACCAATAGAACATCCGTCCAGAATTGCGGAGCTTCCTAAATGAAGGAGCCGAGCTCGCCGCCATGCTCGCGCTTCCCAAGTCCACGGTCTACGAGCTGGTGCGCCGCGGCGAGCTGCCCCTGCGCTCGGCTTGGCCGCGGTGCGCTTCGCCCGTGAGGACATCGAAGCGCGCCTTCGCGGGTCTAACTGAACTACGAGTCGGCCGTCTGCTGGCTCACCGGCACGCCGAACGCGGCATTCACGGCGATGATCGCGGCCGGGTCGATCTTGCTGTGGAGGTAGCGGTTCGTCGTGCGCAGCTCGGCATGCCCGAGGAGGTCGCGGACCGTCACGAGCGGGAGCGTGCGGGCCAGCACGGACCCAGCGGCGTGTCGGAGTCCGTGGAGCTTGACGGGCCGCAGTCCTGCCGCTGTGGCGGCTCGCTTGTAGCGACGGCGCAGCGCAGAGCCGTCGAGCGGATCGCCGAACCGGTTGCAGAACACGTAGTCCTCCGGGTCGGTGAACTCGTCGCGTTGCCCGAGTCGGGCAAGCGCCTCAGCAGCCGGCCGCGGGATCGGAACCTGACGGCCGCGTCGGCCCTTCGGCTCCTTCTCCACGCCTGCGCTGATGGCGCGCTCCACGTCGATAATCGCGCCGGACAGGTCCGGGAGGAAGTGGACGTAGCGCCAGCGCAGGGCGCGGATCTCGCCGAGTCGCATGCCGCTGTAGAACTTCACGCGGAACAGCTCGGCGTCCTGTCGATCCTCGGCCGCGCGTGCCGCCTGCTCGTCCTCGCCGATCGCCACGGGGCGGCCCTTGTAGTTGCGCGGTCTGCCGCGCTGCTCGCCACGCTCGCACGCGAGCGCAAGCGCCTCGACCTCCTCCGCCTCGTAGTGGTCGAGCGGCGGCGGGGGCGGCTGGTAGCGCTTGTCGGTGCCGCTGACCGGGTTGGCCGGGAGCGCATGCGTGTCGGGCTTCATCGCGTAGGCGAAGATCGAGTGCAGGACGGCGCGGTGCTCGTTGACCATCCGGGCCGAAAGCTCGTCGTCCAGCTCCCGCAGGAACTCGGACACCTCGGGCGTCGTGATCTCGTCATGCGGCCGGTCCCCGAAGCGAGCCATGAGCCGGCCCTGGACGGTCCCGCTGCCGCGCTTGAACGGCTCGCCCGGCTCGCGCAGAAGGCGGGCGTTCTCGCGGAGGGTCGAAGGGGCGCCCCCCTTGACCTCCCGCTTCCATGCAAGCCACTCGTGCGCAACCTCGCGGAACGTCGCGACACCTGCGCGCTCGCGAGCGCGCGCGGCCTGCTCCCGCTCACGCGCGACCTCGGCAACTTTCTCGGCAGCGGCCACGTGCGCGGCGCGCTCGTCCAGCCAGCCATCGCGCGGGCGCCCGCGGCGCTTGCGCCAACCGCCCGCGCCGTCCGCCTCGACCCACGCGGGACCAAGCCGACGCTTGACCTGCTGGCGGTTCTCGTCGCGCCACTTCGCCTCGAAGAACGGCGTCCCGTCCTTCCCCTCGCGGATGACGACGGCTGGGGTCGCCTGAGCTGCTGACACGTCGAACCTCCTGTTCGTCTTGGCGCCGCTCGTCGTGCGAGGGTACCACCGAATTCGGCGAGGGTACCAAGGTGGTCAGCGGGTACCAGCGCGGGTACCAAACTCACGAATTCCCTTCTGTAAAGGGACTTGCGAGCGAGACAAACTGCCCGTTCCTGCGTAAACCATACGGCTGGCGACTGGCTGGGGGCCGGGCGGTCGCAGGTTCAAATCCTGTCTCCCCGATCAAGGAAAGCCCTGCAAAGCGGGGCTTTCCTGCTGATTGGCTCGGATAGTCAAGTGCGGCCGCTATGTCATATTTTCGGGCGTACCAGGCTTGTGTCGACGTCGCCGATTCGAAGGCGCTATCGATTGGCCCCAAGCGCGACCGCCCGGTACGCGTGACGCGTCGCAGCATCCTGCTCTCGCCGCTACGTGATGTGCGCGGCGTCAGCCACGGTCCGGGCCCGAGGCGCGCACGTCTGCCGGATCGTACGAACTCGGCGGCCAGCCCTCCGCGACCAGTTCGTCCTCGCCACGTTCCTGCAGCGGGAGGTCGTTGGGGTCGATCACGGCGCGGCCCCAGTAGGCGGCGAGCTTCACCTTCAGATGGCGCCGGGCGGGTGCTTGGAGCTGCGCGACACGGCGCGGTGGCTCGCGCAGCAGCTCGTCGGAGACCAGGGTAGGGCGGAAGAGGCAGGCGACGTGCTCGCCGTCGAGGACGCCCGCGAGCGGCGGTAGGTACAGGTAGGGCGTGATCGCGTCGCGGTTGCGCAGGAGGCCGAGGCTCTTCTCGATCGCGGCTGTTTGGGCGACGACGAGCTCGAGCGGCACGACCGGCACGAGCGTACGGAACGGGTGGGCGGCCGAGCGCTCGCCGTGCTGCTCGCTCATGTCGCACGTGGGCGTGATGAGCAGGCCGTAGCCGAAGGCGATCTCGCCGAGGAAGTGCTTGCCGGACGCCTCGCCCTGCTCTGGGGTGTAGAGGACAGTCGGTTGCTCGCCGAACGGGATTGCCTCGAACAGATCGCCGGCGAAGAGCGCTCGCGCCCAAGGGCGCTGCCAGTACTCCTCGTCGTGTGGTCGATGCTCTCCAGGACCCATGCTCGTCGCCCGTTCGGGCGCCGAAGCGTAGCCAGCGCGCCGGCTGGGAGCGGGTCAGTCGACGGAGCGTGCGCGGACCGGCGTCACGTCGTCATCCGCACGCAGAGGAGCGAAGCCGCTGAACATCTGCTCGCGCACTTTCTCGACGTCCTCGGGCCGGAAGCGCCGGACACCGCTCGGCAGCCGAACGGCGCGCAGGAGTCCACGCTGCTCCCAGCGCCGGATGGTGTTCTCGTGGACTCCGAGAGCCTGAGCCGCCTGTCGAACCTGCATCAGCTGCGCCATCACGACTCCTTTCGAGGTCGAGAGTAGCAACCTAGTGTAGATGGTGGAAGTGGTGGACTTTCGATTGCAGCCTACGGTGATGGTGATCTCGCGCTGATAGCTACAGCTCAAGCCCTGCTAGCTGCGCCGCACCCGCGCCTTCTTTTGCGCGGCCTTGCGCGGTGCAGGTGGGTTGGTGACCTGTGGGAACGGGTCCTCGTGGTCGATGTCGTCGGTCCAGTACTCGTAGCGCTCGGCAAGGAAGGACTCGATGGCGGGGAGATCGGGCGTCGGCTGGCGCAGGTCGAGCTCCCAGTATTCGACCAACTTCAGCATCGAGAATTGACGCGCCTGGACGAGTTCCTCACGCGTGTAGAGGCTCGCCGGGGGCGTGGGCCAACCCTCTTTCTCCGGCTCGTACGCAAGCAGGGACAGATGTTTGATTGTCGCTGGGTCTTGGAGGTCTTGGCGCGTGTACCCAGCGGCGTTGATGCGCAGGCTGTGTGTCTTCGAGAAGACCGCGACCGCGATGTGCCAGTCCTTCCAGCCCTCTTCACGGAGCTGGGCGATGACGGACCTGAAGCCTGGATCGAGCAGCAGGCGGGGCAATGTGAATCGCATGTTCTGCGGGAAGAGTTCATAACGGTTTCCCAGCATCTTCTCCGCGGTCTCACGGGAGTACGTCGGTCCCGGGCCGGACTGCCACGCAAGTTCCGCGTGCTCGCGCGTCGGATGGGTGGCGGGATCTTCCGGTGGCTCGGCTTGCTGACGTCCGAACGCGTTGAATCGCTCGCGAGAGATGGCGTTCGCAAGGTCGTCGTAGGGGCGACCGGCGCCCAGCTTGTGTGGCAGGCCTCGGCGAAACGCATCCTCCATCTCGGCCATGTAGGCGTCGTAGGGCAGCAACGACGCATCGAGGAGGATGTGCGTCAATACGGAGAGCAGTTCCGTCTCGTGATTCGGGGTCGACATGGGTTGGGCACCATCGGGCTCGGCCATCAGCGTCACCGTCCATTTCCGCCCATCGTTGCTGGCTTCCCACTTCGCTTCCCCAGAGCCCGCAGGGGCAGGCGCGACGTGAACGTCGATGGTCGTGCGAAGGAAGCACAAATCCTTGTTGGCCAGTTCGACGAGGAGAATCTGAGAGGCTGCGGCGAAGCGCTCGGCGACCAGAACGTGTTCGTAGCGATTCTCGGCGCGGACAGTCCAGTCGAGACCCAGGGCAGCGAAGCGCATGACGCGCTCCTTGCCTGCGTCGGAGTAGGGCCGACCGTACATCTCCCTTTCGGCGGAGGCGACGACCTCAACGGCAGTGATCGCCGGTATGTCGACGCTGAGTTCGATCAGTTCCCCATGCCGCATCGGTGCATTGCCTCTTCGATGCCGGCTTGGAGGTCGGGAGCGATCGCTGCGGTGCTCCGCAACAACGACGCAAAGTTGTAGAGCGCTGGCCGAACGTGGTCATCCTCCAACTCAAGTGTGTCGCTCAAGTGGTGTACCGCCATGAACGCAAGCTCCCAGAGATCGAGGGCGTTGCACCAAGCGCCGGAGAAGTAATCGGCATGTGCGGCGGCAAGGAGACCCCTGGGGATGAACCGGCGCAGATCATCGTCGCCGGTGACTGTCGCACCGACGGCCACGGCGAGCGCATATTGCTTGGATGCCTGCATCATTCCCAGTCGCCGGTAGATGTCTGAGATAAGGAGCATCGCCAGAAGAGCTCCCTCGAAGTTGTCACCCGACCACCAGTCGACCTTCGCAGTGTGCAACTCGCTGAGAGCGTCGCGCAGCCGGTCCGCTTCCAGCAGTCGCATTGCCCGGCTGCGAGCGCTGCCGCCGGCGGCAGCGTTCCCGGCGCTGCGGCGAACGGCCGAGTCCACTGCGTCGACAAGCTCCCGCCAGCCGGCGCGGTCCACCAACACAGGGGCCAACAGATTCAGGAACGTCGACATCTCCTCGACGGGGAACAGTGGTGCTTGGTGGATGGAGCTGGCGAGCTCGCCCCAAGCAGCGATCGCCTCATCGATGTCGATATACGGGAAGTCATCAGGTGCTGGGACGCTAGGTGGCGCCTTTAGGTCTCCGTCCTCGTCGATGTAATCGGCGAGGTCGATGGGCTGTGGCTCTCTCGTAGGGATGAAACAGGTCGGGTCGGGTTGAATAGCGAGATGGCCCAGGACTTCGAGGGCCATGGCCCGTTGCGTTGGGTACAGGCCCGCGTCCAGCAGGCTGCGAAGATGGGTACGCAGCCGCTCGTTGACTCCCAGCAGGTAGTTTGCGTCAAGGTCAGTGAGGCTGCGTCCGTAAGCGCCGACGGCGTAGTTGAGGAGTACGCTGGCGTCCTTCAGGCGCACTGTCTCTTCCTCTGGCACGGGGTCGTCGAAGAATGCACGGACGATGTCGTCTGCTGCGCGCAGTTCGCCGGTACCACGCAGCGTCGCGACGGCGTACTCGTACCGGGCGCGCTGGCGGATGTCGTGGGGATGCTCGTCGGCGGTGAGCGGGTGGAAGAGGCCGAGCCAGAAGGCGAGGTCCGGGCGCCCCGCATCGTGGAAGGTTGCGTACCGAAGGCCGGCCTTTGCGTCGAGAAGATCGCCGAGCGTTGGGCGCAAGCTTTCGCGTTGGCGCCACTTGGCAAGGTCCGCGACATACCACTCGGGTCGTGCGTTACCGGTCTCGGCAGGCAGCGGCGGTGCCATGTGGGCCGGTACGGAAAGGTAGGACTCGGCGACCCAGAAGAGTTCGGGGTCTGCCAGCTGCTCCGCGAGCCATTGCCCGTCCAGGAGCGTGAGTGCCATGCCGTGCTGGTCGCGAACCTTGTTGCGCAGTCGATTCCGACGGCCGACATCGACGTTGGCGACGCACATGGCGTAGACGTGGTCGAACGTGTCGCCCGAGGCGGCGATGGTGTTGATGTCCTTCCTGAACTTTTGGTCGACCTTCTCTCTCTGCAGCGTGCAGGCAAATGCGAGCGCCTTATCGCTCAGGTTGGCTACGAACGCACTGTGGTCGCCGAGTTCCTGCGGCAGGTAGCTCTTGAACGTCTCGAAGTCGCGTCCAGCGTCCCCGCCGCCCGCCACCGGTCCCGTGGCGGGAATGAGGTTCGTGGCGAGTCGGGCGCGCGCGACCTCGCGACAGATGTGCTCAAAGGTGTGATGGCCGTTCTCGGCTGACAGCTCATCGAGCTGGAAGCGGAGGTACTTGATGAGCTGGCGGCGGTCGGCCATTGCCCCGAATGTAGGGGCTGCGGCGGTCGTCCGACGCGCCTACGGCGCGAAAGCCAGGTTGATGATCTCGACCTGGTCTGCGGCTGGCTGATAGTGGGGGTAGATCTGGGTGGTCTTCGCGTCCGCGTGGCCCATCCACTCCTGCAAGCGACGGAGCGGGACGCCGTGGGCGGCCATTCGAGTTCCGAACGTGTGACGCAGCTCGTGGAAGGTGATTCGCCGCACGTCGGCTTGCTCGATGGCGTCCTTGAAGCGGCGCACGAGCTTGGAGCGGTCGAGCGGCTTGCCGGTCTCCGGATGGCAGAGGACGAGATCCGTCGGGCGGCCGTAGAGCGTGCGGGCATGGAGCTGTTCGAGTGCTTCGGCGACGCGGCTGGCCATTGGGACGGAGCGGCCGGAGCCTTCGGACTTGGGATTGGCGAACTCGCCGCGGACGTAGGGGGAGACGACGCGGATCCGCTGCGCTCTGAAGTCGACATCGCGCCAGCGCAGACCGAGGAGCTCGCCTTGGCGCAGGCCGGTCATCGCGGCGGTGAGATAGAGCGTAGGGTCGATCGAGCCCCAGGCGTCGTCCGGGTACTTCGCAGCGACGAGCTTGTCGACCTCGGGTTGAGTCAGGTAGCGGATCCGGGTCTCCGTCTTCTTGATGATCGGGCGCTGTGCGAGCTTGACCGGGTTGTGACGACACCAGCCCTTGCGAAGCCCGATCTGGAAGACCGAGTGCATCGTGTTGAGGTGGTTGCGGATGGTCTTGACGGCGAGCGTACGGAGCTTGACGTCGATGTAGCGCTCGATGTCGTCGGTGTCGATGCCGTCGAGCGGCCTGCCCTCGAAGAACGGCACGGTGTGGTTGCGCAGGTCGGATGCAACGGTGAGCCGGTGCGACTTCTTGCGACCCTTGCGCTCGAGAAACCGGCCAAGCTCATCTCCGGCCTCCTTCATCGTCACGCGAGCATCGCCAGCCCGTCGCCGTCGGGGCGGGTCCGCCTCGCGCATCGACGCGAACTTGCGCTCTGCCTGCGCGACCGTCAGCCCGTCTTGCCGTCCGGGCGTGCGCACGTCCCCGACCTTGCGGCGCACTTGGCGGCCATCACGCGCGTACCACGTGCCGATCCACGAATTGCCGATCTGCTTCAGGGAGCCGGTCCCGTGGGAGCCGGCCTCTGCTGCGTCCTGGTCTCGATGGGTTGGGCGCGGTCACGGCGGGCATGGTGGCACGCGCCTGATGTCATGTCTATGTCATGTTCTGACCTGAGGCAACCTCACGCAACGACACACAAATGCCCTAAATGTCGGCGGATCCGAGGTAGTCATCGGACGGTGATCTGGCTGGGGGCCGGGCGGTCGCAGGTTCAAATCCTGTCTCCCCGACTCCGTTCAACCCTGCGGTTGAAGGGTTGACTCGTTGGAGAACCCGCTGCCTGGGCGCCGACGGTGGCTCGTCAGGCGTGTTGGGGGATGCTGACGCGCGCGGCGTGCGAAGTCGCTGGCGGTGCGGCTTGGTAGAGGACGTCGGGGTCGAGGTCGGCGCCGTTGGGCCATGCGACGGTGCGGGTTTCCTCGTCGACGAAGACCTGTTCGAACGCTATTGGGTCGCGCAGCGGTTGGAAGATGGGGCCGTCGAGCAGCGGCGCGATGTCGGCGTCGCGGACTTGGCCGTCGGCGAAGACGACGCGGATGACATGTGGTCTGAGTGGGAGGGCGGCGACGATGTCTGGGCTCATCATGGAAGCGGGTCGATAGGGGTGAGAGGTTCGAGTCGCTCGGCGTGCTCCCAGTTGGCCCGCAGCTCGTCTCGGTGGAGCGAGCACCACTCCTCGATGAGGCGGAGGGCGCGGGCCGGCAGGTCGCCGTCGAGCGGCTTCCCGGTCTCGATCGAGACACGGCCTCGGTGCTCACCGTAGCGCGCG
>Ga0070705_100001706_pt1 | contig 11447 bp, 9 predicted proteins | sample KBSK5253metaG_FD_65455 | JGI IMG/M metagenome (GOLD analysis project Ga0070705, IMG submission 65455) | Corn, switchgrass and miscanthus rhizosphere microbial communities from Kellogg Biological Station, Michigan, USA - KBS K5-25-3 metaG | ecosystem: Host-associated > Plants > Roots >... | reverse complement strand
GCCCCCGGCGACGATGCCTCGGCTCGCCCGCAGCTCTACCTGCTGCGGCTCGATGGCGGTGAGCCCCGCCGCGTCACCAGCCTTCCCAACGGGGTCACCGGTTGCAGCTTCTCCCCCGACGGGAGCCGGGTCGCCTGTCTCTCGCGGACCGGCCCGAGCGATCGCAGGACTCCCTCGAGCGACGTGCGCCATTACACCGGCCTCTCCTACAAATTCAACGATACGGGCTGGTTCGACGACCGGAAAAGCCACATCTGGATTATCGACGTTGCCAGCGGGAGCGCGACCCAGCTCACCAGCGGCGACCAGTGGAACGACAGCGACCCCCAGTGGTCTCCGGATGGCGCCCAGCTCGCCTTTGTGTCCAACCGCACCGGCAAGGAGCAGGATGGCGACGACGACAGCGACGTCTGGGTTGTCCCCGTCTCCGGTGGTGAGCCCCGCAAACTGTCCGATCACGCCGACAGCGACACCAGCCCGCGCTGGAGTCCCGACGGCAAGCGCATCGCTTTCATCGGCCGTACCAGGGACGGCGACCCGCCTATGATCTGGATGGTGCCCAGCTCAGGCGGCGCTCCCTCCGTGCTGCTGTATCCTGCGCAGGATCTCTTCCCCTCCGACCTGATGTGGGCCGAGCGCGGCGCGGCCCTCTACTTCAACGCCGGCAACCACGGCGAGATCCACTACTATCGCCTCGACGTCGCAAGCCGGCAGGTCCGTCCCATAACCCGCGGGCCGCGGGCGGTGCGCCGGCTCTCCCTGCATGAGCCGTCCGGCACCCTCGCCTATCTCGCCAACGACTTCACCCACCTCGACGAGGTGTATGTCGCGCGGCTGGACGGCACCGCGGAGCGCCGCATCACCTCGGTCAACGACAGCGTCCTGGCCGGCCTCGACCTGATGCCGGTCGAGCGCCTGACCTACAAGGGCGCGGATGGCTGGGACATCGAGGGATTCCTGGTCAAGCCGGTGGGCTGGGAGCCCGGCAAGTCCTACCCCATGATCCTGAGCATCCACGGCGGGCCCGCCGGTCAGTACGGCGTGGACTGGTATCACGAGTTCCACGTGTACTCGGCGCAGGGCTGGGCTGTGTTCTTTGCCAACCCGCGCGGCTCGACCGGATACGGCCACCGCTTTGAGCGCGGTATCAGTGGCGAATGGGGAGGCAAGGACTACGTCGACCTCATGAACGGAGTCGACGCAGTGCTCGCCGCGAACCCCTGGATCGACCGGCAGCGCCTCGGGGTGACCGGCGGCAGCTACGGCGGCTACATGACCAATTGGATCGTGGGACACACCGATCGCTTCAAGGCGGCGGTCACCCTGCGCAGCCTCTCCAACTTCATCAGCGACGACGGGACCCGTGACGGTGCCTACGGCCACCGCACCGATTTCGGAGGCGACATCTTCCAGCGCCACGATCTTTTCTGGGAGCGCTCGCCCCTCAAGTACGTCCAGAACGTCAAAACCCCGATCCTCATCCTGCATTCCGACAATGACTACCGCGTCCCGCTGGAGCAGGCCGAGCAGTGGTTCCGCGCCTTGCGCCACTTCGACAAGCAGGCCGAGCTGGTGATCTTCCCGCGCGAGAATCACAACCTGACCCGAACCGGCGAGCCGAAGCACCTGGTGGAAAGCCTCGACTGGCAGGTCTACTGGTTTCAGAAATACCTGGAGGGCAAGGCGGATGCGGTCCCGCCGGACCGGCGGTGAACGGACCCATTATCTATTTCGACGGCCTGTGCAATCTCTGTGACGGGTTTGTCCGCTTTCTGGTGGCGCGCGACCGGCGCGGTCGCTATCGCTTCGCCCCTCTTCAGGGAGACACCGCCCGCACTCGGCTCGAAGGCCGCTTCACCGGAAACGAGCTGGAGACCCTCGTGCTGGAGGAGCCCCGGCGCTTCCGGATCCGCTCCGACGCCGCGCTCGAGATCCTGTCCGGGCTGGGCGGCCTCTGGCACCTCGCCGTGGTCCTGCGGATTGTCCCGCGTCCCCTGCGCGACGCGCTGTATGATTACGTGGCCAGGAAGCGTTTCGCGTGGTATGGCCGGCGGGACGCCTGTCGCATTCCGACGCCCGATGAAGCCCGACGGTTCCTGCCATAACCTTGAGGATGTATGACTGAGCTTGCGACGATCGCAGGGGGTTGTTTCTGGTGCCAGGAAGCCGTGTTTCAGCCCGTCCGCGGGGTGGAGAGGGTCGTCTCGGGCTACATCGGCGGGAGAACTCCCAACCCATCCTATGAAATGGTCTGCTCAGGGATGACCGGCCACGCCGAAGCGGTGCAGGTTCACTTCGATCCCCAGCTGCTCTCCTACCGGGAGCTGCTCGAGCTCTTTTTTGCCTTCCATGATCCGACCACCCTCAACGCGCAGGGTCCCGATCAAGGCACCCAGTATCGCTCGGCGATCTTCTATCACACCCCCGAGCAGAAGGCCCAGGCCGAGCAGCTCATCCAGGAGCTCGAGCGCTCCCGCACCTTCGATCGTCCCATCGTCACGCAGGTGGTGGCCGCGGACACCTTCTACCCGGCCGAACAGTACCACCAGGATTACTATCGCCAGAACCCCGACAAGGCCTACTGCCGCGCCACGATCACGCCCAAGCTGGCCAAGCTGCGTCTCGAGTACGCCGAGCGGCTCAAGCAGGAAGTCGGCCTGCGGTGATCCGCCCCGCCCGCTGGGTCGCCGTTGCGGCGATCGCCCTGCTCACGAATCCCGCTCTGTTGCCCGCTCAACTCGATCCCCGACTCTACGCCCAGCTCCACTGGCGCAGCCTCGGCCCCTTCCGCGGCGGACGCACCAAGGCCGCGGCCGGGGTGCCCGGTCAGCCCAGCGTCTTCTACATCGGGGCGACCAACGGCGGCGTCTGGAAGACCACCGACTTCGGACGCACCTGGAAGCCCATCTTCGACGACCAGCCGACCGGCTCGATCGGAGCGCTCGCCGTGGCGCCGTCCAACCCCGACGTCATCTACGTCGGCAGCGGCGAAGGGCTGCAGCGCCCCGACCTCTCCACCGGCGACGGGATCTACCGCTCGGGCGATGCCGGAAAGACCTGGACCCACCTGGGACTTCGCGACGGCCAGCAGATTCCCCAGATCATCGTCGATCCCCGCGATCCCGACCGTCTCTTCGTCGCGGTGCTCGGCCATCCTTACGGCCCTAACCCGGAGCGCGGCATCTTTCGCTCTACCGACGGCGGCCGCAGCTTCCAGAAGGTCCTATATAAGGATGAGAACACCGGGGGCGTGGACCTCGCGTTCGATCCCCGGAACCCCGACATCGTCTACGCCGTGCTCTGGGAGGCGCGCCAGGCGCCCTGGGAAAACGGCGCCTTCAGTGGACCCGGGAGCGGGCTGTACAAGTCCAGTGACGGCGGCGCCACCTGGCGCCAGCTCACCGGCGGGCTCCCGACCTTCGGACAGGATGGCCTCGGCCGCATCGGCATCACCGTGGCGCCCAGCGAGCCCAATCGCCTGTTCGCGACCGTCGAGCAGCGCACCGGCGGCTTCCTCTATCGTTCCGATGACGCCGGCGAGACCTGGCGGCGCATCAGCGAGGACGGCCGCGTCGCCGGCCGGCCTTCCGACTTCGCGGAGGTCAAGGTCGATCCCGGCAACCCCGATGTCGTCTACAGCGCCAGCGTCGTCACCTGGAAATCGACCGACGGTGGCAAGACCTTCACCGCGTTTCGGGGCGCTCCCGGCGGCGACGATTACCACCGCATCTGGATCAACCCCGCCAATCCCAGCATCATCCTGCTCGCGTCCGACCAGGGCGCGATCATCACGGTGAACGGCGGGGAGAGCTGGAGCTCCTGGTACAATCAGCCCACCGCGCAGTTCTACCATGTGAGCGCCGACAACGCCTTTCCCTATCGCGTCTGCGGCGGACAGCAGGAGAGCGGCTCGGCCTGCGTGGCCAGTCGCGGTAATGACGGCCAGATCACCTTTCGCGACTGGCACCCGGTAGGAGTGGAGGAGTATGGCTACGTCGCGGCGGATCCGCTCGACCCCGACATCGTGTACGGCGGCAGAATAAGCCGCTACGACCGCCGCACCGGCCAGGTGCAGAACGTCGCGCCGAAGCTGTTTCGCGCCGCCGATTACCGCGTCCTGCGTACCGCTCCCGTCCTCTTTTCCCCCCGCGATCCCCGCCTGCTCTTCTTTGCCACCAACCGCGTCTGGACGACGCGTAACGGCGGCCGGAGCTGGCGCGTGATCTCGCCCGATCTCACCCGGACCGATTCGGTGGTTCCCGCCAGCGTCGGCAAGTATGCCGCCGAGCGCGCGGCTACGGCACGGCACCCCGGCGTGGTCTACACCGTGGCGCCCAGCCCCAGGAGCGCGGCGGTGCTCTGGGCCGGCAGCGACGATGGGCTCATCCACGTCACCCGCAACGGGGGCCTGACCTGGAAGAACGTGACGCCGCCGGAGCTCGCGCCCTGGAGCAAGGTCTCCCTGATCGACGCATCCCATTTCGACAGTCTCACCGCCTACGCCGCGATCAACCCGCTTCGGCTCGACCAGCTCGAGCCCCGTATCTATCGCACCCGGGACGGGGGCGCGACCTGGATCCGCATCACCAACGGCATCCCGGATGGCGCCACCATCAACGCCGTGCGGGAGGATCCCAAGCGGAAGGGGCTGCTGTTTGCGGGCGGGGAGACCCAGGTCTGGGTGTCCTTCGACGACGGGGATCACTGGCAGTCCTTGCGGCTCAACCTGCCGGCGACCTCGATTCGCGACCTCGTGATCAAGGACGACGACCTGCTCGCCGGCACCCATGGGCGCGGCTTCTGGGTGCTCGACGACATCGCTCCCTTGCGCGAGCTGACCGCGGCCACCGCCGAGTCGGCGGCCGTCCTCTTCACCCCTGCCCTCGCTACGCGGGTACGCTGGAACCTCAACACCGACACGCCGCTTCCCCCGGACGAGCCCGCCGCCCCTAACCCGCCCGACGGCGCCATCCTCGATTACTGGCTCAAGGACGCCGCCGCCGGCCCCGTCACGCTGGAGATTCTGGATGCCAGCGGGCGGTCGTTGCGCCGTTATTCCAGCGCCGACCCGGCCGAGCCGCCCATCGCGGGCCGCAACATTCCGGACTACTGGATCCGGCCTCCGCAGACCCTCTCGGCCGAGGCCGGGATGCACCGCTTCGTCTGGGACCTCCACGGATCCGCTCCCAGCGTCCGGAGCTTCGGCTATCCCATTGCCGCGGTGTACCTGAACACCGTCAAGGAGCCGGCCGGGGTGTGGGCCCTGCCCGGCACCTATGCCGTGAAGCTGACCGTCGACGGGAAGAGTTACACCAGAGCGCTCAAGCTGCGCATGGATCCGCGCGTCGGCCTGTCGTTCGCGGGTCTGCAGCAGCAGTACTCGCTCTCCCTCCGGCTCTTTGAGGGACTGCGGCGCTCCTTCACGGCACTGGAGGACGTGCGCTCCTTGCGGGCCAGAGTGCGCGATGCCGCCGGCAAGGCCGCGCAAGGCCCCGGCGCGGAGGCCCTCGCGGCATTCGAGCGCATCGTGTTCGGGATGGAAAGCGACCTCGCGGCCGCCAATGATGACCTCGCCTCGCTGTATTCGACGCTGCAGGATGTCGACGCCGCGCCCACTACCCAGGCCCTGGCGGCCATCGCCGAAAAGGAAGCGGCCCTCGAGCTCGTCCTCGCGCGCTGGAGCACGCTGCGGAGCCGAGACCTCCCCGCCCTCAATGCCAGGCTCCGCGCGGCTGGCGTCCCCGAGCTTCCCTGACGGCGGCCTACAGCAGGCTTTCTTTCCGGCTCAGCTTGCGAGTGACTTGCGCCGCTATGGCCTTCCACTCGCCGCCGATCTTCCGGTAGATGGTCGTGTAGCGGCTCTCCCCCGTCGTCGCGTCGTGCCGGCGGATCCACCCCTGGCCATGGACCAGGGCCACCTCGCCGTAAATCCGGATCGCCACGGCTTCCAGCCGGTAATCCGTGAGGCTTGGTCCTTCTGCGGCCCTGCGAAGAAACTGCTCCTTGTCGAGTACCGAACCGTTGACCTCGATGCAGACAAAGTCGTCCGCCAGGTGCTCCCGATACCAGTCGGCGTCCGCGTGCAGAAAGGCCTGGACGTACTCTGCGTTTACGCGCGAGAGGGTCATTTCGTCCGGCGTGGGCGGTGCGGCGATGCCTTCCTGGAGTCCAGCCACAGCCCCAGTCTAGGAGTCCGACGACCCGCTCGGAATGGCGCTGCGACGAAGCGCGCCAACCCCGCGACGAGCGCGCCCGTTTTACACCCCGGAGGCACCGAAAGTGTCCCGTACCCTCTACAGCGTGGCACGGGAGCGACGGTTCTGTGGGGAACATGGGCTCGACAGGGGAGCTATGTTGGCTTGGTCAAACACGGCGCAGGCGAATAAATGCCGAATCTACCCGGGGCATATCGCTTGCTCGTTCAAAAATGGTGATTCTCCCTTGGCGTGGAGTGGCGATGTCCGGCCGGAAGCTCGGATCCCCAATGCTGGTTGCCGTCGCCCTCATGGCCGGGGCTGTGCCGTCCGTCCTGGCCCAGTCGGTCTGCGGTCCCCGCGATACTCCCAATCAGATCTTCCCCGGCGACCCCCGTTGGGCGCTGGACAAGAACGTCTACCCCGCGACCGTCAACTTTGCCACCGCGGCGATCACCGCCAGCAACCCGCGCAGCGGCAACGGATCGCTCGAGCTCGGCACTACGGGGAGCCTGTTTGATTGGGCGTTCTTCAAGCGCGTGGCCGAGGGCAATGCCGCCTGGGGCCTGCTGACCGACGTCAACTGCCTCACCTTCGACTGGTGGCGCGATAGCTACACCATTCCGGATGGCCTGTCTCCCGAGCTGACTGCCGCGCTCAACGCGGAAACCTGGCAGGAGCAGACCCCGGTGCTTCGGCTGCTGGTGCGGGACGTCAAGGACAACCAGGTCGTCCTGAGCCATCTGGTCTGGGAGCGCTGGTACAATACGCGGAACGCCGGGATCGTCCCGACCGAGAACGACCAGTGGCACTTCGAGAACCTCACCGGCCAGCAGCTCTGGCGCCATTTCGACGGCGGCCTGACCTACACCAATGCCGGCTGTGTCAACACCGCCTTCGACGGCTCCGACGCGCTACAGACCTACGACATCGGGGGGTGGGTCTCCAACTGCTACTCGTCGAGCGCGGAGGTCTATGGCATCATGATCGGCGTCGGCAGCATGTGGCCCGGCGAATACCACGCTTTTCTCGACAACGTGCAGCTCGCATTCGGCGGGCAGCCGGGTTTCGCGGTCGAGGACAACTTCGAATTCCCCCTGAGCGCGGTCCCCGAGCCCGGCAGCATGGTCCTGCTCGCGACCGGATTATTGGCGCTCTCCTTCGCGAGCTACCGCACTCGCCGGCGCAATCCACCCGCCTAGCTGTAGCTGCTTCTCACACGCGGTTCCGCCGCAGCTCCGCCAGCGAATAGAAGGTCCCCCGCCACACGATCCCGCCCTGGGCCAGATTGAGCACCAGCGCGCGCAGGATGATCCAGGCAAACAGCACGCTGACGATGGGGTACAGCAGGGCCGCTCGGCGCGGCGTCCCGGTCTCGGCCGCGCCGCGCAGCAGGACGCCCAGCTGGATGAGCACCGCCGCGGCGCCGAGCCATCGAACGGGTCCGGACCCCAGCAGGACCGCCAGCAGCGGGCCTAACCCGCCGATCAGATAGAGCGGCACCCCGGCCAGCATGGGCAGCACCCGGTATTCCACCACGGAGAAGGTGTTCTTCATGAGCCCGTTGATCGCCGCGGCGACCGAATCGTACCACTCCACCGCGACCAGGCCGCGGCCGAGCAGGAAGTCGCCCCGCGCACCGCTGCGCTTGAGCAGCTTGCCGAGCTTCAGGTCGTCGTCGGGCCGCAGCCGGATCGGCGCGTGCCCGCCGGCTCGTGCGTAGGCCGCCGCCCGCACCAGGTTGAACGCGCCGATCCCGACGAAGCGCCAGCTCCGCGGATCGCTGGCCTTCCAGGGGCGCAGGATCACCAGCCCCCAGCAGACGAACCCCACCCCGAACGCCTGCAGCAGGAGGCCCGGCATGCGGATGTCGGGCAGCACCGCCAGGTGGTCGAGCCCTTGCCGCTCCGCCTGCCCGACCGCGAGCGCCAGGGTCTCCGGTTGCAGCACCACATCGGCATCGGTAAAGAGCAGCCACTCGCCCGATGCCGCGGCCGCGCCGATCGCGAGCGCGTGGTTCTTGCCAAGCCAGCCGGGCGGCAGCTCGCGCACGTGAACCACCCGCAGCCGCGGATCGTCCTGGGCCAGCCGGTCCAGGATGGCACCGGTGCCGTCGCTGGAGCGGTCGTCCACCGCGACGATTTCGAAGCTGGGGTAGCGTTGCCGCAGCAGCGAGCGCGTCGCCGCCTCGATCGCGCGGGCCTCGTCTTTGGCGGCAACCACGATGGACACCAGCGGCGCCCCGGCTGCCTCCCGGGGCACCGCATCGGCCAACCGGCGCAGCCGCCCCAGACCGACCCGGAAGTCGATGGCCAATCCGGCAATGCCCAGCAGCAGGAGCAGCATCGCCCAGCCGAGCAGCGTCATGAACACTCCCTTCCCTGGCCTTGACCCATCCCGAAACCTATCGTAAGATATATCGTATGCTATGTCGTCTGATCTATCTTAGGAGCGTACCAAATGCAGAACAAGCGTGACGATTGGGGTTTAGGTGACTTCGCCGATTTCCTCTCTTCGGGCTTCGGCCCCGGGGTATTCGGTATCAGGATGGGTGGTGGCCGGCACCGCCACCGCCGCAGGACCCACATGTTCGAGTCGGGTGAGGTCAAGTTCGTGATTCTCCGGCTGCTCAAGGAGAAGCCGCGGCACGGCTACGAGATCATCAAGGCGCTCGAAGAGAAGCTCGCCGGCTGCTACACCCCGTCGCCCGGGACCGTGTACCCCACCCTCCAGCTGCTCGAGGATCAGGGCTACGTCCGGGTGGTCGAGGAGGGTGGCAAGAAAGTCTACCACATCACGCCGGAAGGGGAGGCGTTCCTCGAAGAGAACAAGGATGCGATCGAGGACATCTTCGACCGGGTACGCGATACGGTGCGCGATTTTGCCGGCGGGCCCATGGGCGAGTTGCACCAGGCCTTTGCCCGCATCGCGAGCGTGACCTACAAGCGCGCCTGGCGCTGGGGCGGCGGGCATCCCGCGATCCCGCGCATCGTGGAGATTCTGAAGCAGTCGGCCGACTCGATTGAAAAGGAGTGGGAAAAAGCCTCATGAGCGCGCTCGCCTCGATCCCCAACTGGGTCTTCCTTATCGTGGTCTTCTCCGCGATCGGGCCGATGATGCGGATGATCTTTGGCGAGCATTACACCGCCGGTCGCCGGCGTAAGCGCTTCGACAAGAGCGGGACGGAAGAGGTCGCGCGCCTCGACGCCGCCCTCGCGGAGCGCGATACGGTGATCGAGGACCTGCAGCGCCGGCTCAGCGAGATGGAGTCGCGGCTCGACTTCACCGAGCGCATGCTGGCGCGTCCCCGTGACGAGAGCGAGCACAACGCCGGGGTGTGAGCGGCAGCCGAGCGCATGATCGGCTACAATTAGCCGATCATGCCTCCTGCGCTCCTGCTGCGCGGCATTCGCAAGACCTACAAGGACGTCACCGCCGTGGACGGCCTCGATCTCGAGGTCCATCCCGGGGAGTGCTTCGGCCTGCTCGGTCCCAACGGCGCCGGCAAAACCACCACCATCGAAATCTGCGAAGGCCTCAACCTTCCCGACGCGGGCGAGGTCCAGGTGCTCGGCCAGACCTGGGCGGCCAACGAAAAGGCGCTGCGCCAGCGCCTCGGGATCTCCCTGCAGGAAACCCAGTTTTCCGAAAAGCTGACCGTCGCCGAGACCTTGCGCCTCTTCGGCAGCTTCTATGTCCATCCGCGGCCCCTCGAGGAAGTGCTCGAGCTGGTGCAGCTGGGCGAGAAAAGGCAGGGCCGCGTGGGTCAGCTCTCCGGCGGCCAGAAACAGCGACTCGCCCTGGCCTGCGCGCTGGTGGCGGACCCCGAGCTGTTCTTCCTCGATGAGCCCACCACCGGACTCGATCCCCAATCGCGCCGCCAGCTCTGGGAGCTGATCGAGGAGGTCAAGCGCGCCGGTCGCACCGTCGTGATCACCACGCACTATATGGATGAGGCCGAGCGGCTCTGCGACCGCGTGGCGATCGTGGACCACGGCAGGATCATCGCCCTGGGCACCCCGAGGGCGTTGATCAACTCGCTTGGCGCTCAGCACGTGATCGAGTTCAAGCTCGCGGCGCCGCTCGGCGATCCGGCCAATCCCCCCTCCGACGCCGACCTCCTCGCTCTCGCCGGCGCCCGCAATGTGCGCCGCCGGGAGGAGAGCTATCTGCTCGAGTCCACCCACGCCCACCGCACCATCCCCGCACTGCTCGCCTTCCTGGCTGCGCGCGGCTTGGCGCTCGAGGAGCTGAGTACGCATTCCGCCACCCTCGAGGATGTGTTCGTGCACCTCACCGGGCGCCAGTTGCGCGATGCCTGAGCGGCGGCCCTGGTCGGAACGGCCGCTGCTCCAGCTCACGCTGGTGCGCGCGCGCGAGTTCCTGCGCGAGCCGGAGGCCGTCTTCTGGACCTTCCTGTTCCCGGTGCTGATGACCGCCGGGCTGGGAATCGCGTTTCGCAACAAGCCGGAGGACAAGTCCCACGTGACCGTCCTGGCCGGCGCGCCCGCCGCCCGGGAGACCGCGGCCCGGCTCGCCGGCAATCGCCTGCTCGACGTCACTCTCCTCGATGACTCCGCCGCCGCGCGCGCCCTCCGCACCGGCAAGGTGGCGCTGGTGATCGTGCCGCGCTCGGCAACCTCGGTGGAATACCGCTTCGACGATACCAGGCCCGAGGGCGTGGCGGCACGCCGCCTGACCGACGACGCACTGCAGCGTGCCGCGGGCCGTACCGATCCCCTCAGCGTGCAGGAGTCGCGCGTGCGGGAGCGCGGCTCCCGGTACATCGACTTCCTGGTCCCCGGGCTGCTCGGCATGAACCTGCTGGGAAGCGGCGTGTGGGGTATCGGCTTTTCCATCGTCGACGCGCGGCGCAAACGCCTGCTCAAGCGCCTGGTGGCGACCCCCATGCCCAAAGCGGCCTACCTCGCTTCGTTCATTCTCTCCCGGATCGCGCTGCTCGTGCTCGAGGCAGGCGTGCTGTTGCTCTTCGCCCGGCTGGCGTTCGGTGTCCCCCTGCGCGGCTCCTTCGCCTCGCTCGCACTGATCTGCATCCTCTCCTCCCTGGCCTTCGGTGGGCTCGGCCTGCTGATCGCCTCGCGCCCCCGTACCATCGAGGGCGCCTCCGGCCTCATGAACCTGGCGATGGTGCCGATGTGGGTTTTTTCCGGAATATTCTTCTCCTCGACGCGGTTCCCTTCGGTGGTCCAGCCCCTCGTACAGGCGCTGCCGCTCACCGCGGTAAACAACGCC